>JAABUY010004940.1_pt1 | contig 13672 bp, 21 predicted proteins | sample 5560271 | NCBI WGS metagenome assembly JAABUY01 (sample SAMN10711886, study PRJNA513374) | rock metagenome | isolation source: Antarctica rocks | place: Antarctica: Victoria Land, University Valley
CACAGCAGGGCATCCGCGGTCTACGACATGCCAAACCGCCCTATCGCAACGGTGGATCCAGGCTGAGCGGTAGGACCGGCCGTTGGCCTGACCACGGACCTGGTTCACCCGCTCCCTGGTTTCTGCGGCCGAGGAGAGCGTGAAGGTCCCGGCAGGCGCGCCGGGGGCTTGGCGCAGCCCGGCGAAGCCGACGATGTCGGCGTGCCGAGCAGCCACTGCCAGGCCGAGCCCGGACATCGCACCGACCAGAATCGGAACCGTCTGCTGCACCGGGCGAGGCTGATGCTCCTGGTCGGCCAGGCGCCGCTTGACCTCCATCAGCAATCGCTCCAACCCCTGCACCCGTTGCTCCAGCGGCAGCCACGGCAGGCCCGCGTCGTCGTGCTCGGCCTTCATGTGCCCGGCGCCGAGCCCGAGCTCCGCGCGACCACCGGACAACAGGTCCAGCGTCGCGACGTCCCTAGCCAGCAGCGCGGCATTCCAGAAGCCCGTGTTCAGCACATACGTCCGCAGCCGCAGCCGCCCACTGATGCTGCCAGCCACGATCAACGCCAGGAACGGCGATAACCCGCCGAGATGGTCCGGGGCGGCGAACACGTCGTAGCCGAGCTCGTCTGCTCGGCGCACCAGCTGGGCGAAGTCTTGCTCAGACGGAATCGCGTGCACGTTGACGCCGAACTCAATGCCAGTCACGAGCAGCATCGTGGCCGCGCCCTCTGTCGATGTCACGTCCGGCCGCCGTCAGCACAACGCCGACCGACGGCTGTGCAACCGACCCGGCGCGAGATCCGTCCCGGTGGTGGCCCATCGGCTCTCGCGATACGTCCCGGGCCGTGCACGGAGCTCGCGGCGCAGGTGTTCCAGTATCCGGCTATGAGCTCCGTGAACCAGATCGCTTGCCCGACCTGGGCGACGGGCTCCGAACTCGCGCATGTAGGGCTTGAGGTCGAGCACCGGCATCCCGTCGATGGCATCGAGGGCCTGCACAGTGACCGCCAGGTCGCGGACCTCCGGCAGATCGAACCCCCGAGCCGGGCGGGACAGCCCTCGGCGTGCTGCGACCTTGGGCCACGCCGAGTTGTCACGCGGACGCCGAGCCGCGGTCTGCACGGCCCCGTGGTGCATGCTGGTCCGACGCGCTCGGCGGGGGCCCCGCCTCGTCAAACCAGCAGCCGGCCGACCAGGTCGCCCAGGCCGTCTGCGCGCGGGCCCCGCAGGGAGCGGCGCTCCGTTGATCACGACCGGTAGGGGAAGGTCTACCGGGACACCCAGCGGCGTTGAGGGCCGGTGGTGTCGTCCCACAGACGATCGACTACCGGAGCACCTTCAGCTTCGGCCGCCCGTGCTCGTCGGTTTCGCTTCTAACTGGCGTTGGCCGTGACTCCCTTGAAGTCGCTGAGCATGTGGCTCATCTCGCTGGTGTGGCGCCTGTCTGCGTTTGCCGACCATGTGTCGTTTCGACGCCGAAGAAGTCGTGCAGCTCGGCGAACGCCTGGACGAGTAAGGCGTCGAGGTCGCCGGACGGGTCCGTCACCCAACGGTGGACCGCGTGCGTCAATGCAGCGGTGCAGACCTGCGCCAGCAGGGTCGCCCGTCCCTCTGGCAGCCCCCGTGCGCGCAGGGCGTCGGCGACGTGGGCGCTCATGGCCGTTTCCTTCGCCAGCTGCCGCTCGCGCAGCGCGGGCGTCGCTGCGATGACGCGGTGGCGCGACTCAGCGAGTGCGCGGTTGTCCTCGAGGTCGGCGACCATCCGCCGGAATGCCTGAAGCACCGCCGCCGGGGGCGGCATGTCGGCGGGCACGTCGGCCAGCGCCGGGATCAGCGCCTCGTTCAGCCTGGCCTCGATGTTAAACAGCACCTCGCGCTTGTCGGCGAAGTGCCGGAAGAAGGTCCGCTCTGTGACGCGGGCTCGGGCAGCTATCTGCGCGGTGGTGCTGTGGTTGTAGCCGCGCTCGGTGTACAGCTCGAGAGCGGCTCGCTCGAGGCGTTCACGCGCTGCGGCACCGCTACGAGGCACACACCTGATTCTACCGTTGCGTCAGCTCCTGATGCCACGTTGCAGCAGTCGCTGACAGCAAGTAGTGTCAGTGACTGCTGTAACGTGCCCGGGTGCCAAGGCGAGAGGCGATCCCCGTGCATGGGCTCGTTACCGCCGTAACCGATCGCTCCGGCCGCACACGCGGGCTTGCCGCGTGCGGACGCAGCTGTGGCTGACATCTCGCACAGATGGGGAGACGAGCATGAGGGTTTTGGTCGTAGGCGCCGCCGGTAAGACCGGGCAGGCCGTCGTTGCGCGGGCCTTCCACGAGGGCCACGAGGTCACCGCCTTTGTCCACAGCGAAGGGAGCTTCGACATCCCCGGCGTCAAGGTGCGGGCCGGTGATGCCGTCGACAAGGGAGCAATGGAGGCCGCGGTCCTGGGCCAAGACGCCGTGATCGACACCGTCGGCGGCAAGACCCCCGACCAGCCCACCACCCTGGAGACGGACGTGGCGACGGCGATCGTCGCGGCGATGCAGCGTCACGGCGTACGCCGGCTACTGGTGACCTCCGTGGTCGGCGAGGGCGTGAGCATTGCGAACACTCCGCCGTCCATCAAGGAACTGATGGGGACCTTCCTGCGCGGGTCCACTCAGGACAAGGCCGGCATGGAGGACGTGGTCAGTCGTAGCGGGCTGGAGTGGGTCATCACCCGCCCGCCGGTCCTGACCGACGAGCCCGCCACCAGGGACGTACGCATCTTCTCCCCCGACGACCGCGACCAGGCCCACTCGATCACCCGCTCGGACCTCGCCGCCTTCCTGGTCGCGCAGCTCACTAGCGACGACCACCTCCGACAGGCCGTCACCATCGCCAACCGGTGACCCCCACGCTCAAGCGCACCTAGCAGCCAGACCGACCTACACGAGGAGACGGCAGCGAGGGACCTCAATGAAGCAGTTGTGCTCGTGACCGGAGCATCGTCTGCGATCGGAGCAGCCACCGTACGGGCCGCGTCGCAGGCCGGCACACGGGTAGTGCTGGCCGCCCGCCGACAGGACCGGATCCGCACGCAGCCTGCCCAGCCTCGCTTGGGTGACCGACAAGCGAACGGCTACCGGTACTGATCCGACTTGGCCCTGGCCGCCAGCTCCTGCAGGACGAGCAGCGCGCGGTCTGCCTTTTCGATCGGCACGAGCAGGTGATCGTGGTGGTAGCCGGCGATGACATTGCAGCTGATCCCAGCGCTGGCAACGGCTGTGCTGACTGCGGCCGTCAGGCCGACGGCCTCCAGGGCCGGGTGCACGCGCAGAGTGATCCATCCCGCGATGGAGTCATACGTGAGGCCAACACGGTCCGCTTGCTGCTGAGTCGTGACCAGCGACAGGCCCTCCGTCTCTCCCACAGTGGCCACCGCTTCGACGTCGCGAGCGAGTTGGGGATCAACAGCGGTGCCGAACACGAACCGCCCGGGAACGAGCTCGGCCGCCATGCTCGCCAGCAGAACCGACAGGTCGATCTCTCCGCTCATACCAACTCCGTCTCCAGGGGAACGCAGCGGCACACGCCGGGATCGACAGCGCAGGCCGCTGGGGATCGTCCAGCTACACAGCAGGACGCGTCCCAGTAGGCGACACCGCTCGCCGGGCCGCCGAGAAGGCCGCCCGCGACCTGATCAACAGCCGTGCAGGCCTGATCGGCGACCTCGCCGTGATGGACGCCGACCGCACCCGCCTGGCTGGCTGGCTGGCCGGCTGGCCGGCTGGCCTGAAGCGTGACGGCGTGGTCGTCTACGCCGCAACCGCAGGGTTCCGCGACGGTGAGAAGACATGTTGGCCCCGGCTGCGGGCGTTCTTCTCGCGCAGGCCAATTGGGGGCTGCGCGCAGCGCGGGCACGCGGGGCGGTAGCCAACCGACCAGGTGGACGCTGCCGAAGAATCCCTAGCTCGCCGCGCTACCCGTGGCACCCGGTACGACCTCGGTTCCCCGCGCGCCCCCGGTCCGGGTCGAACTGCCGGGATGGGCGACGCCCCCAGTAGGGCGCCGGTGATCTCGAGAGGGGACGCCCCCGGCGTCCGGCGACGTGTACCCGATGCCGGAGACAGGAGGTCGCCTGTGGCGGCTTCCCGCCCGTCCGTCGGCACGCCCCCGACCGGCTACTCACCGGACCGGTCCGTCCGACGGACGCGCGGCCAACCCGGCGACACGTTGCACCGGGCGGCCAACGGCTGGCGTGGTCGTCGACGCGCGTCGGGCTACCGCCAGAGCCGGACCGCACCGCGTGCAGGCCGTCTCTTCGGCCGCGGTCATGTCCGGCCGGTGGACATGACGTCGACTTGACAGAACTGTTCAACGAGAAGACAGTCTTTAAGTGGACCTACAATATGAGCACCAGGAGCGGGTGTCGTATCTGCTGGCCGTGCTCGGCGTCCACACCCAGGCCCGCTTCAGCGAGCTGCTGGCGCCGCTCGGCATCCGACCACAGCACTTCGGCGCTCTTCGCTGGATCGCGACGAACGACGGGAGCACGCAGCAGGAGGTCGCCGACCTCATGCAGGTCCGCCGCAACCTGATGGTCGGCCTCGTTGACGACCTGGAGCAGGCCGGGCTCGTGGTGCGCGGTCGGCACCCCGTCGACCGCCGGGCGTACGCGCTGCACCTGACTCCGGCGGGCGAGCGCGTCCTCGCGGCCGCCGAAGGGGAAGCGGACCGCGTGAGCGCCGAGCTGCTCGCCCCCCTCGACCCCGGATCGCGGGCCGCCTTCCAGGAGGCCCTGCTCGCCGTGGGCGCGGCGCTGGGGCTCAGCCCGGCCGTGTTCCTGCAGAACTGCGACGTGCCCGTACGCGCCGCGCAGCCCTGCGACTGATCCCGTTCAAGAGGTACCGCCCATCCGAGAGGCACGTCATGTCCAGCCCGATCGAGCAGAGCACTTCGAGCAGCCCCCCGACCCGGGAGCAGGAGCGGCCGGCCTCCCAGGCCGGCCGGCCACCGGTGGTGGAGAACCGCTGGTGGACGCTCGTCGCTGTCTGCCTGGGCACGTTCATGCTCCTGCTCGACGTGACGATCGTGAACGTCGCGCTGCCGGACATCCAGACCTCGCTGCACGCCTCGTTCACGGACCTGCAGTGGGTCGTCGACGCGTACGCCCTGACCCTCGCCGCCCTGCTGCTGACCTCGGGGTCGCTCGCAGACCTGTACGGCCGCAAGCTGCTCTACGCCATCGGGCTGGCGGTGTTCACGGTGGCCTCCATGTTGTGCGGGATCGCCCCCGGCCACCTGTTCCTGGAGATCTCCCGTGGGGCGCAGGGCGTCGGCGGTGCGATCATGTTCTCGGTCTCGCTGGCCCTGCTGGCCAGCACCTTCCACGGCAAGGACCGCGGGGTCGCACTCGGGATCTGGGGTGCGGTCACCGGGGTCGCGGTTGCGATTGGTCCGCTGCTGGGCGGTGCGCTCACGTCTGGGCTGTCGTGGCGGTGGATCTTCTTCGTCAACCTGCCCGTCGGGCTGGTCGCCCTGGCAATCACGATCAGCCGGGTGAGCGAGTCGCGGGCCCAGTCGGCCCGGCGGCCCGACTGGGTCGGGGCGGTCGCCTTCACCGCGGCCCTGTCCTCACTGATCTACGCCCTCATCGAGTCGGGCAGCCGCGGCTTCGGCGCGACGCGGGTCCTAGCCTGCTTCGCGGCGTCGGCGTCCTGCTGGTCGTGTTCACGATCGCCGAGCACCGCGGGGAGCACGCGATGTTCGACCTGTCCCTGTTCCGGCTGCCGACCTTCACCGGCGGCCTCGTGGCGGCCTTCGGGATCAGCGCGTCGATCTTCTCGATGCTCCTCTACCTGGTTCTCTACCTGCAGAACACGTTGCACTACAGCCCGTTCCAGACCGGTCTGCGGCTGCTCATCATCTCGGGCGGCATCCTGCTCACGTCGACGGTGGCCGGACGGCTGACCTCGCACGTGCCGGTGCGCCTGCTGATCGGACCCGGGCTCGTCCTCGTGGGGGTCGGCCTGCTGTTGATGCGGGGCCTGACCGCGTCGTCGTCGTGGACGCATCTGATCCCCGGCTTCATCGTCGCGGGCATCGGCGTCGGGCTCATCAATCCGCCGCTCGCCTCAACGGCGGTCGGCGTCGTCCAGCCGCAGCGCGCCGGGATGGCGTCCGGCATCAACTCGACCTTCCGGCAGGTCGGCATCGCGACTGGCATCGCCCTGCTGGGAACGCTGTTCGCCAACCGCACGCACTCGGTCATCACCAGCCGGCTGGCGGCGATCCCGAGCGCGCGCGACCACGTCGAGCAGGTCGCGACCGGGCTGCAGTCCGGGCAGCTCGCCAAGGTCCTCGACGCGCTGCCCGCGTCAGCGCGCGGCCCGGTGGGCCTCGCCGCCAAGAGCGCCTTCATCGACGGACTGGACCTGATTCTGCTGGTAGCCGCGGTGATCGCCATGGTGTCCGGCCTCATCGCGCTCGCGACCATCCGTCAGCGTCACTTCGCTCAGTCCGCCGCTCCGGCCGGGGCCGGGCACTAATCGACATGCACCGGTACACGAACGATGGACCACGAGACGAGGTCCCGACACCCACTCCCGCTGCAGGGGCAGGTGTCTGGCGACCCGCGTCCTCGAACTGCGGCATGCGAGGGACGCTCGCGAGGTCCAAGTAGCTCCGAGCCGGGGTACCGCAAGCCGAAGGGCTAGCGGGACGCGGCCGCAGCCGCAGCCGCGGTGGTGATCTGCGTGTGCGCTCCGGCTGGAAGGCTGGCCGGGTGATGCTTCCCGTACGAGCCGCCTCTCCCGGCGACCTCGAGGTCCTCGTGCATCTGCGGCTGGAGAACGGCCGAGTCCACGCCCTCTTGGACCCCTCGGTGTACCGCGTGCCCAATGCTGAGCAGGTACGGGAGCACTTCGCCGCGCGGTTGGCCGAGAAGGACCCCCGGTCGGCCGTGCTCGTCGCCTGCGTCGACGGAGCTGTGCTGGGTTCGGCTGAGGTCGCGCTGGACCCGCCGCCGCCGGGGCATCAGATCCTGCGGCCGCTGCTGACCGCTCACGTGCATCTGGTCGTCGCCGAGCATGCTCGGGCCTGGGCGTAGGTAGAAACCTGGAGGAGGCCGCAGAGGTGTGGGCCGCCGACCGTGGCGTACGCCAGCTCGTCGCCGGCATCCAGGCCCACAACCGGCCCGCGCTGCTCTTCTGCAGGTGCCGCGGCTACCGCGACAACGGAATGGTGCGGACGGGTAACGGAACATTTGCGATCATCGCTGCCAAGGGCCGCCGCTAGGGCACCATCGCGTGGTGATCGGCCTCGCGTTACGCGGACAGGCGAGCATGTCGTGGCGCACAGCAGCCGCACAGTCGTGCGCCATAGTGGGGGCCGCGGTCGCGGCGGCCGAGGAGAAACCCAATGACCGCTTGGTGCCCACAATTGCGGGAGGGGCCGTCGTGGCGATCGCTGTGCTCGCGGCCGGCACAGCACGGGGCTGGTTCAGTTACCCAAAGTCGAGTGTCAACGTGGGCATCGCCGTTGGCCCAACCCTGCTAGTAACGTTCAGCGTCGGTCATCAGCATGGGATTTGGTTACCTCTGGCGATCCTGCTCGAAGTCCACACTGTGCTCACGCTCGCGGCGGCGAGCTGGTTCCGGCACCGGCGACGGGCAGCGCTCCCTGGACTCAGCGCTGACGCGTCCCAGTAGCGGATCCCCTACCGGCACACTATGTAGTCCCACTCAGGAGTCGGGGGCGTACTCACCCGCAGACAGGCTGCCGCGACGTCGCATCACACCCGGCAGATCCGGCAGCGGTAGCGGGCCCCGCATGAGGTTGGCCACGAGGTTCGCCGGCACCTCCCTCAGCCGACGGGCGAGGTCGTCACGGGGAGGACCGTCAAGAGCCTCGACTGCCGCCCGCAGGGCCTCGACGTCCACCACTTCGAGTTGATGCGTCAAGCGCACCTCGACGAACCGGCTCGGCGGCGCATCGTCGCCGTTGGCCTCGAAGGACACGGTCCACTCCGGCTGCTGCGCGGACTCTCCCACACCTTCGGGTTGCTCCATGCGCGAACCGTAGTAGCGGCTACGGGTCGTCCCTGTCGAGCCCAAAAGCAGAAGAGCTGCTAGACGCGGACGAGCCCTGCTACGGCGCCGTGATCTTGTGCCACAGCCGACCGTCAACCGGAACTGCTACCAGCGCTTCAGGCGGCCGGTTGGAAACCGACTGGCCCCCCTGGCCGTGACACCGGGCTCTATCGTGACACCGGTGGCGTTCGCCGAAAGCTGGACAGCAGCGATGATCCCCGGCCAGCGGGTGCGCCTGGAGCCATTGCGGGTCGAGCACGCCGATGAGCTCATGCCGGTGCTGCACGACTCGACGCTCCACACCTACATAGGTGGCGAGCCGGCCGACCTCGCCCAACTACGAGCCCGCTACCGACGCCAGCTAGTGGGTCGATCGCCAGACGGTTCGCAGCGCTGGCTCAACTGGCTGGTGCGCGGCGAGGACGGCCTAGCGCTCGGTACGGTTCAGGCGACGGTCAGCGAGAAGGAGGACGGGCTAGCCGCCGAGCTCGCGTGGGTGATCGGCACGGCGCACCAGGGCCACGGCTACGCCCGAGAAGCAGCAGAGGTGTTGGTGACGTGGCTGCGACACCAGGGCCTCCAAACCTTGATCGCCCATGTGCACCCCCAACACGAAGCGTCAAAGGCAATGGCTCTGGGGCTGGCGCCAACGGACCCTTGTTGACGGATAGGTCCGCTGGGAGGCGTGACCGCGCCAGTGCACCAGTCCGCTTACCTCATTGGCTAACGGGGGCTCGTCTGCTCGACGTCGTCGAGCGTCCGAGCCTCACCAACGCTTCCGGGCGCTGGCTTGGGTCGACGTGGCTCGCTGTCCCCGGCCGTCCCAGGCCCCTCACCGCTGGTCCGGACGTACGTGATCACAACGCTGTCGTACTGGCGGGCATGCGTGCCGCCAACCGGTGACTGGCTGGCGATGATGTACTCCTCCTCGTGCGGCCACAGCAGCGCGCTCAAGGGGGGCCCGTCGGCGTTGACCGGGGCGAGCACAACTCCGGCGGCGCCGGCGGCGCGGTTGCCCGCCAAAACCGTCATGCCGACGATCATGGGAACCGAGACCTGCGGCCGCTGATTCACGCATGCATTGTCTCGCCGAACTTGCTATGCGTCCAACACCAGCAGCGCAACCCGATCGTCCCACGCGGCAGGTAAGCCAAAATGCCGTCCGTAAGCCGAAGGGTCAGCGGGACACCGTCCTGGTGGACTGGCTACCGGGCTACTCCTCGCCCAACGGCTTGGGATGAAGCAGTGGGGCTACGCGGAGCCGGTCCACGAGGAACGTGACTGCGCCCGCATGCTCGTCGGCCGGGACGTCTCCGTGCAGCCCAACGTTGATGTGCATCCGCTTGTCGCGGGACGCGAGCTCGCTGAACAGCTCAAGCACGCCGGCCGGCGCAAAGAGCTGGTCCTGCAGCTGAGCCAGGAACAGCAGCGGGCAGCGGACCGCCGAGGCTGCTGACGCCAGCTTGACCCAGGTGTCAGGCGAAGTACCAGCCGACCCCCAGAGGCCCAGCACGGCGGCCTGGACCCGGTCCTCATCCGCCAGGAAAGGGAGGCCGTAGAAGGTGCCCATGGACAGACCCCAGTAGCCAACAGGCCCAGCCGACCAGTCGCTCATCCCGAGCAGCAGGTCCAGGGTCGCGTGCCAGTCTGCCGCCATCGTCGCCAACGACCTGGGGTGCTCGATATCGGCCCTGTGATCGGCGAACACGGCGGCCGGGTCGAGTCCGCCGTCCGAGCGGCGCTCTCCATGAACCGGCCCGTCGATTGCGGCGGCTGCGAAGCCGTGTTCGCGGACCAGGAGCCCCGCCAGCTCCCGTGGGCCGGCGGACTCCTTGTGCTGGGAGCCTCCATGACCGATCAGAACGAGGGGCACGGCGCCGGTCGAAGAAGCGGGCAGCCACAGCATGCCGGGCACCTCGCGGCCGCCGGCCTGGGCCCGGAAGCTTCGCTCGATCACCCTCGGCTCGTCCAAGCCTCTTCTCCCTCCCTGCCTTGCGGCCCGCGCAGTGCTGCTACCTGCTCCCGCGAGTCTGCTGTCAGACGCTAGTCCGGCAGTCACTGTTGGGGCCAAGCCCTGACACTCCGAGGCCAGCTGATCTTGACAGAGCCACTCGGTGGCCGAACGTCTATCGGAACCGTCTCGCTGATGGTGGAGCGGTGACGGCCCCCTTCCTCCCGCCAACCGAGGTCGACCCGGTCGGGCGTCGGCGTTCTCAGGAGTTCCCTGAGCAGGATCAGGTAACGGCATCGCCAGCGTCGGCCGCCTTCACGAGCGCGTCGGTGGGTTCGACGGGCCACGCCTCAAGACGGGGGTCTTCGAGGAGCTGTGAGATCAGCGCTTGAGGTCCACCCACGAAAGTCGACTCGAAGTCGACCTCCGTGGCAACGCACCAAGTCATCTCTTGCGGCCAGATCAGGCTCGGTGACTGCGGCTCGAACCATTCTCGGTACTGGCTGGGCATCGGGAAGCGCCCCCAACGGGACAGTTTGCTGAGGGGGCCTTGGAAAAGCAGGTAGTTCCGCCAGGGCAGCTGCACGCGCGGTGACGCCAACACCTGGTGGCCCAGCGCGGGTGGGACCAGCTCACTGGAGCCGAAGCGGTTGACCGAGGGGCTGCCGTGCAGCCAGCCCCAGCCCTCCCAAAGACACAGCCAGACGTCCTCCGGGTGCGCTGTCGCGCCCATGAGGTGTTGAGCCAGCGGCCCGAGTACCGCCCACGGGCACTTCCCTGTTCTGGTTCGTGGCCCCCGTGCCAGGGGACTTCGACCAACTCGTTCCAGTGCATCATCGCGTGCTTGCGGTGGCCGCCGACCGAGGCCACTTCACTCCACCGCAGCAGCCTGCCGTCACGGTCGCGGGCAGGGTGCAGAAGCCGGGCATAGGACTCAACCCGGACGGCAGCAACCCATTGACCCTGCGGTAGGGCGGGGTGGACAGGCGCGGCGCCAACCAGTCGGCCGGCAAGACGTCACGCTGAACGCGATAGTGGTCCAGCACCGGCTTAGCGTGCCACGCGAAGCTCATGACAGCGATTGCCTTTCAAGGTGCCGCACAGCGCCGTCGCCGCTTGGCAAAGTCGGCGTTGTCACGAGTTGGCGCCAACCGCGCGCACCTACCTTCGCCGGCACGGCCGCTTGTAGCCCACGACCACGCGGTACCGCGGCCACGCCGAGAAGTTCGCCCGGCCGGTGCCCGTTGCGGTCGCGGTCTTGGTCGTCACCGCGGGAGGTGGGCGGTCTCGACGCGCTGGTCAAGCAACCGACCGTGCATGCGAGCCTCGAGCGGGGAATCGGGCAGTACCGCAAGCCGAACGCTGAGCGGGACGCTGGTACCTGTCCTTGGGGCACCCGCCGGCCGGCTTCACTGTCGCAATCGCGGGTCGCTGGAGGCGTGGTGTCACGGTCTGGCCTTGCCGCGGTAGGCACGGGTCTTGGCGATGTTGCCGCAACGAGCCATGGAGCACCACTGGCGACGCCCTGGTCGGGAGGTGTCGACGAACAGCAGCTGGCAGTCGGCTGCAGCGCACTCCCGGACCCGCGTGCGCAGCGGCCCCGTGAGCAGTGCGATGCCCTCGCGCGCGATGTGGGCCAGTGCCTCGGCGACGCTGCAGACCGGCAGCAGGGCCTGCCCGGTGACGTCCATCAAGGTCGGCAGCGCTGGTCCGCGCGCGAGGCGGTTGAGCACCTCGACATCGCACGGACGGAAGGGCCTGCCGGCCACCTGCCCGCGGCTACAGCGGAACAGCGCCTCCCGGAGCTCACGGAACTCCTGCAAGCCGGGACCACCAGAGGCCTCCCGTCCCAGCAGGACACCCAGCCACCATGCCAGCGCCGGCTCGTCGGCCACGAGGTCCATCCCGGCCCACGCGCCCACCCCCCCGGTGTGGACGACGTTCAGAGCCACGTTCCCGGACGCAAGCAGGCGGCGCTGCCAAGCGGGGAGGCTTGCGCGATCGACCACCACAACACCAGTATGACGGGTGTTGTCTCTAGGAGGAGGAGTGCTCATGTCCGTGCAGTACCTCAGCCCGGCGGGTCTAGTGCAAAGCCCCGCTTTTTCGCATGCGGTCGTCGTCGAGCGGCCCGCCCGCACCGTCTACGTCGGCGGCCAGAACGGCGTGGACAACTCCGGCACGGTCGTGGGTGGCCTTGCTGAGCAGACCGCCAAGGCGGTCGACAACGCCAGGATCGCCCTTGCCGCCGCCGGCGGGGCGTTGACCGACGTCATCAGCTGGACCGTGGCCGTCACCGCCGGCGAGGACCTGCGCGCCGGCTACGGCGCCATGCAACCGGCCGTCGCAGGCCGCGATGCCCCGCCGATCGTGAACGTCGTGCTGGTCGCCGGCCTGGCCGTGCCCGGCGCGCTGGTCGAACTCAGCGCAGTCGCGGTCCTGCCATGACCGGCCAGACCAAGGATGCCGGCTGGCAGGTCGGCGCCCGCCGCACCCTCCCCCTCGAGCTCGACGAAGCGTGGGAGCTGCTGACCGCCCCGCCCTGGCTGCACCGGTGGTCCGGACTGACCGCCCTCGCGGCGCCCGACTCCTCCGTTCGCAGCCTGGCCGCACCACAACTCGCCCGAGTCCGCACACCGCACTCTCTCGTCCAACTTCGTCTGCTGGCCGCCGCTCGTGGCACCACGGTCGCCTTCCACGAGGACCATCTGCCCGACGAGCGCACCCGGAGTCAGCGCAAGCACCACTGGGCCAAGCTGCTGGACGATCTGGAGAGGATCGGAAAGGACCGCTGAGATCGCCCGCGAGGAGCACCGCGTACGGCTCGAGGCAAGGGTCAATAACACGCGGACCGACCGTCCCAGTAGGCGACCGCCCAGCGAGACATGATTACCTCATCGGTCGGGCCTCGAGCGGGAGCAGAACCGCTGTCCCAATAGACAGTCCGCTCTGTTGTCCCACTCAGGCGCACCTCATACGGCACACTCGCCGGCATGACGGGACTGAAGATCGGCTACACCCGGGTGTCGACTGTCGGACAGGACCTCACCGCCCAGCGCGCCGGCCTCGCCGCCCTCGGCGTCGACGCCGCGCGGGTCTACGTCGACCACGCCTGACCGGCACCAACCGCGTCCGTCCCGGTCTGCCCGAGGCGCTGCCGGCCTGTCGTACCGGCGACACGCTGGTCGTCACCAAGTTGGACCGGCTCGCCCGGTCGCTGCCGGACGCCCGGGACATCGTCGAGGAGCTCACCGGCCGCGGGGTGCGGCTGCAGCTCGGCGGCTCGGTGTACAACCCCGGGTCGCTGCCGCCCAGGCTGAACGACGCGTAGCACCGGCCAAGGGCAACTGCTGATAACTAACATTCTCCGCAGTCACCGGCGTGTCCCGCTACCGATAACGCGGTAAGCGGGGCAGGCTGACGGCCGAGAAGAACTTCCGATAACAGGAGGCGGGCCGGATGGCCGTCGGGGCAGCTGCGGTGAGTGCCTACGTGAGAGGCCTGGACGAGCACCTGGCGGACCGGTTCGAGGGCTACCGCGCCCACCTGCAGGCCCAGCCGCTCGCGCCGCCGACCCGTCGCACCTACGCCGGCCGGGTCGGCGGCTACCTCGCCTGGCTCGCCGAGCGCGACCCCGTCGTCCGCCGCCAGCAGGGCGACCCGTTCACCCACGGCC
>JAABUY010004941.1_pt1 | contig 13671 bp, 15 predicted proteins | sample 5560271 | NCBI WGS metagenome assembly JAABUY01 (sample SAMN10711886, study PRJNA513374) | rock metagenome | isolation source: Antarctica rocks | place: Antarctica: Victoria Land, University Valley
GCTGGGTGTCCCACAGCCGACCGTCTACGGACACCCTGGGCTGAGAGCCCCACCTCCCTCGCGCGTGCGGGGGACTCGGCGGGCCTGGACCTGCCGGCTGCAGTTGCTGTTCCCACACGGGCCCTCCCAAGTGACCCGGCCCGGTTCTGACCGAGTGTCGGTGATGTGTCCAGCGGTGCAGCTACCCCGCACCTGGACCGTGGGCCTCTCCTTGAACACCCGGCGGCCATAGACCGCCCGGCGCTGGCAGCTGACCTGGCCCGGCTCCCGGTGCTCGTCGTGCGGGAACAGCCAGCCGCCCCATACCCCCCGCGGGCGTTCAGGAGCGCCGGCCGCCCGGCTGTGCCAGCCGATTGCGTACGCCAGGCACTCGGCGCGCACCGGGCACTCCGCGCAGACCTCGGCGGCCGCCCGCTGATCCCGGCTGGTCCGGCTGGACCACCACTCCGGGTCACCGACCTCGCGACACCGCGACTGGAGGCGCCAGTCGCTCACTGGGCCTGCCCCTTGCGCAAGTCCAACCCGGTCCCCCTCCCAGCCCCGCCAGCGCCTCGGACACCCGGGCGCCGCAGGCTTCCTGGCCTCACTATGCGGGCCGGGCCTCCCGCCGGATGACGGGCCGGGGGGGTGTGACAGGGTCGGCGATCTTCCGATTCGCCGACCCTGCGGGGCCGGGTCGGCGATGGGGCGGCGCTCAGACCCCGTAGCCCAGGCGGTTGACAGTTGTCCGGTGCTGTCACGACACTGGACGTGCTGGCCCCACTATGCGGGCCGGAAGTGAGGCCGGGCCTCCCGCCGGATGACGGGCCCCCGGCCTTCGCGCTGTCCGGGCTAGGTCGCGTCGCCGGCCTCGACCAGGCTCACGCTTGGTCCCAACGCAGCGAGCGAGAGGCCGGGCAGGCCAGCGCGAACCGCGGACACAACGCCGGCGACCACGTCGGGCAGCCACAGCAACGGCTCGCGGCTCGGCTGCTCGAAGGCGTAGCGCAGATCAGCGGGCACCTGGCCGGCCTTCTGTCCGGCCAGGATGGCGGCTCGGTCGTGCCGGTCGCGGCGCTCCTGGCGGCTCTCGAGGACCAGGTCGCGGACGTCGCGCTGCACGAGTTCCCACAGCAGCTGCTCGAGGCACTTGCGACGGGCCCGCTCCTGTCGCTGCGGGTCGATCGGTGCCGCGACAGCGACGACTGCGGGAAGGCTGAAGCCAGCCAGCTCCTCGAGGAACTTCACCCGGCGGTCGGAACCCTCAGCGTGCCAGTGGAAGCGGGCGCCGCTGGCCAGCGCATGGCCGCGCACCTGAGCTCGGACCTGGTCCGCCCGGGGCGTTGGCACGACGACGGCCGCCAGCACGAACACGCCAGGCAACTGCTCGCGGCACGACTCGTCGATGTAGGCCCTCATGCGATCCACCGTGACAGCGCCCCGGCCCAACGTCGCGTCGTCGCGAGGTAGCCCCCTGGGCAAGCGCCCCCCAGCGTTCTTGCCCGGCCAGTCGGTGCATGCACGACACGCCGAGTGGCCTCCACCACTTGGACGCCGCTTGGCGCCAAGATCCCGGGCATGTCAGGTGTCCGAGGCGTGCCGCAGCGTCGTCCTTCCGTGCCGCGTGAGAACCCGCAGGAGCTCGTGGCGCTCATGGTCCGCATCCCGGACCACCTGCGGGCCAAAGCGCGCACTGCAGCAGCCGCTGCCGGCGTGAGCATGGCCGTGTTCATCGAGCAGTGGCTGGAGCAGCTCGTGGTGCCCGAGGCCGCCCAGGAGCCGCTACCGCTCGCCGAGAGCGCGTAGCCGTCGTGCCCGACGTCGACGAGGAGACCGCCTGACCAGGCCCTGACAGCGGAGAGGCCGCCCCGGCAAGGGCGGCCGTCTCGCAGAACTGCACGCCGGCTGACAAAGGTCCGGCGTTTCTTGCCCATCTTCGATGCCCCTCAGGAGGCAGTCGTGACGGTAGTCCCATGCCCCGACAGGGGCCAGCAAGACACCCCAGCGTGTCGCCCAGCACCGCCGGCGCGGCTCGCCTCGCGGTGGCACAAGCTCACCAGCCCGGACGAGTTCCGCCGGCGAACCGACGCCCTGGGCGGTCTGGGCCTGCCCGGCCGGGTCGTGCTGCAGGCATCCGGCGCCTGGCTCCAGCTCTGGGTCGGGCACAGCTGGGCCGACGGCACGATCCCACTCACGCCTGCCCAAGCCGCGGGCGCTGTGGGAGCGAGCGCGAAGACCTGGCGTGAGCTCAGCGACGTCCTGGCCGCCGCCGGTCTGCTCGAGCAGCACGGCGAGCACTATCGCGTCCCTGACCCGGGGGTGTTGGAGGGCTTCGCGCTCGAGCACCGTGGTGCGGCCGGCTTCCGGTCGCTGCACCGGGCCGCCTTCCACGAGCAGGCCGTCCTGCGGGCCGCACTGCACGCCGGACAGGGCCGGGCCGCCGCCGGCAAGCGCCGAGCCGTGCTCGGGGTCCTGGCCTGGGTCGTGCTGCGCCACACCAGCCCGCTAGGGACCCGGGTCAGCCGCCAGGCCCGCGCCGAGCTCGACGAGCTGCTGGACCGCGACACCGCCCGCAACTACCTGGGTTGCCTGGAGGGTCTGCTGACCCGCGGCGCCCGCGGGCATCTGACGTACGTGGGTCGCTCGCTGCTCGAGGGAGCCGGCCGGCCCGATCGGCTTGCTCACGTGGTCGCGGGGCCGGCGAACGAGACCGGCTCAGCGAGGCACCCGTCGCGCGTCGCCGAGGACGCCTGCGCGCCCGAAACGGGGTCGAGAACCCGCACGACGACGGTCGAGAACCCGGACGCCGGAGCGTCGTCTAGGTCTAGAGGTCACGAGCAACTACCCCCCAACCCCCAGCCGGAGCCCACCCGAGCTCTGACCCCGCCGCGGGGCGACAAGCCCAGGCATCCCCTGCTCGATGACCTGGTCGACGAACTGGAGCGGTGGGAGCCGCGGCTGCGCCGGCTGCGCCGTCGCCCGCAGGCACTGCAGGCCCTGTCGGATGCACTCGGGATGCTCAACGGTGACCGGGCCGGTCTACTGGCGCAGCTGCGCGCAGGCGGCCCCCTGACCACAGCGACCTACCCGGTGCCAGCGTTGATCCGGGGTCGGCTGCCCGCCGCTGTCGACGAGCTGCGCGCCGGCGCCGTACACCGGACCGAAGCCGCCGAGCACGCCGCTTGGCGTCGGCAGCAACACGCGGCAACCCGAGCGACACGGGAGCAGGTCGCGGCAGCCGCCGAGCAGGCCGCGGCCGAGGTCGAACACGCCGCCGGCGGGGACTGGGAGCGGCTGGTGCAAACCGTCGCACTGCGCACCGGCCTCACGACGTGCGGGCCGGCCGCGCAGGGCACCGCCAGGGCCGCAGTGCGAGCCGTCGCTGAACGCCGAAGTAGGTCCCTGAGCGCCGCCACCCATGAGGGCCCCCCGAACCGGCTGGACGTGCTACGCCAAGCAGTCCAGGCCGTCCTCGCAGGCGCTGCCTGACTGCGGCAGATCACGTGCCCCGCCCAGGCGGCAGAGCCCGTCGCGGCGCAGCGATGGTGCGCGGTAGCTGCGGCTGGTACAGCCACGGTCGGTCTCTGGGCGGGAGGCCGTAGCCGGCCACGAGCTGGTCCTCCTTCTGGTACTGACCGGCCAGGTGCGGCCACAGCACCGCCCGGGTGTTCTCCCCCCACTGCGCCAGGCCTGGGCAGTTCTGGTAGCTGCCCGGCCAGGACAGCTCCGGGTCCAGCGTGCTGACCCAGCGGCCCGCGGGCACCGCCAGGGCAGAGCGGATCGAGCGGATCGAACCGCGCCCCCCTGGCCGGCCGGGCTGCGGGCGCGGCGTCGCCTCGAACCTCAGCAGCCGGCCCTCTTGGAGCACCTCCCACGGCTTCTCCTTGCGAGTCGTCGTCTGCCGCTGCCACAACGACTCCCCGCGCTTCACCTCGGTCCTGAGCTGCCGAAGGGCGGCCTTGGCCTGGCGTTTCTCATCGGCGACGCTGGCGCGGTGGTTCCTCGCGATCATCTTGGCCTGGTGATTGGCTGCGGCGTTGTCAGCGGCCTGGCGGTCGGCGTCGTCCTTGCGCCGGGCCTGTTCCTGGTCAATGCCTCGGCGCAGCTCACCCGCCTGCTCGAGCGGGCCAGCCGCGAGGGCCCTTAGCTCCTCGAGCCGGCGGCGGCTGCGGCAGGCCGCCACGTCGGTGTGCAGGGCCTTCAGCTGCGCCCGCAGCCCGGCGGCCGCCGGCTTGTCGGTGCGGTGCGGTAGCCGGCGGCCGTCGAGGTCCTCGACGGCCAGGCGTAGCTGCTCGGCCAGCGCGTTGCGGTCCCCGACCAGGCCCAGGTCCTCAACCTCACCGGCGACCCTGACCTGGGCCATCCGGCCCTGCGCCTGCTCGCGGGCGCGCCGGCTAGCAACCACGACCGCCTCGAGCTCGTCGGCGCCGGCGCCGAGGTAGGCCCGCAGCTCGTCGAAGTCCAGCTGCCACCCGGCGTCGACCTCGTCCCCGAGCTGCTCGGTGACCTGCAGGTAGGCGACCCCGACGCTGTACGCCGCTAGCACCAGTGCCTGCTCGCTGCTGCCGCCGGCCAGCGCCGCCCGACCCAACACAGCCACCTCCAGCGCCCGCAACGGAGGTCGGTGCTTGCGTCCCTTTGGTGTGAGCGCGCGCTCCAGCATGGCCAGGACCTGCCGCGCCGGCGCCGGCAGCCCGTTGGCGGGTTGCGGGAGCCCAGCGAGCTGCAGATGCGGCCGCGGCCGCGCGTAGGCGGTCAGGGCCCGCTCGATGTCGCCGCCGCGGTCCTCGGCGTACGCGGTGTCCAGCAGCACTGACCGCCGGCGGTACTCCCCGCGCAGCTGCCCGTGGCGGTCACCCCGCTGCGGCGGATTCGCCGCGAGCATCGGGGTTGGCTGCAGCCGCTGCAGCTCGCCCTCGGCCTGCACTTCGACGTCGCCCTGGAAGTAGGGCAGCACGGCCTTGCGCGCCGGGTCGTCGGCCTTGTCGAACTCGTCGAACAGCACGAACGGCAGCGCGGCCACCGGTGAGGGCACCCACCGCTGGCCGCCACCTACCGCCGGCTCCCGGCGACCCAGCACCGCACCGGCGGTCTGCGAGGGCAAGGTCAGGGTGTGCTGGGCTTGGGGCAGCCCGAAGACAGCGCAGGCCATGTGGGCCAGGGCGCTCTTGCCGGTGCCGGTGTCACCCAGTGCCATGAACCCCAGGTGCCCCTCGGGCCGGACGTCAGCCAGCCGGGCTCGGCCAACGACGGCCGAGCAGAGCAGCTCCAGGAAGGCCCGGTGGGCGTACAGGCCCAGGCCGGCCCAGAGCTCCAGGGCCTGGTCCAGGACCGGCCCGGCGCTGACCGCCGGCTCGGCGCCGGGCCGGGCCGCCCAACCCGCGGCCGTCAGGTGGAGCTGGGCCTTGCCGCCCTCGACCAACCCGGCGCTGCGCAGTGCCTCACCAGCTCGGGTCACGGTCCGCGCCGGCAGCTGCGCCAACGCACCGGCCTGCCCAGGAGTGCTGTCCCCGCCGAGCTCGACCAGGGCGCCGAGCAGCTTCTGCGCGGGGTCCGGCAGCGTCACGACTGTCCTTGAGGGCGTGGCCGATCGGGTGGCCGATCCGCGTCACCGCATGGCCGATGGTGCTCCAGGGCTGGCCGATCCGGGTCGCTGGCCCACCTCCTGCACGCTCGTGGCCGCCCGGTCGGTGGCCGATGCACCCCCGAGGTAGCCCTCGGGGCGCTCGGCCGCTGGACAGCCGGGTCGGTGGCCGCCGGGCTGGTGGCTGTGCACCGGGGTGACGTGGTCACCCGGGGTCCGGTAGCAGCTGGTCGACCTGGCTCTCGCGGACCCGCCGGGCCGCGCGTTTGCGGTACAGCGGCACCACGTTGCTCGCCGTTGCCGGGCTTCGCTGGGCCGCCGCGCAGGTCGCGAAGTGCGGTAGGTGCAACCGCTCGTAGCCCAGCACCGGCCGGTCCCGGCTGACGACTCGGGCCCGGATCCGGCCCGCCCCATCGACGTGCACCGCGACGTTGCCGGCCACGTCGGGCTCCACGTCGATGGGCATGCTCCTCCCGGCCTCGGTGACGGCGAACGCGATGAGGGCGGGGCAGCGGCCGCACCGCACCGCTGCATGCCGGACGACGGCGGTGCTCACGTGCCGCACCCGCATTCGGCCCGGACGTCCGGGGCCTGCAGGCCCTCGCGGATTGCCGTCAGCTCAGCCAGGGTCAGGTCGCCCAGCTGGCGGCCGCAGCCGTTGCAGGAGCGCTTGGAGATAACCAGGAGGCCGCCGCTGGGCAATCGAACGGGCAGCGACGACGGGCGGGGCACCAGGCTGCTCGGCCGCCGACTCCAGACCAGGGTCCTCATCACCACTCCCGTCCACGGAAGTCGCGGTGCCGGCCCTCGTGGTCGGGCTCCTGCAGGCAGGGCGGCCGCAGCCGCGGGCTCTGGCCGGCCGGGGTGGGCGGCTGGGCGAGGCACCGTGGCGGCAGCTGCTCGAGGCGCCGCCGGGCTGCCCGTACGACCTCGGCCAGCGCCGCCTCCGCCTGGGGGTCCAACCCGCCGCTAGCAGTCCCGCACAGCCGTACCGGGCAGCCGTCGACGTCGATGACGCGGCTCCCCCGTCCCGACCGCTGCTGGGCCGCTGGACCCCCCTGGACGGCCTTCGGCACGCAGAGGTACCGGCCAGGCTCGCAAATCCGTCCAGCGGGCAGCCAGCCACCGTCATGGGTGCATCTGGTGCCTGGCCCAGCCGGCGCCTGGGTGGGGTCGGGTCTCATCCGGTCGACACCAATTGTCGGGCGTCCTGCCGACACACCGGGCACCGAGGCAGCCCGGTGCTCTCCAACGGGACCCAGCCACCCGGCTCTCCGTGGTCGCAGGGCGGTGCGGCTGCGACCACGCGCTCCCGGACCGCGGCCGCCTGGTCCACCCGCCGGCGCTGGGCTGCCGGCGGTCGCGTTCTCAGAGACTGCAGCCGTACCGCGGCCAGCCTGGCTGGGCTGCGGACCTGCTCCGGCAACGGCGTCGACGTCAGGCAGGCCCGCAGGTCCTCGGGTGTGTAGCCCTGCTCGAGGTACGGCTGGACCGTGTGCTCCATCTGGATCCGCTCGACGGGGCTGAGCCGGCGGGCGTAGGTCAGGACCGACTCCAAGGCGGGGGTCCTGGTCGTCGTGCTCCCACCACCACCATCCCGGGCCTCAGTCTGCGGTGGTGGTGGTAACCACCCAGGTACTTCGGTATGGCCCCGCACCGGTGCGGGGCACTCGGCCTCGTTGCCCCGCACCGGTGCGGGGCACTCGGGTGACTGGACCGCACCGGTGCGGGGCAGCCCGGGGCCGGTTGAGGCCGAGTCGGCCGCAGGAGTGCGGGGCACTTCGGGCTCCTCAGCGAGCGAGGCCGCTCCGGGCGCCATCCCGGGCAGCTGCTCCTGACCCGTGACCGTGCGGGGCACTCGCGGAGACATCTGGCGATCGCCGATGAGCGTCCCGACGTCGTCGGGCAGCACGACGTAGGCGGCCGCACGGCCGGTACACGGGCGGTTCGCGGACCGCAGGACGCCACGGAGCTTCAGCGCCCGCACAGCGCGGTCCACCTGGTCCTCGCTGAGCCTGGTGACCCGGCGCAGGTACGGCTGACCCCGACCACCGACATGGCCGATCGGGTCGGCGGTGTGCGCCAGCGCCTGGAGCACCGCGACTTCATGAGCACTCGCACGGGCAAGCGGGCCGCGCGACGCTCCCTGCTCGTCGACGTCCTGCACCCGCTTGTGCACCAGGTCGAGCACTTGCCAGCTCACGCCGACCGCCGCGTCGACGACCGCAGGTAGCGGTGCAGTGCCCGTCGGGTGACCCCAGCCAAGGTGCGGCCCTCCTGCCAGGCCCGCTCCTGCAGCCGGTCGTGCATCCCGGGGTCGAGCAGGACGAACAGCTGGAAGCCGGTGGGGTCCAGCAGCACCTCAGGTTCGTCATCCACGGCGCCACCCCAGCAAGAAGTCCGGTCACCCTGCAAGCACCACAATCTGTCTATAACCTGTTCCCGTGCCTGCCGCGCTCGTCCGAGACGACCAGGTGCTCGAGGTCGTCGGCGTGGCGCCGGGCCTGACCTACGCCGCGGCGGCCGGCCGACTGGGCGGCCGCCGGGTCACAGCGCTGAACCGGCTTCGCACGGCCGTCGACGTCGGCCTGGTGCACGAGGGCACGACGTTCGTCCCCTCGCGCAGCGGCCGGCGCACGGCCATCGGGCTGTACGCCGGCCCGGCGCTCCCCGTGCAGCAGGCCCTGTTCCCGGACCAGACCGTCCAGCTCAAGGCCCTACGCGAGCGACTGCAGCTGTCCCTGGCCGACGTCGCCCGGCAGCTCGGCGTGAGCCGCGGGCTGATCGGCCGCTGGGAGCACGGCTCCCCCATGCCGGCATGGGCTGTGCGAGACCTACCGGACGCGCTCGAGGACGCCCAGACCAAGACCCGGCCGGGGCGGCGCCGCGACGGACTGCGGCTCAACGCCCTGCTGGCCCAGATCAACCGCGACCCAGGCGTTACCCGTGGGGCACTGGCCGGCCGCCGTCCCCGGGACCTGCGGCTGCTCGAACAGGCCCGGCGCAACGGGCAGCTGCACGAGGCGACCATCTGGGTGGGACGCGGCCGCGGGCGCCAGCCCGTCGCGGGGCTCTTCCCAGGCCGCCGGCCGCGACAGGACACCCCCGGGGTCAGCACCGCCGAGCTCGAGCAGGCCCGGCACGCCGCGGGCTGGACACTGGACAGCCTCGCTCGCCGCGTCGGCGTCCCCGCGCCCACCCTGGCTGGCTGGCTCCGGCACTACGACACCATCCCGACCCCGGATGCAGCGCGCACCGCTGTGGCGCTGCTGCAGGCCCGCAACGCAGCTCTGGACGACCGCGGGGCGGTGCTGCAAGCCATCACCAACCTGCCCGGCCAGAGCCGCAAGCGTCTGACCCAGCACCTGGGCTACACCCGGTCGCTGATGGTCGAGCAGCAGGTCGCGGCGCTGCTGGCCGAGGGCGCGGTGCACCAGCGGAACGCCGGCCAGCGCGGCGTGCACGCCGGGCTGTACCCGGGTCCGTCGCCGCAGGCCTCTCTGGACCGGCATGAGCTGCGTGCGCTGCGGATCCGGGCCGGGCTCAAGCAGGCCGAGCTCGCCGAGCGCGTCGGGAGTTACGTAGTCGCCGTCAGCGACTGGGAGACCGGCCGCCGGCAGATCCCGCAGGAGCTCCAGCAGCAGCTGCGGGCTCTGCTCGAACCGCTCCCGGACGGCGGCGCACCGCGGCGCCAAGCCGTGCTCGACGCGCTGGCGGCGGCCCCACGCACCCGGCACCAGCTGGACCTACTCAAGCTCGGCACCCACGGTCAGACGACCGCCGCCGTCACCGAGCTGCTGGGTGCTGGCGTCGTGCAGAAGGCGACGATCGTCGTGCCCGACCGCGACGGCGTGCTGTTCCGTCGAGCCGGGCTGCGCCTCAATCCAACAGTGACCGTGCGCCGGCCAACGGCCACCGCCCACCCAGGGTCCGCTGCATCGGTGCGGGACGGGCGTGTCGCACACGTCTTGCCTCCGGTATGACCGTCTACCGTCTACGGTCCACGGTATGCCTGCCCCGCGCCTCGTCGTCGTGTCGCACAAGGGCGGGAGCGGCAAGACGGTCCTAGCTGTCAACATCGCGGGTGCCTGGGCCACGGCCGGGCACCGCGTGCTCGTCGTCGACGTGGACAGCCAGGGGGGCGCTGGCCGCGCGCTCGGCGTGCGCAGCCCCGGCAAGCCGAGCACTGCGGAGGTCCTGGCCGGCCGGGTCCCCGCGGTCAAGGCCGTGCGCCTGACGACCACCCCGGGGCTGTACGTGCTGCCGGCCGATCTGGACCTGTCCGCCCTCGAGCTCGAGCTGCCCGCGCAGCGAGGCTGGCGCACCGCGCTGCACCGCTGCCTCGCCGCGCTGCCCGACGACTTCGACCGGGTCGTCATCGACACCGCGCCCGGCCTCGGGGTACTCCCCTTCGTCGGCCTGGCCGCTAGCGACCACGTGCTCGTCACCTGCCCACCGGACTACCTCGCCTGGTCGGTCCTGTCTTCTGTGCTCGACGTCGCCGGCCGTGCCGGTCAGGTCGGGGGCGGTCCCGCCCGGGTGCTCGGCATCGTCCCGACGCTTGTCGGTCCGCGGACCGGCGTGCAGAGCGAGCTGCTCGAGCTCATGGCCGAGCGGCACCCCGAGTTGCTGTTGCCGCAGGTCCCCCGCCGGGTGCTCGCTGCCCAAGCCACCATCGCCGGCGAGCCCGTCACCACCTACGCCCCTGGCAGCGAGCTCGCCGCCCTGTTCACCACCCTGGCCGAGGAGGTCGACCGCCGTGCCCAAGCCCCGCAGCATCCGTGACGTCGAGCAGCAGGACGGCCCCACTGCGGCCGCGTTCTACGCCGCAGACGAGCCGTCGCCTCTGGCTGAGCCCGCGCGGCCGCCCGGCTGGGAGGACAGGCACCGTCGCTGGACCTTCCACGCCCCAGTCGACGTGCTCGACGCGTTGGAGGCCGAGGCCAAGCGTTCCGGTCGCAGCAAGAGCGCGGTGGCAGTGAGCGCGCTACGCAAGGAGCTCAAGCTGCCGGCCGGCAAGGACCAATGACCGGATACCGTGGACCGTGTACGGTCCACGGTCACACAGGAAGGTTCCGAGCCGAGCAGGTAGGAGACGTGAGCGTGACAGACGTCGTCCGGTGCGCGGTGAGCCCTCTCGTAGGCAGCCCAGGCCGTCACGCCGGCGTCGCGGTCGAGGCGTCGATTCCTGCCGCGGCGCGACGCGTCGCGTTGTTCTGCTCGGTGCGTTGTCGGCAGGCGTCACACCGCTTCGGCCGAGGGCGACGGCTGGCGTCTAGTTGAGCCGGAGCATGCGCTCGGCGCCCGCCTCCGGTCTCCCCATGCTTGTCGCGACCTACCTGCAGCACTTGTCCGGTGAGCGGCTGCTGACCACCGCCTATGTCCACCAGAGCGGCCGGGCGCTGGGCGGCTATCTGACCCATCTGCAGCGCCGCGGCGTCGACGACGTTGCCGGCGTACGCCAGGTCGATGTCGACACCTTCCTGGGCTCGCTGCTCCTGGGTGGGGCTAGCCCGCACAAGGTCGCCGCGCACCTGAGCGCGGTCCGGCTGCTGCACGCCTTCGCCATCCACGAGCACCTGAGCACCGCCAACCCGACGGCCGGCGTCCCGCCGGTCCCGCTGCCGCAGCTGCTGCCGCGGGCCCTTACCGAGCCGCAGGTCCTCGCGCTGCTCGCCGGTGCTGCGCGGGGCAGCAGCCTGCTGCGCTTGCGCGACAGCGCGGTCCTGGAGCTGCTGTACGCCACGGGTGCCCGGGCCAGCGAGGCCGCCGGCCTGCGGCTCAGCGAGCTCGACCTGGACAGCCGGGTCGCGCTGCTGCACGGCAAGGGCAGCAAGGACCGGATGGTGCTGTTCGGCGCCCCGGCGCGCGCAGCGCTGCTGACCTACCTCGAGGGCTGCCGTCCCGAGCTGATCGGCCCCGGACGGCCGGCCGGTCACGTCTTCCTGGACGTGACCGGCCGGCCGATGAGCAGAAGCGGGGTGTGGAGGGCCACCCGGCGAGCCGCCGAGCAGGCCCTGCAGGTGCCCGCGCTGGCCGCTACCGGCCTGACGCTGCACACCGCGCACCCACACGCCCTAAGGCACTCCTGTGCGACGCACCTGCTCGAGCACGGCGCCGACCTGCGCGTCATCCAAGAGCTGCTCGGCCACGACAACCTCCAGACCACCGCCAAGTACCTGAAGATCAGCGGGGTCTACCTGCACTCGGTGTACGACACAGCCCACCCCAGGGCCTTCCGTGCCCCTCAGGCCGCCGCTGTTGACGTCGCTGAGCTGACGCTGGCGACCGGGCCGGCCGCCCCCTCGCCGACGGTGCCAGCTGCCACGCGCGCGGCCTGCACCGTGGGGGTGAGCACCGCGGCCGCGGCCGCGCGCCTGGGCTATGGCGTGGGCATGGTCCAGTACCTGCTCGGCCAGGGTCGGCTTACCGGCCATCGACACGGCCGGGCCTGGCACGTCGACGTCGACGTGCTTGAGGACCTGGCCGGCCGGCTGCTCGGCGGCCTGAGCACCCGGGAGGCAGCCGAACGGCTGCAGGTCACCCCGACACGGGTACAGCAGCTACTCGAGCAGGGCCGGCTCCGCGGGGAGCTCGTCGGCGGCCGCTGGAGGGTGGACCCGGTCTCGCTCGTGCGATACGAAAGCGGCAGGCCGACAGGGGAGTGCCTGACCCCCGCCGCGGCCGCAGCGCAGCTCGGCGTGCACGTGTCGACCGTCGTGCGGATGCTCGAGGACGGCCGCCTGCGCGGGCGCCGGCACGGGCAGCTGCACGTCGTCGACGCGGCCGCCGTGCGCCGGCAGGAGGCGCAGCAGCCAGCCGCCGGGCTGTCGGCAGAGCAGGCCGCCAAGCAGCTCGGGGTCAGCCTGGACTGGGTGTACCGGATGCTGCGCCGCGGCTGGCTGTACGGCCACCGCCCACCGGGCCGGCCGTGGGTCGTCGACCCCGGGTCGGTCGAGCACCGCCGGAGCCGGCTGCAGGCCGGCCTGGGACCGCCCGCACCGGTCGGCACGGTCACCGCGGCCGCGGCCGCTGAGCACCTCGAGTTGAGCACCGAATGGATCCACAGCCTGCTCAAGCGCGGGGACCTGGACGGGGTCTACCACCACGGCGTATGGGCCGTCGACGCAGTGTCCGTCCAGCGCTACTGGCTGCGGCGCAACGGTCAGCGGTCCGGCGCCGCCTTCCGCCAGCAGCTACGCGCAGGCTCACCGCGCCGCGCCGTCAAGCGTGCGTGATGCGTTCGTTGCCGTGGTGCAAGAGGTGTGTGGGACAGGTCTGGTCGGAATCTGAGGGGGACGGGAGGCGCCTCCGCACGGGGTGACGGACCGGTAGACCGTGGAGCGGCCGACGCCGAGCAGCTTGGCGATCGCGGTCACGGTGTGCTGCTGGCCGGCGTAGAGCTCCTGGGCGACCCGCAGGTTGTCGCCGGTCAGCGCCGGCTTGCGGCCGCCGACTCGGCCGCGGGCGCGGGCGGCCTCGAGGCCGGCGGTGGTGCGGTCCCGGATGAGGTCCCGCTCAAACTCGGCCAGGGCGCCGAAGACGTGGAACAGCAGCCGGCCGCCCGTGGTCGTGGTGTCGATCGACTCGGTGAGGCTGCGGAAGCCGACCTGTCGGGCGTCCAGGTCGGTGACGGTGTCGATGAGGTGCCGAAGCGAGCGGCCGAGCCGGTCCAGCCGCCAGACCACCAGGGTGTCCCCGGGCCGGAGCTGGTCCAGTGCGGCCGCCAGCTGCGGCCGGTCCTGCTTGGTTCCGCCGGCGACGTCGACGAAGACGCGGAAGCAGCTGGCTGCCACTAGGGCGTCCTGCTGCAGCGCGGCGCTCTGCTCGGGCGTGGACACGCGGGCGTAGCCGATGAGGGTGGTCATGGGCGTCACCCTGCCCGGAACCCACGACAGTCCGGGGCTAGCGGGACGTTGGAACTGGGACGGGTTGCGAGACAGCGGTCTGAGCGTGCTGACCCCGGTCAGCGGCGCTCTGCGCTGGGTGTCCCACAGCCGACCGTCTACGGACACCCTGGGCTGAGAGCCCCACCTCCCTCGCGCGTGCGGGGGACTCGGCGGGCCTGGACCTGCCGGCTGCAGTTGCTGTTCCCACACGGGCCCTCC
>JAABUY010004942.1_pt1 | contig 13668 bp, 8 predicted proteins | sample 5560271 | NCBI WGS metagenome assembly JAABUY01 (sample SAMN10711886, study PRJNA513374) | rock metagenome | isolation source: Antarctica rocks | place: Antarctica: Victoria Land, University Valley
CGAGAAACAACTCAGTGATAGAGAACACTATCAGTCAAACGTCAGATACTATTTTCTCAAGTGACTCTTGCATTCAAACAATGATATCTCGCTATTTCTTTATTGATATCACTCAACTGATTCTCATTTTCAAAAATGAATTTCAAGCTGTCAATATCTTCAAGCTGATCAATGATCATATATTAAATTCAATCAACAAGCAAGATCTGCAATTGTCATGAATTGATGAGTTTTGAACTCATGATGATGATGTCACTCAGCAGAATTTTAAGAACATGATTGTTGCGAGCATGCATCTTTGTTACCTCTGATTAGCCTGATTAGTCTAACATAAACTAGTATAGAGCTGTGAGTAGAGCTGTTGTTGACACGCTAGCGATCTAGCATGTCTTCGTGAGTAAAACTCACGTCGTGTTGCATCTTCTTTCTACTTCAGCTTTGAACTTCTAGTTAGAATACACTCATATGATTCGCTCTATGCAAACTCATAACATTAGTTTAAAGCTCATCAATCTTGCTATCAACGTGTAGACGATATAAAAACAAGCTACATCACTCAAACTTGAATCAGAATCGAAATTCGAAAATCGAGCTCAGAAGACTCATTAGAAATCAAGAAATTTCTAGAACAGAACAGAAGAACACGAACGCGTTGCTCTAGACTAACTCTTTACTGAGCTCGTCGTCAGAACAGAAGAACAGAAGAACACGAACGCGTTGTTCTAGAACTGAAATCAGAAATTTCAGTCGAATCTCGATCAGCAATTTTCTATTCACACAATGACTAAAAGCACAGAATTAGAATCAGAATCAGTGAGCACTGCTCATTATGAACTTCAAAATGCTAGAAGAGAATCACTTCTATCACAGAATCGAACAGCATCAGAAGAAAAGAACACGAACGCATTGTTCTTCGATCACAAAATGATCAAGATCAGCATCAGCACTGAACTGAATGCTTGAATAAGCGCTCATGAAACAAGCGATCTCATTGTCTTTATCAAGTACATGTGTCAACAGCATGACATCGAAATCGAGACTCACAATGACATGATTCAGATGTTGAATGATGTCAACAAGATCAACATTGAATTGAAAGCTATCAACATCGAGTTGAAAGCTACGCAGACAACGTTGAATGCTGTTCAAACGCGTCTACAGAAAGAGATGAAGAAAAAGAACATGATTATACGTCATCTAGAAGCGACATCAAGTCGACTAAGCACTTCAATTTCGAAAGATCGATTCTTGAAGTCAATCAAGCTATCTGACTCGTCTCTGTTTGAAGATTCAAGACAGAATGTGAATAATTAATTGTTTTGAATGCAAAACAAGCTGAAGATGAACAAGAATCATTTTTCTATCGAAGAAATGAAGATTGCATATGTGAAAAGTCGAGTCAGTGAAACGACGATCAAACACATAGCACTTCAAATGAGAAACACGATCACGAACTCGTTTCTTGAAGCAGAAGAGATACTGTCGATCATAAATAAGATGTACGACGATCTCAATCAATATCACACGACTCAACGACAGTTCTTGAAGCTGTATCAAAACAAGATCTTCTTTCATGAATTTTGAATGAAATTTCAGAGACTTAGTGCAAAACTAGAATACAATAACGAAACTCTACTAGATGATCTTCAGCATAAGATTAGCTCAGATCTTCAGCGAGTCATGATCAACGAACGAACTATGAATTTGAACGAATTTGTCGACATCTGCATGCGAGTCGACGTTCGATTGACAAAATTAAATGCTCGATCAATTCTCAAGACATTAACTACTCAAGTCACTCGCTCTACTGCTAGCATCTTGACGATGATCACTACTGCAATCTCAGCTTCAATCTCTGCATGAAAGAAACTCAGAATATCGAACGTTGATTCTGCTAGAGAGAAGTTGTTTAAGAAAGAACTCTGCTTCAAATGCAAGAAGTCAGAACATAGAGCACGTGACTGTCTCAAGTCAGCTCAGATGCACGAAATCGCAGCGAATTCAAAAAACAATCTGTCTTCGTCAAAGTAGTGACTGAGAGCGACATGCTCATATCTTGCTTCATCAATATGCTCGATGACTCATTTGATTTCAAGTCGTTTATTGTTGACGTCATCTTGAGTAGTTTAGAAAAGATATTTCGATTCTTCGCTCTGATAAACATTGAAATCACTGACATGACGTTTATAAATGATTCATTGATTTCAGAGCTATGTGAACGCTTTGATATTCAATCAATTTCACTGTTCAAATCGAAGTTGATTCATTCATATGATGAAACTCTCGATCAAAGATCTATTATACATGCTCTGTATATCTCAGTCACTATACAAGAACATAAGAATGAAATGATGCTTCTATTAATAACTCGTTTAGATCAGCACAAGATAATCATTGACAATCTCTGATTGAAAAGAAATCAAATTTTGATAGATTCTGCAAACGATCGATTGATATCTTCATTAAATATTCGAATCTCGAAACTTATCATTTCAAAAGCAAGCAGTCAATCAGCATTTCATAGACTCGAATCAAGCGAGATCTGCGAAATGAAACGAAAGAACTTGAAGTCTATGTCAATGATCATCTTAAAGCGAACTACAAATTCGAAATCAGTGAATCAATTCATTGAATCAGCTCTCATACGAAAGCAAAGCACTCAAGTTGATCTCGATCAACATGAATTCATTCAGTCATCAAAGAAGAGAGAGTTCATTAATATTGTCATGATCAAAGTCGCTGCTTATCGAACTCTAGTCAAGAAGAACGATGTCAAGATCTTTACATTGATCATTAGTGAAATCAACAAGATGCTTAGCTCGATCAAAGATTCAGCGAAACTGAATGAAATGATCTCTGTCATGTCATTAAAGAAACTGAAGAAGAAGCTTTCAATAGTTTATCATGACTTTCTGAACGTTTTTGATAGAGAAAAGACAACTCAGTTGTCTCTGCATTGATCATATGATCATAAGATTGAATTAAAAGATGAGAGTCAATCTTCTAGAAGTCGATTGTATTTCATGTCGAGTCACAAGTTGCAGAAGATCAAGAAGTATTTAGAAGAGAACTTGAAGAAGAAGTTTATTACACTCAGCAAAGCTTCATTCGCTTCGTCAATACTATTCGTCGAAAAGAAAGACAATAGTCTTCGCTTTTGCGTGAATTATTGAAAACTGAATGCTTTGATCAAAAGAGATCGTTATTCAATACTCTTGATAAACGAAGTACTCGCTCGAATTCAAGACAGTAAATATCTGACTCGACTCGACATTATCGTCGCGTTCAATAAGCTTTGCATGAGCACTGAAAGTGAGAATCTAATCACATTCGTCACTTTCTTCGATGTCTACAAATATAGAGTAATGCTCTTCAAATTAATCAATGAATCAACATTTTTTCAGCATTATATCAACGACGTATTGTTCAACTGTCTGCATAAATTCTGTCAGATCTATCTGAATGACATTCTCATTTACAGTAAGATCTTGAAGAAACATAGAACTCATGTGAAGAAGATGCTAGACAAGCTTCGTGAAGTTGATCTGCAGATAGACATTGACAAGTGCGAATTCAAGATTCAGAAGATCTCGTTTCTAGAACTACTGATATTTATCAATGATTTACGAATGAACTCTCGAAAAGTAGATGTGATTCGAAGCTGAAAAGTGTCTCGATCGTTGACTCATGTACAGATCTTCATTGACTTCTGCAATTTCTATCAATGATTCATAAAGAACTTCTCGAAGATCGCTCGATCTATGATAAAGCTGACTTGAAAAGATCATTCATTTGAATGAACAGAGATCTGTCAGATGATCTTTGAGAGATTGAAGCAACAGATGACGACAGTCTTCATTCTGAAGCATTTTGATTTGATCAGAGAAGCTATTCTGAAAATGAACTTCTTGAACTATGTCAACGACGAAGTATTGTCTCAGTATGATGATGAAGACATTCTACATTCAATGATCTTCTACAGCAAGAACATAATCTCTGCAGAATGTAACTACGAGATCTACGACAAAGAGCTTTTGGCTATTATTCAATGCTTGAAGCACTGACGTTTTGAATTGAAATGTACTGATATTTCGATCAGGATCTTCATCGATCATCTGAATTTGAAGTACTTCATGATCATCAAGAAACTGATCAGACGACAGGCTAAATGAGCTGAGAAGTTATTTGAATATAACTTCAAGATCATATATCAGTCAGAAAAGCAGAATCTGAAAGCAGACGTGCTGATCAGAATGTCAGACGTCAAGTCAGTTGAATCAAATGATGATCGAAAGCTATATCAGCATCAGATGCTATTGTCAGCAAGCACATTTGAACTGCAATCAATAAAAGATGATCAAGATCTGACTCAGATCTTGCTCATATTTGACTCAGATTCGAAACAGAAATCAAAAGTTAATAAGAATTCAATCAAAGAGATGATTTTCATTCAGAATCGAATTATAGTTGAAAATCGAACGAATCAACAATGTATTGATATTCAAACAGTTATAGAACAAAACAGAAGAACTTGTCAAGATATGAGTCTAGACAATTGCAAAGTACTGAACGAAGTACTTTGAAAGAATGATAGACTGTGAATTTCTCAGTCAATGATCACTCAATTGATAAGAAAAGCACATGATCTTTTGATCAGTGATCATTCTGACATGAATCGAACATTAGACTTGTTAAGACGATCATATTGCTGGTCGAAGATGAGAACGACAATCAAACGCTACATTTGAAACTGTTACGTTTGTCGTAGATCAAAAGCATCAAGAGATCGAATCAATGAACTATTGAAGTCATTGTCTATATCTGAACAACGATGACAAGACATATCATTGAATTTCATTATCGATTTATCGAAAAGTGATGAAAGCAACGCGATTCTGACAGTGATAGATCGATTATCTAAAGAACGTCACTATATACTCTGTTGATCAGATGACGAAGAAACTTTCGCTGAACAAACAGTTAAGCTGCTGCTGATATGAATCTTCAGAATTCATGAGCTATCAAGATCAATAGTGTTCGATAGAAGTTTGCAATTCATATCGATTGTCTGAAAGTCTTTATGTCTGAGACTCGACATTAAGATGAAACTATTCATCGACTATCATTCACAGATCAACGATCAAACGAAAAGAGCGAATCAGAATGTAGAACGATATCTACGAAGCTACTGCTCATACATGCAAGATGACTGATTCATCTGACTATTTATGACTGAATCTGTCGATAACAATGCTATTTCGTCGTCAATTGAACAATCAGCGTTCTTTCTGAACAAGAGCTTTCACTCTCATATGAGCTTCGATTTGAATTCAACTGAATATGAGATCACTCAAGCTAGAATTCAAGCGAGCAAAGCAGAGAATATATTTAAACACATGAAATGATCATTAGTGTTGATCAAGCAGACATTAGCAAGAGTCAAAATCACAATAAAGAAACATATTAACAAGCATCGAAAGAAAATGATCTACAAGATAGATGACATGATGTTTCTGAATTCTAGAAACATTACGATCGCAAGATCATCAAAGAAGCTGAACGATAAAATGCTAGAATCTTTCAAGATTTTGACTGAGATCGAACATGCATATCGACTGAAACTGTCATCGACAATGAAGATTCATTCAGAGTTCGCTTCGAATCTGCTACGACTGAATTCAAAAGATTCTCTTGAAGAACAATGAAATGAGTTGTCTGATTCTATAGTGATAGATGATGAAGACGAATGAGAAGTGAAGAACATACTGAACTTCAGACACTATGAACGAGACAAACGATTACAATATCGTGTCAATTGAAAAAACTATGACGTTGATCTACATTGATACAATGTCGATGAAAATGAGTTTGAAGACTGCTCAAAGATCGTAAATGACTTTCATCAGAAGTATTCAAACAAGTCAAGTTAGAAATCGACTCAACAAGAATCGATTGATTGAACTGCAGCAATGAGAACATTGCTAAATGAAGAGAAGAAATAATGTTGCAAGCATGCATCTCTGTTACTTCTGATTAGTCTAATTAGTCTAACATAGACTAGTATAGAGCTGTGAGTAGAACTGTTGTTGACACGCTAGCGATCTAGCGTGCCTTCGTGAGTAAAACTCACGTCGTGTTGCATCTTCTTTCTACTTCAGCTTTGAACTTCTAGTTAGAATACACTCATATGATTCGCTCTATGCAGATTCATAACAATGATCTTCTTTCTATGCTGTCTAGAAGTATATAATCAATGTTTCATTGAAACAATCAATGATCAATTGAAACATTCTTTGCAAGCAAGCTTAGCTTGATACATTGATTATCTGCAGAAACTTTATCTGCATTACATTTTCAAGTCTTTATGAATTTTTCACTTTCACTTTCACAAGATTTACATGATAAAAGAAATTAATGACTTGAACGAGTGATATAATGCTGAAGATGAACTTGTTGATTAAGCATTGATAAAGAAAACATCTGCTATTGCTTTTCAAATGAAATATCAGAGTCAGAGAGTCAGAAAACAGTTTTATGATCTCAAATTTAAAGAAACAAGCACAGAGTTTTCAGTATGCAACAAGTTCAATGATGACAACTGCATTTATTTTAATTGCATATATCAACATATTTGCAATGAATGTAATGAAAATCACGCTGCTATCAATTGCAAAACATTGAATTCAAACAATCTGTTATGAATGCATCAGAATTGATTAAAACTAGTCAAGATTTAGTTGAGATCTGATTTAGATCTGATTTAGATCTGACTCAGATTTGACTCAGATATGACTCAGCATCTTTTCTCTTTTCTGACATCTTCTAATCAGCTTTTATTATCTTCTAAACAAACACACTTCTTTATGTTACGAGTAATTAACAGATGTCTATAATAAACACATTTCTTTGTGTCACAAACATTTTTTGAATCAACATCTTTCTTGTGTTTCAACACGTTCTCTTTGAGACTAGCGTCAATCTGAATAACTACTATATAAAGCATGTTCTTCTTGTCTTTTGTATTTTCTTTCTTCTGTATTCTTAAAGTCTTAGTTATAGCTATCTTTATAGATCAAACATTCTAGTCATGCACGCACTCTGATTAGTTTCTAGACATGATTTTAACATTACTTTAAGAATTCATTAATCACATGATACTGATCTCATTACTCATTCAAATTCACTCAACTGACAATGAGATGAGTATAAAGAAATTTGTGTATCTGATGATCAACGACATCGAAAGACAGAACAACATCAAGAGATCAATAGAATCAAGAGATTAAAATCTTGATTGCTTGAGAATTATCAAAAAATTCTCTTCAAATTAGCAACACTCTTCTTTGAAGATTAAACAACTTGAACTACGATCTCACTACATATCGTCAAGCATCGCTCTTCGCTCGATCATCAACTCTTTGCTATGACTCGATCATCTGTGAAAAATCTCTTTGAGAGTTATCAAAGTCTTTATTCTTCTGTCACTGCAGATTCAGTTATTTATTCTGAGCTATCATCTCGCATATTGAAATATCTTAGAATCAACTTCGTACAAAAACATCGTCACTCTGTGTCTCATTCTCAAACTCTCGATGAATCTCTGAAAGCTTTTATTCTCTGAGATATAAAAAATGTAAAGCAGCTACAACATTGAGTTGAACAAAACTCAGAAATGTTTCTAAAAGATTTAAACAGTCTTCAAACTCAATGAGATCTTGATGTGAAAGCTTATGAGCTATTTGACAAGATATTAAGCGAACAAATATGAAAGACTCGCTTTAAGAAAATTGATCGAGCAAAGAAACGATTGAATCAATTAAATCAGACACTTCAGAACAAATTGATTGAAGCACAACATCATCTGCGAGTGAATGTCACTTTATTGATCTCTATTCTTTTCACATTCAGCAAGCAATCTCAGAAGCTTTTGAATTCATCTTTGTTTACTGATGAAAAAGAATCTATCTGAGATGATTGACAAGAAAAAATTCGCGACAAGCTAGAAATCAACGTCGATTATTTCAACAATGATAAAACTATACTAGTCTACATTCATTCTTGAATCAGCAAAGACGCAGTCAAAGTTACTCTAGTCAGACGTCAGCGAGATTCATTGAACTCTTATTCAACAATCAATGATCTACTAGATGAACTTACTCAGCTATACGATGATTCTGACAAAGAAACAAACTTTCGAAGAGAGTATGCTAATTTCTTTCAAGAAAAGAGCAAATTCAGCAATTTCTATTCAATGTTTCAACGTCTGTTCTTTTATCTAGAGTATCACGAAAAGCAATTGATTGTCGATCTACGAAACAAGATAGTTTATTATCTTCATGCAGCTTGAAGTAGTCAATTAATTCAGTCAGAATCTCTGAATGAAATTCGTAGTTATCTGATTCATTTGAACAATGAGCATCGAGTCATAAGTGACATCAAAGAAAAAAAATCTCTGAACAAAGTTAGAAAGCAAGTCATCTTTGCTGAGAAACAAGATTCATTGAACTTCTATAGAAAGATTGAAGTTATCATATCAGTTGACTCGTCAAAATCGTGTGATGCAACTTTGATTAACGTCAAAGAGACAAATATACAAACTGAAAGCTGTTTCATTTGTCATAAGTCAGATCATTCTTTTAAAGAGTGCTCTGATCGAACTTCGAGAATCAATGCATTAGAAGATGACGAGTTTGATTGATTTACATTGAACTCTGAGTCAGATTCTGATTCAAAAAACTAACTATCTCTTTCAGAATCATTGAAGAGATAGAGATCATATTTTTGTGCAGTCAAATCAAAGTTCTATCGAAAGAAAATTATTTTGAAAAGTCATTTCTGATCAATGCTTCTCTTATCTCTCAGAGCAATTCTTTCAGCCTTCGCTCTTTAATAAACAGTGATTTCGTCGTTTACACGCTGATACATGACAAGCTAATCAATAAAGTATGTCAGAAACTTGAAATACAATCTATATCACTAGCAAAAGAGAAGTTAATACAAGAATATGACGAGAAGTTAGCTAGAAAGACTATTACTCATAAGATTTTACTCAATCTCACGATTGAAAGACATAAGAAATTGACTATGTCAATGCTGATAGCTGATATCGAGCATCATGAAGCTATATTGAGCAAACTCTGAATGAACAAAAATGAAATATTATTGAACATGAGACATGATACTATCATATTCTCTGATCAATTAAATATTTCTATTTCTGTTTTTTCAATCTCGTCAAATACGAAGCACTCAAGTTGATCGTGATCAACTCTCACTTCTTCAATGACTCATAGCAATGCTTCAAAGATTCTCAAGCACTCAGTTTCAATCATTCAGAAAGAGTCATTTTCAATTCAAAATATAAACGTCATCTCTTTTCAAGCATTAGTAAAACGAAAAAAGAAGAATCAGATCGAGATTTTTGCTATGTTCATCGAAGACATCGATAGAGAAATCGTCTACAATATTCAATGCGAACTAGATGTCATAGATGTTGTCAAGAAATAGAGTACAGATGCAATATAGAAAGCTTCGAAATCAACAGAGCGAGCATGAACACATGCAACGATCAATCTAGTAAATAGATAGATCTAGAAGATAGACTAGATACAGATAACTAGATAGATAGATAGATAGATAGATAGATATGTCTCTATGTAAATGTCTTCATCTAGAAAAGAGATGAAAAGATGAATAAAAAGATGCAGAAGAAAACTTCGCTTGAGAAATCTCTATGAATGATAGCCTATATTCTCATGAATTCTAAAGATGCAACTGAGTCATGCTCGAGAAACTCTCATCAATAGTAGCTAATATCTTCGTGAATTCTAGATGTGATTGAATCAATGCTGTTTCATGAGTCATTGAGAAGTGAGACTTCGCTTCACGACAATGTCTTTTCAGTCAATGAAACGACTCAGAATCTAGAAGATATTAAAGTCAAGCTATCATCGAAGTATCAAAATTTTCTAGATGTCTTTGATTGAGCTCAAGCAGACAAGCTATCATCTCATCATTCATATGATCATAAGATAGAGTTTACTAGTGACGCAACGTCATCTCGCTGTCGAGCATATCAAATGTCTCTTTACAAGCTTCAGAAAGTAAAGAAATATCTGAACAAGAATCTTTTCAAGAAATTTATAACTTTTAGCAAAGCTTCGTATTTCTCATCTGTTCTGTTCGCTCTAAAAGCAAATGAAGATCTACAATTCTGCGTTGACTATTGAAAGCTCAATGCTATTATCAAAAGAAATCATTATTCTTTATCTTTGATAGATGAGATGATTAAGAAAATAGTTGATTGCAAACATCTGACTCGATTGAATATCATTTCGACGTTTAATAAACTACGAATGCACTCTGATAGTGAGAACTACACTATCTTTATTATCGTTTTAGAAGCATACAAATCAAAGATTCTACTCTTTGAACTTATCAATGATTCAGTCTCGTTTCAGCAGTATATGAATGATGTTCTATGAGACTTTCTAAATGACTTTTGTCAAGTTTATCTAGACGACATTCTGATCTACAGCAAAACTCAATGAGAACATAAACAACATGTCAAAATGATATTGAATCGCTTACGAGAAGCTGATCTACAGATGAATATTCAAAAGTGCGAATTCGATGTAGAAGAAATCATCTTCTTAGAAGTCATAGTATCAGAACAAGATCTTCGTATGAATTCTATCAAAGTGAAAGTCATAGTCAACTGAACTACGTCAATCAATCTAAAAGAAGTTCAGAGCTTCGTGAGATTTGTTAACTTCTATTGTTGTTTCATTAAGAACTTCTTGAAGCTAGTCAAATTGTTCATTCAGCTGACTAGAAAGAACACGTCTTTTGTTTGAAACAAAGTCTGTGTTCAAGCTTTTGATGATCTAAAGAAACAGATCAGCTCAACTTCAGTTCTACGACACTTTGATTCAAAACGACAGACTATTCTGAAAATCAATGCATCTGACTACGTCAAAGATGAAATACTATCTCAGTATGATAATGAGAATGTTCTTCACTCGATAGCTTTCTACAGCAAGAGCATGATTCTCGCTGAATGCAATTATCACATTTATGACAAGAAACTGCTTGTTACGATTCTAGTCTTCGTCTATTCTTTCTAGTCTTCGCCTTGATTTCATTCTAATCGAGCCTAGTAAGCATTCAAGCTAGAGATGATGTCATTGAAACTCTGCATCATATGTGTAAGACGTCAATTCAATCGAGCCTAGCACAGAGCTGAGAAACACACATATAAGAATCGAGTTCTTTTCTGTAGATACTTTTCTTTCTTAGCATTTATCTATTAGTTATATTACACTCATATGACTCGCTCTATGCCGATCTCTAACATTAAATAAATGCTCATCAACTACTCTGCTATCGACGTGTAGACGATACGAAATAATCTACTTCGTTTATTCAGAAAATTCGCAAGAAATTCTTCGAATTACTTTCATCAAATTTACTCAAATTTATCAAATCAATCACTCAATCTTATCACAATCAAATCTATCTATCTATCTTTATCTTCTCATCATGATACGCGACAACGAGTCAGTCAAGTCATAAACAGCTCGCTTGCTTAGAAGCACTGCAAATAGACGAGTTTCTTTACTATCTTTCAATGTCTCAACTGAAGCTAAGAACGTCGAGATCTCATGAAACATTAAGATCGAAGAACAACTACGTCAGTGAGCTCTTGATCAGTTGAACGAGATCATCAAGATGTTAGACGAGCTAAGAGATCAACGAGACATGACTCTGAAATGCAATGAACACTGAATCGTTCTACAAGTCGATCACATCAAGAGACTTGATGAGCTAGAGATCAATCAAACGACAATAGACACTCAAGAAGAGACTATCGTCGAACTATGAAAGAAAGTATTGAGTCTAAAAAAGAAACAGCGTTCAGCGAATCAGTTTCGACCTCGACAGTCTACGAAGTCTCGAGCTTCTATCGAGAATCATACTCGACGAAAGTCGTTCACTCTATTCAACAATGATCATCACAAGTTCTTCAAGTTTTCGAACTCATCTATATTCACTGATGAAGATGAATCAATATGAGACAGCTGAAGAATCAAGATAGACGACAAGCTTCAAACAAATGTCGATCACTTCGATAATGAGAATATCTGTATTGTCTATGTGATATCTAGACTAGAAGGTGATGCTGCTGAGCACATCTTCGCTCGATGTCGACATGATGCTTCGCATTCATACATCTTGATCGACGAGTTATTTGAGCATCTGAAAGAAATATACGATGAACTGAATAAGAATCGAAAGTGTCGTCGCAAGTACAACGCTCTGAAGCAAGCAGACAAGTCTTTCAATGTCTTCTACTTCGACTTTATGAAGCTATTCAGCTATCTCGAATACGACGATTGCATTCTGATGAACGATCTTCAGAATAAAATCAATAATCGCTTGCAGAACGCTCTATCAGTCTGTTCAGAGAACTTTACTTCGCTCACTCGCTTAAGAATCTTTCTTCAAGATGTGAATAGTAAACAACGAGTCAATTATCAGCTTCGCAGCGAACGTCGCACTGTCATCGTCAAAGTCACTGTCGTATCTGATAAACGCGCTACTTTTCTGTCAGTAACAACTTCGATAATCGATTATGTTAAGTCGACTATCTCTTCTATCTCTGAGTCAGCGAGATCGTCAATCATCTGCTACATCTGCAAGATTCTCGATCATTTGTTCAAGAATTGCTCTCAGCTGAACAAGATTGACACTTCTGCATCTCGTGCATTCATCTTTCGTCTACATGAGATTGTCATTTCGAAGAATAAAGAGAATGAGAAAATGTCTTTCGAGAATAGCGAGGCAAAAAACTAGAGACTTTCATCAAAGACGCGATGAAAGATGTGTTAATTTCTTCAACAACGAGCATGTCAAATGATTCTTTTGCTTCTGAATCTTTGACTACTGAATATGTACTTTCTAGCAATGAAATTAGTTACTCATTGAAGTCATTGATTGACATCAAAGCTGCTGACTATTCGTTCATTGATGAAGTGATCGCGTAGATTGTTTGTGATCAGTTGCAAATCAAGTCTCTGACTTTGATCAAAGCAAAGTCAATTCGAGAATTCGACGATCATTATGCTAAGAAACTCATTACTCATGTCATTTATTCGAATCTGACTGTTCAAGATCATACGATTGACACAGCTTCTATGTTGATCACTCGATTAGATCAACATCAAATGATTCTTGAAAAAACATGAATGAACAAAATCGATCTAGTGATAGATATGCAAATCGATTCTCTTCGATTTTCGAATTTCACTTCTAGTCAGAAATCAATTGTTCTATTCTCAAGCAACAAGACAATTATGAAGCAGAAGAGTTTGACTTCTACTCATATACTGAAGAGATCTTTCACTACATCTCAATTCAGTCTGAAATCACTCTCTTTCAGTCAGTTCAATGAGAAGTCAGTTAAACTAATTGAACAGTTAAAATCGCGTGACGCGACTTTAACTAGCGTCAAAAATTCTAAGTCAACGTTCAGTCTGAAATCATTGTCAGGACCGTGCCTAGATGATACAACCAATGGAGGTCAGGGTTGATAGTGCTTGATCTTTAGAGGTAGCTATAACTGAATATTAAGAATACAGAAGAAGGTTGGTACAAAAGCTTCTATTT
>JAABUY010004944.1_pt1 | contig 13661 bp, 10 predicted proteins | sample 5560271 | NCBI WGS metagenome assembly JAABUY01 (sample SAMN10711886, study PRJNA513374) | rock metagenome | isolation source: Antarctica rocks | place: Antarctica: Victoria Land, University Valley
TAGTGAGTTAGATAATGTATGATGTTTTGCAGGCTTGTTCTCGAGTATGCAAATGTTCTGCCTACTTATAGATGTCTTGACCTGTTTGCTTCTCAGATCTCTGCAAGTCAGGCTTGCTTGAAGCGTAGCAGGATTCGTAGCGCTGAAGACTACTGAAATCGAAGCTAATGATAAACGGCTGAGATGAGCCGACAGCGACCTTTGTTGAAAGTGAAATTTGTTTTCTTGAAGAAAAATACACGTCTGAAGCTATCAAAGAAGAAGATAACCACAACACCATTGTACCATAGAAATCGAACCTAATATAATATAATGCACGTCTCGAGGCAACGGAACTTTAAAACCTGCGGCTAACAGCGCTGCCAAAGAGAAGATAACTAAGCGCTGTTAGGAATCGAACCTACCTAATATAATATAACTACCCAAAGAAACTGCTATATCAATGGTTGTGACACTGACATCATATCGGCGAAATGTTTGGCAGCTAAAGTCACATTTGTGAATGCGACTCATCATTCGCCATCCCACATGCTCACCACCCTACTCACCATTCTACATGCTTGCCATCCTACATGCTCACCACTCTACTTGTCATTCCACATGCTCAGCTACCTACTCAGCTACCTACTTTGTGTTGAAGCAATAGAAGCTGCAGTAGAAGCTGTAGTAGAAGCAGGGGAAGTAGTCGTTCAATTAGGAACATAGTTGTTGCAGTGCCATTACACTTCCCGCTAGCCTGGTTGGGGCTAGCGTCAGTTGCGGCACAAAACATAGATAGCTTCTGCTGTAGAAAACACATACCTTTAGTCAACCATCAGATCTACACTTCATCACTTCGCTACCTACTCAGCTATCTACTTCGCTACCTACTTCGCTACCTACTTCATCGGCAAATCCTCGAGTGCTAATTAGTCAACCACACGCAGCTAATCACCACGTTGGCTACCATTGGCACCGTTGGCAGCTGATTAGATCAAAGGTTCAACCAAACACTGATAACCTCGATGCGCATGCTTCAAGCGAGGGAGTCACCCTTGCGTTTGGCCTGTTGAGGGTGAAATAGCAGGAAGAACCCGGATCACAGACATCCTTTAAACCTACGTGCTGACTACGTATAGACTTCGATTTTCTTCACGTATTTCATGGATGACGGAATATGATTTACAATATCCTTTTTTTTTTTTTAGCTTGAGAGTTGAGGACTACCTCCGAATGAAGGTGGGCCATTTAGCTTTCGGGCAGAGAGCGAATATCTGTGTGGAAGAAGATAATGGCTTGGTCCATTTCACGATTTGGGAAGGTTTTCCCGTTGATACCTCGTTCAGATTACTTATAATTGACTTAGGTATGATTTTTCCTGCTCGCACCAGTGGAAACAACATGCTAGTGAGACTTAGGCTGACAGCTTTCTTGAAACTGACCATTGAGAAGGCCACAAAAATTTATAAAAATCTATACATGGTGTCTCGATTTGTGTCTTACGTGTTGGGACCAGAGGAGCTAGTATTCAGGGAACGTCGGATCAAACTCCTTCCTTCAAGCATGTAGGCCTCCTTTGATATCCCCTTTGACCATATGTGGCGCAGTCCACTCTGGAAATCTCTGTACTGTAAACTGCGAATCGTTCCCGAATCGACAAATGGAAAATCGTTTAAGACAGTGTCATGAGGCGTCAAGGGATAGGGTGGAAATATGCTATACATACCTGAATAGGATTGTTTCAAAATGTGTTCACATTTTGGCCAATTCGTAAACTCAACAGGTTATGGGCCCGGAAGGCACGATGGAGACGTCATAAAAATAAGGCGGGTGCTGACAAATGCATCTTCGAGCTTCATTGTTCGAATACGTTCGCTGTCAACTTCAAAAGAAATGTATATGTAATTATACACACTTTCGAAAAACAACCATGGCAACCGAACTACGATATGCATAACATGAGGGAGTGCTGAAATATGTTTGATTTGATTTGATTTGAGTTCATACACCCTTGTGACATCGGTTTAAGCCCGACCCATGGGGGACACTATGCTATGTGTATCGAACGGACAAAACCCTCTGGGGGAGAAAACCGTTCGCCGGCTACACAGCGACTGCACGTCGCCGAGACAATAAAACTGAAACAATAGTACCAGTAATGAACCTATAGCTCCTATTCAGCGCGTGACGCTTGAACTCTTGATGCGTGTCTGTGCTGTTTCTTTGCAATACACCGTTCTTGCCCTGCTCTTCGTAGACGATATCCTATACAAAGATGTCCCGGTCTCCGATCGCGAAGACCATGATTCCTTTGCACCCGTGGTGCTCGTGGTTGTAATGCCGAAAACTGTATTCTTTTGCTTGATGATTGCCATTCATCGAGCAAGGAAATATGCGATGGAAGAGAGGCGCGTACGATGGGGAGGTAGAGTGTGGTTGTATCAAATAACCCTATCCTGCTCTTGTCTTGTGTCACGTAGACGTTGAATGTGTTGCTGATATAGGTGTGCGGTCGCAGTCGTAGTCGAATGCTTAGCTCTGATCGATAGTAGAGGATGCGGTCTGATCGTCCTCATGCGCTTTCGATCGCTCACGTAGATAGATGCACGACTTGTCGTTATAAGTAAAGAAGTTGGGCTCGTCGAGCCCCCCCAGTATACCAGCGCAGCCGACGGGTCACTACTCCTTCGACCACTTGTAGTCACGAACTCGAGACACTTCTGGACTTACACGGAACGGTTATTCTACCGTGCTGAAATATGTTATGACATAATTAATCACACATCCAAAAATAACCGTGGCAATCGGAAGAATTATGCATAAGATAAGAAAGTGTTGGAATATGCTATACATACCTGAATAGGATTGTTCCAAAGTGTGTTCACATTTTGGTCAATTCATAAACTCAACACGTAGTAGACACTGATTGAATTTGTAATAGATAATTCATTGCTATTCATGAAGGAAGCTATGAAGGGTATTCGATAGAAAATCTTGGAGAGAGTCATGAAGGGGGTCATGAAGGATGTTCGGTAGAGAATCATGAAGGAAGCCAGAAGGGAGCCATGAAGTGTGTTTGGTAGAAAGAATTTGGTAGGAAGTTTGGTAGAGAGTTTGATAGGGAGTTTGGTATCGAGTTTGGTATTGAGTTTGGTAGGGAGTTTGGTAGGGAGTTCGATATCGAGCCATGAAGGGTGCTTTCTATTGAGCTAGTTAGCATGTGCTATGAAGTATGTATGAAGCATACTATGAAGTAGGTCACGAAGTAGGCTGGCGAGTAGGCGAACGAGTAGATAGCTGAACATGTAGATAGGCGAGCATGTAGAATGATGAGTAGGGTGGTGAGCATGTAGGGTGGCGAGTAGATAGCTGAACATGTAGGTAGGCGAGCATGTAGAGTGGTGAGTAGAGTGGTGAGTAGGGTGGTGAGCATGTAGGGTGGTGAGTAGGGTGGTGAGCATGTAGGATGGCGAGTAGTAGCTGAACATGTAGGTAGGCGAGCATGTAGAATGATGTGATCAAGAAGTCTCGAAGACTTATAAAATCGTTGTTTAACCGTTAGCTTTGAAATAACGCTTATTCTATTGAAACGTTTACAGCAATTCTATGTAGTGATATTGCTACTGTTCATTAACAGTTCGCAGCGTTCAATGCTTATATTTAGGGAGCACACCCCTTTTGCTTACATGTACACTCCCCCCTGGGAAACCTGAAATTTCCATTGCGCATCACTCAGTTACATACCAAATTTAGTAGGCAATTCAAGTGTTTACATATGATTCTGAGCAACTTCTCCACAGTAATTTTGCACTGTTTAAAGAGCTTCAATATCGCTGTTTCAGCACCTCCTTCGCTACATATGAAACGCTGCAAACAGGCCTGCATCCGTTTGAATGGAAGGGGGTGTGACAGCACGTTCACCTCGCTGCCCTCCACCTCGCTGCCCTCCATCTCTTGCTCCGTGTGAGATCTCGATCCCAACTTTGATAATCGAACTTATTGATTCCCGAATCTCCTCTGTCATGGCTAGCCTTCGAAGAGCTGAATGTGTTGGGACCGTGCCTAGAATCTAACCACACTGCAGCGAAGGTAGTGCGTAGCTGGATAGAATGTTTGATCAATAGAGGTAGCTCTAACTAGGAAACTAAGAATACAGAAGGAAGAAGACAGTTCCGAGCTGTATCTATAGTAGGGCGAACAAAGGGGCGAAGTAGCCGGTTTGCTAGGGCTCGGATAGATGAAATGTTCCAGCATATTCCGATCCGGAACATCGCTGTTCCTTGTTCACATACCGAAATCCCTAGGGCCTATTGGCTAGACCCTATTCAACGCCGACACGCTTCGTAACAGAATGAGCTGAGGCGAGTGTAGGAGTATGATTGTGACTCCCGTTCGTATGACTTCAAGATATCAGTCATCATCCTCGTTCCGTTTACCGACGGCGCTGAAAGAACACTTCATGAGTCGTATGTCACTGTGGAGACGTCTTTCAAACCCCTCTGAGTTTAGACTTGCTTTTCCCTCACGATCGCACCGTATATAGACGATTCGATCAACATCTTTCTTGTGTTGGAAATAGGGAAGTTGGTAACCTTCGCCTCATAGGGCTGGTAGGGCTGGGGCCCGCTAGTAGAGTTTTCACCTTCCACCTCCTAGGTAGCCTTCTAACAACAACCAATATATCAATATGCCCCCATATGACCTCGAATTCCAACAGGTTATGAGCCCGGGTTAGCGCAAGCTGCTTAAGTTGTTGTTCCGTTCATGAGTACGTCAACTCACCGATCATGTCTATCGTCGTCGACGTCGTCACTCGGAAGCCTCTATGCGATAGAGCCCAACGTCGATAATTCAAGCCTCTACGCGATAGAGCCAATCAGAAACACCGTGAATACGTTCCTTCGATGAAGGGTAGCGGTGCAGCCAAGTCAGGTTCAGGTAGTCGATTGCTACTGAGCCGAAGAGAGTCAGTCATCGTGAATAGATGAAGCGATGCACAAGTTATATCAGGATGGATCAGAAACGAGCCAGAAACGAGTTAGAAACGAGGCTAGAATGCCAGAAACGAGACAGAAACGACGCAGAAACGAGGTCATCCTGAATGGATCAGATTAAGCCGTGGATGTATGCCTTCGAAGCGAGGGGAGCGGTGGATCCAAATAGGACCGTGGATAGCCCCGGGCGGGGACCCAAACGGTATAAAAGAACGTAGCCAACCGTGGATAGCCTCAGGCGAGAAGCAAACGGTATATAAAAGTATAGCCATCTGGAATCCGTGGACAGGCCTCTGGAAGTCTGATCAGCTTCAAATGGTACTGCTCCGTGTAGGAACCAGGGGAGCTTCAGTCGGGGGAGCCTGGAAGCTTCAGCCGGGGGAGCTCGAAAGGTTCAAAAAAGGGAGCTTGAAAGCTTCAAAAAGGGTAGTTTGAAGGCTTCGATTCCCAAAGGGGAGTGTTGGAAATAGGGAAGTTGGTAACCTTCGCCTCATAGGGCTGGTAGGGCTGGGGCCCGCTAGTAGAGTTTTCACCTTCCACCTCCTAGGTAGCCTTCTAACAACAACAACCAATATATCAATATGCCCCCATATGACCTCGAATTCCAACATCTTGAACTTCTTGAAGCGTGCAGTGACGACAGCATAGCTCTCTGGCTCAGCGTGTTTATTGAGTTCTTCAATCAGGAGTTTCGCATCGTTATAGACCTTCCTCGAAACGGGAGGTGAAGTCAAAGACATGAGGTCGGCGAAGGCGATGCTGGCAGGTGAGGCGTCGGTGAGGATGGTCATGACAATGGCGATGATGAGTGTCAGAAGAAGGTTTACAGCAAGTCTGATGTGTGGGTTTACTAGGCTAGATTAACCGAATTTGAGGCTGTGGAGAAGATCATGAAGAGATTGCTCAGAATCATATGTAAACACTTGAATTGCCTACTAAATTTGATGTGTAGAAGCAAAGGGGGGTGTACATGTAAGCAAAAGGGGTGTACGGGTAGGTGCTCCCTACTATTTTCTGATTTACAACTACCAACTCGGTAGAACTACGGTTGTTACTAGTTAACCATACAATAACTGTAAATACTTTCTATGTTGCTTCGCTAAGGTAGGCGAGCATGTAGAATGATGAGTAGATTGTACTATTGTGATCAAGATCATTGTTTAACCGTTAGCTCTGAAATAACGCTTATTCTATTGAAACGTTTACAGCAATTCAACGTAGTGATATTGCTACTGTTCATTAACAGTTCGCAGCTGTGAGGCGGCGAGGCCTCTTTGCGTGGAACGGCGTAGTAAAAGATAATAAGGTAGCACCCTATTGATGGTAGAACTAATTGCTAAGGAACAAATGCGAGGGCCGGCAGAGTTTTCGTCTTCTGCCAAGCCGCTACCCCTATTCACCCGTTAGCCCCTTCGGCCTAACCTCGCGGGCTAGCCTCGCAGGCACGCATCGTTCATAGCCGGTGAGGTGCGTCCTCACAGCAGCGTTCAATGCTTATATTTATGAGAACGTAGTTGATTATTTACTATTTGCTCAAAAGTAACGCTCGTTCTATTGAAGCGTTTACGAGATTTTTACGTAAAATGTTTACTACGGTTCATTGACAGTTTATGACATTTAATGCTTGTGCTTTTAATTATGTAATCAATATCTTACTATTTACTGATTTACAACTACCAACCCGGTAGAACTCGGTTGTTACTAGTTAACCATACAATAACTGTAAACACTTTCTATGTTGCTTCGCTAAGGTACCTTAGCGGAATTATGAGGAATGGCTCTACCGTAGCAGCACCGTCACCGTAGTACTACCATAAATTATTGTTACTGTAATTCCTGAGTTACATCGCCTTTAGGCAGTTCTCTTAATGACACGTTATTATAAAAAATACGCATAGAATTTCCAAACGACCTTGTAAAGGAACGGTGATGAAAATAAGCATATGTAAAATACAGTATCAGGTATCATGAGCAATACCTGCATCATCCTCCTGCAATGCCTCTCCGTAGTCACCCACCTATCAGGCTATCATCTATGCTCTGCACCCACCTTCGTATCAACCTACCCAATACCAACAGCGGCCATGCGCATGATGCTCACGCATCTCACGCAATGCGCCCCCGCGTAAAAATTGGCTGAATCGATCGATTCTAAGCTTGAAAATACAGAAATACAGTCTATCCGAAGATAAGGCTTGGCAGTATTGTAGCAGTTATCTTGAAACTACACAGAGCTTCAGGTTCTATCGTAGCAACATTGTTTTATTTGATATCAGTGTATTATCTTTTAAATGAATATTCATCTAGACTGTAAGAGTATCATTCTTTTTAATACTCGGTTATCATTTTGTCACATATATAATGAGCTACTGTAAGTCAGTATATACATTATAATACCGCCTTTAGACGGTAACTTGAACGGTTCTTGAACCATTACTGAATAGATACAGTTAAAGGAAACCATATATTTCCGCTAAGGTAGGTAAAGTACCTTAGCGACTCATGCAGGATTCTTTTTACGGTGAATCTACGGTTGGGTTACGGTAAAGGTTTTGTAACGATGTTACCCAACCCTCTCGCCTTTAGGCGAAGAAATTTGGAACACGTAGTAAGCGTCATACGGTTAATTACCATAGTACGTCATATAGTTCAAACCGTTTAGACCTTTTTATACGTCAACTTGATGTCATGTTTTGATGGTTAACACGGATTTAAATTTATGACGTTACAGCAATGTTAACCATCCTGCTACCGCAAAGCAGCCGAAAACCTGTAAATAACCTGTAATCTACCAAAGACTATCGTAAACCAAACTTCATCCTGAGTTCTCGACTTGCGATTCACAAATTGCTTCACCATTCACCATCGATATTCCCACTATACTTCGTATTATGCATCGCTTCGATCAATAGTATCATATCTCATGCAACAGTCGCTCTAGTTCTTTCTGCAGCGGACTGAACATTGCATTAGCAAAAAGTCTCTTAACAAGAATTATTTGTATGAGAGCCTAAGTCAACTATACCTGAACAAGCCCGGCAACGCTTAAGCTTCAGTTCGCTGCAGAAAGAATCTGTAGATCTAGAAGATAAGCTAGATACAGATAGATAGATAGATAGATAGATATGACTGCGTGTGTCATGTCTGTGTAGAAAGAAGAAAACTCTGCTCAGAAAATCTCTGGCTAACCCAAAAAGGCTTAGTAGCTGCCGCTTACCCGATAAGGTGTAGCAAACCTAGCCCCGAAGGGGCTAGGTTCCATCTACCTACCTACCTACTTCTGCGCATTGCAACAGTCCAAACATCAATGTCGCTCTTGCTCATCTTTCAATACAGTTGCCACTGAACTATTCGGAAGAGACCGCCCTGACCGTTACATCGATGTCCGAAGAGAAAATGGGCTACTTACGTGAGCCAGAGAGTGACACGGTTCCGAATGGAGGTTTGGTAGCCTGGGTTCAAGTTGCTGGAGCGTTCTGTATTTTTTTCAATACTTGGTAAATTTCCCATGCCCTGGTTGATGAAATGAAGCATGACTAACAGGTATCTTTATTCTCAGGGGAGTGGTGAACATGTATGGGGTATATCAGACGTTCTACCAGACCAACTTTCTGAGATCAGAATCTGCTTCAAACATTTCATGGATTGGCTCTATTCAGTCCTTTCTCCTTCTGTTTGTTGGTGCCATGACAGGAATTATTTATGATGCGGGCTATCTACGATCCTTGCTCTGGTTAGGAGCTGGCCTGTCGATCTTCGGTATGATGGTGACCAGTATCTGTAAAACCTACTGGCAAGTTCTTCTAGCCCAAGGTATCGTGGTTGGGTGCGGATTCGGCCTTCTCTTCGTGCCAAGTCTAGCTGTTGTATCCCAGTATTGGTATATGAGGGTCAGAGCGAGTATGTGCATGTAGATGTATTGACTATCTAGTAGGTAGAGCATATGTATATGGTATTGAGTATATCGGATAAAGGAAGAAGTGGGAGGAAGGATAAATACCCCTAGCGCCAAGCCGCTTCGGCCGGAGCGGAATTACTAACCGCCGGGGTAAGTGTATACGTACTCCATTACGTATCGTACCCCGTTTCCAACATTGAGTGCTCTTGGCATATGCTTCGCATAGGGCCTGAGGCTTTTCCAACCCGACGTCAACTCTTGGATGTGCTGGGCATAGAACTAGAGAATTTTTTCCGACCCCGGCTCAACTTTTCCAACCCCCCGCGAGCTAAAACCCGTTTGATCCTACAGATGGATCCGAAAGCTGTAGGATAACCAGTAATCGACTACGTCAACACATGGCGGGCGCATTGGCGCCGAGTGGTACGAGTGTATGATTGGCGGATTGTGCTTTGAACACTAGGTACTCTGGGGCATTGACAGTCTACTTTGATCATAGGAAGGCGAGGGTTTTTGACCCTGTTGAATAGGCGCCTCTCCTACTGAATCATCGCTACTGAATCCTTCGAGGCCCCGACTACGACACCTGGCTTCCCTATTTCTGCTCTCTCACAGAAGGCTGGTTGATTTTCTAACTCGCCGAGCCACTGAAACGGAATCGAGCTCCGTGTTGGTCGAGGAGATGACCGTGTGGTGGTAATAGTGGGAGAAGGAGGGGGAGGAGGGAGGAGGTGAAGGAGGAATCAACTGAAGGATACTAGGTGAGGAAAGGTAGGAGGGTCAACGGCTTCTTGTCATGAGACAACTCCATCGCACTGCTGAGGCTTTCTTTCGCATTTAAATTGTTCCCTCGAAGCACAAATACCTCAAACAAATCACGAGTAGCCCCAACCCCAACAAAGCTCGCGGCTAGAAACGATAATATCGACCCAAACACCTCGTTGTCATCGGTGAAATCCCCAAAGCTGATGAAGCGCCTCGATAACAATGAATATTGTGGACCCCGAGGCTTTGGCTACAACTCAAGGACGTGTTTCAATTATTGCTCCCAGGACTTTGACTAATTCTGGAATTAGCGACTTCGATTATGCAAATTGCCAACACTCTCTCCTTGCTCAAGGCCACCTCCCACCCTCGCCCTAAGCACAACTACTCATCTTTCATTCACGCCACAACTAACACCCACTCAACATCCATCCCTGCCCCAAGCCAGTCCCACCTCCCCGAATTCCCCCTCGCCCATTTGGGGTCTGGGCAAACAGTCCTTATTTCTGTTGGAATCCGAGGTCATATGGGGCATATTGGTATTTTGGTTGTTGTTGTTCGGAGGCTATCTAGGAGGTGGAAGGTGAAAACTCTAATGAGGCGGAGGTTACCAACTCCTCTATTTCCAACAATTTCGCTCTTGTCGAATCTCGACGCAAGGCCAACTTCTCTGCAAGGGCTCGTTCCACTGCCTCCTCTTGCAACACTGCCGCCAGCCGGGCCAATCCGCCGTTGCCTCACCCAATGGTTGGTCTTTAATACGTGATCTGACATACCCTGGATTTAGCCAGATTCGGTTCGGGTGCTAGGTCCCTGCCCTCTTTCTTTCTTGACGCAACAGTTTCACTATTCCCATTCCTTTCTACAATCGTAACTCAAAGTCTTATGCACCGATCCCTCCACCCTATCTCAAATGCTTTCGAAGTACCTGTATCAGCTGTTCACTAATAGTACAGCGGCGCCGTGAATTCTTCCACAATGGTGGATGATTGCCTCGTGTTCGTTTTGCTTTGCCGCGACCAGCCGTCGTTATCAAAGTCTACTATCTGTCGTAACGGGTTGGATTGGCCCAGGTTTGGACCTCCAGGGACTAACTCAATAGAGCTGCATATGGGGGAAAGGGAGGACTGAGATAGTGTTTCGTTTGACGGGGAGAATCGATCAGATGGCACGACAGAAGACTTGGATGGACTTGAACAATACGCTTGGTCGTTACCTTTGTCATGTTTCTCGGACTAATTCAAGGTTACGAGGTCACCACGAGGAAAGAATTAAGCCTGTTTGCCAGTTATGGAGTCCCTCCTCCTTCTATCAATCGTAGAGTCCTGCTGAAGAATATGTAACAGTTCGAGCTTTGTTGAGCCAATTTCTTCCTGGCCTTTCCCTAGACAGCTTGTCCCTCTGATATGGCACGCGGTGCTTGGATTCCACCGAGGGACATCTCGACACGTTGTCCGCGTGGCATACGGTTTCACCTTTGCGGGATCGAGGCCATTGTTTCCGCCATTGCTATCGATATTGTAGTTTTTAGGGGTGGTTGCATGGTGTGAATATGGGTTTCAAAGCTTATTTGAGGGGTTGAGGAACGCAATGGGTTCCCAACACTATAAATCTGCGTCTGCATCTTTTATAGTCTGGAGGAGGTGGTTGTGATGGAGAGTCAAAGAAAGCAATTCCCACTCAGCAGAATCCGAAAAACGTGTCACTTTGTTATCGAACTGTTTACTAGACCGACGTGCTTATTTACGCTACATAAAGGGTGGGTCGATCTTTCACGAACCGGAAGGGGAAGTGTTTTAGTGATGGGTCAATCAAGAATAAGTTTGACAAAGGAAATTGAGAAACCAAAATCTCAGCGGCGGGTATCCGTGCCCCCAAATTTCGCTCATACTTCTTGAACGAAAGATGTGTTCATGGAATCGAGAGGTATCTAAGCCGTAAGCATTTAACATCAAAATCTCATGTGAATGACGGTAATAGTGTAAATATAAAGAGCGAAATTTGCCTGTCACTCTTTCATAGAAAATGACTCGCACGGCTTATCACGGCTGGAGTAAGGATGATGTTCTCCTACTACGTTTCCAAATAGATGGAACTAAACAGCAGCCTTATGTTATCTTCAAAGAGAGACGCGATGAGGCAGAAACTCCTAATTATCCAGAGATTCTTGCTGACGAGAAGAAGCGACATGAGCGGAAAACCAGAAAGGATTTAGATGACTTGTTATTTGATGCTAACTTCTGTGCATTCCTTTATTTAGATGAAGACTTAGTGCCCTCGAATCATGAGACCACTAAGGATCTAGACGCGCTACTAGGGGTTTCGAAACTTCTTCGAAACATTAAAATTGAATACAATTCTTGGTGTGGCTGCAAGAAGTTAGGTGAAGGAGCCATGATTGAATGTAACAATGCTAAATGCGACATTGGATGGTATCATAAGCGCTGTGTAAAGCTTCGCGATGATTATACCGCGAAGTTCTGGCTGTGCACAAGATGTCAAATATATGAAGAAGGAGATGCTAGATACGACTATATTCCAGATCTTGAAGTGAATTACGATAAAGTAGCCCTGGAGAGTTCTAAGCGAGTTAATCTTACCAGATCTGTTTACCGCAAGTGGGACGAGTACGTTTTGCCACCAAAACAAGATATCTCCAGGTTGTTCGAGGCTGTTCCCACGGAGTGCAAGGGAAGATATTTTCGGCTTGAGAAAGCGGAAGAAGGGGAAGAAGGGGAAGAAGGGGAAGCGGAAGAAGCGGAAGAAGGGAAAGAAGCGGAAGAAGCGGAAGAAGCGGAAGAAGGGAAAGAAGGGAAAGAGGGGGAAGAAGCGGAAGAAGGGGAAGAAGCGGAAGAAGGGAAAGAGGCGGAAGAAGCGGAAGGAGCGGAAGAAGCGGAAGAAGGGAAAGAGGGGGAAGAAGCGGAAGAAGAGGGGAAAAAAGGAAGAGGAGGGGAAGAAGAGGGAGGAGGGGAAGAAGCGGAAGAAGGGAAAGAGGGGGAAGAAGCGGAAGAAGAGGGGAAAAAAGGAAGAGGAGGGGAAGAAGAGGGAGGAGGGGAAGCAGAGGGAGAAGAAAGATATATCACATTCCCCGCTCCATCGCCCTGAGGTCAAATTCGCCGTTTGATATATACTGCACGCTTGGGCCTGAACTTACTGTGAAAGGGTGTTAATAAAATTTATTCTATGTAGAAACAGTCCGTACTTGCGGTACATTATTATTAGTATTAGTGCTTCACTACGAATGCAACATTCAATCCAATCTTTGGTCCCATCTCTGATATCTTGATCGAGGTTTCTCGACGGAGCCATCATTGATGACTTCGGAAAGGCGAGCACCGTATGCTTTCCTGTAATCTGATAAGTGAATGCTGAGGTTGAAATGGACTCTGGCGAACCTTGGTCCTGAAGGGAACTGTTGCTCTGAACCGTGCCTGCGGCGGCCAGCTGTGGTACTCATGATGATGATGAACGCCGCCAGCTTGTTCAAGACAGTACGCGTTTCGAAATATGCTTACTTCGTCAGCCCATACTAGCGGGTGAAAGAAAAGGTGACAGTCTCTCATGACCGGATCGCAAATATCATGAACTAGCTGGAGTTCTTATCAGCCTGGCCCTTCGGGGATGCGCTACCCTCCTGTCAGTGTTCATCTGGTCCTTGTCTTTGAGGGCGGTCTTTCTCTCAAACTCGAACTTCTAGAAGGTTTTGCTTGTCAAAGCTTCGCTTCGATCTGTCACTGGTGTCTACGTGTCGAGGCTGCCTTCAATTCTTAGAAGGGTTTCTAATTCTAGTGTGCACTTCCTTTCACTAAAGGATCCTCCGCTATTGAGCCCCCTTCCTCCCCATCATCCGTAACAATCACATTCCAACCTCATTGTCTTCTCATCGTTTGTGCCCGACCTAGCTTTCGACTCGCTCTTAACCCGCTTCCTCTTTTGCTCAGAACAGGTCGCGCCCTTCTGTCATGAGGAAGAGGGAACTTCGAAGTCGTATATCCCAAAATCAACCTCGACAATCGCAGGCGTAC
>JAABUY010004945.1_pt1 | contig 13661 bp, 16 predicted proteins | sample 5560271 | NCBI WGS metagenome assembly JAABUY01 (sample SAMN10711886, study PRJNA513374) | rock metagenome | isolation source: Antarctica rocks | place: Antarctica: Victoria Land, University Valley
TGTGATGTCGGCTTCCTCTCAAGGTGCTTGGTGTGCTATCTGGCCGGCATTTCAGGTTGCTCAATGTGTCATGAGGAAGCATTGGTGTATTGCGCTGCCATGCTGAGTGTTTGGTGGCATTTAAAATGACAGGCTGGTGCCTGACATTGTTGAAATTATGCGAAATTGGGTGATGACAGCACTAGCTGAGGCAGCATCAATGCCACTCCTGAGCATGGCAGCTTTCAGGTTGGGGTGCAGGCGCATCATCTAGCTTCACAGCACTAGTGGTCACAGCCTATCATTTGCATGCTGTTCAGCATATATAGCTAAATCAAGTAGTTCTGACATCTATGGGTACTTATCAATTTGGGCATGGTGTCTGCCTTGCAGAATGTAATCTGTGCTGCATAGGGCACCCTAGCATGAGACGAGACTTGCCTGCCTGAGCGACGGTGTGACATGTGTGTCGGCTATCCTTGTTGTGCATTTTGTGTGTGGTGACAACCTCACCAATGATGCTTGCGGCTGTGCAGGTCCACCCCGAAAGACTGATAACTGCACAGGGGGTAAGTGCAAAGAGGCAAGCGGAGTTCCACCAACTGCCTGTAAAGCCAAGCGCAAGCAGCAACCTTCTGGCAGCACTGACAATGCTGCTGCTGATGCTGCTGTAATGGCAGGCTTTAGTGGTACACTGTTTGGCAATGCAGGTGGCCTGAATTAGATGCAAGTCATTTTTGAATGAGTAGGACTGAGCATGACAAAGCATGACTGAGGCTGAAGCACGTCTGAACATTTGACAATCTGCTGCATACTGATGTGAACATCGTTATGTGTTGACTTTGCAGTGCAGCACCACGTGTCTTCTGTGCATGTGCTGTCTCAGCATGGCGCTGTAATGCAGACCTGGCTAGTGCATGAAACAAAAAGCAAGCGTCCCAGGAGCGGGCCTTTAAGGTGAAGGGCTTCGCATGGGCAGCCCTAGCTGGACTGATTCCTCAGGCAGAAACATGTGGTAGAGTGGCTGCTGGTGATGTTGCTGTGAAGCAGCAGCACAAGATGATGATGATGCTGATGAGTGTGCGCATGCACTGTTTGGCAGTTGTGTTGGGGGCATGCTGGCATGTACCAGTTAAAGACAGCAGTCTAAAGTCTGTGTCCCATAGGCAACTATGTTTCTACCCAGAGCATGATTCAGCATGGGGCTGAGTGAAGCAGCTGTCACTGCAGCCTTCATGCAGGCTGCAATGCTCGTCATCCAGTCATCATCTCACAGTGCTGTTTGTGACATGCCCGTCACACACTTTAAGTGTGTTCTGAGTTGCTGCTGTGGCAACAGCAAAGCAGACTTTGATCAATATTCTGCTCAGAGATATTCAAATTGTGTGTTGTGTTCCTTGTGATGACAACTGTGTCGATGCCCTCAGCCCGTGTACAATAAGTAGCATAACAGTAGTACTGCTACCCTTAACTGCTGACTTCTGCGAAAATGCAGTCCAGGTAGCAACTATTCGGTGCTGATGACCATGAGCATGAGGCTGTGGGCGATGCTGTTGCACCAGCCAATCAAGACATGGACTACGAACCTCACCAGGCCATTCCCAAAGCTGGTGCATGCTCTCTTGTCACAAGAAGAGCAGCTGTTCCAGGGTCTACATTTTTGCATGGACCTTGCCCTACTTGAGAGGTTGACAGAATCCTTGCCAGACCTGGGAGAGGTTCTCAATCGTTGAGGACACATCTTGATGCTTTGTCGTCGACAGATACTGAGGAGGGGCGGGGGGGTTAAAACAGAAAGACTGGCCAGACAAGACTGGTGTTGTGCAAGACAGAATATCCAAAGCTCATGGGAGCAATCATGCCAATTGATGTTGTTACATGGCCCCCTGCGCTGCATGATAGGACTGCATACTTGTTCAAGACATGAGATCAGTTCTCAAGCCATGAACGATGTTTTGTTGATGAGAGGGCAGACCCTGATCGGACCATTAAACGTCAGGTGCCAGCATCTGCTGGCAAGTCTACCAATCAGTTCCAATAGCCTACAATGAACGTTTTGAAACATGAACATAGGGCCGGTGTGAAGCAAGTGGAGGCCATTACCATGCATAAAGCTGGCAACGCCACTCGTTACACAGACAGCTTCTCTGTGCCTGGTGTTGCCATGTGTGCTACATAGTCATTGGGACCACTTTTAGGGGGCCATATACCTAGGGTCTCAAATGAAATCTATCTTGCAGGCTTAAGTCTGTTGGATGTCTTCGAGGTAAATAAGAAATCTTTCAAGGTAACATGCATCACTGTTGTATTCAGGGATTAAAAACACCCTAACATGCAAGGGGACGGTGAGGCTCACCCACCGCATGCTGAGAGATATGTTGACCAAATCCGGAGCAGCTGTGCCTATTGGATCTACCGGCTGCTGGTGATGCGGGGTAGCTTCGTTGCTTTGGATCATATCCTGCATGCTGAGGTTGGCAATAAGTTGACTGTGCGCCCAGTGTATAAAGATTACTATTCGTTTGTCACCTAATTTTTGAATTGACACTGCTCCTGCAAGCTCTTCCACAATTGGAACCTGACATAAAACATTGTTGCGTATGGGGTCCGAGCCCTGTGTACATTTATTGTCCTCGTTGAGTTATCAACTGAGCACTGCAGGGTGGGAAAAGAAGAAGCTGGATGTAGCAGAGGCTAGATAGTTACAAAGATAGTGGCTTGGTGCTGTAAGGTACGCAAGACCAAAGCGAGCGTAGAGATAAGATCGTTAGCATCCCTTGCTTTGGCCTTGTACAGCCACATCCCAACAGGAATCATAGTAAAGGATGACATATTACGCCACAGCTATGTCATACCCTAGGCACACTGCTACATTCCCCCCCACTTAATTCAACTTATCAAAGTTGAACAGCACTAAGTGAGCATGGAGAGACTGCAACAGCACTAAGTGAGCATGGAGAGACTGCTATGACAGTAACACAAACCACCCTGCCGGCATTGGGATGCAACTAGCATTGTGAGGCTGCATAGCCCACAGCAAAGACTGCAAAATATATCAGTACTCAGTGCTTGTTCATTCGTTAGTTTCATTCATTGAAATTGCTCATACATCGTTCATGTGGCAGGCACATATGTGGTTCATATGGCCAGCAGTCATGCTTCAGCTGTGTGCAAGGGCTGACCTCAAAGCATGCACAAAAACAAGCACCAGAACTAAATCAGTGCTGATCTGACAGACATGCTCATCGTCTGACTGATGGACCTCCAGCAGCCTTTTTATGCTGCTTGTGTGAAGGTGAGCAGCTGCGTTGCTTAGCAGGTTGCCCGCGCTTCTTCTACTGCCGAGCAGGTGCTGAAGAAGCTGCATGTGCAGGCGAAGCAGAAGTGTCCACATGCCGTGGGTCCTCAGTGGTAGCTTTACCAGGCCGAGGTGCAGGTCTGGCCAGAGACTGAAGTCTGTCCCAGTATTCCTGCACCACATCAGCAGCATTTTTAAGCTTGTGCTCAGAAAGCCATGCACGTTCCTCAGGCCCCGTCCCCTTCCAAGACACAAAGTACTCTTGTGAGGCCTAGGTCTGTGCTGCAAAACCTTGTCAATTCACATTGCTTAAAGCCGTCAAGTAGCATGGCATGAGGAGGTGCAGCATTGCGACCACCATCCTTAGGATGTCTAAGCAGAGAAACATGAAAGACAGGCTGCGCTGTGCTCATGGAAGCAGGCAATAGCAGTTTGTAGGCTAGTCTACCAACGTTTGCTGTGATCTCAAAAGGTCCTAGCTGCTTAGCCATGAAGTTCTTAGATCCAGCTGCAGACAGAAACAATCCTTTAGGTGACAGGAACGCAAAGTTCTCCACTTGGAAAGCTTCATCACGGTGCTTAGCATTGTAGGCATCGCTCATTCTCTGCTGTGCATAACGTACCTTTGCAGAAGCAATTGCAGTTTTGATTCTGCCAACAAAAGTATCAGCAGCAGGTAGCTTGCACACCTTGTTCACATTGATTGGCGACCTGGGGTGCTCCCCGTGATTCAAGAAGAACGGTGAGTTTCCTGTTGACTGATTCCATGCACTGTTGATGGCAAACTCACAGCAAGGCAGGTGCCGATCCCAGTCATCATGAGAAGGGGGTACAAAGTGCCTGAGCTTATCCTCTAGCGTACGATTGGTGCGTTCAGTCTGGCCATCCGACTGAGGTCGGCGTGCACTGGTCAGATATTGCTTTACACCAAGCAGCTGTGCAACAGACTTCCAGAAAGCAGAAGTGAACTGTGTACCTCTATCGGTAACCACCTCAATAGGAAGACCATGCTTGGCAAAGATTTCGCGCAGGAAGACCTGGGCAAACTCCTGTGAGCCTATATCATTCCAGCAAGGCGCGAAATGCGCCATCTTGCTCAGTCGATTTACAAATACCAAAGTCGTTGTCTGTCCTGCTTTAGTCTTTGGCAACTCAGTGATAAAGTCCATAGACACACTTTGCCAGCGAAATTCAGGTATAGGCAGAGGCTGCAGCACGCCAGCAGGCTTCTCATTAGTGGACTTGTTTGTTTGACAGAAATCGCATGTAGACACAAAGTGACTAACATCTTTGTCAAGCATAGGCCACCAATAAGTTTACATAATCAGACGCTTAGTCCTGTCACGCCCCAAGTGACCAGCATAAGGGGTATCATGGTGCAGTGACAAGCATTGCTTACGCAAGTCACTAGCATCAGGCACAATGATCAGCTCACCTTTCCTCCAGTACCCACCAATAAAGGTCAGGTCTTTTGTGTTGGCTTCATTAGCAAACCAAGGGTCTGCTGCATAGCCATTGCGTACACACTGGACAATATGAGCAGAAACATTGAGGCTGTCATAGATGTTCACGTCAGCTTCAGAATCTCTATCAGCGTCCCTTGCTTGCAAAGCATGCATTTCATGACTGCAGCGTGCAGCATGAAGTTGCAGAGCATGCAATGCAGGATTGCGACTGATAGGGTCAGCAACATTATGCACACCCTTGCGGTACTCTCCTGCAAAATGGGAGCGAGACAAAAACTCCTGCCATCGGACTTGCCTGCTTGACAGTTGCACAGCGGCTTACTGTCTAGATAGGTGTTTGGCTTGTGGTCTGTCACAACAGTGACTCCACCTTCAGCACCCTCCAGGTAGCACAGCCACTGACGCCAAGCCATGATGACTGCTAGAAGCTCCTGCTCTCCCACAGGATACCGGTAGCTCTGGCAGGCCATACCTACAAAAAGGCACACAAGACCAAAGCGAGCGTACAGATAAGATTGTCAGCATCCGTTGCGTTGGCCCTGTATAGCCGCATCCCAGCAGAAATCATGATAAGGATGACAATGGCGTATCACGCCACAGCTATGTCATACGTATACCCTAGGCACACTGCTACACTACGCACCTTTGCCATCATTGACAAACACAGCTGAATTGCATGCAGAGGTTGTCTTGGCTGCTAGAGGCATGGTGTCAACCCAGCGCACATTCCAGAAACCACTGTGGGGGGGGGCATGGAACTCAGGAGTGCCTAGTCTACCACATCAGGTGTTGGGCTGAGCAAGCCAATCGGTGCGATGACACCGCCATTGCCATTGCCATTGTGAATATCGTCTTGCATATTGTTTGTGCTTCTTTACATGCATGATGCAAGACTTGTACAGGGCAGCAAAATGTGGTGAGCCCTGAAATACAGTGTGCACGAAGATCCCATAGCTAAGCATGCCATCAGTTCGTGCCTGTTTGCTGTGATGCTTGCCTCGTACAGTGTTTTCTTTATAATTTGTTGCCATGCATAGCACGGTTCTGCTGGAGGTGAGGACGCGAGGATTGTATCAGGCACTACCAGTCTGAGCTTAAAGGCTTCGGCTGTTTGATCGAACATTGCAGTGGTATGACGCCATTCGGAACTTGGTGGGCTACCCGCCGAAACAGCCCGTACTCGAAATTTTGAGGGGGAAGTCCAAAGTAGGCAAAACCCCCCTTTTCAGAGACCCTGTCGATTCCTGGACGTTCCAGTTCCCCGATAGTCAGTATAGTGACGGACATTGCCGAATCGTTATGTGGACAGTACGCTGCGAGCCTTTTGCGAGTATTTTGCGAGTAGAAGGCTCAAGTAAAAGATACAGGATCAATGCCACATGGGTTTGCATTGCCAAATGCAGGGCTCAGCCTGGTTTTCCTACTGATGATATGTACGGCCCCAATTAGTTCTCTTCGCTTGCGTTTGCATACTAAGCCAGGCATGCACACTACCTCCACAGCCCCGAATGCAGACATAGCAGACAGTGCTCCCGTTAACCTTACCGTCTGCACCTTCGCCACGGACGGCAACTTGAATGACGTGCAAGCCACCAGTGCTCGGTTTGGAGTCCACCTAAACGTCATCTCCCTGGACTCTAAAAACCTAGAACCACATATGGGCATCTTCAACAAGAAGCTAAGAGCCATTTTATCCGTGGCTAGTGAGCTCTCGCCGGATGCTGTCATGGTAGCTGTTGATGCCTTTGATGTATTGATTGGAAGACCAATAGGTAGACTGCTGCCTGATCCAGCCCCAAGATGCACGAAAAGTACTTGTTCCAACAAGGAAAGCTGAATTCTCCCAATTTTCGCTGCAGAGGACATGTATTGGTCGTTTCGAGAAATGATGGGTCGCCGCAATAATTTTCTCCTTTTCAACGCCGAAAAGAATTGTTATCCGGACCCTGACCTGGAGAAAGCTTATCCAGAGATACAGTCTCCATGGCGGTATTTGAACGCTGGGGCTTTCATAGGAAACGCTGGTGCCGTCAAGGCAGCCTTGCAACCCAAACTGGATTCGATCACAAAGAACACAGATGACCAGAGGCTTTGGACACGTTTGTATTTGGACGACATAGCTGCCGGGTCAGACGTTATACACATTGACAGTGGGTGTACAATCTTTCAAACCCTTTGGGGAGTACAGCCAGGAGAAATGTTGCTGACCGAAAACGGGTGGTACAATACAGTCACACGTTCTTCTCCGGCTGTATTCCATTCCAACGGTGATCACAGCAAGGTGTGGACATTCATTTACCCTGGTATTCAAGTCTTTGCTTCCTCAACAGGTGTTGAATTGGCGGATCGCTTTATGGCAAAAAGAATTGCAAGGTCTGAGGAATAAATGAGTAGCTGAAAAGGCTGCAACAACAAAGCTGACACTTTTTTAAAGGTATATTTGCAGCAAAGAATCCCTCACACATCCATTCGCTTGATATTGTGGCAGGGTCAGGGAAAAAACAAGGGTCGCCCCTACCGGGCTAAACAAAAGGCGCAAGTCCGCTACTATTTAGGGCATTTGCATGCAGCCCTGAGCTTAGCACAGAGCATCACACATAGACACTTGTTTTACAACAATGACAGTATTATCATGAGGGATGGGGCTTTGTGCCAATCTAATTCACTCCTCATGCAGTCAGATACCTATCAAATTCAAGTTGACAACGGTGGTCTCAAAAGGGTCCTGCTGAGTCACCAGGAAGGAATGCACCCTGTCTGCTTCATGCTCTCAGAGATTGTTGCAAGTGCGTGTAGCCATTCACATCGGCAAGGTTACAAATAAGGCATTGTCCAAACGCTATTGCTACTCTGCTGCATCTGTGCAATGTTGTTGAGCTGCTGGGTGTAACCAATCAAGGTCTGCTACCCCTCCTGGCAGCCCCACCGCGTCCACAACCATGACCGGTCTTCTGGACCTCAGGTCCTGGACACAGTACTAGTATCAGATATATGTTTCCAAGTGGTGGTCAGCACAACAAGCCTGTGCAATAACCGCTGTGCTGCCACTTTGGGCGGGCTCTCAACTTCAGCGTGGCTTCTTTAGGGGACTTCGTTCCCTTTTAAAAATCTCGTGATGGGCTACGCAGTAGGTCAACTAGCGCATCACCATGGTGGCTGAAATTGCAAAAGGTGGACACCAGCCTAGGCAGCACCTGCAACTGTGGTGCTTTTGATGTATCATGATGAACAGCTCATGCTGAGACACAGAGCCAGAGCAACACCAATGATGGGCATGCAAGTCCGGATGAAAGGAAGCCGTGATGCTTTTCAGGTCTGACTCAAGGATAGACTCAAGGTGGTAACGCTCTGTACATGTGTGTACGTCCTAGACCCGGTCATGACCCCCACCGCTCCCGAATCCACACATCCGGAATAGCCTTACTGCGTATAAAAATCATGTGCATTTCATGTAGAACAGCCACACCATCTGTACACCCTACTAGCCCTGGCAACATGCTGTCCCCCAGCAAAGCGGCCAAAACAATCTGCACTGGAACCAGCGCGAGAGACAAATCTGCTCAGATAACTGACTGCCTTGTTGAGTTGCAGGCGGGAGCCCCTAGGTGTAACAGGGTGACTGTGTCTGTTCGCGCAGGCTGCCAGCTGCCTACTCACCCTGCCAGCCCAGCTGCAAGCCCCCCAGGCCCCTCATATGCCTTGTTGAAATGATCCAGTCACTGCTATGGACACATATTTCACCTCTTCTGCTGATTAACTTGCGAGTCCCAGCAGTGCGGCTGCAGCTGACCCTTTTAGCGCCCCTACAGCCCCCCCCTCCACTCAGCCCACGTTGGTCTAGCTGATCCCCCTGCTCCCACAGACGTCCAATAGGGGGTTGTCAGCCAGCAGCAATGGCAACTGCCTGTCTCCCTGTTACTATGAAGTGTCCATGGGCTTCTCAAGGTCAGGTCGGTTCAATTTGAGACATGGCAGTATCAGACCAAGTGTGACATCGTCATATTAACAGCAAGTCCATCTCCTGCCCTTTTCAGCCGCTAGCTCAGCAGGTACACAGTGTTCACCATCCCTGCCACATCACTTGGCAGGGATGGTGTGCAAATGGCAGTGCGACAGCAGCAGCTGCCTTGCTTCATTAGACAAACCAGGCCAACTGCACCATCAGGCCGAATCTCGAGCCATCTCAGTCCCAGCAGCGGCCTCTTGTCCTAGGGTCTGCTACGTCATTCCAGACTCTCGTTGTTCTGCCCAGCTCAACCACAGGTCAGCTCAGATCAGATTTGGGTCATTGGTAGCTCGCGTAGCATTGGGTCACTGGCAGCTTGCATGGCACAGCTCAGCTCAGGAAGGCACGTCCTTCTAGCTTGGTATCTCAACGCCCTGGTTGGTGCGGCCAAATACCCCTGGGTCACAGAGCTGGGCGAAGACATTTCTGCACAGCTGTAGAACAGTGACATCACTGCAAATGGTCATGGCCGCAAGCTTCAATGCCTCTGCAAGGAAGCTGCCATAATGTTGCGCATAGGCAGGACCACTGAAGACACTCCAGCTCACCCCAGCTATAGGGCTCGCAGCAACACTGAGCCTTCTCGCTTGGTCCATGTATTGGTTGGTTGCAGCCTGTTGCCTGCCATCCAGATCTGTAAGTTTGATACTCACCAGCAATAACTCTGACCACTTCACCTTGGATCTGCAAATTGTCCTCGCAGCACCTGAGTGATCACCACCGCCACTGACTCGTCAATTAAACATATACAGCTTGGATCATAAGGTATGTACAGTCTAGTGAGCGGGTCGCTGCACCGATGGCCCCGTGCGACCAAGCACAGCAAACCTGAACACCTTTTTGTGTGCGGACTTACCGCGGAAAACGACTGTAGCGCTCGTGGCTGATCGGTGAAGCCGTCAGCACGGAACAAACCAAATAGGACCACAGACACAGCCTCGCTTTGGCAGCAGATAGAAGTGTGTGCAGCGACACAGTATGCTATCAGCAGATTTTCGGTGTTCCTTGTGGTCTGGCTCTTGCTGACTGCACAGGCTTGCCTCTGCAGATGGGCAAGCTTGTGCAGTCAACAAACCTTTGTTTGCTGTGCTGTCAATTTTGCTTGGCACAACTGTGCAATCTACACACCATTCCACATGAACGGGATTGTGTGACACTTACACAAGTAATTGGTTTGGTGCTACTAGACACACACCGAAGCTGGCATATGGAAATCATAATGAGCTTGGTTGCAGAGCTATCGATAGCTCTGCAACCTGACAGGACACTGCTGTGAACGGGCTGTGTCACGCCATAAGACACTGTCACACTGAACAGATTGGCCCTTTGTGCTCGACTTAAACCTGCCTGATTACGCCAGCAGCTTTTGCGCTGAGTAAAGGCTATCACAGATGTTGACCCGAGTCTCAGACTTTGTCACGTCACATGCAAGGGTCACATGCAAGGCCGTGCTGAGTGAGTTAGGCATTCAAGATTGAAACGGTAAACTACACAACAGCATACAGCTGTGCATACATGTGGACCTGAATAACTCAAGCTGACCACAGTAAGAAGTATGCCAGAAAACCTGCAAGATCCAATCTCAACATCATGCAACGAAGATTGCACAGCAAGTAGCAAAAACAGCACCAATGCGACCTATTGCTCTACCGACTACTGGTGTGATTGGACCGCTGCAGAGCTAAACTAATACACAAGCTGAGTCTGAGGCTGTGCATCATATGTGCCAGACTTGATGCTCTTGCCAAAGAACAGCGCGCCTAGCTCCCATGCAAACTGCTGGAAGATAGGAACCTTCTGCAAGTTTTTCTGCCACTGGGGTGCACTGCTGTTGCCAATGTCTGACAGCTTGCCATTCAAGGCCACCAGCTTGTCCATGTGAGCCCAGAACTCTGGTGCTTCACAGTCAGGTACCTGAACGCCGCATCAGTGATGAGTTTGGGTTTGAGCCTACAAGATCACAAATGAAGAAAGCAAAGGTACAATGAGCATCATTGCACAAGCCTTTGTCACTGCACAAGCATGTTGCATCTTGCCATCCCATGCAACACTCATTGCACCAGACATGTCAAACCACTCAACAATTGTCTGCAATTATGCAGCAACAAATGCTGTTCTACAGTATCAGTGTGAAGCTAACCTCTGGAAAAATTCTTGCAGTGGTATTGTTTGTCTCAATGATGACATGCTGGTTGAACTGGGTGGTGTTCATGCCCAGAGATGAGTAGAAGGCATCTCGCTGATGATCATTGAGGTACATGGTGACATATACTGATAGACAGAAGAACTTGCTCCATTGCCTTGACTGCCAGTCATTGATCATGGCCGGCTGTGTCTTGAGGATAGCAGTGAAGAAATCACCATGCCTGCAGTGTTGCACAAAACGATGCTTATGTGGTGACACAGTACTAGGCAGAACTGCAGAACAATGCTACAGCAACGAGTATCAGCACAGAATATCTACCAACATGCTCAGAGCAACATGCCATGTGGTGAGTTGCAAACAAGCCAGCTTATGCAACTGACGCAGCACATTGGCATACAGAGTCCATCAACTTGCTGGCACAATACATGTTATGACTACCTGTTTTCATCCTGACACCAGTTCTCAAAATACTCGAACATGGGATACAGCTGGCAGTCTGGGTTGCGCTGCAGATGCCTGTATATGCTGATGTACCGCCAGTACCCAATCTTCTCTGACAAGTAGGTGGCGTAGAAGATGAATTTGGGCTTGAAGAAGGTGTACTTGCGGTTCTTGGTCAGAAAGCCAAGGTCTAGAGCTAGGTTGAAGTCACCCATGGCTTTGTTGATGAAACCGGCATGGCGAGCCTCATCTCGGCTCTGCACACAACCATCATGTGATGGTGTTGATGCACGTAGAGATATCTATTGACACAGCAGTAGCGTGTGATGCCAGACTGACAAACTTTCAGGCAGGCCCTGACCATGAGAGAGAAGATCTCAGCCACTGCTGGACTGGTCTTCTTCAGCCTGCGCCCCAGCTCCTTGTACAGCAAGAAGCCTGAGAACTCTGCTGTACAGGAGCGCTCCAGAAATTCGATGAAGATTTTTCTGACATCGCCTTGCACATTGTCTGCTGCTTTCTTGAAGGAATCGTTGCGGACAAAGTGAGTCTGGTTGTAGTCCGTTCTAAACTCTCTCAGGCACGCTTCGATTTCTGCCATGTCGATGTTTGGGTTGAGCTCCAGGCTGAACAAGCGCTCCATCTCGTCGAAGTCCGTGGTGTAGAAGCGAGGGGTGAGTACTGTATCGGCTGACGCCTCTTTGACGCCCTTCCTCATCATTTTGAAACCCAAAGCCTCATCACTAGATGCTGCTTTACAAAGAGTCTGTCTAGCAGCAGACACGTGTGCTGGGCTGTGATAAGAGGATCGACGACGGCAGGCGAAGGGCTTGCTGCTCAGGATTCCCTGTGACATCATTAAGGATCCCATATCAACTATCTAACTTGTACGATTGGGGTACTCCTTAGTCGATCAGCAAGGCTGAATGCGTTCAACACAAATCTTTGTGGCCCGGCTTTGGTACCAGGATCTAGCATTATCGCCTTCACCGACTTTGTAGGGTTTCCTGCACGTGGGCCCACGTGCAGTTTTCTACAGAAGCTTATCACTGCGTTTGCAGCCACACCGCAGGACTGCCACCAAGCCAAGATTGGTCTGAACTTGCGTGGTATACTCTACGTTAGCTACGTGTCCTTGCCTCGCCACATGCCCATGTCGCAGCTCAGTGGGCCTTGTCCCCACGCCAGCCTATCTTACAGTCGATCGCAAGCACCTAGGGTGTCACAAGCCTGGTCCTGCCCCCAAAGGCTTAGAGCCGTTGCAGCTGTAGCAAAGGAGCCAGCACAACAGACTATCCGCATCAAACTGAAGGCATACGAGTTGCCCTTGCTGAAACAGTCAGTGCAGGAAATTATCACCACTGCCAACAGCAACGGTATGCCTCTCATCAGCGATAAGCTGTCGTCAGTTTCAGGCATCAACTTCATGCTTACATGAGCTGTGAGCAGCAGCAACATGTGCCACAAATGCTGACAATCTGACATGGCCTCACCTCTTCTGCTGTTGTATAGAGGCCAATTTATCTGGACCAGTACCTTTGCCAACTAGGATCCGCAAGTACACAGTATTGAGGTCACCACATGTGAACAAAGACTCCCGGGAGCAGTTTGAAACCAGGACACACCAGAGGCTGATTGACATTCGGGACCCTTCACCAGCCATGATTGATAGTCTGATGGACCTGGACTTGCCTGCTGGCGTAGACGTGCAAGTAAAGCTACAATAAAGAAAGTGACGGTTTGGTCTAGTCGAAATTTCTGTGCTGTTTCACAAATTGTCATGCCTCATCTCAGTTGCAAATTGTCACGCCTGATTTTAATTGCTGGCTGGATGACAACATATCTTGCAGCAAGTATTGGGCACAATGGATGCATCAGCACTGGCAAACATGAAGTTGACTGCCCTGTCTGAGTATCATTGTTTAACTTCCTTGGCTGCATCTGTGCCAGCATGTGCCTGATGTGGAAGAACAGAAAAGAAACTACGCCTTTCGGCGTCAATTTAATGAGTAGCCAAATATTATACCAGGCTGCCCAGGGTTAAGAGGTATTAGGTTGTTTTAGCCTGCCTCATGGTTTCTCCTATTGCCTCCAGCTTGCAACGCACGTGCCTGAGTTAGAAGTCAATGGTGTAGTTCTTGTCCTACTGTATCAGTTTGAGTCTTTGTCCTGTGTCTGACGACTTTTAATTTTTGCATGCAAAGTATGGGTCTGTCTGCACTCAACAATCATGTCGAGGAATATGCTGCGCAAGCAACCTATCATTCAGCCTCTGTGACAGAAGTCGCGTAACTGTGTTTCTCTTCTGCATACCATCATGGTCAA
>JAABUY010004946.1_pt1 | contig 13658 bp, 12 predicted proteins | sample 5560271 | NCBI WGS metagenome assembly JAABUY01 (sample SAMN10711886, study PRJNA513374) | rock metagenome | isolation source: Antarctica rocks | place: Antarctica: Victoria Land, University Valley
GAAGTCAGTGTTCATTGAGTTGTAGAGTCAAGTCTCGCTGACTTCGAAGCTCGTTCAGCATATTGATGACTTTGTCGAGTTGATTGCTGACTCAATGAAACAGTTGTTCTTCGATGTTTATGTTTCATGAGATGACAGCTTTCTCAGCTTCGACTGAAGCATCGATGAGTAGAAGTGAAACTCTTCTATTGACAGTGCTTCTAAGCAGACGAGTTGTTCGAGATTCAACTGACTCGACGTCGCGTGTCATGATGAAAGAAGATAGAAGTTGTTGAGATAAGAATAGATGAGAAGTTGATGTTTTGAATTAATGTTTTTTGATGAGTGAAAATTCAAAGAATCTCTTGTGAATTTCAGGTAATAATTGAGTGCTTTATTCGAAGAATTTCTTGCGAATAGAATGATGAAAATGAGTGTAGAATCGAAGAATCTCTTGCGATCTAAAATGATGGTGCAAATTTGAAGAATCTCTTGCAAATTTTTCTTACTGAATAGATTGTCTCGTATCGTTTATTCATTGATAGCAGAATAGTAGATGATGAGCATTTATCTAATGTTAGAGACCTGTCTAGAGCGAGTCAGATAGAAATGTCATTTAACTAGAAGATAAATGCTAAGAAAGAAAGATAGCTACGAGAAAGAAGCTGACTACATATGTGTGTTTCTCAGCCGACGCTAGGCTCAATAGAGACTAGTCAAGGTGACGGAGCGAGGATAGGTCTGATAAGACTAGAAGGCTGAGCCTGGCAAGGCTAGAATCGTGACAAAGATCATTATGAAAGTAAGTGATGTCACAACTTGAGATTTCACGACTATTATTGCAACTAACAGTATCATAAGTTTGCTCAAAAGACATTGATCAGATGTGATGATCATGATGCTGCTGATATTATTGATGCTGAATTACTCATGATGATGCAGATGTTATTAAATTCTGATCGAAAGCTCATCACTTCTACTATTAAAACTTTTAAGTACATCTCAGCTATTGAAGAGAAAATTCAAAAGATGATGAGAAAAGAAATGATTGCTGACGCTTCGTTGACGATTTTGTTGAACTCACAGACTTCGCGAAATTGAAAAACGATGATGAGATTCACTTATCTCACTTCTTGATGTCGTTACTGATGCTTTTCAGCTGTCAATTGTGAAAATAAGCAAGAGAAGTGCTGCTGATTTCAAAATTCTAGATAGAATGATTTGTATAAAGTGTGCTCAAGTTCTACACATCGAGAATAGAACATCATGATGTGATGTCATCTTTCAAAAAAAGACAATGTACAAGAAGTGTGCTTGTTGTGCAAGTAATGAGAATTTCTGTATTGCAGTGAGTATACTTATCTGATACATCTGCTAAACGCTCATGATTCAATGTCTAGATTTTCGACATTTGCATTTCAATTATCAATGAATTCTTTCGTTTGCAAAATATTCATGATAGTGCGATTAAAAATGAAGAAAAGAACGTCGCTCTGAAGATATTTATTGTTCATCAGAAAATTCTTTACAAGAAGTTGACAACAGCAACTTGTGTGAAGAGTCATCTTGAAAGAGTTCACAAATTCAAGTTTTTAAAGATTCAAAAGTTCATTCTCAAAGAGATGATGACTGTCAATGACATTGTCAGAGAAATTCTGAATATAAAGCGCTTTGTGATATGTTTAATCTTAATTATATATCATTTTGTCAGCATTTTTAATTGTTTTGATATATTTTAACACAATCTGTCATCTTTTAAATCTATGTCTTCGCGTCTCAATGTAAATCTGACAATGAGAAAGAAGAAGAAGTCTGCAATCTTGTTTCATGTGAAAGATGTTTGATGAAGTGATGTTTGTTGTATCGTGATGATTACGCTTTCTTGTCAAGCGCGTTTGAGCATCTTTGCGCTTTTTTTCTCTGTCTGTTGATTTACATATGTGATCATCTCATTAGAGAATGAAACTATCATAATAAAGTGATTCTTCTTTTCTAATAATGAGTTTATGCTTAAAAGTGAGTGATTATGCTTTTCACTTATGTTTCAATCTCGTTTCGAAAGCTTTTATAAGCTTCAAGACATCTTTTATATCTTCGCTTGATATTCATTGATCATATTCAATGAAATATTCTTTTCATTGTATCTTATAATATAAGATTTTCTTTCTCTTTCGCTTCTGTAGAATCTTTTCTATCTTTCATTCTTGCTCATCATTAATAAGCTTGAGTATGAAATAATCAAGTATATAGTCATTGTTTAGTCTATGATTATATGACTTTAAAAGAAATACATGAAAGACAGAATGAACTTTATAGATGATTGAAAGATCAAGATAATACGTCTGCTTATTTATGAGTTCTTGTATATGAAAGAACTTTATCATTTTATTTGATAGTTTCTTGCTCGACTTCTTCTGCTTCAGATTTTTTGCTGATAGCATGACTAAATCATTGACATTAAAGAACTTAAACTTATGTTTTTGATTATAGTACTTTGTCTGAGCATCAATTGCATTTTATCATCATTACGTCAACGTGTTTTGCACATCTTGCAGCATTTCAACGCGTTCTTTTGCTGCTGACACTTCTTCTTTCATAGCATTATTCTTGATGTGTATGTCAAAGATTGACTTGTAATCATACATGACTTTAAAGAAACTACAGCTCAACGAAGAATGCTTCATCTGATGATACATAAACTTGACTACAAGTAGAAGCGTAGCTCAGTCATCTTGTTTTTTAAAACAATATACTTGTGAATAATGTTTCAGCGTTTGATTCTGTCGTTCTATCTGATCGTCTGTTTGCGAATGAAAGATGATGCTTAGTCATCATTTCATCTTTGCATGATAGCAGATCTCTGATCAAAACACATTGATAAATAAACTATCTTTATTGATAATTATATCATTCAATATCTCATATCTTAAAGCAATCTGCTCAAAGAACAACTTTGCTAACTTTATGACAGTCAAAGTCTTCTTTATAAACAGATAATGTGTCATCTTCATGTAATGATCGACTATCACAAGAATTGAGTCATACACGACTTCTTTTCATTTACTAGACGACAGATCTGTTATGAAATTCATAGTGATTTCTTTTCATGAATCTGTGAATCGAAGTAATGATTTCAACTCATCATATGATAAATGATGTTTCATCTTTACTCTCTGACAAATGTCACAAGTATTTATATACTCTTTGACATTCTTGATCATACTTTTTCAGTAATATTTGCGATCTAATAGCTTGCTGATCTTGTTAGCATCAAAATGTCTTGCTAACGAGTTATCATGATGATGTTTCAATAACTTTTCTCTGACAGAGAGATCTTTTGAAACATACAATAATTCGTTGTATTCTATCATTTCTTGACTATTCAATGTTCAAGCTTTGACATCACTCTTTCATATACTTGTTGTTTCGTTTGTTTTTAGTCTCACAGCAAATTCATCTTCTTGCTGTAAGATCTTGATGAGTTCAACTATGAATTTACTACTGAAGTTGTATGTCATTTCATGAATTGTCAATACTCTGACAATTGCATGTGAAACAAGTTGTTTGCAATCAACAATTTCAGCAACAGAATTAAGCTGTTTCTCAACTACGTTGTGATCTTTATAAATCAATGTTACAACGTTTATGCTTCTTGAAGTTGTTGATTCGAATTGAGAAATTCTATCTTTTAAGAAATGTACTTCATCTAGATGCATTTCTCGCATTGTTAAAATCATGACTCTCAGCAGCATACTTCTGACATGCATTGCTGAACATGTACTTGTGTTTTCATTGACACTGTGAACAGACATCTTCTCGACTTCGTTAATCACTCATGTACAGTAGATTTCATCTTGCAATCTGCTTTCAACATGTTTCACTGAATTTCTTCGTTCATTGACACTGTGAACGAACGTCTTCTTGACATCATTAATCACTTATGTTCATCAGTGAGTTTCATCTTGCAGTCTGCTCTCAACATGTTCTGCTGAATATCTGTTCATACTTATACTGTGAATGAACATCTTCTCGACATCGTTAATCATTTGTATACAGTATAGTTCTCTGATCACTATGAATATAAAGTTATTTAAGCTTTCTATTCTAGTCAGCTTTCGCTGCAGAGTGAGCAGCAAACAATTTGCAGAAATGTTCTCACTCTTATAGTCAGATCATCTCAATGATGCATTGATTAAATTTGTCTTTTCTGATCTATGTGTTATTTCAAAGTTGCAGATCAACAATCTCATGACTCATCTGACTTGTCTTTCGTTTAGCTTTTGAATGTTCATAAAATTCTTCAGATTATTATGATTAGTCAGAACTTCAACAGTATGATAACTGTCTTTCACATAGTGTCATCAATGTTTAAACATCGCTACTATGATTAGAAGCTTCTGATCATGTGTCTCATAATTTCTTTCAACATTTATCATCATTCTGAATCAGAATGTAATTGAATGTCACTTATCTTCATCATCTGACTGAGATAAAATACTTGCAACTGCATAATTGAATGCGTTAATCTCGATGTGTATATGTTGCTCTGAGTCAAAGTGTCTTAAAATAGACGCTCTCATAAAGACATCGCGAAGCTAATTAAAAGCTTGTTTCACTTCATTTAATCATATGAATGAATTCATTTTTACATTTTTTACACTATCTCTCAGCAGTTCTGTTAAAAACTCTGCTATCTGAAAGTAGTGATGTATAAAATGTCGATAGAAATTGATAAATCTCAGAAAAACTTGTATTTCTCAATACATCTTCAATCTGAGTCACGTTTTGATGATGTCTACTCTACTTAAGTTCATTGAAACGTTCTCGATGAATATAACAAATTCTAGAAAGTTCACTTTAGTGATAAAGAATTCACACTTCTTTAAGCTAGCATATAGCTTGAACTTTCTTAATCTCTCGAGAATCTGCTTCATGTGATTTATGTGATCAGTCTTCTTTACGAAGAAAATTAGAATGTCATTTAGATAAACAACACAAAAGTCATTTAAAAGTTCTGTTAAGATCTTATTAATATAAGTCTGAAAGATGACAGACGTGTTGATCAAATTAAACGACATGATCATATATTTGTAATGATCATAATGAATATGAAACGTTGTTTTTCACTCGTCTTCACGTTGAATTCTGAGACGATGATAAGCATTCTTCAAATCTAACTTAATGAACTGCTTGATTCTACTGAGTCTGTCTAAAGTTTCACTAATTAGAGACAGTGAATGATGATTTTTGACAGTGATCTTATTCAAATCTCGATAGTTCACGCATAAATGAAAACTATTATTCTTTTTGAGAATGAATAGAATAAACGCGTCAGTCAAGCTGACGAAGTGCTTAATTCATTCTTTCGCTAAGACATCATCTAAATACTGTCTCAGAATCACTAACTTGTTTAACAGATTATACAACGATTCATATGATGACTCTGCAGTGATTTTGATTGCATGATCGTGATCTTCATGCAAGAGCAATTTGTTAACACTTTCTGTTAAGAATACATCTTTGTATTTTTTCAATTCAACGAGTAAAATCTGCGTTTCAAGCGCGTTTGTGATACAACTCATCACATTATTCATTGCTTTCACTTGATGTTCAACGATCGACTCTTCAACGACGTTGATCATGACAAGAGCATACACAGTAGACTCATCTTGTAGAGCTTTCACAAATACTTGTGCGAAGAACAACTCAAATGCGTACTCATTCACGTCAAAACGTCATGTTTTTACAATTATGTTTATTCAAATACGCTTGAATTGCATATTCAACATACTCAGAATCAAGAAAGATTCTTTCTTGTCAATAGCATAAAAGATACTTATATCTTTTTTCTTTATGTTTCAGCTGTCTCTCAGTCGATAACACATCTTATAAACGTCATAACAATAAACAGTCTGATCATTCATTCAGATAGATCTTGAGAGATCAACGTTCAGCAATAATATATCTTGCTCGATGATAAAACGTTGACTAATCACGTTCATCTTGACATTGATATTCATGTGAATCTTCATTTCTGTCTTCTGATTTCTCTGAATTACATGCTCTTTATATATAAAAGTCTTTATGAAGAGAACTTCTTGTTTTTCTCTCGATGATTTGAAGTGTTCATTGAGAACTTGTCTTTTTTTGAAATCTTGAGATAACTCATATGTGATATCAAATTGATGAATACTCAATTTACGTCAGATTTTTTTGATCTATTCTTGATCTTTTCGTCTTTATAATCAATAAAGTAATGATTCTTTTGATTGCATGTATAGCACATTATGTTGAACAAATTCTTGCTATAACATGATGAAGTGTATGAGCTTGTCTTTGACGAAGAATTGAGTCTAGTTGATCAATGAGATTTCTTTCGCTTTGAATAAGTCTTCTTGTTGACTTTATTTCAATCATGCAAGTTCTCGTCTTGAGATTGTTTCGACGACAAGATGTGTTCTTTTCGCAGATTTGTTTTCAATCGAGCGACAAGATTGATTAATGCATTTCATGTGATAGAAATCAACTGCACATTAGTAATGATCACGCGCAGCTCAGATCTCAACTTGATGAATAGATGAGCTCACTTATGCTCATCACTATACAATGAAAGTTGATGTTTCAGAGTATTCAGATGAGCTGCAAACATTCATATCATCTGATCTGAACGTTGCGATGCATTTGCATACTGCTGAGTCACATTTATGTCTTGATTCATCGAATTCTTGATTAGATACAGAAGAAAGTCAATAAAATCAAATCACATCTGCTGAGCTGCAGACATAGTCTCTTCATGATCAAATCAAAGTTTTTTTGATTCATTCTTCAAATAGATCATGCAGTACAAAATCTTTTTCTCATCACTTTCAAAATATTAAAAGATATTTCAAAATGAGATTTTGACATCATGAATTCACTCTCTATGTTCTTTTATGATTTTGTCATGATACTTCTTCAAAGACATTGAAAGTCTTCGCTTCTGCAAGACAATTTTGTGATGACTTCGTTTTGTCATCATCAACACTATGAAGATGATGTGTAGATTATTCAAATTCTTCATGAGAGTTCAAGTGAAAGCTCAATGACTTCTTTTCGTCGTTTCAATGACTTGCAAAGTTTCAATCTTTGATTGAATAGTTGTTAGCTTCTGTTTCTTTCGCAGTTCATCACATTAAAACATTGCTCATATCAGCTGTTCATTAATATCAAGAGAGAGTTCATCTTCTGCTTCTTTGCTTTCTGATTTTGTTATGCAACGTTCGTTTTCTGATATGATGTCTTGCAAGATTAAGACATCATCGTTTTGATTTTGTTGCAATCACGTTGCTGTTATCATGCTTGAATATTAAATCATCACTTCTAAGAAGAGTTTGAAATAATTAGAACTGTAATGATCAAGTCTACTAGATGAATAAATGAAGTCTATAAGAATGATATGACAATGTGATATTTTAAGCAGACACAGAATGAGTATATATTATGATAGAGTTAATTATTAAGAAGCTCTCAATAAGTTGAGAAAAATGATCGACTATAAAGAGTTTGTCAAGCATTGTCAAGTCAAGCACGACATAACTCATGATATATTAAGTCGAAGATATGACGTAGTTTAAACGATGTCTTGACAGAGTCATAAAGTTTCAAAGCTAACTCAGATTTGATCTTCAACTCAGTCTCTGACTTTAGTCTCTGATCTAACTTCTATGTGTCAATTTATCATGATAATTTCATAAATCACTGTGCTCTCTGAAATCTGTTCTGCAGTTCAGATATGAGCAATAGCAAATAGCTGTTTTTAATCATGATGTTATTCAATGCTTTGTAATCAACACAAAGTTTTAAGCTTTCATTTAATTTTGAAATAAACAGAATTGAGTATTCTGCTGATGACTGCGATTCTCTAATGAATTCTTTTCACATGTTCTCTTTCAAATATTGTCACAAAGCGTTGAACTTTTCTGTCAACAATGAATAAATGAATTGTTTCATGAGTTTCTTATCATTTATGAGCTTGATCTCATGATTTCATGATTGATGTTTGAGTAGTATCTCTTGATCACTTTCTTTCTTAAACAGAATCTTATATTTCTGATATTCTTTAGAAATTTTAACAATAGTGAAGTTACTTTTAATCTTTCTGCTTCATAACATCTGTGCATCTGAGCTGTTCTTCAGCTCGCTGCGTATATTGTTCGCTGTTATTGCAAAGATTTTCACATTCTTTAATGACTTCAATATCAAGTGCAATCGCGTCGTTTCTGTATGAAGAAAAGTGATTGTCTCATTGACTCAATCTATCATCGAATTGATCATATGAAGTCATGATATGTCTAGAACTATATCACTGTCTGACTACTTCATAACATTTAAATGCAACTTCTTTCAATGATGTTCAAGTCTCAAATGAATGAATTGAGTCTTTTGATTTATTAGTTCATTATTATACTTCATAAGTGTTTCATCGAAGTTCTGCAGATTTTAAGATTCTTTCTTTTTCTGCAAAGATATTTGCGCTTTTCTAGCAAATTCTGAAAACATATAGTTTCTTGTACAGTCACTGTCAATGAATAAACGTGCTGTATGATCATTGATCTTGACTCAAACTCGTAACTGCATTGAGTCGCTTGTGAAGATAAATATGCTTTCGATTTTCAACTCTCGACTAGACTTTTTCAATGATCTGTCGATCAAAAAATCTTCTAGTTTTTTGAACTAAAAGCTTACTCTTCAAGTACTTGTTTTATGTACTGAAATCAATTTGAATGAATCTTTTTCTATGAATATTTCTTTGAATCACACAGATCAAATCTCTCTCTGATGACTTTTATCATTTGTCTAAGTTCTTTGAATATATGATTTTTATTGAGAAGTACATATTCTTCTTGCTTGATGAACTTGACTTCTGTGAGTGACTTTTTCATGACTATGTCATGATATTGAATGTTCTTGCACAATGCAATCAACTCATCTTGAACTACGTCATAAATAACTTGATGTATTTTATTCTTGATCTGTTGCATACGCTGCGAAAAATCTTTCTCTTTCTGTTCAAAAAAAATGTACAATTCGTTGTACATGCTTATAAAACTTGCTTGATTTGTAAACTTTCTAAAATCTTTCTTTACTTCAAGATGATCTTCTTCTTCTTTGAGAGCATCTTCTGCTGTGATAGTGAATGCTCATAGAGTTTCGCTAAGTCGATTTTCTTTCTCGACTGCTTGATGAATAGCTTCTTCTGTGTTGTTCAATCTATTCAAGTCATATTCTTCACTGTCGAAAATCTTTAATTTCGCGATCATAGTGAATGAACTTTCATCACTTTTCTCATCATGCACTTTTGACTGACGATGAGTTGCTGTGTAGAAACGATTCTTTCATAAGAGTTTCAAGTATCATTCAGAATCTTTCTTATCACTCAGATGAATGTGACAATTATCTTCGTAACATGCTGTTTATGACAATGCTTGATGCTTGTCTTTCTGATCTTTTTTCATTACTGCGAAAAATCTGTCTTGTTTATCATAAAGCTTTGACTTGTTCTTGTACTTGTTTTGAATACAATCTTTGAAGAAATGATCTAGCTTTTCACATATGTAACATGCTTTGCTCTGCTGAACTGTTTTATCACAAACATTCATTGATATCTTTCAAATTACATCTAACTTCATAGACTGAGAATCATAATAAAATTGCTTCTTTTTTTTCTTACTTCATGCAACTGAGACATAAGTGATCTTGTTCTTCTTTTCAAGTCTTCACTTGTACTGTTAATTATTCAGCATGATTGTCTTGCTAATCATAGCATGCAAAGTCGCGAATTTATTTGTATGAGTTATCTCATTCTTTATCACATTCTTCAATTCTTTATAGAACTGTGCTGTAAAAGTTGAGTCATTTCATTTGATTTTTGTTGCAATTGACTGAAAAGCAGCGATGTACTTGAATGCTGATTCTGATTGTTTAATATCATACAGCTGTCATTCAATGACTCATTTTGCATCTATGTTTTCATACATTTTTTGTATTGCTTGCTCAAAGTTAGAGAAGTTCTCAAAAACTTTGTTAATCTCATCTTCTCGATCTTTTAACTTATTCTTCAAGTGATTTTTTATCAATAATTTAAATCATTTGAAGACATCTTCTTTAAAGTACAAAAATGCAAATAATATCTTGTCATGAAGTGAACTTAGTTTCTTGTGTGCTCTGACATAGACGTTCACTTGTATAAGAAAAGCGTCAAGCTTGTTTTTATCTTCATAGTACAGATTCGATGTCAATATCTTAATTAATGACTTGCTATTCAAGAATACAATGATGTTTGCTGATGTGATTCATTCTGAGAATGACATAATGATCATGATAAGATGATGCTCTGATATCTTGTGAAAGAGTGATGCTCAAAGTGTAATGATTGTTTCTTTAACAACACAAGATATAAACAGAGATCAGTATAATAACAAACTAATCATTAAACTGAAGATCTAAGAATAATTAAAACAATAGATTGTATTGACTATTACATGAGTTGAGCACGAAGCTTCTATTTAAGAGAATGATCGTCGTTATATAGATATAAAAGAATCATGTTAAGTCATTTCTGCTCTGAATGATCTCTTTGATCATCTTTGAGCAAGATGAGTAAGATGAGCATTATGCTCATCATGCTTACTGTGATCACTTCTGATTCAAGCGATCAAAGCGATCACTTCAAGACTCTGATTACACAATAATTATTTAATCATTGCTTTATTTAATCATCTGCGAAAAAGTTCTAACAATCATCAATAAACTTGAGTACAAGATAATTAAGTATAAAGTCATCATTTAATCTATGATTATACGACTTTAAAAGAAATACATGAAAGATAGAATGAACTTTATAAATGATTGAAAGATCAAAATGATACATCTGCTTGTTTATAAGTTCTTGTATACAAAAAAACTTTATCATCTTATTTGATAACTTCTTACTTGACTTCTTTTGCTTCAGATTTTTTGCTGATAGCATGACTAAATCATTAATATTAAAGAATTTAAACTTATATTTTCAATTATAGTACTTTGTTTGAGCATCGATTGCATTTTGTCATCATTACGTCAACATGTTTTGCATGTCTTGCAACATTTCAACACGTTCTTTTGCTGCTGACACTTCTTCTTTTATAGCATCATTCTTGATGTGTATATCAAAAATGAGTTCATAGTCATACATGACTTTAAAAAAACTACAGCTTAACGAAACATGCTTTGTCTTATGATAAATAAACTCAACTATGAGTAGAAGTGTAGTTCAATCATCTTGCTTTTCAAAATAATACACTTTTAGATAATGTTTCAACGTTTGATTTTATCATTCTGTTTAATCATCTGTTTGTAAATGAAAAGCAATGCTTAGTCATCATTTCATCTTGACATGATAGCAGATCTTTGATCAGAACACATTGATAAATAAATTATCTTTATTGATAATTGTATCATTTGATATCTCATATTTTAAAGCAATTTGCTCAAAGAACAACTCTGTTAACTTTACAACAGTCAGAATCTTCTTTATAAACAGATAATATGTCATCTTCATGTAATGATCAACTATCATGAAAATCGAGTCATACATGACTTCTTTTCATTTACTAGATGACAGATCTGTTATGAAATTCATAGTGATTTCTTTTCATGAATCTGTGAATCGAGATAACGACTTCAACTCATCATATGATAAATGATGTTTCATTTTTACTCTCTGACAAATGTCACAAGTATCTACGTACTCTTTGACATCTTTGATCATACTTTTTCAGTAATATTTGCAATCTAATAGCTCGCTGATCTTGTCAACATCAAAATGTCTCGTTAATGAATCATCATGATGACATTTCAACAACTCTTCTCTGACAGAAAGATCTTCTGAAACATACAATAATTCATTGTACTCTATCATTTCTTGACTATTCAATGTTCAAGCTTTGACATCACTCTTTCATATACTCATCGTTTCACTCACTTTTAGTTTCACAGCAAATTCATTTTCTTGCTGTAAGATCTTGATGAGCTCAACTACAAATTTACTACTGAAGTTGTATATCATTTCATGAATTATCAATACTTTGACAATTGCATGTAAAATGAGTTGTTTGCAATCAACAGTTTCAGCAACAGAATTAAGCTGTTTCTTAATTATTATGTAATTTCTATGAATCAACGTTTCAATGTCTGTGCTTCTTGAAGTTGTTGATTTAAGTTGAGAGATTTTATCTTTTAAGAAATATACTTCGTTTAGATGCGTTTCTTGCACTGTTAAAGTCATAATTCTCAGCAGCATACTTTTGACATGCATTGCTGAACATGTACTTATGTTTTCACTGACATTGTGAACAAACATCTTCTTGACTTTGTTAATTACTCATGTATAGTAAATTTCATTTTGCGATCTACTTTCAACATGTTTCGCTGAATATCTTCATTCACTGACATTGTAAATGAATGTTTTCTCAATATCATTAATCACTCATGTTCATCAATGAGTTTCATCTTACAGTCTGCTTTCAGCATGTTCTGCTGAATATCTGTTCATACTTATACTGTGAACGAACGTCTTCTCGACATCGTTAATCACTCATATACAGTATAGTTCTCTGATCACTACGAATATAGAGCTATTTAAACTTTCTATTCTAGTCAGCTTTCGCTGCAGAGTGAGCAGCAAACAATTCGCAGAAATGTTCTCACTCTTATAGTCAGATCATCTCAATAATGCATCAATTGAGTTTGTCTTTTCTGATCTATGTGCTATTTCAAAGTCACAGATCAACAATCTCATGACTCATTTGACTTGTCTTTTATTTAACTTTCATACATTCATAAAACTCTTCAAATTATTATGATCAGTCAGAACTTCAACAGTATGATAACTATCTTTCACATAGTGTTGTCAGTGTTTAAACATCGCTACTATGACTAGAAGCTTCTGATCATATGTTTCATAAATTCTTTCAATGTTTATCATTATTCTGAATCAAAATGCAATCAAATGTCACTGATCTTCATCATCTGACTGAGACAAAATATCTGCAACTGCATAATTAAATGTGTCAATCTTGATGCATATATGTCGCTCTGAGTCAAAGTGTCTTAATATAGATGTCTTCATAAAGACGTCGCGAAGCTGATTAAAAGCTTGTTTCGCTTCGTTCAATCATATGAATGAGTTCATTTTTACATCTTTTACACTATCTCTCAGCAGTTCTGTTAAAGATTCTGCTATCTGAAAGTAATGATGTATAAAACGTCGATAGAAATTGATGAACTTCAGAAAAACTTGTATTTTTTGATACATTTTCAATCTGAATCACGTTTTGATGATGTCTACTCTACTTAGATTCATTGAAACACTCTCTGTGAATATGACAAATTCTAGAAAGTTCACTTTAGTGATGAAGAATGCACACTTCTTCAAGCTAGCATATAGCTTGAACTTTCTTAGTTTCTTCAGAATCTGCTTCACATGATCTACATGATCAGTCTTCTCTATGAAGAAGATTAGAATGTCATTCAGATAAACAACACAAAAGTCATTTAAAAGCTTTGTCAAGATTTTATTAATATAAATTTGAAAGATGACAGATGCATTGATCAAATCAAATGACATGATCATATATTCAAAGTAATCATAATGAGTATAA
>JAABUY010004949.1_pt1 | contig 13658 bp, 16 predicted proteins | sample 5560271 | NCBI WGS metagenome assembly JAABUY01 (sample SAMN10711886, study PRJNA513374) | rock metagenome | isolation source: Antarctica rocks | place: Antarctica: Victoria Land, University Valley
GGGATGACATGAAATGGCCCGGCGCTGGTAGAGCGGAGGGGTAAGCGCAAGGAATGACGCTCGGAGGGAGCGTGTGTGGTTCGGGGCCCAAATATAGGAGAGAGGAGATGCGCGGCTGTGTCCTTGGGGTGGGCTGTACTCTCTGTTTGACTCTCTTGCGCCGCCGCGCATGAGGAGCTCAGGCGCGGCCGCTTAGGCCCGCCGCGGCGCCCGCGCGCTGGGTAGCAGGCCGCCCGTGAGCATCGCTGCGGGGGGTCCAGGACCCTGGGCGTGCCCACGGGTTGGCCGGGCGCGCGGAGCGCGCGCGCGGCATTTCGGGGGTCAGCGTAAGGAAGGCCTGCGCCGTATATCCCGCGCAGCGCACGGCAGCTGGGCGGTATCCTTCTTGTAGAGCGCACGCGCGCAGGGGATGGGGCAAGCGGCAGGCAAGAGGCGGGGTTACCCCCCGCACTAGACTGGTGAGGCTTTTCCGCCTGGTGAGCTAGCGCGCGACTCTTCTCTCGGGCTCCGTTCTCCGCTTCCCCGCGGTTTAATTGTGTCGGTTTGTGCACGAGTACTTGCCAGCGTTGTATTGCCACGCGATGAGGTTGGTTTGCGCCCATGAATTGAACGCTGACCCCTGGTTTTTCCGAAGTGAGAGCCGGCTTGCCGGCTATGTGCGGGCGGCTATGTGACGGCACCCGCATGGGCAGATCGTATGGGCGGCGACAGGACAGTCCCCTTCCTGTAGGGTGAGATCGCAGCGGCCGCATGCTTTCCGGTCGCTGGCATTGTTTAGGTAGGCACGTGCTCAGTGGCGCCGCATACACGGTTAAGCGAGACCTATTCTTACGCCGAGCGACCTTGTGCTCGCGCAGCGGGCGTGCGCAGCTCCATCCTTCCCTAGTAGGGTCGCCCAGGCGCGCTGATTCGCGCGGGCGCCTGACTCCAGGCCCGGCGCCTTTGTCGGGCCGGCAGTCAGGCCGTCAGGAGGCAGGCAAGCGCGCTTGCGCTTTTAGGTTAGCGACCCCTCCGCTGCTGACGTGCCTTTGCATGCACGCTGCTGGGGCGCACAGTTCCGGTGTAAACACATTTTTTCCATGTCTGTTCGAGCGCCTCAGCGCACTTTTTTCCAATGCTCAGGACATGACAGCGGTGCAAGCGCATTTACACATCCGATGCTCAGGACATGACAGCGGTGCAGGCCGGAGGTCACCACTAAGTCCACGCTAGCACAATCAGGTGCACACTGTGTCACCCGTCCAGTTCCAGCTGCGCTCGGATGACAGGCCAAGCCTGCACACCCTCACGACCAGGCACTTTGTCTCTCACCGACCAGGCACACTGCCGCCCGGCAGCCGGGCGGCAGACTGTCTCCTACGCCCATGCTTGCCAGGGCTGTCCAGGTCCAACTTGACAAAACGAGCGCTCGCATGCGCTGCGGCCATGCGAGCACCAGTGGTGAGCACACTGCATGGCAGTGCATGCCACGGAGCAGTGAGTGCCCTGCTGCGGCATGCGCAGCGCATGAGTCCAGCAAAAGCCCATGAAAAGGGCCGCACGCCTCTGGTGCTGTGCGGCACCCAGTGTGCGCCCCCCCTTCCCAAGAGTGTGCCCCAGCACAGTGCGCAGCTGCTTGGCCAGGCCAACCACTGGCACTGCACGTGTTCATGCATATCCTCTTGGATCTAAGAATGAAGGGCGTCAACCCCAAAGCATTTGCAGTGATGCAGAAATAAGAAGGGCAGGATCCCCCTTGAAAGGCATTGCAGTCCCGGACGTCAACCCACACACTTATGCCGAAGCAAAACACCCAGTGATACTTCCCCAGGCTCAGCTGCCTATGCGTCACTTCTCTACAAAATTGCACCCACATTAAAAGCACTCGGGCCACCATGGAAGGGCCCTGGGTGGGCCACCATGACTGTCTGGAGCATCCCACTGCGACTGATGGGCAGTGGATCATGCCCTGTCGGTCGCAGTGGGATGCTGGCCACACGCGCTCTGATAGGCGCAGATTGGGCAGGTCTGAGCGTGCTAAAGCTGAAAAGCAAACCGGACAGCCGGGAAGTCAAAAGCAGCAGGGAGTTACTCGCCCTCGAGCGCAATCAGGCGCTTGCTCTTCTGGCAGCCTTCGTTCCTATAAAACCCCCCCCCTGGTTACACATCAGCCGGGCGGCGCGCCTCGAGTGTCGCCCTGCGGCGCAGCGCCGCGCGCGCGCCCGGCATGCAGCCCCGCCCCACCCCTGGACACTAGACTGCGGGCGCCGGGCAAATCGCTGGCAGGCCAGGGTTCCCCAACCCTAGGTTACCCAACCCCAGCGCCACGCACTTGCCGCGCGCGGCCAGCGCGGCCTCTGCGCCCAGGTGGCGCAGCGCGTGCGCCGCGCGCGCGCTCTCTGCCTCCGCCAGCGCGCGCAGCCGCTCGACCACGGCGTTGCCCAGCGCCGTGCCTGCGGCCCGCAGCGACATCAGTCACGGACGCGCGGCGCGCCGCCGCAGACCCGGCACGGTGCGCGCCCGTGCTGTGCGGCCAGCGCCGCAGGCTGGCGCACTGCGCTCGCAGTGGCGCGCCCGTCAAGCGCAGCGCGAGCCGCTGCGAGCCCGACTTGCCCTCTGCGCACCCGCTGCCGAGCGGCGGCTGCAGGCTCTGTCATTGTCGCAGTCCTGTCCGGGTGCGACGGGCGCCACGGTCTCGGGCGAGCACGCAAGGACATGCAACGCCTGGGCACAGAGGCGTGCGCGCACCAAACACGCGGTCCGGGGTGCTGAAGTCCTTGTCGTCCAGCAGCATGCAGCGCGGCCTGACCTCATTGGCGAATTGCACAGCCTTGGCCTCAATGGTGGCCTGCGCACAGCAGGAAGCGTCAGGTGTCTTGCTTGCTCGCAGCATCGCCTGTCCACAAAGCGGCCCGCCGCTCTGCCCTGATGCATTTGCAACAGAGGAGCGCATGTGAGCCCAGGTCGTCCGGTGAAGGCCGCCTGGGTGTGACGGATACACACGGCAGCACGGCTGCTGCACGCAGGGCCGAGCGGCCTCGCACAGCGTGGGCAGGCACCACATCCACACCCCGCCGCGGCCCCACCCTGTCTGGCCCTGGAGGCGCGAGCACAGGCGCTCCGCATGTGGCGCGACGCATGTGGCGCGCGCGGGCGCTGCGCGGGCGGGCGCGCGCCTCGCACGCCAGGTTGCGGTAGATGCAGGTCATCAGGAAGCCCAGGTCGGCGTCAAACCCCGTGACCTCGCCCGCGATGGTCGGCGCGCGGGCGTCCGCGCCGGGCGCGCCCGCGGCCGCGCCGGCCGCCAGCCGCTCGTTCGCGCCCAGCTGCGCGGCGGCCGCCAGCTCCGCCGCCTGCGCAAGGCGCCGGGCGACCTGCGCGCCGGGTTAGCGTCGGAGTCGGGGCCGCAAGCGAGCCGGGGGGCCGGCCCCGGGTGCGGCCACCAGCTGCGCCGCCTGCGCGAGCCGCCGGGCGACCTGCGCATGCAGCGCCCAGGGCGGCCGGGTCTGCGGCTGCGCACGGCTGGGCACCAGGCGCATGCTGGCGGCCAGGAGCCGTACAGCAAGCAGCTGCCCACGGCACGTAGGCGCGATGACAGCATGTACAGGCATGCTGATTGATCATGAATGGCAGCATCATCCTAGCCTAGAGGTGCGGCACGGCGCGCGCAGGGCCATCAGCATCAGCAGTGCTCTTGGGGGCCGGGATGGCCGGCGGCGGCGCGCGGGTGCGGCGCGCCTTGGAGCGCGGGACGAGCTTGAAGTAGTCGCGGACGTGCCCGAATGCCAGGATGGCCTTGGCGGTCGCCATGTTCTTCACAGTCACCTGCGCACCAGCATAGTGTTGGGTCTAAACACCCAAATTCCAACCATTAGCACACAGCAGCCCAGCATCAGCCCATCACCACCAGCTTGCTCTGTCAACGGTCCCCCCCGGGCACCCCGTGCGGACCTGCCCAACTTCAGCGCACCGCGCTCGCGTCTTGCATGTCTACTACGCATGCACAGGCTTCGTCTGCTGTGATGCAACTCACTGTTGCATCACGGGCGTGGCGTTGCTGCACCACAGAGCAACACGCTTGACCAATGCAGGCGATCGCAACAGGGCAGCAGCCTGGACCCCGGCTCCTGGACTCAGCACCAGGACGCCCGACGCGCGCAGCGCCACGCGCGCGAGGCCGGCGCGACCATGCGCCCGCGCCGCGCGCCTGGGTCAGCCAGCCGTCGGCGCCCCACTGGAACACCGCGACGGCCGCGCTGGCGGTCTCGCCCACCAGGCACGCGACCGCGCCCTGGACGTGCAGCCGCTCCTCGCCGCGCTGCACCCCCGACAGGCTGCCTGGCGGCGCGCGGGCACAGGCGTGAGCGGCGCGCCGCTGCGAGTGGGCGCTGCGAGTGGGCGCCGGGGGGCCGCGCTGGGCGGCCTGGCGCCGGCCTTGTGCAATGCTGGCCTCTACAACTTCAAACTCAGACAGGCACGATCCTGACACACTGCGTCACTCAGCCCAGAGGTGCGCAACAATATGACGCTCAAGGTGGACCTGCAATTGCCCTAATACATCCAAGAAGTTGCATATAAAAAGGATACACATGCTGATTTAGAAGAGACCCTGCCATGCACATGCGTCGCCAAGGTCCACATGCGCCAGTGTGGCGCATTCGGTGGTGCGCGGGGCAGGTAGGCGGGCATCCGTGCGGCTCAGCGCGCGCCCGAGCGTGGTGCTGCGTCGGCTCACCAGGTGGCTTGCACCAGGTGCCTGCCACGGCCCAACGGCAGGCGCACGCAGCGCAGGGCATGGCCTGCACCGGGAGGGGCATGCGGCCGCGGGCGCACCCAGCAGCGTGCGCGTCAGCTTGTTCGCGCGGACCTGGCAGCGCAGGGCGTGCTCGGCCTGCGCGACGGTGCCCGCCGAAGGCACTTCCTCGGAGCTACGTCGCTTGGGGAGCCTGCGCGCGTGACGACCTGCCCTCAGCCCTCGCCGGCGGGCACCGGGTCGCGCCTGAGCCGCGGGCCCAAGCCGCGGGATGGTGCGCAGCTTCGGCGCGGCTGCGGCGGCGCAACTGCCTGGAACTGCTGTCTGTGTGTGCCCAGCAGGCTGCAGCACGCAGCACAGAGCGTGGCTGGGGCCCACAACAGGTGGCACTGAGCTGGTGGTGGGATCGCACCAGAAGGGCAGCGTCGGAGCACACTTGACTGCGACTGCGGGCAGCGGGGGCGGCACGATGATCTCCTGGCACCCTGGCATTGTAGCAGGGAAGGTGCACGTGCTCGCAGCGCGCAGCTTGGCCGACACGTGCGCCTCCTGCAGACCTACTGCAGTCATCTCTTGGAGCCGAGCTATGCACGGCACAAAGATATTAGCGCCCACTGGTGTTCCTGCCCTGCCAACCGACAAGAAGCAGCGGCGCAGCTACTCATCAACCGCCCTCAGTCCCAGGTCCCAGGCTGGGCCTGCGGGCGCTCCACACAGGACATCCTGCTGCTACGCTGTCGGCATGCAGTGTGTTCCCACGAGTGTGCTCCCACAGGCGACGGGACACTTTATTTGTAGGTACCTGGCGACGATGGTACTCGGGCGCTTTTCTCGCGTGCGCCGGCAACTGTCGCTGACGGGTCTCGCTGGTGGATCGTATGCTGCACGTTGTCGACTCCAGTTGCCGCTTTGTGTCTGCAGCTGCTCCAACAAAGTAGCGAAGCGAGCCGCTCGCTGAGCGCCAACTGCTCATGGAGGACAATATATTTATCCCGGGATTGCCGCGTTTTCGGAAACAAAAAGCTTCGAAATGACTCACAAAGGCCCGAACACTACCCTACACCCAGTGACATCACATGCATGCTCCTGGCCAGAGATATTCCTGAGACGGCAGGTTGGCATGCAAAGCCCTTCATATAGTGGCGACTGGCTTGGCCTCTGATTACAAGGCTTCATTACAACATTGCCACTGTCTAGCTGTGCTAGCAACTAACCCCACCCCTCACGCCACCTACCGCCTGACCTGCAGACACCCACCTGGCTGCCTCCCTATGCTATGCCGCAATGAGCGCCAGGCGCGCTTGCTGGCCAGATGTCTCGGCGCAAGCAGTCAGAATCAGAAAGCAGGCCGAGGCGCCTGGTCAAACACCCAGGTGAAAAACAAGGGGCGCCATCAGTGGCGTACAGACCCTTGCAAGCACCCAAACCTACACACACTTGCACAGTACATGTCAGGTCGAGCCACAGGGTTATGCATGCTGCAACACATGCACCCAATCACCCTGTGCAAGATCCTCATCGGTACTGGCCCTGGACAACTGCACGCCTCTGTGCTGCATCCCAACGTCTGCACATGGGCTTGGCCACGCCAAGCACTGACACCATGACTATACCGGCGCGCAGGTCCGCTTCGCAGCACGACCAGGTCCGCCTCGCAGCAAAACCAGGTCCAGTGTACAGCATGAACACTTGCGCGCCAAGCTTCAGAAGCATTGCAATGCAAAATGTCAGTCCACAGTTCAGCGCTGACCTGCAGCGCACGCCGAATACCAGCACAATTGTCTCATACACCACCCAGCAGCTCTCGAACGCAAGCTTGCGTTAGGCTTGAAACTTGAGCCACCAAAGGATGGCAAGCTAATAAAAAAAGGGGTGCCGATGAGCCTCATGACAGCTAACTCGCTAGCTGGCATGATAAGTGCCGCGAAGGCGAGAACGTGAACGACAGCTGTCAGAAAGTGTGACATGCCTACAGAAATGCCCTTCCCGATGTTGCTCGTGTACCTCAGGGTAGACTTTGGACATGCAGCACAGGGACCCTGTCTCATGCATTGCAGAAGGTAGCACATCTACGCACAGCTCCCCACTCCCTGCCGGACCCATGGTGGACCAGCGGTGTCGCAGTACTTTGTGGGCCATCTTCGGACATGCAGCACACCCTGTCTCATGCATTGCAGAAGCTAGCACATCTACGCAGCTCCCCACACCCTGCCGGACCCATGGTGGTCCAGCGGTGTCGAAGTGCTTGGTGGGCTTGATCCCCAACTGCTTCTCGAGTCTACCTCTAGGGTGCGACACCCCAATCTGTCTGCCTCTAGGGTGCGACACTAAACTCTCATGCTGCACCTTGCGTGTGCGCTAACCAGGCAGTGTGCGCTGGTGGGACCTTCCCGCAGCACCCCACAATGGCTCACTGGCGGCGGGGCGGCCTGCGCCTCGGGCCCAAATCGTCGCACCATGGCTCACTCAGGAGCCACCACAGGATCAATGAATTGGGCGCCGAGGGAAGGCTCCGCATGCGGCCATGCAGTCGCAGGCAGCTGTGCAAGCCAGCGCCTCCCGCGAGCCACCCGGGATGCATGGCAGCACCCACAGAACCCGCATGCACACGACTCCCCGAAGGCGGGGCCTGCCAACCCCTGACCCGCGCTCGGCAACAGCTCACGCAGCCTCAATGCATGGCAGCTCACGCGCACGGACCGGCTCCCTCGCGCTCGTGAGCACATGCTTCCGCCGCACGGCGGGGCTGCGCGCGCCAGCGCAGGCTGCCATGCAGAGCAGCTCCCGACGCTGCGCGCTCCCACCTGCACGTGGCCGTGCAGGGGCGCCGGCTCCCGCGACGAGCCGCACCCGCCGCGCATGCTCCCGCGCGAGGCCGAACAGCTTGCGCCGGCGCTAGGTCGCCCCGTGCGAGGCGGCGTCCACGGCAGTGCCCTGCACGCCCGTGCGAGGGTCTGTGCAATCAGCGTCGTCCGCCCCCGTCTCGCGCATTGCGCCAGCACAGGCGGGTGGGGACCGCGGCGCGCCATGGCTTTGGTGCATGGACAGGCGCTCCAAAAGCATGCGGCGCCTATGCTGCGCGGCATGCCTGTCACGGCGGCGGGAGCAGGTGCTGCGCGCACTCGCCGTGCAATGCAGACCAAGGCCATGACCACACGTCGGCTGGGCGGCGCGCCTGGAATGGCGCCATGTCGCACGGGACGCGCGCGGCCGGCGTGCAGCCCCACTCGTCTCCGAGGCAGTACGCGCCGCTCGCCGGGCGGCAGAACGCGAAGGACGCACGGCGGCGGCACTCGTCGCGCGCGGCCGGCGCGCAGGCCCGCTCGTCTTCGAGGCCGTCCGCGCCGCGAGCCGGGCAGCAGACATCGAACGACGCGCGGCAGAACTCGACCGACGCGCGGCGGCACTGGTCGCGCGCGGCCAGCGCGGCCTTCGCGCCCAGGCGCTGCAGCGTGTGCGCCGCGCGCGCGCTCTCCGCCTCCGCCAGCGCGCGCAGCCGCTCGAGCACCGCTCTGCCCAGCATCTCGCCTGCGCAACCGCCGCCCACGCTCAGGGACCCAAAGTGTCAGGCTGGGGACCGGACAGCCAGGCTGGGCCTGCACGGCCTGCGTGCCCGGGTGGTGCAGCGCTGGCGGTGTTGGGCTCTGCTGACAGGCTCCCAAACTGTGTCGGCAGACCCGCGCATCGGCGCGGCGCTCGTGGGGCCGTGTGCCCACTGCTGCAAGAGCGGAGGGAGGCATGGGCTGGATGCATGCAGAGCGCCCTCACCAAGGAGCCGTGGCGGCAGCTCTTCCGCCGCCTCCCACCTTGTGTCGGCGGGACGAAGATGGGCACCCTGCTCGCGGCAGGGAAGACAAGCGGCGCTGGCGCAGGCACAAAGGCACGCGCGCACCAAACACGCAGGTTGGAGCGCCGGCGCTCCCGCCGCCCAGCGCCATGCAGTGCGGCTTGATCTCCTTCCTGAGCTGCCGCGCCTTGGCGGCCCTGGTGTCCTGCGCAGCAGACGAGGGCCGGGCTTGCGAGCCCGTGTGGGTGCGCTCCCGGCACAGGACCCCATGGCATGGCCGGCAGGCAGGCACCCCGTGCCTCGCAGGCTGACGCCGCACGGCCAAGGCTCCCTGGCGGGGACGCGCTGCCGCCGGTGCTGCCGGAGTGCTCACACGCAGGGGCATCACCGCAGACCTGACCCGCAAGCCGAGAGGGCATGGCGCTGGGCAGCCAGGCACCGCCTGCCTGCTGTGACCCCTCCTCCGCTGGCCCTGGGGCGTGGGCGGTCCCGTGGGGCAGTATGGGCTGCGCATGCAGACGCCACAGGCGCGGGCGCGCGCCTCGCATGCCAGGTTGCGGTAGACGCAGGCCATGAGGAAGATGAGGTCGGCGTCAAAGCCGATCGTCTCGCCGGCGATGACCGGCGCGCCGGCGCCCGCGCCGTCCTCGCTCGCCGCCAGCTGCGCGGCGGCCGCCACCTGGGCCGCCTGTGCGAGCTTCCTGGGCACCTGCGCCGCCGGCGCAACGGTCGGCAGCGCCGAGGGGGTCGCATCCCGACCGCTGCAGTGCATGCGCTGCGGTGCACGGCAAGCGGCGCTCGGCGTGCGCTCGCTGGCAGCGCGCCACGCCGCGGCCGCCAGCTGCGCTACGCGCGTGGCGGCCCAGGCTGTGCCCCCGGCGGCCGGGTCTGGGGCTTGGCGCAGCCGAGCTGGAGGGGCGCTGGTGGCCGGCAGAGCGCGGGGAGCGTCTTCGCAACGTGTGCACACCATCACCGCAACGTAGGCAGGCGCTGACGTCTGGGCCGACGTGCACGACGACCAGCACACAAGCGTGGCATTTCACCCTCACCTCGAGCGCGGCATTGAGCTGGCTGGGGCCGCCCATGCGCTTGCGGTGACTTATGGGTTGGGCAGGGTATATGGTATAGGGTATAGGAGGGTACCTAACCCCAGCGCAGAAGCGGGGCGCGCCTTGTTGCGCGGGACCAGGAAGCAGTTGTCGCTCAGGTGCCCAAAGGCGACCAGGGCCTTGGCCGTCGCCATGTTCTGCACCACAACCTGCGCACCGCGCGGCCACAGTGGGCGAAGCCTGGGTGCGGCTGAGCGGCACGACCCCGCCGTGCCCCGGGGGCGGCACGCCGCGGCCGCACCAGCGCGCTGGCGACTGCGCCCTACGCGATATGCGCACGCTCGCGTGCTCAAAGCGCGGCGGCGCGCCGCCCGTGACAACGTGCAGAACACTCACGCACTGCGCTTGGCCAGCGACCGCTCGAGGCGCGCGTCTGCTGCGCCCCGGCCGAAGCAGTCCGGGAGATCAGCGGCGCCCAGGACGCGCGCCTGGATCAGCCAGCCGCTGGCCTCCCACTGGAACACCGCGGCGGCCGCGCTGGACGTCTCGCCCACCAGGCAGACCACGGCGCCCTGGACGCGCAGGCGCTCGCCGGCACGCTTCCGCCCGCCGGCGCCAAACACGCTGCCTGGCGACGGCGAGGCCTGTGTTCACAGCTGCACTGCAGCGAGAGGCGCCCTGAGGCCTGTGCTGGGCAGCCGTGCAGCGACTCTTAGCAGGCATAGCAGGCTGGCGGGGGGCTGTTGCAGAGCAGCCACGGGCTTGCTGGATGTGCCGCTCTTTGGGGCTTTTCGCGTCAAGGCGGACCCGCCATGACCGGTCGGCAGGTCGGCAGGTCACGCATAGGCAGGTCGGCGTGCTTGCAGCTCAGCATGCCTTGTCAAGCACGCGCAGTGGCGCGTCGTCCGCACAGCAGGGGCCAGCCAGGGCCTGCTGAGAGTCCGGCAATCGCACGCAGTGCACGGCTGACTTGCTTGTGGACGGGAGGCACTGCAAACGCACCAAGCAGCCCGATTGCCAGGTCGTCCGCGCGAACCTGGCAGCGCCTGGCGTGCTCGGCCTCCACGAGGGCGGCCGCCGACAGCGTCGCGTCAGAGCTGCCTTGCTTGGGGAACCTGCGGTTCACGGTCTCCACACTCACCAGGGGCAGGCTCAGGGACGCAGAATTACCGGCTGCTATGGTCTACCGACTGATGTACGTGTCCAGGAAGTGCTGGGCACTTGCTAGGCAACCTTGGAAGGCACAGCCCCAAGCCGGACGCTGCGCCTGTGGTGAGCACGCACCAGAAGGGCAGTGGCGCTTGCGGACTAGCTGCTTCCATCGGATGGCGCCGCACCAGCTCTCCTCGGCCACCCTGGCGTAGCGGCAACACTTGAGAACGCACTCGCTGTGAGCCCGCAGCTGGGCCGTTTCTCCTGCAGTGACGACTAGAAGTCGTGCGCGTCACAACAGGCCAGGAATAAGCAGCTCGGTGTCGCTCCTGCCGTGCACAGGTCGCCAGTGTTTCAGCCACTGTTCCAACGTGCACAAGGTAGCATCATCTGCACATCCCTCAGGATAATGCCCGTTACTGCGCCCTTACCTTTCCGGTCACGACCACCTTTGCTTCACTTCCTTCCCCAATGATACAGCTTGGGCGACACAGCAGGGCCTCTCTCTCTGGTTGTCAACAATGCTCTGCTGAACTACGGCCGAGCCAACGACTGAAAGCAGCGAAACGACTGAAAGCGCGAAAGACGATTTTGAAAATTGGATAAGTTAGTCATGCCGGGATTTGGACCCGAAAGCCGACCATGGGACAGGTGGGACTGGTTGCCACAACGTTGCGTTGTGCGCAATCATTGTTGCATCGGGACAATGACTACCGCCACACGAGAGGCGCCCGCAGGCCCGCGGGAACGTGCTCGGGAGCCGGTTGCGGCGCGCTCCTGCTTGAGGCGGTAGACTTCAAAGCTCACGGCTGTAAGTTACAGCCTGTAACAAGCACCTAATACACTTTGACCAGAGGTTTTGGCCTTGCGTGCCCAGCTGCTGTTAATTTGCGCCTATTGACATGCTGCGCACTCAGCAGCGCGCAGCCCTGCCAGTTTGGAACCGCAGTTGGCTGACACACGGATGTAGTTTATCCATCATGGATGTAACACATCTACACTTGAAACCCCGATCCTCAAGATCAAAGCATGCAACTGTCTGAGACTCAGACTGTGGAGCGCAAACATAGCACCGAGCTGGTCCGTCACCTGGAGCTCTGATGAGCAGCTGGATGAAGTGGTTTTAATGATCCAAGCGAGTTGTCATGTAGCACGCTAGTAACAAGTACCCCGATCCTCAAGATCAAAGTATGCAATGGTCTGAGACTCAGACTGTGTAGCGCAAACATAGCACCGAGCTAGTCCGTCACCTGGAGCTCATCAGAGCAGCTGGATGAAGTGTAGTCTAATGACTCAAGCGAGTTGTCATGTAGCACGCTAGTAACAAGTACAACCAACCACGTGTCAGACGGAACCAGACACCAAATGTTGGACGCGCATGCTACAGCCTGTGCCTGCCAGCTAAAGCTGCTGCGGAGGCAGGGAAGCGACCCTGCGTCAGCTACAGTGTCCGGCCGCTCTCCAGCAGGGACGCATGCAGCAATGCAATGGCTTCGCTCGCAGCAGCGCCCCTGTCGTGACCCTGTGCTGCATGGCGCTCGCTATGCAGCCGCACAGCCTCCTCCCGGCCGTCGAAGCCGCAGCCCTGTGAACCGGCCCCGCCCTCAGCGCGGCCGGTTTCCGGCGCCCGTGCCGCATCAGACTCGCCCCCGTGCGCTGCCGCGACTCTGGGCGGCGGCGCAGGCTCGGAGCCGGCCTCGAAGCACGAGCGCGGAGCTGCGCCCAGGCCGTCCAGGAAGGCTCCGTCCGCCCGCGGCGCGGCGGCCGCAGGCTCGGACACGGCGCTGGGGCCAGGGTCAGGGTATAGGGTAGCGCGCGCGGCGGCCGGCGGCGCGTCCAGGTCGTCCCAGGAGACCCAGGCGAGGGCGGGCGCGCCGGCGGCCTCGCGCGCCAGCAGGGCGAGCACGGCGGGCGCGCTGGCCACGCTGCGCCCGGCGCCCTTGCCCATCGCGGTCGCGGCGCCCACCTGCGTAGCAGTGCAGGTTAGGGTAGGATTGTCATGGCGCCCACCTGCGCAGCGGGCGCCGCACAGTTTGGCGGCAGCGGCAGCAGAGGTCGTCGCGGCAAGGACAGCCACGCACTGCTTGGCGCGCACGCATCACGGCCCACTAGGGCCCGCTCGCGCCCCTCGCCCGCGCCCAGCCGCCGACCGTCCGCCCGCGCAGGCTCCGCCGCGGCCCCGCACGGCAGGCGCAGAGCGGCCAGCGGCGCCCGCCGCGTGCGCACCGTGCACCGCTGCAGCGCCGCGGTGCCGTGGCTGACGCCGCGCCTGCCAGCAGGCCCAGCAGGCCTCCGCTCCGCGCGCACCCGAAACAAATACGCAAGCATCGACCCTAACCCTGGCTTCGCGGGCGCGCCCGGCGCGCGCGCGGGGCGCACCGCGTTGGCCAGCGCGAGCGTGGGCGGGACCGCGTGGCCGCGGATGTAGCCCAGCACGACCGCCGCGGCGAAGCTGTCGCCGCAGCCGACGGTGTCCTTCACGTCGACCTGGCGGGGGCCGCCACACCGGCGTCGGTCACAGCCACGGCCCCTCACCACGCGTCGCAGAGCCCGCACCTTCAGTAGGTGCACCAACCACGAGCCGTCTGTGCCCAGGACGCGACCACGCACGCCGCCACCTCAACACGTACCCTCAACACGTACACCGCCTAAGCTGCCTCGCGCTCTGCAACGCTCCTGAGCAGGCTCACAGAGCGCGACCGCGCCCCAGCATGGCGCCGCGCGGCCAGGCCGCGCGTGCACACAAGACATGGTACCGACCGGCTCCGTCCCACTTCAAATCGCACAGCGCACGCTCGACACGTCCCCCCACGTCCCGAGGGCGCGCGCCAGCAGCGCGTGCTGCCGGAAGGCGACCCCGGGGCCGCGCGTGCAGAGCACGGCGCCGCGGCTGCCCAGCTTGACGCAGCACCAGCGCGTCGCCGCGCCGCGCCGCGCC
>JAABUY010004950.1_pt1 | contig 13657 bp, 16 predicted proteins | sample 5560271 | NCBI WGS metagenome assembly JAABUY01 (sample SAMN10711886, study PRJNA513374) | rock metagenome | isolation source: Antarctica rocks | place: Antarctica: Victoria Land, University Valley
ATCATATTGACGCTGTTCGTCATCAAAATCGGAAGAATCGCAACACTAGAGTATTTGAAAAATACTCGAATTGCGACGAGAAAATGACTATTAGAAACGAAAGAGTAGAACGCGAAGAGTGCGAAGAGACGAAGAAAAATGAGAGTACGATTGCGAGAGTTTGAGCGAGAGCGCTTGTATGCGCAAACTATCGGTGTGATTGATCAACGAGAAGATATAAAGCAGCGACTTTGATCAGATTACATGTAACTTAGCATACATACAGCGCCTAGACAGTGTCATAGTCATAGACTGCATGCACTTAATGAAGAAATAAAAAAAAACCTTCTTTCATCTAGTGAAAAACTCATCATCTCAATCAAGAACATGCATATACATTAACAAATATTTAAGATTCAATCAATGAGTAGTAAAAACAGCTGAATCAGACATTTGCTCAATCAAAATATTAATTTGCAACGTAAATGATAAAACATAAGCGCTAAGACTTCTAAACATCTACAATTCATGCTCATTGTTTACTAAATTCATAAAAAAATCTTCAATCATTTTTCATTTGAATGAACTACTCAAGAATGACTGTGAATAACTGATTATAGAAGATTTTAATCTAAATCATTCTTATTGAGAAAAGCGAAGATGCTTTACTCATCATATGATGATTAATACTCTACTAAACATCATTACAAACATAAGATTGAAATTATTGCTGAAATCAAACACTATTACTTGTGAAGCTCATAATCAATTTATGATGATTGATTTAGTCTTTAGCAGCGAGAAAATACAGTTCATGATACGCAAGTGCGAAGTACAAATTGATCTGCATCAAAGATCGAATCATCTTTCAATCATTACAGAACTATGTTTACAAACAATTTCAGTGCAATTCTCAATTCAATGACTTTGAAAGAAAATGAATACAGAAACATTGAGTGCTTATTTGTGAATACATCTATCTTTGAATCACTCTCTAGATGACAAGATTATGATGAATGACAGAGTGTGTAAGATTATCAGAGTGCTACAGAAGATTATTAAGAAATCTACTTTCTTGACAAAGTTATTAAATTAAGCAAGAGACTTTTGAAATCAAAGCTGCTTCGAAGTAGTAATGAAATCAAGATGACTGTAAATCATATGAAAAATGTAAGACACATTAGAAGTGTGAAATAAATATCTGAAGTATAATGATCATAAAAACAAGATCATATGACAAATGAAATGTGTATACTTCAGATCACAAATGCATGAGCTGAGCAAAGCATTTAAATCAACATGATGCTTTGCAAAATGAGCTAGAATTGAAAGTCAATTATTTAAAAAGCTTTCTCAGTTTTCATCATTGAAGCGAAGCAACATCAATTATATGACAATGATGTTCAAGAAAAAAATCAAGATATTACGAGAAAAGTTCTTTCTTTCATCTTCTCAAGCGAATGTCAACAACATCGCAAAGTCATTCATATCTTTAACAGTCTCATTCAATTCATGCATCATAAAAGATGAAGTGAAACAGATAATCAAATGAGTAAAAGCAGACAAAGCATCAGATGCTTCAAATATTTCAAACAGAGTGCTTCAAGCAAATCTTGCAGAACTGATTTCAGTACTGACAAGTTTATTCAATGCATGCATAATACATAAGTATCATTTGAAGCAATTTAAAAAGACTCAGACAATAGTACTACATAAATCAAAGAAAAGTGACTATATCAATTCAAAGATATATCAACTCATTGCTCTGCTTAATATCATGAGCAAAGCTCTGAAGTCAATCATGATCAAAAGACTGAGTGATATAATTAAGACTTATCACATGTTATTTAATGCTCAAATGAGAGCAAGATGCAAGTAATTCATGATCTTGACATTAAATTTACTGATAAATCAAGTTCATACAGTATGAGATTGCAAAATCAAATACGTAGCGTTTATGCTAAGTTTAAACATCATTGAAGCATTTAATTGAGTCTTATACATCAGACTTCTGCATATGCTGAAGATGAAAAGAACATCAAGCTACATAATTGAATGAACATGCAGCTTTCTAGAAAATTGAAAGACTTCGCTAATATTCAATGAATAAATAAGCGTTATGTGCAAGATAAACGCAGACATATTTCAGAGATTTTTCATTTCATTTATTCTCTTTCTATTCTTCAACGTAAGTTTAATAAAAAAATGCAAAGCATTGAGAATCAAAGTTGAAGTGCTCAACTTCGTAAATAACATTAACATTCTAGTCTATGACAGATTCATTGAAGAAATCTGCAGAATGCTGAGTAAAACATATAACGCATGCGCGAAATGAGCTTGCACTCATGACGCAATGTTTGCATCAGAAAAGTACAAACTTACACATTTCATTAGAAAATTGAAGAGATTCAACATGATGATTAGCATACAGATAAAAAGCTCAGTTATTAAGTCAAAATCAGATGTATGAGTTTTAAAAATTCAACTGAACATGAAACTACAATGAAGTGCACATCTTCAACAAATAGAAGTGAGTCACGTTATAAGAATGCTGACACTTAGTCATCTTGAAGTTTTCACATGAGAAGCAATCTTCACAAAGATGAGACAAGTATACTCAGCAGTAATGAGATCAGAAATAGCATTTAAAGCATCAGTTTGATATCAGCATGACAAAAAAGAAGAATTGTTGAACAAAGAATGCAAATTAGAAACACTTCAAAATTAGATTTTGCATCATGTGACAGAAGTATTCAAAAAAGTAAGCATTGAAACTTTAAAGACAGAAATGTACACAAGCTCGCTACATATTCATCTGAACATGCTGCAAGACAAGATCACGCTATGCAATCAAGTTAATGATTAAACATAGAAGATCAGACAAGTATGCAAACTAATATGCATTCATCTGATGAAAGTTAATCACGTCATTTCTTACTTATTCATCATCAAGAAAATAATACTTCTGAATGTTTTCATTCAAGAAGATGCAAAGATACAGTCAAGATGCAGATGATACATTTTCTTCTTCATAATAATTTCAACAAGCAATAACATTGCAATAGCACAATATCACAAAGATCAATGAAATCAATAATGAGAAAAGTACAGAAAACATGTCACAAACATCAATGCAATTTCAGCACAAAGATTGCATCTGAGCAATAAGATGATAAAGATGCGTGATGATCTTCAGAAAGCAGAAAGCACTCTTATAATGCATATCAGAATTGAATGCATAGATTTGAACATTTATCTACATTCTAGAAACATTTCAAACATGAATAGCTTGCGATGCAACTGCAAATAAAGTCATCAGATAACAAAGCATGTACTCATGCATTGCTTGAATTGATTACATTTGCAATTAAGAATGTTATAAAATGCTGACTTTTCAAACTATCAAATAATCATCATCATCATAAAAAGTCTCAAAGCAGTAGCAAAGATGATGATGAAAATGAAGCTCTTGAAGCAATTTAAAGTGACTAGAACATTTGTTCTTTAATGTGTAATCAACGCGAACAAATTTGATACATAGTTTCAAAACTCACTGTTTCAACTGCGTGAAGTAATCATATAAACTGTGAGTGATTTTCTATCTCAAAGAGTTTTGTTCACTCAATACAAATAACATAAAGTTTCTGATAAGTTGATTTAATTGATGTCACAAAAGTGTATGAATTTATTATTATTGAACAATCACAACGCGCGCAAAACGAACTTTTGAAAAGAGCATTATAAACAAGAGAGAAAAGATTGAGTAGAGAGATAGACGATGACGAATCGCATGAGCAGCAGTAATGCTGATTCAATGACGATTGCGAGCAACGTTGACTCGTCGCAGAGAGACAGCGACGCGAGATCTAAACGCTCATGCAATGACGAGATGAAAATTATCAGCATCATCGATCTACTAACATAGACATTGACGTTAGAGAAAGAGAAGAGCAAAGATCACTCATGAAAAGAAGTGATCTTAAAGCTGATTCGACGTCTTCGAAACATTTCAGAAAGAAAGATCGAAAGTCAAGACATGTTCATCGCGAAGAATGTACAGAAGTTGAAGACATTCATTCAACTTTTTAATAAACAACTACAAACATAAGAAAATACGCGTTTCACATTCAAAACATCATCATGAGTCGATGTAGCAAGAGAAGAAGCGACAATCGAGAAGCAGCGACTCAGAGACGATCTGTCATCGCTTCGCAAGAAACGTGAAATTCTAGTGAAAATAGTGAATAGAAAAGAGATGAAAGAGATACAAAAGAGATCGATCGATCAGATCTTTCAAGAAATCGCAAGCATGTCAACTACGCAACGAGATCTAATAGTGTCGCTTCGCAAGCTTGAAAGCGAAGACATTGCACTTCACGTGATGAGTTCGAAAGCTCGAGCAGCTCTAGAAAAGTTTCAGGCATGAGTGAAGAAAATCGCAAGCTCAGCGCATGTAGTGCGTAGAAGCTTCGCGATATTAGCTCATGATGTACACATCACACTGAACACAAGCAATCAGAAGACGATTACCAAAAGACTGGTAAAGAACAACGCGAGACTTCATGAAGATCTAGAGATGCTAAGAATAGCTTGACTCAAGAAGATAGTTGAAAGTGAAAAGACTCACTCATCACTCATCGTAGAGATCGCGATTGAAACGATGATGAATCGACTGCTAGACGTAGACATGCTGAACTCGTATCAAGAATGCTCATGCGAATTGTTTGAAAAGAACTGTTGTATCACACAATGCTATAGATGCTTCGATTTTGATTATATAGCTAGATTCTGCAAAAACGAAGAGTGCTACTTCAAATGCGCAGACAAACATCACATCGAAGAGTGCGCTGTGTCAATGAATAGAAGACGATGCGTGAACTGCAACGATAGTCACGAACTCTGAAGACGCTCATGCTTTAAGTGAAAACTACAGATAAAGCAATCAGAAGAAATCTTTTGAAACAGATCGATCAGATATCTCGAAGCGTCGAAAGACAATCACTCATTCTCTTCTTTCTTTTGAAACTTCTTGAGTTCAATGAATCTCATGAGTTCAACGAACTCATCAAGTTCAATGAACATCTCGACGAAGACAAGCAGTCGAGACGTCGACGAGTCAACATGACAAGTGATGAAAGTCAAGAAGAGATGAGTCAATCGCTCTTCATGCGTGATTAGCGACTCAGAAGACATAACGTCTGAACAGACACAGAAACATCAAATCAGAAAATGCGAAAGATTCTCAACGACTAAAAGCATACAAAAAGCTGTCTCTGTGCAGAGTCAACAGCAGCTACAGATATCTCTATGACGAATCAAATCTTTCTGCAAATTCTACAGTACAACATCAGAAAGTCATTGAAAATTCAGAAATCATTTTTGATAGACAGAGAAGTTCGTAAATTTGACATAATAGTCATTCAGAAACAAGATCGCAACATCAACGTTTCACAGACGTTTAGCTCGACTCACAACTTCTTTCATTTAGTGAAAGACTCATCATCTCAAGCAAGAACATGCATTTATGTCAACAAGCGTCTAAAACTCGATCAATAAACAATGAAAATCATTGAATCGAACATTTGCTCAATCAAGCTACAAACTAGCAACTCGAAAGACGAGATACAGACACTACGACTCATAAACATCTACAATTCGTGCTCACTGTCTATTATCTTCACAGAAGAATCATCTACTATTTCTCGTCTGAACAAACTAATCAAAGATGATTGCGAACAGCTAATTGTAGAAGATTTCAATCTGCATCACTCACACTGAGAAGACAGAAAATGCTTTACTCGTCACACAGCGACTGATGCTCTACTAGACATCATTATGAACGCAAGACTAAAGTTACTGCTTGAATCAGGCACAATTACTAGAGAGACTCACAATCAGCTCACAACAATAGATTTAGCGTTTGACAGTGAGAAAATACAGTTCATGATACACAAATGCGAGATGAGAACTGATCTGCATCAAGAATCTGATCATCTTTTCATTGTCACGAAGCTGTGTCTACGCACATTCTTTATGCAGCTCACGACTCGTCGATTATGAAAGAAAATGAACACAGAAGCACTAAACGCTCATCTAAGAATACATCTTCTCGTCGATCGTTTTCTCGATGACAAGACAGCGATAAATGACAGAGTAGTTGAGATCATTTATGCATTACAAAAAGTCATCGAGAAGTCTACTTCTTGAGCAAAGTCGTCGAATTGAGCACGAGACTTCTGAAATCAGATCTGCTCGAAAGTCGTGACGAAATCGCGACGACTACGAGTCGTATGAAAAACGCAGAGTACTCTAGAGACATGAAATGACTATCTGAAATACAACGATCACAAAAACAAGATCATTAAAGAAGCAAAATGTTCACATTTTAAATCACAGATGCATGAGCTGAGCAACGAATTGAAATCGATTTGACGCTTCGCAAAATGAGTCAGAATCGAAAGTCAACTACTCAAGAAACTTTCGCAGTTTTCATCATTAAAGAGCAACAATTTCGATCACATAGCAGATTCATTCGAAGAAAAAACAGAGATTCTACGAAAGAAGTTCTTTTCATCATCGTCTCAGACAAACATCAGCGACATTTCGAAGTCGTTTATATTGCTGACAGTGTCGTTCAATTCAGCTCTATCACAAGACGAGATGAGATAGACGATTCAACGAGTAAAAGTTGACAAAGCGTCAGACGCATTTGAAATTTCAAATAAAGCGCTTCAAGCGAGTCTAACAGAACTGACTTCGATATTAATCAGTCTGTTCAACGCATGTGTAACTCACAAATATCATTCGAAGCAGTTCAAAAAAGCTCAGACAATAGTACTACGCAAATCAAAGAAGAGCGACTACATCTATTCAAAGACGTATCGACTCATTGCTCTGCTAAACATCATGAATAAGACACTGAAATCAATCATGATCAAAAGATTAAGTGACATTGCTAAGACTCATCACATGCTTTCGAACGCTCAAATGAGAACGAGACGCAAGTAATTCGTGATCTCAGCGTTAGATCTACTAGTAGATCAAGTACACGCAGTATGAAGCTGCGAAATCAGATACGTGATCTTCATGCTTAGTCTAGACGTCGTTGAGACGTTTAATCATGTCTCGCACATCAGACTTCTGCACACTCTGAGAATGAGAAGAACATTGAACTACATAATCAAATGAACTTGCAGCTTTCTGAAAGACAAAGAATCATCGCTGACGTTCAATGAACAAATCAGCGCGATGCGACGAGTAAATGCTGACATATCGCAAGAGTTTTTCATATCATCGATTCTCTTTCTATTCTTTAACGCAAGCTTAATCGAAAAATGCGAAGCTTTAGAAATCAAAATCAAAGTGCTTAACTTCGTAAATGACATCAATATTCTGATCTATGACAAAATCACAGAATCAATCTGCAAAACACTGAGTCAAGCACACGACGTCTGTGCGAAATGAGCTCGAACTCATGACGCTACGTTCGCTTCAGAGAAATACGAACTCACACACTTTATTCGCAAGTCAAAAAGATTCGACATGACAGTCAGTTTATGCATAGAAAACTCAATAATAAAGTCGAAATCGAACGTATGAATTCTCGAAGTTCAACTGAACACGAAACTACAATGAGATTCGCATCTTCGTCAAATAGAAGCAGATCACGTCATCAAGATGCTTATGCTTAGTTGACTTGAGATCTTCATCTGAGAAACTACATTCGCAAAAGCAAGACAGATATACTCAGCGATGATAAGATCAGAAATGACGTTCGAAGCATCGATATGACATCAACGCAATAAAGAAGAAGAATTGTCGAGTACAAAACAAAGACTAGAAACTCTTCAGAATCAAGCGTTGTGTCATGTGATCGACGTCTTCAAGAAAGTAAACATCGAAACGCTGAAAGTCGAAACATATACATCTTCGCTACATGTTCATCTGAACAAGCTACAGAATCAAGTCACACTACGCAGTTGAGTCAACGACAGAACACAGAAGACTCGATGAGCATGCGAGATCATACATGCTCGTCTGATAGAAACTAATAGACTCATTTCTCGCTTCTCGATCTAAAAAAAAATAACGTTTCTGAACGTTTCAATTCGCGAGAGAGCAAAGATACAGTCTAGACGCAGACAACTCGACTTCTTAACATCGACTCAAACAAGTGAACGTGCAATCGCACAGTTTCATAAAAGTCAATGAGATCTTCGATGAGAAAACTACAAGAAATGCATTGCAGACATTAACACATCTTTCGCTCAAAGATCTCATCTATTCAAGAAGTCAGTAAGAATGCATGATGATTTTCAGAAGATCAAAAGCATTCTTGCAACTCACATCAGAATTGAACGCATAGAGCTGAATGTCTATCTGCACTCAAGAAATGTATCGAGCGCGAATAGTTCTCGATGCGACTGCGAATGAAGTCATCAGACAGTCAAGCATATTCTGATAAACTGTTCGAATTGAACGCATCTTCGATTGAATATGCTACGAGACATTGACTTCACGAACTATCGAATCATCGTCTCAATCACGAAGAATCTCAAGACAACAGCGAGAATGATGATGAAAACAAAGCTGCTGAAGCAGTTTAAAGTAGCAAGAACACTCATTCTCTAACGTGTGATCATCGCGAACAAATTTGGTACAAAGTCTCAGTTTTATCGTCTCGACTGCGTGTAGCAGTCGTATAGACAGCGAGCGATTTTATACCTCAGAGAATTTTGTTCACTTGACACACATAGCATAGATCTTTCTCATGAGTCGATCTAATCGATGTCATAAAGATGTATGAATTATTATTATTATTATTATTATTATTATTATTATTATTATTATTATTTATAAATTCTGTAATGCTGACTTGTAACTTAATGTCATTGCATATATTCAAAAAATTTACATTGTAGAATAAATATAATATTAAAGACAGTGAAGATTCTTGTGATATATTTACATTAACATTATACTTCTTAAGTATATAATTTTTTATAATCAGAGTAATGCATTGCTCTTTTAGAAAGTCTTTCACTCAATTAAGTAAAAAAGTAGAAACTTTTCTTTTTTTATGTTATGAAGTAAAGCTGATAATGAGATTCATTTATACATGATGTTAACTATGAATCTTTTAATTCTATTCTGTTTTGAATAGAAGTCAGAAGAGTCAAGAGATTTCAATTTGATGCATTTTGAATGATGTTAAAATGTTACGTGATCAGAAAAGTCATTGTGCAGAGTTTTCACTCACACGACAACATTTTCTTCTAACAGTTACAATCAATCTACAAAGAAGATTAATGACATGTCAATGTCAGTAAAAGATGAAAAGATACTACTAGTAAAATAGTCGATTCAAATAAAGAGTCTGAAAGTCATGACTACAAATGATCAAAGAATTTGCAACTTGTTGACTGCATCGATATTGAAACATCTTCATCACATTAATAATGTTGTCAAGTAATTGATGAAAAGATATCAAATAGAATAAATGAATCAGATGATGAGTCTTGAGTTTGTGATTACATGTGTTCAAAGAAGTAGTGACTCGTCAATCACGCTGATATACTGAGAAAGCTTAAGCTCATCTTCTTTACTTGATGTCAAGTCATACATCTATCTACGTGAAAAATTGAGAGCACATGAGAATGATCAGAATGCATCTCTACTATTGATCAGCTAAGCATTGAATGATTGCGATTGCACGTCTATATTAACAATCTATTCAACGTCTACGTGACATAAGTCAAATCAAAAGAAGAAAAAAGTTATTCAATATAATCACACTTTATCTTTTCATCATGCGCATCTCTCTTTCATCACACATTTCTCTGCTCAATGAATAACAATCATTAAGAAAGAGAACACAGTTTCTGTGTTACAATTATGAGCATCACGAATGCAAAGAAACGTCTTTCATCTTTGAATTAAAAATCGAATCAAAACATTGTTGTATAAAATATCGTCAATGAAGAGCAGAGCAAAGACAATGTGTTACAATAAACAGCACAGACACTCATAAAAGTTTACTCAAGCATCATGCGCTGAATAAAAGCTATAGATTCATTATTGATAACACAGTGTCAATTTTATTCTTTCAACGATATGAAGTTGTTGTGTAGTTGATGAGTGATTTTCTTCTTCAAAGAATTTTGGTTATTTAATACACATAGCATAGTTTCTCTCATAAGTTGAGTCTAAATCAATGTTACAAAAGTGTATGAATTCAAATCAAATCAAATCAAATCAAATGTTATGAAGTAGTTGAATATGCAACACATTGTTGAAGACTTTAAATATATTTAAACTCAGCAATAAGACTATTTTTTTCTTTTAATCACTTCATATTATGTAAACTTTCTTTATAATCATTTGCAATATTATATTAATCAATCATTATCTTCTGATTTTTATCTGCATGCTTGATAGCATGTCATGCATTTCAAAATGTGTTGCAGACGTTTCAAAATTATTGATTTCAATACTTTACTTAATATATTTAAAAACACTATAAATTTAAATGTTAAAAACTTTAAATAATCTTTCTTTTCATATTTGCATAATATTATCATGATCATCTTCTTGAAATGAAATGATTATATGCTTTTCTGAATACATTTGTTGAATAAAAATCTTATTTACTTCAAGATGCTGCATGTTAACTGTTACAATGCTTAATTAATTATCTTATTAATGCTTAATATCTTGTTAGAAATTACTTTGTACGTTGCTTTTATTATTTTGCACTTCATCACTATCTTGTCATTCTCAATTAATGATGAGTAAATGAATTTTTCAATGTCATTCATGAATATTATTAATAAAGAAAAAAAGTGAGCTTAAAACATAATTTTAACTTTATTTCTTGTCATAACTGCAATAACATCATGATACTTTAGCAATAATATAATAATTTAAGTTAACATTTTTATCATTAAATTTCTTACTCACTTTATCATACTGAAGAGTCTTTTTGTAAAGCTTTCTAAAGTTTGCATCATTGCATGAAACTTATTTTATTTAAGTTTTTTTTTAAATTTTATTCTTTTTATTGCATGCTTTAATATATGCTTTTCACTTGCAAAGAATGCAACATTCATGATGTAAGTGTTTTATTTTCTTAATTATTCTGATGTATTTTGCTGTTTATTTCAATTTGACTCACTTATAAAATCTTACTTATAAAGTGAATTTCTTAATTATATTCTTCAATAAATTGAATAACTTTATTGTATACTCATTAATGTATTAACATTTTATTAACATGTTTAATAATGATTTTAAAAGTAGTTTCTTTATAATATCATTAAACTTTTTCAATTTCATAAATTTTCAATTTCATTTTAAATGATATTACAACTTTTCTTGCATTTTAAAATTTAATGTTATTTTAATAAAAAAATGTTTAAATGAATTCTTTATTTTCTCATTAATGTTGCAGTATAACAGTTTATTCATCATTTTATCAATGATAAATGATAAATGAATCATAGTTTGAACATTCTGATAATCTTTGATTATGATATTTTGTAAAAGCGCTTGTGAGATGCTGACTGTGCATATAATGTTCAATAAATCATTTCACAGCAAATGCTGTTAAAAATATAAAAATATCTTTTAAAATAAATGATGTAAATTGAAATCTTCAATTATAATGCTTTCACTTTGCATGTGCAAAGTTTGCTTTATCATTGAAAGATTACTCTTGTCTTTTGTTTTATTGTGACTGTTTGAAAATAAGTTGTATACTTCATGAATGTTGATGAGTTCATGCTTCATCTCATGATCATTAAAGTAAATCTGAAACATTATCATTTTTACATTCTTGAAGTATCATATGCTATGTTAATTATTACTATCAATGCATTTGTTGATATAAAAGCATGTTTTTTCATCATTGTTTTTAAACTTGAAGCTTGCATGACTTGAACTGTACATCTTTGCTTCAACATAATGTCTTCATAATTCTTGTATTATTAATAAATTATACTTCTTTATCTTTTCTTTCTGCAATAATGTTATCATCATCTTACTTTTAAGTTGTGAACGTTGTACTGCAGTATTTCTAACTCTTGTTGTATTATCATTATAGTTTCTCATGAGTGTTATTTATATGTATTGAGTTCTTGATTCTCTTTATAAACTGCATGCTTGTTGATGATGACATCATCTCGCTGTTGCTGCTTTGATTTATCAAGACAATTTAACTTTGCAACAAGTCATCTGAGCATCTTTTTTTAATCAGTTGTTGTATCATGCTTTCACTCATCATCACAAGTGTGTTTTGCAATCTACTTGTCTGCAATGATCTTCTCTGTAATGTAATCTTGCGCTTCGTTCTTTTGTTCGCTGCATGAGTGAAAATTATCACTTCTTTTGAAAATAGTGAAGAGAACATTGCTCTTCGTGCTTTCGTTGTCTTGACTGTGTGATAAATGAGCTTCGTCTTCACTGTCATTCTGACTTTCTTCTTCTCTCTCTGTCTTTTGAAACATTTTCAATCAAACGTCTTATGTGTTTTCTTGCACGCTTTGCATTTTCACTTCGCTGAGTTCTTCTAATGCAAACAGCTCTCGAAGCGATGATCTTGTGCACAGTGAGCGCAGCGTTTCTTCTTCTTGCATGCATATGTTAAATGTTTGTATTTCTGACATTTCATGCATTATCTCATTCTGCTTTCTGTGTCGTAGTATTTCGCTATTTTTATGTTCAATTCTCACCTTCTGCGAAATAAGTTAATAACTGCGAGACCTCTTGCTATTTTGGCCCAGATGTCTGCTTCTTGAGCGTGTTTCCCCTCTTTATTTATTTTTTCCAGCCTATCAGCTGATTTCTTCGGCCTCTTCACCAGTGTGCTGATGTCGCTGCGCTTCGTCGTCGCGGTAGCTTCGCTGGTCCGCCGCGTCAAATTCTCTATCAGGATGAGCAATTTGCTCAATTTCGTCATTGAAACCATTCCGGACGCGTTTTTCTCCTTCGATTCATAGAGTTCGCTTATTCTTTGCCTCTTCATCGTCATATCCGCCGCGATTTGGGTTGTGCCACGTTTGGGCGTACTGAGTGCGCCCCTTCCACTCGTCGGCGTCGCGCCGACTGCGCCCACCTGACCATGACGGTCGAGATGGATCACAGGCTTCATTGCCAGCGGTGTTTTCTCTCGTCTCTCTTGTTTCTGATTGATTTTATTAATTTGGTTCGTTTTTTCTCGTCTTCCCATGAGAGACAACTCGAGAGTGTAAATATTGGTTTTCAAAAAATCTTTCTTTATATGAAATGTCTATCGTTCAAAAGAAGCGTTTATTTGAGTGTATTTGTATTATGAGAACGGGTTATCATATAATGCTAAGGTAGTTCAAACCATCAGTGGCCGTCGTTATAGCCTATGCATGAACAACAACAGATTAGATTGTCTTCATTAACTGATCTGGTCACTAGACGATATATACTCGAAGCCTCGGCCTGCATCTTCTTGGCTACTGCTTCTTCACTCATGAGCATCATAATTCGGAGCTATCGACTGCTTTTTCTTCCTTTTCGGTTTCGTTACCTGAACCACTTTTGCGCCAATTGGGCTGTCAACGCCAGTCCCATCTTCCGGGCCCACCCCAGATTCCGAAACCATTACTTCTTCCGGAACTCCGTCCTTCCTTCTCTTCCTTCTTTTCTTTTT
>JAABUY010004955.1_pt1 | contig 13652 bp, 11 predicted proteins | sample 5560271 | NCBI WGS metagenome assembly JAABUY01 (sample SAMN10711886, study PRJNA513374) | rock metagenome | isolation source: Antarctica rocks | place: Antarctica: Victoria Land, University Valley
CGGCCTCGCCCAGCCACGGCTCGCAGCGACACAGCCGCCCCGATCAGCGACTCTCCGCGCCGCCCTCTAGAGCAAGCGTCACCACACCGGCCGATTCACACCAGTCACCTAGAGGCGCCCACCGACCTAGTAATGGAGGCTCGCACCGGCGAGGGATGGGACGTGACGCAGCCCGGGGGTCGGGTATCGGGCACTGGCGTAGCGCAAGTCGAGCCGTCCCGGTAACGACCGTATGTGAGACAATCCGGCGGGCAGCATGGGCGCTTATGGCCGAGCGGTGACGCGCGGGGCGAGCGCTCAGCGGCATGGCCGGATGTCATCGATAGCGCGACTTGAGGTCGGCTGGACGAGGTCGGCCCAGTGCGAGCACTGTCAGCGCCTTCCGAGGTGCTGAGTCCCGGGCTCAGTGGACATTTAGAACGGCGCGTCAACGTCGAAGTCGAGGCCGGCCATCGGTGGTGGTGAGAGGGCGATTGTGGGTCGGGACCACACGTGTCTCCGCGTCTCGTGTGCGGGACTCCCCGCGCCCCGCGTGTCGTCCCGAGTTATCCACAACTCGGCTCATACTGGTCGTCAAGGTCAGGAGGCGGCGATGGCGATGCCGACGAGATGGGCGTCGATGGTGGGAGCATCGGCGGATGAGGCGTGCCTCGCTGTTCGGCTCTACAACGATCCGGCGCAGCCCCGCTCGTTCGAGGCGTTCGTCGTGCACATGCATCTCGCCTGGCTCTACCTGCTCCAGGCCGAGATGACGCGAGACGGCATCGACCACCGCTACCGGGACGTGAAGAACCAGCGTCGCTTCGTCAAGGTGGACGGCGAGTACAAGCGGTGGGACCTGGCGAAGTCCGTCGCGCACCACTGGGTGGACCCGGGGGACCCCGTGCGAGCCAACCTGGACTTCTTCATCTCCGTGCGCAACAAGGTTGAGCACCGCTACGCCCGGCAGCAGCAGACGCTCGCACTGGCGCTCGGTGGGCACGCGCAGGCGATGTTGCTGAACTACGAGGAGGAGCTCGCCTCGCAGTTCGGATCGGACTTCTCACTCGCCACGCGGCTCCGGTTCCCGATCTTCATTGGGACCTTCACGACGGAGGGTGAGACGGCGCTGCGACGGTTGCGGTCGAGCTTGCCGAAGGGTCTCCAGGACTTCATAGCCGAGTACCACGCTGGCCTGGCTCCTGCGACCGAGCAGGACCGCCGGTTCGAGTTCCGGATGCGAGTCACCCTCGAACTCGCCGCGCGGGACCCGCAGGCAACAGCGGTGCAGTTCCTCCGGCTCGACGACATGACGCCGGAGCAGCAGGCGGCCGTCGAGGAATTGGGCCAGGCCGGGAAGGTCATCGTCCGCGAGCAGCAGCGGTCGGTCGTGAACCTGGGGTGGCTCAAGCCGGTCGAGGCCGCGCGCAAGGTCGAGGCGCAGATCCCGTTCATCTTCAACCGGGACCACTTTCGACGGGCATGGCAGCGCGGCGGCGTCCGTCCACCGACAGGTGCGGAGCATCCGGAGCGGACCAAGGAGCAGTTCTGCGCCTTCGACGCAGCGCACAGCGACTACGTCTACTCTCCGGTCTACGTCAAGCATCTGGCGAAGATCTGCGCGACGGAGCAGGGCTTCAGGGAGACGACCGGCCGCGGCCCCCAGTCGCGCCGCATTACGAAAGCAGACCTTCAAGCGTCCTGACGATGACGCTCAAGTGCTCGCCGGGCCGGTAGGAAGGACTGCGGTCGGTTCGGCGTCCCGGGCGGTTGAGCGACTTGCGGTTGTCCGACCTGACCGGCGTCTCGACCACGCGAACGGAGACCGAGGCGCCGGAGGCGGGTTGACACCGCGTAAGCGCTCAGATCTGCTGGCTTGGTGACGGCAAGCCCCGCGAAGCCGGACTCGGTGCCGGTCCTGCCGCCGAACGACGGAACAGGAAGCGCAGCCCGGCCGGCGAGCCCCTCGGACATCGTCCTTGCGGAGTCGCCGAACCGCATTCGCGACCACTTCGGCCGCCGGGCCAGGTACAACCCGACGAAGAGCCTCACAGCTCTAACCCGCCAGCTCACGCAGGAGTACGAGGACCGGTTCCTCGTCGAGCTGGTGCAGAACGCCTACGACGCGCACGCGCACGGCTCGCGGGGCGGACGGGTCCACGTCCGGCTCGACGAGCGCGCCGCCGCAGGCCCGGTTCTGTACGTCGCGAACACGGGCCGGCCGTTCGATGAGCACAACTTCGACGGCCTCACGAACGTGGCGCAGAGCAGCAAGCCTCCCGGCGAGGGGATCGGCAACAAGGGCGTCGGGTTCCGCAGCGTTCTGCAGGTCTGCGACACGCCCGAGATCTACTCCGTCGACCTTGCGGGCGAGGGTCCCGGCTTCGACGGGTTCTGCTTCGGCTTCGCCACCGACGCCCAGATCCGGCTGATGGCCGGCGACGATGACCGGTACGTTGCAGTCAAGAAGGACTTCTCCAGGTACCTGCTGCCGGTGCAGGCCACCCCGGACGACCCCTACCTGCAGGAGCTCCGCAAGGAGGGGATGGTCACCGCCATCCGCCTGCCGTTGGGCACGGCCGAAGGCGCGGCGCTCGCCCGAGCCCAGGTCCTACGGCTGCTCGAGGCGGATCCGCCGATCGCGCTCTTCCTTGACAGGCTCGCTTCCATCGCCGTCGAGCACCTTCCCGCCGAGGGGCCCGCCGTCCAGGAGGTCGTCGGGCGAGTCGTCGAGGACGTCCCGACCCCTGCCGGCGCCCCTGAGCTGCGGTGGATAACCACCTCGGGCCGCCGGTACCTGACCGCCACCAGATCGCTTCCCGCCGCGGATGTCCGCGACGTCGTGCTCCGTGCCATCGCGGCGAACGGCCAGCTCGAGCCATCCTGGGCGCAGTGGGACAGCGACGTCGAAGTCTCCATCGCCGTCGAGCCCGGCAGCGACGGCCCCGACGACGGGCCGGTCATGTACACCTACCTGCCGATGCGGGTCCGATCGCCGCTGCACGCCCACCTGCACGCGCCGTTCCACACCAGAATGGCCAGGCTCGACCTCAATGAGTCGTCGCTGTTCAACTCCCACCTCCTCGACATCGCCGCCGCGCTGGCCGCCGATACCCTCGCCCTGCTCGCCGCCGGAGGCGCCCCCTCCCTCGACGAGGCGTCCCGGCGGGCTGCCGCCGCCGACCTGATCAGCTGGCACAGCGATCACTTCCCGCGCCTCGAAGCGGCGCTCGCCCGCGGCGGGGGCCGCGCTGCGGCCGCCGCGGTCCTGCCGTGCCATGGCCCAGCTGGCCCCGGCTGGGCGAGTCCCCGCGAGGTCCGAGCCTGGTCGGCGGCCGGGCTCAGCACCCTCACCGAGGACGCGGTCGGCCGGCACGCGCTGCTGCTCGACCCCGACCTCGGACCGCGCCGGACGGCCCGGCTCAAGCACGTCTGCCGGCGCTCGCTTGGCCAGGACCTCGACGCGTCCGACGCCGAACTGGCCCGCTGGGTAGAGCTCGTCGCCGCCGGCTTGGAATCCGCTCCCGCGAACAAGTGGAACCGGTTCCTGGCCGACGTCGCGCGGGCGTTCGACGGCCGCGACGCGAAAGCGCTCCAGGGCAGACGGATCCTGCTCGACGACAAACGGCGGATCCAGCGGGCCGGGCCATGGGAAACCGGCGGCGGGTCACCGGCCGACCCGCCCGTGTTCCTCCCGCCCGGACGCGCCGGCCCTCACGCCGCTGCCGCGGACGACGACGAGCTCACCCGGGTTCCCAGGTCCTTCAAAGGCGCGCTGGCCTTCCTGCACGAGGACATTAAGGTCCGGACCCGCACCGGAAGCGGCGCGCCCGCGCGCACCGCCGTCGGCGACCTGTTCCGAAACGGCGACCTCGTCGAGCCGTTCGAGCTATCCGCAGTCCTCAGCCACCTCGGGCGGCTTTTGGCGACGACGAAGTCGACGCGGACATACGCCCAGGCGCTGTCATGGGTCTACGCGCAGGAGACGGCGTCACGGTCGAAAATCTCCGACCTGTCGCGGCTGGGCCTGCGCGTCCCGACCGACGGAGGTCGCTGGATTCCGGCGGCGGAGGCCGTGTTCAGCCCCGGTTGGAAGACCCCGCGCGCCAAGACCCTGGCCGACCTGGTCAAGCACGCCGCCGACCGTTCCCCCACCGTCCGCGCGGTCGGCGAGGCTGCGATACGTCCGGCGGCGGACTGGCCGTTCCGCATCCGCGACGTCGACGCGTTCCGGGACTTCCTGAACCGGTGCGGCGTCAAGGACGGCCTGTTTCCCGTCGGTCTGCGGCCCCGCACGCCCGGCAAGATGGACGGCGAGTGGTTCGAGCCCGCCGTCATCGCCGCCCGCTACGGACTCGACGACCCGGTCTGGGCCGCTCACGCCGAGGAATCACGAGCCGGGGTCTGGCTCGCCGGCCCGCGCACGCCCTACACCGGCGAACCGCAGCTGTGGACCGTCCCCGGCCAAGACGGCCTTGAGCGGCTCGGCGACGCGGCGAAGGACGCGCTCGCCGCCGCGGTCCTCGAGGCCGTCGGGGATTGGCCGGCCGCCGCGTACGCCTACACGTTCAGGCGGCGGTCCCCGCACCACGCGAACAAGCAGGACCTGCAGACCTGGCCCTCCCCGGTCCGGACCTTCCTCGAGCGGCAGCCGTGGATCCCGATGTCAGACCCGCTCAGCCGGGACAGCCGGTACTTCGTGACCGCCGACAACGCGTGGACGTTCGACGAGGCCGCGAGCGAGACCGCGCCGCGATTCGCGCCGCTGCTGCCGGTCGAGCACAGGCGCCGGCTCTCGGCGTCGCCGCCTGCCGTTGCCAGGCTCGCGATGTCCGGGCTGCGGACCTGGAACACAGCGGCGTCGGCCCCCGATAGGCTCGCCGAGCTGGCGAGGCTCACAGCCGACGGGACGGCGCCGGCGGCCGAGGCGCAGTCCATCCGCCGAGCGGCGGTGAGGGCGTGGGCCGACCTGGTGCGACTGCCGTCCGCGCCCCGCCCGGCGCCGTTCCCTGCGGGCACCGCCCTGGTCGTCGCGCGTGGGGCGGCCCTGGGGACGGCCGAGCCGTCGTCGGAGGACCCGCCGTCGGTGTTCGTGCTCGACGGGGCGCCCGGCCTGGCTGCGCAGGTTCTCGAAGCCAGCGGGCTAGCGGTGCTCGCGGCCGACCCAGCCGACGGACCGCTCATCTCGGCGCGCCTGGACGTCGTCCCCGGCTTCCGGATCCGCCGCGCGTCGGCCGTCGACGCCGAGGTCCGCCTCGACGGCCGTTCTCTCGGGCCGTCGCCGTCCGCGGGCGCTCCGCTGCTCGAGGTCTTCGGGCTGTGGCTGGTTGCGACGGTGCTGACCGTCGTCGACGTCCGCTCGTCGCGGTTCCAGCGCATCACCGACAAGGTCCTGCATGAGACGGAGGCGCGGCTCCGCCGGATCCGCATCGCGACAGGGACCCGAATCGAGCTAAGCGTGGACGGCACGGAGCTCGCGGCGTCTGGCGCGCTCGCCCAGTGCGTGCACATCGACGATCCGTCCCGTCCCCTGCTTGTGCTGCGTGACCGGGACCTGGTCGTGCCGTCGTGGCGGGCCCTGGAGACGGTCGCGGATGACCTAGCCGCGCTGATCGGACAGGGCCTCGCGGCGTCCGAGCTCCGCGCGGCGGCGCTGGCGCTGCAACGGAACGCTTCGGAGTGGAGGGAGCCCACAGACGACGAGCTCGCCGCTGCGCTGCGCTGTGCCCCGGAGACGGTCGCCGACATCCGGCGGAACCTGCGGACCACAACGGACCACCTTCGGTGGCTGCTCGCGCCTTTCGTCGCCGCGGCGGCCGGCCTGGACGCGGCGGCTCTGCTGGAGGCCGAGCCGCTAGACGGCCTGGACGCGGTTTGCGAGCTCGTGGCCCGGCTTGTGGGCGATCAGCGCGCCGCCGCGCTGATCTCGGCGGCGGAGCGCGAAGAGACGCCGGACGCCATCCGGCGGGCGACCAGTACGCCGCTTGGCGAGCTCAACGACGCGCTCGCGGCGCTCGGCAGGCCGCCTCTGCACTTTGGCGAGGAGCACGAGACCGCGCTGCGCAACCACGTGCGCGAGAACAGGCAGGACATCCTCGGGAGGCTGCGGCTGCGGTTCGTCAGCGCCTGGCAGGCCAGGTCCGCGCTCGGCGCGTACGCCACCGCGCGCGACTTCCGCGACCTCGCGCCGGACCCGTCGTGGCTCCACGAGCACGAGAGCCCGACCGAGCAGATGCTGCGCGTTCACGTCGACGGATGGATCCGGAGCAAGGGCGACGCGCCGCAGGACGTGCCGGGCGGCCTGCCGCCGGTCGACGGCGTACGGGAGACCAACCGCGCGGTCGTCGACGCGTCGCTGCCCAAGCTGTCCCGGCTCGTCGCGGCATGGTCCCTCAAGCACGGCCAAGCCGTCCCGGAGCCGTGGGCCGGGCCGCACGCGGTCCGCGAGGCGCTCGGCGCGTCCGGCTGCCTGGACTTCCTGGCGCTCGACCGGCTCGGGCTCCTCGGCTGGCTCGTCCCGCTCGGATTGTGGCCAGGCGGCATGCCGGCGTCCGGCGACGCCGACGCACTTGGCCTGACCGACAGCGACCTCGATAGGGCCAAGGCCGTGGACGCGGGCCGGGACGACACGCGCCGCCGACGCCGAACCGAGCTGCCGTTCGGGGGCCGCACCTTCGACACAGCAACCGACGAACTCAAGGCGCTGGTCGAGGCGGTCGCGGAGTCGGCGAACGAGGCGTTCCTGTCCAGCCGCGCCGCCCCGGTCCGGCTGTCCGACCTGGCACGGCCCGGCGGCGGAGGCGGCGGAGGCGGCGGGCGCGGAGGGCCGCAGCAGTACCGCGGCAGCAAGCCCTCCAGGAGCAGACCGCGGCGATCGGGCTCGTAGGCGAGGCCCTGGCTTACCGGTGGCTGCAGCGCCACTATCCCGAGACCACGCCCGACTCATGGGTGTCGGCGAACCGGACCTTTCTGCTCGGCGGCCATCCCGGCAACGACCTATGCGGTTACGACTTCGAGATCGCGCGCCGGCACGAGATACTGTTCTTTGAGGTGAAGTCGACTACGACTGACGAGCACGCGTTCGACATCGGCGAGTCGGAGCTCCGGGCCGCGAGGACAGCGCCGAAGGGGCGGTACCGGATCCTGTTCATCGAGGCGCTGCTGCAGCCGGCGCACAGACGCCTGCTCGTGCTGCCGAACCCGCTCGAGGTCACCTCCGCTGCCGCCTACGAGCAGGTCAACCAGGGAATGCGGCTGCGCTTCGAGCCGCCGTGACCGACAGAACAGCGAATTGGCCCCGTAGGCCACCGCACGCCATCACGCCCCGATCTAACCTGCCCGGGTATAGGCGGCGACGGCCAGGCAGGTGACTAGAAGCTGGCGATTTGAGCTTCCGGGGGACGTTCGCGATCGGCCAGCATCCGCTCATCGGCAGGAGCGCCGTCAGCGGCATGAGCGGATGTCGCACGGTGCATCATGACCAGGTGTCGCGGAACGGCGCCTGTGGACGACCGCCGATCGCTGTTTGGGCACACGTCGCATCGCTACTGCTCAGGTTTAGTGGCGCGGTTATGGCTTTGGCTTCCAGCGACGTGCCGTGGCCGCTCGACGGCTTCCGGGTGGACGACGGCGCGGGCGTCGGTTGCCGTTCCGAAATCCGTTAGAGCGGAGTTCTAAACGGGGTCAGGCGGATTTGCGGCCACTCCGCAGTCGCAGTGCTGCACGATGCCCTGTGCCAACGTTCGCACCGACAATCGACCCGCATCCGCTTCGGCGATCCAGTACGGCAGCTCGTCTTGTGCGGGCCGCCAGGTATGGCCGTTCCGACTCAGGAAGAACAACGCGGTGAGGGCGGCAACCTGGCGGTTCTGGGCGGTGTCCGCGAGCGGCCGCTGGTAGAGCATCTCGATAAGCCCGCTGGCTGCCTTCTCATGCACGTCGGCATAGAGGTCGACCCCGCCAACCGTCGCGCCGGGGACGGCCAGGGCCCGGGCGGCGGCCGTTGCGTCCATCTCCATGAGGTTGGAGGGGGTCAGGTCTTCCAGGTAGCCAAAGACCAGAGCGACCCACTCCTCGACCGAGACATACTCGGCCACGCTTAGGCGGTGCCGCCCAGCCGCTTGAGCGCGTCGCCGTTTTCCTTGAGCACTCCGCGGAGCCGGGCTTGGAACTCCGGGTCGCTGCGCCGGCGCTCGACATGCGCCATTAGGGCCTCGCGGATCTCTTCGCTCATGGGTCGCCCGTCGACGGTGGCGATCATCTCCAGGTCTTCGGCCTGCTCGCGGGGCAGGCGCAGGGTCATGCTCTTTACCTTCATGTGTCCTCCTCGCCATGTGTGCGGTTAGGCGTTAGTTGATACCACGATGGCACGGTGTCATGCGCGCACCGGGCGGGCAGTTCTCAGTCGACGACGTGGAGGGAGGCGCGGCGCCCCTCGAACAAGCGGTCGCCGCCGCCCAAGCGGATCACTTGGAGGCAGTGCAGCCGCCAGAACGCCTGCCACAGGTCTGACCGAGGATCGAGATAGTCCACCTCTAGCCCAATCCGCTGCGCTTCGTCGCACGTGATCACCGCGCCGTGCGTCCGGAGCCGGCCCGACGCGATGAGGTTCGCCGCGACCTGCGTCCAGCTCGCGTTGCCGTCGCGGGCGGCGCCTGGCCGGAACATCCCGTCCCGCAGGAGTTGTTCCGCGCTGTCTCTAGTCCTGTCGAGAGCTTCGCGGCACATAACGAGCATCGCCGGGTCGAACGTCTCGACGAGGCGCTGCCAGACCGCCGCGCGGGTTTCGTCGTCGGCGGCCGCACGTTCGAGGGCCTCCTCGAAAGCGACGGTGCATGCCTTGGCCGGCCGGCGAACGAGAATCCCGCCTGGACCAGGCACCATCAGGAGGGGGTCGATCGGGCCAAGTTCGCTGGTGTCACTCATCACGATTCGATCCATGCCGATCGCGACGAGGGTTCCTGCGCTCTTGGCCGTGTTTGGGATGACCGCGCGGAGCCTGCCGCCCGGCACTCTCTTGCGAAGCAGGTGCACGATCCTGAGGGCGGCGTCGACGTCGCCGCCGTTCGTGCTGATCATCAGGTCGACGTCTTCGTCAGGGCCAAGATCGTGCACCAGGTCGGCAAAGTACGTCACGTCCGTTCGGTCCAGCAGCGCCTCGGGCGCCGCCGCATAGCAGATCAGTCGACGTCCGGTCTCCTCCTCGATCTGACGTAGGGCCTCCTGTCGTTGGTACCGGTCGGCTTGTGTTGCCCGAAACACTGGCGACTGCGGCGGCTGGGGAAGGCCGACGCCGACTCTCGTCCCGCTGCGGTCAGGGGCGTGGTCGGCCATTGACGGGCGTCCTTTCGTTGTGTTGCGCGCGGACCCACGACGGGTGTCCGTCGCGCAGCCAGAAATGGCAGCGGCCGGCGGCCGAGTGCGAGTCGACGCTGGGTGCGAGCGACACCGCGCCGCGCCGCCCGAGCGCTAGCCGCCACCGCGGGCTTCGGGCGGAGCTGAGGTTCATGAGGAGACGGTGCCCATCACTGCAGGGGCAGTCGAACGCGAGCCATTGCTCCGGCATCCCCTCCGGCCGGACCAACACCGCCGTTCGACGGGGCAGGCTGTCGGGGACGTCAAGCACGGACTCGACCACGTCCCGGCAGGTGATCGGACGCCGGAACAGAATCGCAGCACGGCCGCACAGCCAGCTCAGGACCGATAGCGGGCCGCTTTCGGCCTTCACGGCGCTGTTGCTTCGTCAGGCCAAGTCCAGTGCAGGAACGGCTCGACGTCGCCGGCACCTTGTCTTCCAGTCGCCGGATCGCAGAAGTGCCCAGCACCGGGGGCGTGACTGTTGGTCGATATCTCTCGCTCGTGTAGGCGCAGGATCAGCTCTGATGGGGCCGGATCAGGGCCGTGGCCGGTGAGCCTTTCGACAAGTTCGCCTACGGCGAGTGCGGCGACGCTCGTGGTGTAGGTGACGACTGCCGGCTCCTGCCCGGCGAGCTCGGGCGCATAGCCCTCATGCTGCCGGGCCCGCAGCTGCTCAGGGTCGAGCGTCTCGGCAGCCGCACGAGCCAGGTCAACGCGGTTGCGGCAGACGAGGCACGCCTGCCCGAGCACCATCGTGGTTACCCGGCCGTCGATGCCGAGCAGCCGGCCACCGTCGCTGGACAGGAGCACCCCGCAGTCGATGACCGGGATCAAGTAGTAGTAAGCCAACCGCGACAGGACGATCCTGCCCGCTTCGTCGTCGGTGCAGCCGAATACGACGTCGCATCCGGCGAGCGCGCGTGCGGTCGACAAGTAGGTCGACCCCGGGCGTAGCGTCCGCAGGGAGAGGTCGGGCGCGATTGCGGTCAGGTGTCGCCGCTGCACGTCGACCTTCGCTTTGCCGACATCGGCGGCACGCGAGCCGTAGACCCGGGTGACGTTCGAGTCGGTCAAGTCATCCGGGTCCGCAAGCACGATGTCCCGCACCCCGAGTCGAACGAGCTGCTCAAGGACCGCTGAGCCCGTCCCGCCTGCGCCCGCGACGCCAACACGAAGCCTCCCCAAGACGGCTTGGACGTCGCCGCCGAACGCCTTGACCTGCCGGTCGAACAGCGCCGGCGCGGTGTGCGGCCGGTCCGCGCCCCAAGCGGACACCGCCCGTAGCCGTCTGCCGACGACGAGCAGCTCCGAGACATCCACGCGACTGCCAGGTGCTGTCTCGAGGGCGCAGGTGAACGCGAAGCCCGGCGCGTCACCGGTGAGTGACATGACCATGCTCCCGTAGACGGGGCTGCCAGTGCGGATGCGGAACGGCTCCGCGAGGTCCCGGTCGACGCCTTCGTCGCGGCGACTCGGCTCCGGGATACCGCCCGGGTGAGTGTGCACGAACAGGGCACTGCCACCAAGCGTCTCGGCCTGCGCGAGTGCCGGGGCCCAGGCTCTGGGGTTGAGGACGAGCCCGTCGTCCTCTCGTTGGTCGTATCCGTCCGACGGAGCGGCGATGTACTTCCTGCCGATGAGCCGCGTTCCCCGGCCGCCCTTGGCCACGCCAACGATCAGGACGCCTGCGGTCTCCAGCGGCTCGCGCGCCGCGGCGGCCAGCTGCGACGCGATCTGCTCGTCAAGTACGAGCGACGCAACGCTCACGCCGCCGCCTGGCCGGCGGCCCGCAGGAGCTCGCCCCGCAGCCGCGCCAAATAGCTCCGCAGGTCGTCGACACCCGGCTTCCAGTCGCCCGGATTCAGGTGCCGAGACCACCGCTGCCACTCCCGGCCCCCGAAGGTTTCACGGACCTGCGTCTGCTCGATGACTGCGCCGTTAGCCTGCGCGACGGCTGGTGATAAGTACCACATGTCAAGCGGCATGTCGGGGTACCCCGGCGGCACCCGGAGCATTAAGTCGGCTGTCGCCGTGTCGTACCCGGGAGGGAGCGGCCAGCCGCAGATCACTAGCGTCAGCCAGCCACCCTCGGGCACGGCCGACCAGCTCAGCCCAAGGCGGTCGAGCAGCGCGCGGTCGTCGGCGGTAAGCACTGCTACCGCCCGGAGCCCGGGTTGATGCGGCCGGGCGCCGTGAAGAAGCGCAGGCCCGGGCGCATCTCAACCCGTGTGTCATCGTTGACCAGCCGGTCCTCGGCCCCCGGACGCACCTCGAACAGGTCGCGATCGGCGGAGATCGGCGTCTCGGGCAGGAGTCGGAGCTCTGCGCCCGTCAAGGACTCGCCGGTGACGTCGTAGTGCCCCCGGTCGATCTGGATCTTGACGTCGTGCGGCTTGTCGGGCTTCGGGTTGTTCATGACTGCCTCCGGTGCCACTTCGGTATCGTGATACCACAGTATCACGATGTCAGGGCGGCCATAGATTGGCGAGGCGTACCTGGCCCGCCGGGCGTCCAGAAGACCGATTTTGGCAATGGGCGCAAGGCGCCTCTGCGCTTCTGTCTCGAAGGGACTGCGAAAAGCGGTAGCGCCCGCTCATCAAGCCATGAGCGGGCGCTCCCACCGCTCTCGAAGACGTCCCGCAATCGCTTGTTTCTGGGTCGGTCCGGCCTCGCGCCGCCGACTGATCCGAAGCGGCCCGCGCGTGAGCGTGCTGCATTAACCGCCGTGTTGCCTAACTGGTGTCCGGAACCTACGTGCCGCGCGGATTGGTGCTTCGGGGTTTGCGGTACGGTCCGGGCAAGGCGCACCTGCTGGGTTACGCGCGGGTGTCGACGACCGAGCAGAACTCGGACCTGCAGGTCGACGAGCTGACCGCGGCCGGGTGCTGGAAGGTCTGGACCGACCATGCATCGGGGGCGTTGGACCGGCGGCCGCAGCTGGACGCGGTGCTGGGGCAGTTGCGGCCGGGGGACACGTTGGTGGTGTGGCGGCTGGACCGGCTGGGCCGGTCGTTGCGGCACCTGATCGAGGTGGTGACCGGGCTGGACGAGCGGGGGGTGGGGTTCCGGTCCCTGCGGGAGAACATCGACACCACGACCGCGGGGGGCCGGTTGGTGTTCCATCTGTTCGGGGCGCTGGCCCAGTTCGAGCGGGAGATCATCCGGGACCGGACGGTGGCCGGGCTGACCGCGGCCCGGGCCCGCGGCCGGGTCGGGGGCCGGCCGTCCAAGCTGTCCGCGGAGCAGGTCCGGCAGGCCCGCAAGATGTACGACGCGCGGGAGCTGACCGTCGAGCAGATCGGTGCGGTGCTGGGGGTAAGCCGCACCTCGATCTACCGGGCGCTGGGCAAGACCACGACGCCGGCCCCCCAAGCCACAGCTACGCCCGCACCGGCCCGCCCGGCAGAGCCGGTGGCCGCGACGACGGAGGCGGCGGGAGACGCACCGCCAGCGTTGGCGACGAGGGTGCCGGCACCGGTCGGTGGGGCGCCGGTGGTGGTGCGCTCGCGGGGCCGGTCGCGTTGGTTCTTGGTGGAGGCCGACCCGGCCGATCCTGAGCACGGGCCGGTCGCTGTCGTCAGCGGCCACACCAGCCAGAAGGCGGCGACGACCGCGTTGGGCCGGGCTAGGAGCCGGATGTCGTCGGGGGCGGGGGAGGGGGCGCTGCTGCAGGTCCGCGCCGCCGACCAGATCAGCTCCCGGCTGGTGTGGGACAGCCAGGCCGGGCGGGGCGTCGTGCAGCCCGGGCCGCCGCCGTGACCGCCCGGCTGTCCGCCGCCCAGTGCGACCAATGGACGTGAGCGGGCTGCTGCCGGAGCCGTCCGGCTACGCCGAGCTGCTCGAGCAGCTCAAGACCCAGGTACGTACCTCGCAGGTACGGGCGGCCCGGGCGGCCAACAGCGAGCTGTTGCAGCTGTACTGGTCGGTCGGCCGGGGACATCCTGGACCGGCAGGTGCAGGCCGGCTGGCGCAGCCGGGTGATCGACCGGCTCGCGACCGACCTGAGGGCTGAGTTCCCGAAACAGCGCGGTTGGTCGCGGCGCAACCTGTACTACATGCGGTCTGCCCGCAACCATCCCGACCGGCACCGGACCCGGCTCCTGTTATCCGCAGCGCTCCTGGACCGCTAGCCTGCCCGCCACCTCGCGTCATCCGCAGCAGGACACGCCGGGTGCTACCAAGAAGCACAGTTATCAGAAGAATGGCTTCTAAGTGCTGGCGCTCCGGCGTTGGTCGCGCTGGCGGCTACGTGTCGCGATGCTGACGGGCCAGACCGGAGCCCGAGACGGGCGGCATCGGTGTCACTACTGCTGTGC
>JAABUY010004956.1_pt1 | contig 13646 bp, 14 predicted proteins | sample 5560271 | NCBI WGS metagenome assembly JAABUY01 (sample SAMN10711886, study PRJNA513374) | rock metagenome | isolation source: Antarctica rocks | place: Antarctica: Victoria Land, University Valley
TCCGGCTGAACAAGCTGCGGGGGCCCGACGGCGAGCTGGAGGGTGCGCCCCACCAGCTCAGCGCACAGCCCGCACGGCCCGGCGCAGCGCCAGGCGTGGGGCGGCGGGCGGCGCTGACGGGGCTGTCTCCGGCAGGCTTCATGGGCACGGGCGCGGCGCTGATGCGCCGCGACGGCGGCGTCGAGGGGCTGGTCCTGGAGAAGGTTAATGGCCTGCCGCTTGACAAGCGGTGCGCGCCCGCCGCGCTGCCGCGCACGCCGCCAGGGGCTGTCGCAGCGCGGGCAGGCCTGCGGCCGGCGGCGAGGAGGGCGCCCACTGGCCGGTGCTGCGCGCGCAGGCTCTGGAAGGACGAGCAGTGGGCCGACGCGATGTATACGCTCTCGCTCTTGAAGCAGGCGCGCAAAAGAAGCGCAAGCAATGCCATGATGTTGTGCGACTCAAGCGTGCTGTTGCTGCTGTAGCTGGTCAGCTATGCTGCTTCAACTCACTGGCGCTTGCTCTGCAGGTGTTCTCATCGCTGGACCGCGCTTACCTGGCGCTGGGGTATGTGCACCGGGTGAGCCCCAGCTTTGCGGTCACTCGCTGCGGCTCGCGCACGTCCCGCAAGGACAGCGCCTCCTTGCTAGGTAGTATTGCGACGTACCATGCTTGCGCAGGACATGCGGATCTCCAACATCATGGAGCACCGCGGCGATATGCCATACGTGCCAAAGGGCTACGAGGATGGCGATAAGAAGAAGAAGAAGAAGGAGAAGAAGAACGAGAGGCCCGTCATGCTGCTCCGCGGTGCGCCGCCTGGGCCGCAACGGAACGGACTCGCATGTGTCGCTGCGGGCGCGGCGCGCGAGCGCCCGCGCGCGCGGCGGCAGGCGACAGCCGGCCCAAGGAGCTCGTGTTCAAGATCATCGACAACGGCCACGCGCGCCTGCTGGGCGCCAGCCACAAGCTGCCCAAGGCCGCGATGATCGAGATGATCTACCGGCGGTGCGCGGCTGCACCTCCGCTGCGTCAGTCACATGCGTAACTCTGCCGAAGCCTGAGAGCACCCGCGCCGCGCGCAAGCTCATGCTTGTGCCTGCCTCATCAGCTCGGTGCGGTGGGGTATGTGCAGGGCCCCCCCCACTGACCAGGTCACAATCATAAGTGATCATACCCTGGTGCCCTATGCAGGTTCTTCAAGGGCAAGGGCGACGTGTGGCGCCTGCTCCAGGACCTGTCCGACGCCATCGACGGGCGCACCTGGCCGGCAGAGGCGGAGGCTGACGTGCGATCCCCTCATGCCGCTATGCAGTCGCTTATCTCATCAATGCCTGACACTACGGCGTACACGTCAACCCAGCGCGCCCCTCGGTGCCGTCATGCGGGACCGCCAAGGCAGCGGGGACATACATTTCGATGCTGTGGCAGCGGCACCGTACCGCGGACTGAGCAGGGCAGGAATGCTTAGGGGCCGAGACAGGGTTGCGGGGTTTGCAGGTGGACCTGATCCTGGCGCTCACGCGCAACGTGACCGGGATCAAGCTCAACGCCTTCTTCGCGCCCATCACCGAGGAGGGCTCGCAGCAGGCGCCGCCGCGCCAGCAGGGCTTCCTGTGGCAGCGCGCTGACGGCTTCGGGCACGTGCTGCGGCGCTGGATCATCCGGTGCGCGCCGCGCGCGGCCGCCCCGCGCCGCGCCGCATGCGGCCATGCACAGGCGGGTATGGATGAGATTTTCAGGCCAGCACGCTGTCCGGCGTTTGTCACCGTTGAAGTGGGCGTGGTGAAACAGGCTCGCCTCGCTCTTGCGCTTGGCTCATGGTCATGCACGCAAGCTTGTGCGCGCCACCACCTGCCTGCAGGCAGCAGACGTGCACTGTAATGATATATAATATTAAGGACTGCTCTGGCGCTGAGCGCGCGGGGGGCGCCGGCGGTGCAGGGCGCGCGCGTACCTGTTCCCGCACCAGACGCAGTACACGGCGCGCCAGGCGCTGGACTTCCTGGAGGCGCAGCGGCCGGTGATCAAGGAGAAGGTGGCCGAGCGGCGCAAGCGGCACCGCGCGTCCTACCACGGCGGCGGCCGCACGCTGTAGCGCCGTTCTCTGCTCGGAGCGGCCGGTGATGAAGGAGGAGGCAGAGGAGCGGCACCGCGCGTCCTACCACGGCGGCGGCCGCACGCTGTAGGGCCGTTCTCTGCTCGGAGCGGCCGGTGATGAAGGAGGAGGCAGAGGAGCGGCACCGCGCGTCCTACCACGGCGGCGGCCGCACGCTGTAGGGCACCGCCCCGCTCAGAGCGGCGCAGCGGCCAGCGGTCGAGAGTGTCACCGGGCAGCCTACCACCGGCGCGGCCGCACGCTGTAGGGCCGCACCCCCGGTTGGCGAGGCGCAGCAGCTGGCGATCAAGGATAAGGTGGAGGAGCGGCGCGAGTGCCACTGCACGTCACACCATGGGGGAGGCCACACGCTGTAGCCGCGCTCCGCGAGCGCGTGTGTGCCAGGCATGTCTAGTTTATGTAGGGCCTGCTGCGGCAGCGGCTGCGCGCTGTTGGGTAGTTGCCTGCTCAGACAGGCGCATGCGCGCCAGGCATGTCTGTAACAGAGGTGAGCCTGTGTGGGCCGATGCTCTGGAGCAGTAGCTGATCGGTCCGGGTGGATTTTGTCAGGTTTTGCTTTGCTTTGATGCATGAACATGGCTTTGAATGGCTTCGTGAGAGAATGCGAGCATGGGGCTGGCTGCCGCACTGCGATTGGGAAGGGTGCATTCAATTCGTTTCTTTTTGCTAAGAGGCGAAACAACCTGGACAATCAGGCGCCGGCCTGGAGCGCAGTTGGGCGGCATGACCAACCTGTGTTTGAACCCCTGGCCGCACCGCGTGCTGCCGAGCTGAGCCTCGCGCCGTGTGTAATGCAGCAGACGCGGCAGCTGCCGCCGGGCCGTCCAGGCGCTGCGCTGCCCTGGTCCTGCCAGGCACCTGTTGATTATCAACAATCACCTGTGAAATGCGTCATGTGTAGCATAACATAATTAGCCTAGCCAATAGCGATGACATCACAGCATCGCGTCCCACTCGGGCGCGGCCAGGTCCAGCGCCAGCAGCTGGTACAGGCAGTGCGCGACCGCGTCGCTGTCGCCGCGCCGCTGGTGGCACGTGACGGCCGCGCGCACCAGCGCCGCCCAGACCAAATGCGCCGGCCAGTCCTGCGGCCAGGCGCATGAAGTCCTCGTGTTCAAGACGTTACAAGATACGCTCCTCAAGCAGTTCCACAAGGGAATGCGAGGCGGTGCGCGTTGCGGATGCACCTGGTGACACGTGAGCAGGGTCGCAGGGGCAGAGCGCGGAGCCAGCTCACATGCAGGCTACCAGGCTGGGTCACTGTGAGTATGATTGGCAGTGCCCGACCTGCGCATGCTGGGCGCTGTCGCCGGGTAGCGCGCCCGCGAGGCAGCTCAGCCGCACCGCACCCCCGCCGTCTGCGGCAGGCACGCACACCGTGTCACGATTTCTGTCAGCGTATGTGCAGACATACAGGACTGCGCCCTCGTGTGAGCCCGGCGCCGGACCTGTGTAGGCCGCCAGCGCCTCGGCGGGGACCTGGGTCTCCCATCGGAAGGGCTGCGCCGCATCGCCTGCCAAGCGCGCACGCACGCCTGTCAGAGGTGCGGCACACCCACATGGCTTCCGTGGCGGCGGTGCGGCGGTAGCGGCGGTGCGACGGTGCTGCAAGCTCTTGCAGAGGACTGACAGGCAATGGGCGCGTGTCAACTCGCCGCGCACCGGCTCCCAGGCCGTGCCCCGGGGGCGCCGGCAGCAGCGGCACGCCCAGCCGCGCCGCGACGCAGCTCGCGAGCACCGCCAGCGGCGCGGCCACGCCCTTCTTGCTCTGCAGCACGTCGCGCAGCAGCAGCGGGCCCAACCCCGTGTACACCCACTCCACCGGCTCCTCCTTGAAGCCGCACGCGCGCGCCAGGCCCTGCCGCGCGCCGCCCGCCCGCCGTCAGGCCGGGCCGGCGCGCGCGGGTCCGCGGGCGCGCGCGCCGCGCGACCCGCGCGCACGCCGCGCCCCGCCACGGGCAACGCCCCGACAACAGCTCTGCTGCTGTCCTGCGCCAAGCACTCCGCCCGAGGCGAGCTGCGCTGACCCGGAGCCTGCGCTGCGACAAAGGAGCCTGCGGCCTGCTGCGCAGCGCCGCCCAGGCTGAGGCGGGTGCCCGCGCACCCCGTGCAGGTGCGCCAGCTGCGCCGCCAGCGCGCCGCCGCTCGCCGCGCGCTGCTGAAACAGCCCGACCGGCGCGGCCGCCTCTACCCTCGCGGCAATGCCGTCCAGCTCGCGCTGCACTGGGCCCGCCTCCCGCTCCCACGCCGCGCCCCGGCCCGCCCCGCCGTCCCCAGCCGGCGCGGCCTCGGCGTGCACGTGTGCCGCGTCGCGGGGCTCGCCACCGCCAGAGCGCGTGGCGCCGTCGCCACTGCAGGCCGCCAGGTCATCCAGGCTGTCGGCCGAGGCCTGCACCAGGAGGGGCAGGGCGAGCGCGGCCTCCTCGACCGCCGCGCACGTGGCGAGCGGCGCCAGCGGCGCCGCGCGGCCGGCCAGGCGGAGCTGCAGGTCGCGCCAGGTGCCCAGCGCCTGCGCGCGGGCGGCCCCGCTCGGCGGGGGCACCGAGTCCGCGCGCAAGTGCTGACCCCCCTGCAGGCGCCAGGGGCGAAGCGCATACGATGCCTGACGCGTGAGCGTAGGTGCGTATGAAGGGTGTCTTAATGACGCTTTGCCGTAGGTGGACGGCCGGGAGTGCTGTGGCGCATGAGCGGGCGAGCGCGGGCGGCCTGCCTGCCGTGCCGGCTCCTCGCAGCCGGTGAGGACGCGCAGCTGCTGCTCCACCCGGGCCGGCGACAGAGGCGCCCCTGCCGAGACCGGCTGCATGACTTATTATATACGTGTGTGCAGGCTCGGCAACAAGGTCAGGAACTGTTATTTTGCAGACTCACCAAGGCCAGCAACAGTGTCTGCGGAGTGAGCATCCGGCCAGGTCGAGCAGTAGCCCGCCAAGCCACCAAACGGTAGGCGCTCGGCGTGGAACCTCTGCACCAGGCGCATCAGCGCAAGGGGACTTGAGCTGGCCATCGCGGCAGAGGCAGCGAGCCTGCTGGGAAGCCTTTCAGCGCCACGGAGGTCTCCTAAGCATAATAGCAGAGCATGGACAGCAGAGAGACCTTTTGTTGGAACGCAGAGTGTGTCTGTATGTGTCTAATTGCGATTGGCTTGCAAGGGCGGTCACGGGGACCGTGGGGAGCACAAGCTTGCGCTTTGATTGCCTTCAGATTGCCTGCCTAGCAAAGCAGAACCCTGGAAATAACCTGTTTTCAAATTCAAGAGTGCAAGCTGCTGTGCGGAGCGCTCACAGCAAGATAGCCCACAGGCAAGGGACAAGCGCGTCCAGCGCTGAATAAAGCGAATAAGCAAGCAAGCCCAGCAGTAACCTGAGACCACACTGCTGTGCGTGTGATGGTGAGCACGCGCAGCCGCGGTGCGCAGGGCGGGCGTGGCAGGCGCTCTTCAACCGTAAAGGCCTCAGAGAACCTTCCGCCGGGCACGGATGCAGGCAGCAAGCGGCGCGCTAGCAAGGCGCTGGCGCCGCCTTGCAAGCGCCGCTGCGCAGCTGTGCTCGCAGACAGCGCAGCACCGGCATCTGCAAACATGCCCGCACGGCAGCAGGGGCAGGAGCCGCGAGCGTTTAGCCCGCACGTGCCAGCATGCCAAGCGGCGAGCCCGGCTGACATGGTTGCAGCCACAGGCGGAGCAGCGCCTGCTTCCCCAGCCCCTGGTGCGCCCGCCGCGCCGACAACAGGTGTCCTGCTTGATACAGCCTCCAAGGTCAAGCGGGTGTCGCGCTCAGTGCATGTCCATGCACTGCGCTATGAGGCAGGGCTCCTCAAGTGAAGCTGTGGGCGCGCCTGCTGCAGGGTGTGATCTGGACTGGTTTGACCCGCGAGACGAGCACAAGGTGCGCCCTGCCACGACCTGCGCAGTGTCTTGTGCGCATGCCTCGTGATGCTACGGGTGGTGTTGCTCCGTCCCCGCCCAACACCTTTGGGGAGGGGCTTTGGGGAAGGACTGTCCCGTACAGGCGTTGATAATGGTCCACGCTGATGCCTGGTCGTGTGCGAGCCACAACATTGCCCCCTTTGTGTGCCTCCTTGGCGAGCGGTTTGTTGCTGTAATATTCCAGCCCGTGCGAGACACCCTGCTGCGCCCTGCCTGCTTGCCACGCCGTCGGCTCACGCCAGCCGGGGCGGCGCCAGGTGCGCGCGGCCAAGGCCGCGCTGCACGTGGCCAACCCGCCGCGCGGCGCGCCGCCGCTGTGCCGCGAGGCGCAGCTGGCGGAGCTGGAGGCCGCGCTGACCGCAGCCGCCGCGGAGGGCCGCGGCGGCGCGCTCTATCTCAGCGGCCTGCCCGGCACGGGCGCGCCCCCGGGCAGGAACGCGCGCGGTCGATCCACGCAATTCCCCAGATGGCCGTCGGGGCATTCAGTCTGTGCCTCCCCCCCTTGACGCACCATTGTGTCTAAGGGACACTGCGGCAGGTGCGCTGGCATGAAAGGGACATAGCTGTGTCGGGAACTGAGCACGCCTCCTGTGTACCGGCGGAGCACACCTTCAGGAAGTCGTTGTCCCGGATCAGCGCGGGCGTGCGGCCGGCCCCGGATCAGCACGGGCACGCGGCCGGCAGGGAGCGCTTGCGGCTCTCACGGGGGCGGCGCGTGTGGCAGGCAAGTCGCTGACGGTGCAAGAGGCGCTGCGGCGCGCGGCGCGCGCCGAGCGCGCGGCCGGCCGGCCGGCGCCGCGCCTGGTGTCCATCAACTGCATGACGCTCGCGCATCCGGCCGACGTGTACGCGCGCATCGCCGCCGGCCTGGCCGCGCCGCCCGGCACCGCCGCCGAGCCCATCACCTATCCAGGCGCGGCCGCGAGGATGCTCACCTCCCTGTGGCTGTGCTGCTCAGGGGTTGGGTGAGTTACGGGGGTGTTAATATCATCATGATTGCAATTTTAGTGTGCGGTGCCGTTCACGCAGAGAGGCAGCGAACGCACCGCTGTCGGCCGGGGGAGAGGGCGCTGCTTCTGACCTCCGTGGACCCTGCAGGCGCGTCGGGCGCGGGCGCGGGCGCGGCGGCCGCCGCGGTGGCCCTGGCGGCGCTGAAGGACGCCGTGCAGGCCGCGGGCCGGGCGCCCAGGGGCCGGGCGGCGCCGCGCACGGGCGCCGGCCGCGCGCCGCGCGCGCGCAAGGGGCCAGCGCCGCGGGGCCCGGCGGTGGTGGTGCTGGACGAGATGGACCAGCTGCTGGCCGGCGACCAGGCCGTGCTGACCGAGCTCTTCCTGCTGCCTAAGGTGGCCCTAAGGCCGCCCTCAGGGAGCCCTTCCTGTCGCACTGCTGCTGCACTCGAAAGAGAACCTCATGTGCTGCCCACAAGGAGCACCCTCGTGTGTCCCAATGTGCCGCCCACAGGGAGCACACCCATGTGTCCCAATGTGCCGACCAAAAGGAGCGCCCTCAAGTGTTGCAATATGCTGCCCACAAGGAGCATTATGGTGCTGCGCACAAAGAGCACCCTCAAGGTGTGCTCAATGGGAGCGCCCTCATGTGCGCCATGTGCCGCCCATAAAGAGCACCTCCGCGTGCCCCGTGTGCTGCCTTCACGCCGCCACAAGCAGCACAGCAGCCGCGTGGCAGGACGCGCGCTGTCCACGCGCGCGCCGGCCGCGTCCTCTCTCCAGCAGCCCGGCTGTCGAGCAATACGCGGCTGAGAGGCGGCGGCCTAGGGTAGAGCCCCCTAACCCAAACCCTGAGCACGCGCGCGCGCCACGCGGCAGCTGCCGGGCGCACGGCTGGTGCTGGCGGGCGTGGCCAACGCGCTGGACCTGACCGAGCGCGCGCTGCCGGCGCTGGCCGGCCTGGGCGCGCGCCCGGCGCTGCTGCCCTTCCCGGCCTACGACGCCGGGCAGCTGCAGGCGCTGCTGGCGCAGCGGCTCGGCCGCCTGCCCGGGCCCGTATTCGCGCCGCAGGCGTTGCGCCTGTGCGCCAAGAAGGCGCGCGCCCGGCCCGTCGCCTGAATTGACAGCAGGGACGTGCGTGGGTTGCACAAACTTGCTGCGTTTCGCACCGGCATGCACGTGATGCCGCTATGTCGGTCGTCAGTGCGCTAACGTAAGGGCAGCAGGTGGGGCGGGGCTGACGAGGAGCTGCAGCGCTGTCACGTGCGAGCTCCCGCGCCGGGCGCATCTCTGTGAAACGTGGGCGCGGGAGGCTGCAGTGACGCGTGGGCGTTCGCACGTCGCGCGCTGACCGCTGCCGCGTGGGGCAGGTGGCGGCGCGCAGCGGCGACATGCGCGCCGCACTGGAGGCCTGCAGCGCCGCGCTCGGGGAGCTGGTGCGCGCCGCGGCCGCGCCGCCCGAGGCCGCGTGGCCGGACGCGGCGCCGCTGGCGGCGGTGCCGGAGGCGGCCGAGGCTGCGGCGCCGCCCGCATCGAGCGCGCCGGGCGGCGGCGCCGTTGCGCCCATGCGCCGGCTGGTCAGCCTCGGCGACATGGCCGCCGCACTGTCCGCCGCCCAGGGCGGCGCGTGCCCTCCGCCGCACTCAGTGGCGCCGCGCCTGTCTTGCGTGAGTGCAGAGAGTCGCGACGCGCCATTGTGCAACACTTCTGTCATGTGGCTGGGTGCTCCCTGGAGTGGATGCACGATGACATCGGGGCATGCAGCTCTTCAATCAGGCCTGTATCCGGACGTCAAGTCACTACATACTGCATAAAAAAGTAATAGGGTCGGCTTGGGCTGGCTCATCGTTCTAGCCTGCAAGGGACAGTCAGAGGGGCGCGCTCGCACGCCGAGCGGCGGGCGGAATCCGTGCGCAGGCGCGGGCGAGAGCGCGGCGGCGGTGCTCGCCATCCGCGGGCTGCCCCAGCAGCAGCAGCTGCTGCTGTGCGCGGCCATGCGCGCGCTGGGCGCGCCGGCCGGCTGCGACACGCCGGCCGCCTGCACGCCCTGTGCCTCGCCCTGCCCTGCCCAGGTGCTGCCAAGCGCCGAGCGTGTGCACGCCCTGCTACCCTTGGCTGCGCCTAGCTAGGGCTCGAAAAGCTTGCTTTTCTCTCATGCTGCATGTCTAGCCCTCGCCATCAGTGTGCTGCACTTCAGAGGGACATGCCCGGGGCTCAACGCACCAGACGCGCCGGGCCCATTCGCTCCGGCGCTTAGCGCAGCGTTACCGCACCGGCAGGGCCGGAGGCTGTCGCTGGGCAGCTCGCCCGCGCCCGCGTCCGCGCGGCGCCTGTCGGCGGGCGGGCCCGGGCGGCGCCTGTCCGCCGCCGGCGCGTGCCGCACGCCGCGGCCGGGCTCGGCCGCACGCGCTCGCGACTGCCTGCTGGCCGACCTGGGCGACGCCTACCGCGCGCTGTGCCAGCAGGTGGCGGCCGCGGCTCCGCAACTCCCTTGCTCACACCCCATGCACCTTGCGCAGGCTGTGCCAGCAGTCCGCGGCTGCGCACAAGGGGAGCTTTTGGGCTTGCATGCATGCATACGCTGCCCGTGCATCGCTGTGGCCCACTCTCAATGGGACCAGGCGAAAAGCTTTATAAACATGTCATAAACCATAAGCAAGACTCCCGGCAGCGCAGATCTCAAAGCGTCCTAGCTGGCCATGCTGCTCTATATCAAAGCGCCGCGCCCGACTGCACGTGCGTGCTGGCTCTGGGCTGCTGGGCCGCTCGGGCGGCGGCCCCTGCCCGTTCGCGACCCGCGCGCGCCTGGGCCCGCAGGTGGGCTTTGGGCCGCTGGGCGGCACCGACTTTTGCGCGGCCTGCTCCACGCTGGCCGACCACGGGCTGCTGGGCCTGGGCCCCGGGCGCGAGGAGCGCCTGCGCCGCGTCACGCTGCGCGCCGCGCCCGCCGACGTGCTGCTCGCGCTGCAGGGCGCGCCCCTGTTCAGCAAGGTGCTTGGCGCCGCGTGAGCCTGCGCGCCGCAGCCCGGCGGCGCGCTGCGCGGCCTGCAGGGGCGTCGGCCGGCTCTGGGTCGTGGCGGGCGCCAAGTGACCGCGACGCGGGACGCACGCCGGCGTGCTGCTCGCGCTGACAGGGCGCGCCCCGGTTCAGCGAGGCGCCGCGTCCGCTGCATAAGCACAGCCTGTTTCGGGCTTGTCATGCTGGAGTAGGTAATACGCAGCGGCGACACTGAGCGCTCCTATCTGCGCCGCGTATGAGCAGCTGCTGGCACCATCGCAAGCTGGGGTAGGCTGCTGCGAGTTTGTCCCCATGCCCAGATAGCCAGCCCAGCGCGCACAAGCCACCGCCCACCTGTGCATTCAGGGCCACCGCACGACCCACGCCCACTGCCCAGACTCAGCACAGTGCATGCTGTCAATATGGATCACGAACAACCTGGTGAGAGTACTGGTGCCTGCCTTGTGCATGAAGTGACCCTTTACAGTGTGAACAAAGTGCAATCTCAAGGCAGTGCTAGGCATATGGCGCACATGCGTCCATGCATCATGATGCTAGCTCGCATAATCTTTGCATCGCACTCAGCCTTGCTGCATGGCATGGCGCAGTGTTCGTTAGGCAAGCTGTTCCGACAGGTGCTGTCGCTGTGGTTTCTAGCATGGGCAACAGCACCGCGGGCAAACACCCGCTTGCAAAGCAAGTTCCAAGCGAAATCCATGCAGCAGCTCCGACATGCCGCAGCCCGCGCATGCGCACGTGCACCAGCACTGACATGGCGCGGCGCATGTCCACATGCATGCAAGACGCATAGCTGGCAGGGTGAGGAGGATACCTCCCAACATCCATCCGGGCCAGGCCGACGTGCATGAGCCCAGCGGTCACACGGGCGCCAGCGCCCGTCTGCAGCACGCCCGCCGGAACGCACGCACAGCGCTCGAGCAGCGCGCGCGCGCCGCGGCCGTCAGATCTGCAGCGCGGCCGCGATCGGCGCCGCGAGGCTGATGATCTGAAACGGCGCCTGGCCGCCCACGGCGGCCACCGTGCGCGGGCACGAGTCGGTGATCCAGAAGTGCGTGAAAGCGCCCGGCGTGCCGTTGGCCTGGATGAAGCGCGTGTAGGACGCGCGCGGGAACACGCCGTGCGTCACATACGCGCTCACCGCCACTGCGCCCTGCCGGCGGGCGGCCGCGTGTGCGATGTCAGGCCGGATGTGGCCAACAGGCGATGCAAGGTTCCGCTGCAAGTGCGTGCAGAGCGCACGCACCGGTCAACCCGCTGACCATTGCACAGCCCCACGCTCATTGACACGTCACACACAACTCCTAGATCACCTGGACGACTCTGTTGTGCCCAGTGGGCCGTCCATGCACCCACATCACAAGCGCGTCCGCATGACGAGCGGGCGCTGCCAGCTGCTGGGCAGTAGCTGTCATGGTCTCCTGTGTTTTCGCATTGGATGGCAGTGCATGTGCCCACCATACATGAATGTACACCGGCCGCACGGGCGCGGCGCGGCACCTGCGTGGTGAGCAGGCGCTGGCACTCGATGAGCGTGCCGCCGGACTGGACCAGGTCGTCCACGATGACGACGTGCCGGCCCTTGGCCACGCCCTCCTTCAGGCGCACGATGCGCTTGTCGCCGTCGCGCACCTTGGTGCAGATCACCTGCGCGCGCGCGCCCTTCGCATACCCTACCTCGACCTGCCCCACATCTGCCCCTCGGGCTGTCAAACCGCGCTGCCTAAGGGCCCGGCACGGTGGCCTGGGAGCGCATATGTCTCGCCCGACGATCCGCCGCGCCGCCGGCGGCGCCGCCGGTGTGACTCGCAGTGCCGGGAGCGGCGGAGGCGCTGCAAGCTGCAGGGTGGTTGTGGTTGGCTGTCACCGAGCTGGGACCAAAGGCACATCAGCCCTACTTCCCTAAATTCCAGGGCGGGGCTGAGCATCCATCGGCCCGGAGGGCAGCAGAGCCCGCCGGCACCGCCCAGGCTCGACAGCGTAGCGGCGCGCCCAGGGCGCCAGGCATGCCATGCAGGACCACAGGCGGCTGCCTGCGTCCGCGCCGCTCCGCAGCGCTCGCAGCCGGGGCGCGCCTCCGGGTAGTCGCCGAACTGGTAGTGGAAGCGCTTCCAGGCGCCCTCGTCGGGGTATGCGATGGTGACGTTGCCGGCGTCCGGCAGCCGCTGCAGCCGCTCGCGCACGAGCGGGATGCCGCTCTCGAACAGCGGCAGCACCGTGTCGCCAAAGTAGAAGCGCTCCTGCGCGCCGCGCCGCACGTGAGGCGCCCGCGTGGGTGCCCGCCTTGCGGCCGCGCCGGCGGCAGCGCTCCGCAGCAGCCGCATGCTCACGCAGCCGGTCTGAGCGCGGCCTGCATGTCTGCAACACGCTCATGCTCCGCGCCGATCCGGCCTGCCAGGAGCCAATGCTCTGTTAGTATGAGCGCCATGTGTGAGCGCACAGTCGTTGGTCTGCACGCCTGCAACGGGCCGCCCCGCGCGCGCGCCAGCGCGCGCGTCGGGTCTGGGGCGCCGCGCGCCTGCAGCGCGTGGATGTCAAAGATGACGACGCTGGTAGGCCCGCCGCGCGAGAGCGGGATGCTGGACAGGATGCGCGCCAGCGTAACCGCCGTCGCGACGTCGCCCTCCGCCTCCACCTGCGCCGCGGCGCGGCGCCTCGGCCGCAGCGCACGTGCGGCACGCTCAAGCCCCCGTCACATATTCTGGCCGAAGCGCAAAGCGCCGATGCGCAGCCGGGTTTCTGAGCCGCCCGCTGCGCCCTCAGGAGCGTCACTCACGCAGCCGCTGGCGTCAGCTAGTCGCAGCCAAGCTGCGCAGGCTGCGCGCAGCGTCGCAGCGGCTCCCGTGCGGCGACCACAAGCGGCGGCAGCGGGGCAACCTCAGGGCTGCCACCCCAGAGGCCCGGGCCGCGCGCGCGCCCGCTCGGCGGTGCCGGTGGGGAAGTACGGCAGCACGAGCGTGAAGGAGCCGACGAACATGCGCGGCAGCTGGTAGATGACCGACAGCTGCTCGAAGATGGAGCCCGCGTCCTGGAAGGACGCCAGGAACGCGACGTGCCGGTTGCGGATGCGCGTCGCGTCCTTGACAAACACATTGGGGAAGCCGTCCGCGAACTTCCTGCGCGCGCGTGGGGCGCAGTGCGTGCGCAGGTGCGCAGGTGCGCGGGTGCGATACACGGCCGGCGGCGGCTGGCGTCTCGGTGCGGCGAATCACTAGCTTCCGCGATTCTCTCAGCCCCGCGCAACGCAGCAGGGGGGGGTGGGGTGGGGTGGGCGGGCGCGCACGCCCACTTGATCTCGCCCAGCTCCACCTTGCAGCGGCTGGCCTCGCAGACCTTCCGCGCCAGCGCCTCCGTCTCCGGGTAGTGGAACAGCAGGCAGTCCTTCTGCAGGTACTGCGGGGTGGCCTGCAGGTCCACGTTGGGCCCCTGGATGCGGATGTCGTCGCGCGAGAAGGTCACGCGCACCGGCGCGCCGAGCGCGGTCTTCGCTGTCAACTCTGTGGCCATCCAGGCGCGCGCCGGGTGCGCGGGGCGCTGCACCAGCCTGCTCTGCAGCGCGGGCGGGCTCGGTGCCAGGGGGGTGCCGGGGGCGATGCCGGCATGCATCAAGGCGGCCGCGGCTTGCGGGTGCAGCCCATCTGGCGCCCTGTCGCTCGGTGGGTC
>JAABUY010004959.1_pt1 | contig 13641 bp, 20 predicted proteins | sample 5560271 | NCBI WGS metagenome assembly JAABUY01 (sample SAMN10711886, study PRJNA513374) | rock metagenome | isolation source: Antarctica rocks | place: Antarctica: Victoria Land, University Valley
CGACGCCGGCGTCGCCCCATCGGCAGCCTCGTCGAGGAGGCCATCGAGCCGGGCCAGCCCCTCGACGGCCGCGAAGAAGGGCCGGAGGTCGTAGGCGTTGGTGCGCTGCTGGCCGTGGGGGGAGAATTGAGTCTGTATGTGCAGTAGCCCCTTCCCCTCTAAGGAACGGAGGTAGCCCTGGATCGTGCGCACACTCTTGCCCATGCGTGTCGCCAGCGCCGCCTCGCCGGGGAAGGGATCTCGCGCGCTCCACCAGTAGGTGCAGAGTTGCGCGATGAGCACCATTTCGGCCTCGCTCACACTCAGCCGCGCGTAGTACACCCACGCGTACGTCGGCAGCGCCGTGTAGCCCCCCGTGAGCAGCCAGGCCCCGTAGCGCAGGACGAGGCGCCGGTCGATACCATCGGGCGGCTGTGGGGCCTGGGACGGTGGTGTAGTTTCTCTAGCGTCGGGGTCGGGCGAAGATTGACATACACGCGCCGGTCCCGTATGATTGCTCATAGGTACTCCTTGGAAGCACAAAGCTCCCCTGTGAGTCCCGAAAGCTCTTTTGGGGGTGGTAGCCCGGTCGAGTTTTCGGACCCGATTTAGCGGCCTGGTGGGTGATTCTTAGTCCGCGACACCAGAGCCGGACAGTATTGGTCGTAGCCTTAACCCACCGGGGCAACCCGGTGGGTTTCGTGCGTCTAGCACGAGCACGCTAGAACATAGCAAACTTCTCCATGCTGGGCATCATAGCGCATACCACTGCGCACACGCAACGAGTGGGGTTAATATAGCACACCTGTTCTATACATGCGCCGGGTGGCACGTGTCCTCGACGGCTGCAATGCGCGTGGCGTGCGTGGCCGCGTCATGGGTCAGGGCGGGCTCGAACTGCGCGTAGTCCTGCACGTCCTCCGGGTCGGCACAGACCGGGCAGAAAAGGATAGCGTAGCTCTCCAACTCGCCTGTTTGCTTATTCCTGACCGTCACGCTGTGCGCGTAAGCCCGCGGCGCCTGCACCGCAGGGTTGGTGCGTAGCGGAAGAGGGAAGACTGCCACACCGCACGCGAAGCACGCACAGGGCTGTCCCTTGCGCCGCTCATCGTCGGTCGACATCATCCATCCAGCTGGCATTGTCGTCTCCCCTCTCGTCCACATTGCGCGTGTCTCAACGTACGCGTCGGCCGCTATGTCACTCGTCCCGGCTGCCCTAGCCTTACCGTCCCCTCCGGCACACAATCCTGCCCAGGTCGTAGACGCGTGCCCCGAGCTGGACCGTCATAGCCAGGCAGCTTAGCAGGACCAGAGAGGCAACGACGGCTGTGAGACCCTGCAGGAACACGGAGTCGCTCCGCAACGCGCCTTCCAGGAGGAGCGAGCAGGGAAAGATCAACAGGCCGAAAAGCCCCATAAGGACGCTCGTCCTCCCGACCAGGGCGATAGCGTCTCGGACCTTGTCACGGCCGTCCACGGGCAAGATCGCGTGATTCAGGGCGTCGAGGTAGTCCAGGGGAAGCGTCCGCACCAGATCCGTTAGCAGGCACGCCCACCAGCGCAGCAGGCCGGAAACGCCCCCCCGACGATAGACCATCCGGCAACGATCGTCGACGGCGCTGTCCATCGGCGTGCCGAACTGGCGGCGATGGGACGCGGGATAGAGGTGGAGAAGCAGGCGATAGAGCGCGATGGACAGGGCGACGATCCGCGGCGTGTGGTCGCGATCGGGGGGCGCGCTCATATCAGCCCCCCGGCGCGCACCGCGCACGACCCGACCACGAGACGCCAGAGCGCGCGCGCACTCCCCAGGTGCGGCCGTGCGTCCATCGCGGCGACGACATCCATCATGCGTCGCCGCTCGGCCGCTGCCGCGCGGTGGCCCTCATCGGTCAGGCGATAATAGCGCCGCCGTTCGTCGTCCCCCGCAGCGACCGGCCGATCGGACACCTCCACGATCAGACCCGTGTCGAGCATGCGTTTGATGGCCCGGTACAAGGTGCCCGGCGCCAGCACGACTTTCCCGCCGGTCGACGCCTCGACCTCTTGCATGATGGCATAACCGTGGCTCTCGCCCTCGCCGAGCGCGATCATGATTTGCAACACGACCGGGCTCAGGGGACTCGCGAACGCCGGATCGCCGCCCTTGTCGGCTTTCATGGACACCCTCCCTACTCTATTACCATAGTATAGATACCATGGTAATAGAGTAGGGGACACTCGCGCGCTTGTCAAGTCGTGCCTGCTTGTCACGCCGCGTCCCCTCGTGCTATCATTGCGCCGGTGGCGGAACTACTACGCTCATTCTACTGCCGGCGCACTACTCTGTCAACGCACATCCACATGTGATGTACGCCGAGACAAGACAGGCTGTATGGAGAGGGGAGGGCCGCAGGCGGCCATGCAACTCAAGGATCGGTTGAGGGAGCTGCGCCGCGAACGCGGCCTCACTTTGCGCGCACTGCGCGAACGCGTCCTGGAGCGCACCGGCGCCGTCCTCTCCATCTCCTACCTGTCCGAGCTTGAGCGCACCGACGCGCTGCCCTCCCTGGAAACGCTGGCGCGCCTGGCGCGCGCCTACGACCTCTCGCCCCAGGATCTGCTCGCGCCGGTCGATCTGCCTGCGGGCGACCCCGCGCGTGGAGACGCCGGGGATGGGGACGCGCTCGCCCAGTATCCGCCCGGCCTGCGCGCGCTCATTGAGCGGGGAACAGTGACGCCGGAGTGGGCGGGGGCGCTCGCCCGCATTGAGTTCCGCGGCCAGCGGCCCCGCTCCGAGGACGAGTGGCAGGCCATCTACGGGCTGCTCAAGGCTTTCCTCGACCCCGCGACGGCTGGCGAGACGCGCACGGCCTCCACCGTGAACCTCATGGGCGACGGAGATCTGGCGGACGACGCGGGCGACGCGGCTGACACCAGGGACGTGACAGGAGAGGGATGATGGACGCGCTGGACGAGTGGCTCACGCCCCGCATGCTCGACGAGAAGATCCGCGCGCTTGTCACCGACGCGCGGCGCCGGTATGACATCCCTGACGGCTGCGCGGGCGCCGTCGCCTGCGCGCGCCTGGGCCTGCGCCTGTGTCGCGCCCCACTGCCCCCCGGCGCCGATGGCCTGCTCAGCGGGGATCGCGTGATCGTCGGCGACACGCTCCCCCCGGCGCGCGTCGAGTTCACCATTTTCCACGAAATCATGCACCACCTCCTCGACGAGGATGGCGCGCTCATCGAGTACTACACCGCGCGCCTGCGTCACGACGACTGGACCTACCGTGCCGCGATCGAGCGGTGCTGCCAGCAGGGGGCAGCTGAGTTCTTGCTGCCGCGCGCGCGCGTCCAGGCGACCATCGCCGCCGAGGGCGTCGCGCCCCATCTCATGGGCCTCCTTGCCGACCACGCGGGGGTGTCCCTCGCCGCCGCGGCCATCCAGGTGGCGCACTGCGCGCCCGTGGAATGTTATGTCGTCCTCTGCGGTCCGGGGCCAGCGGGGCTCATCGTCGAGTATGCCCCCACGAACGGACGCTACCCGCTCGCGCGCTCCAGCCCGATCCCCGCTGACCACCCCCTCGCGCGCTCCTGGCTCTCACGCGGGCCGGCGAGCGGCTGGTCGTACGTGCCGTTCCCCTCGGGCAAGCGTGTTTCATGCCACTGCGAGGCCACCTACCGCGCGGGGCGCGTCATTGGCGTGTTGGCCCGCGAGCGGCCGGTCTCCCGCGCGCAGCTGGCCCTCCCGTTCTAAGAGGCACGAGGCTGAGAAGCCGGATGAGGTCAACGCTCACGTCCGGTTCCGAAGACAACACGTCATGCGCGCGATGATGCACAACCTATTGAGATAATAGGACACATGTACTATAATGGCCCCATCACCGCTCTATTTCTAGCGAGAAAGGAGGCGCTGCCATGGCCCTCGTCCCGTGCTGGCAGTGCGGTCAGCCCTTCTACGCGTCGTGCCACGACGCATCCTGTATCGACGCCCTGTGCCCATACTGCACATACGCCGAGCCCGCTGAGCCCGCGACAAACGCGCCTCCCACGGCAACGGACCCACCGGTCCAAAGGGCGACAGAGGCCACCGCCGCGCCCCTTTCACCAGCTGTGTCGAGGGATAGCGTGCGCGCGCATCACCCCGCATCGCACCCCGCATCGCCGTCACAGAGGGGGCGACGATGACCGTTGCGCTGGCGAACGAGCGCGCGGTGCGCCTGGGCGTGGAGTATCCGGATGTGACGCGGTTCCTCACCGCGTACTGGCCGACGAACGAGACCGATGATGCGGCGGCGTTACATGCGATTCTATGCACCGCACGCGCCGTCGATGTGTCGTGGTGGAGGCGTGCGCTTCTCTTGTTCCTCCTCTCGTCCGCGGACGACGTGGATAAGACGGCGTTCGTCCGTGCGTCGGCATGCCGCCGTTTTCAGACGGAGCGACCTGAGGAGGTCATGGCGTGGCTCGGGACGATTGCCCTGGCGTTGGTGGATATCGAGAACTACCTTGCACGGTAGTCCTCTCGGTTAGGAGTGGCGCGCCACAACAGCGCGCCGAAGGAGAGTATTGTATGATTCGTCAGCCGTCACTGCCCGTGCATCGCCGTCCCATGGCCATCAAGGTTTCGGCGGCGGGTGTTGGTCCGCCGCACCCCGCCCTCCGACTCCGCTGGTCGTGGCTGTTCCTCGCTATCCTCACGCTGCTCGTCACATCAGCTGTAGCAGGCGTGTTCGTCCTTGTGCGGTAGGATCATCGCAGGCGATAAGCGAGCATGGCGCGCTACCTCTCAGGCATACTGACGCGCTGTACGACCCTATAACTCGTGGCAGTGTACGCTTCCCACAACAGAACCCCACTGTCCTCGCCTATGCATCGCATGCCCACCCATCTAACACCTGTTGCAACGCCATAGTCATGCGCAGGTAGCCCTCGCGCTAGCCTAATCGTTTCACATATGCCGCCATCTTGTCATAGGCGGCAGCTAGGTCACGACGCACGGCCACTAACACAGCCTGTCCCGTTGGTGTCCCTGCATCGACCATCGCGGCCAGGGCGCCAACCGCCTCGACCTGATCGAGGATAGCGGCCACCGCTGTCTCCGAGTCGCCCTCCGTGATGTCGATGGGGGTAGCTTGTGGTCCTGGCACGCCACTCCCGTCAACGATGTCGGTAACGGGATGTGGGGGTATCGAATTCGATACCCCCTGACCGTCATGACTGACGCATGGAGATTCACCAACCAGTACAGTGACCGCAGCTGGGAGTATCGAATTCGATACCCCCTCTATCGCGCCACCGCCACTTAGGGAGGAAACAACTTTCGGAGGTTCTCCAAGGTGCTCCGGCATTGTAGGCGCCGTGGGAGTCAGTCGCGTCGCCGCTTGATAACGACGCTTGACTTCCTCGGCGGTCAAGTTCCGGCCGGCTTCCACCTCGGCGATCGCGGCGGTGCGGGTATCCTCCGGCATGCGCTTGATGATTGTTGCCGTTGACGGCTTAAGCTTGTCCGCGCGGACCAGGTCCGCCAATTCAGTATCCTGAGCGATGCTGAGTAGCTCGGACACGTCCCCCTGGCTGCGGCCCGTGCGCTTGGCGATGTGGTTGCCGGACCATCCATACTCCTTGTGCAGTCGCAAAAGAGCGTCCATCGTTTCCGCCCGGGACAGATCGGCACGAGCCAGGTTCTCGAGCAGGGCATCCGCGAACGCGTCATTGTCGCTGAGGTCCTTGACAATGCAGGGAAGTTGCGCCGCGCGCGCCCGAACCGCCTCGTCAGGGTCGCCGTGGACAAGGCGCGCCGCCAGCAGCCGTCGCGAGCCGGCGATCACGACGTAGTGACCGGGCCATGCGCCGTCACGCCGCACGACGAGGGGTTGGAGCAAACCTCGCTCAGAGATCGAGGCCGCCAGGTTCTCCATGGCCGTTTCATCCATCACCTGGCGCGGATTGTCGGGGTTCGGCTCGATCCTCTCGATGGGAACCATCACGGCGCCCGGAACGCGTTTGAAGGCGTCTTCGGCTGTCTGTGCCAGTTCCTCCGCCGAGAAATCGCGTGACTGGACGATGGCCAGGCTGTCGTCCAGCAGCTTATCGTAGCGGTCCTTATAGCGCGACGGGCGTGATGCCGGCATGGTCCCACAACTCCTTCGCTGGCTCATCGTAGTACGAAGCGCGCAGATCGACGTCCCTGACTTGGGAGCGCCGCGGCACGGCGGGGAGGACGGACAGCGGCGGCTGGTGTTCCCGCGCCACCCGCTCGATGACGGGCAGCAGGGCCTTGTGCATCGAACTGCGCGCCTCGACCAGGGTCGGCAGCGCGGCCACGAGGCGCATCGTCGGGTTAGTCATGATGCGGTAGCGGTCGATGTTGCGCAGGTAGACGGCGAAGTTGTTGACCCCCTGCTCCTCCGGGAGCACAGGGATCACCACGAGGTTGGCCTCCTGCAGAGAGTCGATGGCGGAGAGGCCGGGTGGCGTGTCGATGATGACCAACTCGAAGCTGGACTCGGCCGGCGGGAGGTCGATCCCTTTCAGCAGCACAACGCCCGGAGGCAAAATCTCGGGGCGCATGCGCGCTAGCGCCGTCAGGTTTTGGCTCTCGTCACGATCGACCAACCCGACGACCGGACGCTCCACGGTCCCGCCGAACAACTCGGCCGCGCGCGCCGCGAGGTAGATCGCGGACGTCGTCTTGCCCACGCCGCCTTTTTGTGCGCCCACGGCCAAGATCTTTGCGCGCGTCTTGCTCACCCCACGCTCCCTTCGTCCCGGCCTTGTTGCACGACCCGCTTCTGCCGCTCAATGAAAGCGTCCAGGTCGCGCGCATCGACCCGCCACGCCTGCCCAACTTTGAAGGCGGACAACTCGCCGCGGCCAATAAGTCCCATGGCCGTGCGCCGCGTGATGCGCAGGATGTCGCACACTTCCTGTAGCGTGAGCGTTTTGCGCTCTGCCGTCGATTGGGTCACCCATACCCCCGGTCTTCTGTTGCCCTCAACACGGTTATACGATAGCATATCACTAAATACCTATGCAAACCTGTACATTTCCGTGCTATCGTTGTCGTGTGGAACGGTCATTTTCCCCGACGGCAGCCGGTGTGCGTGCGGAACGGCACCCACACAGGGCGTGCGGCGCGCGGGAGAAGGAGGGGCGTCGCGCCGCCTGCCTCGGGGTGGCGGCGCTGCGGACGAGAGAGACAAACAGGTGGATAGTGCGGTGGAGGTTGCTATCGACGCGCGGGATGTGGAACGACTGGTTGCCGAAGGCGAGGGGCCGCTGCTGGAGTTTAAGCCAGCCGATGCGCGGCCCGCTGAGTTGGCGACGACGCTGGCCGCGCTCGCCAACGCCGAAGGCGGGACCCTCATTGTCGGCGTCCGGGAGCGGGGCGGCTGGCCCATCGTCGAGGGCGTGCCCAATCCGAAGCTGACACTCGACCATCTCTACACGGCCGCCGCGCTGTGCAGCCCACGCTTCGACCTGCTCCCGCCCGAGCGCGTTGAGGTGGCCGGCCGACTCGTTCTCGTCGCGGTCGTGCCAGAGGGGCTGCGCGACGCCTACAGTGTCGAGGGCCGGTTCGTGGCCCGCGGCGGCTCGTTCCGGCGCGCGCTCGACGCCGACGAAATCCGCTCCCTGCTCAACAGCCGTGGCCGCTTCGCGTACGACGCATCGATCGTACCCGGAGCGGCGCGCACGCACCTGGACGAGGAGCGTGTGCGCGCCTTCGCCGCGCGCTTCCCGTCCGGGGCCGCCATGGACACTGACGATCTCCTGGAGGCCCGGCAACTCCTGGCGCGATCACCCGCCGACCCTGCGGCGGCACGCGTCCCGACCGCGGCGGGCCTGCTCCTCCTCGGCCGGCACCCGCAGCAGTTCCTCCCCCAGGCGCGCGTTGCCGTGGTACGGTACGCCGGCCCGACGATGGGGGAGCGATTCCTGGCCCGCGAGCTGGAGGGGCCGATCCCGGCCCAGCTCGACGCGGCCGAGGCGTGGCTGGCGGCGACGATGCTGCGCGCGGTGGAGTTGAAAGATTTCGGGCGCACTGATGTCGATGAATACCCCTTGGCCGCCTTGAGAGAGATAGTGCTTAACGCACTCGTCCATAGGGATTACCTGGCCTCCGGTGATCGGGTGAGAATCTACCTCTTCAGCGACCGTTGCGAGATCGTCTCGCCGGGGAGGTTGGGCGGGCCGATGCACATGGATAACCTGCTAACCGAGAGGTGGAGCAGGAACACGGTGCTGGTGCGAGGCCTCGCCGCGCTCGGCGTCATGGAGGAGTTGGGCTTCGGCCTCAACCGGGTGGCGCAACAATTCAAGGAGGAAGGTCTTCCTCCGCCAGAGTTCCAACAGACCGAGGGCACGTTCGCCGTCACGCTCCGCGGCCGCGGAGCCCAGATGCTTGCGGAGGCAGCGCCCCAGCGCGGGGCTGGGGAGCCTATGCTGAGGGGCCGCGCGAAGCGGGCCGACCGTCAAGCCCGGGCGCTGGATCACCTGCGGACCAGAGGACCGCTCACCGCGCGAGACTATGCGGCGGGGCAGGGGGTGTCCGAGGACACGGCGCTGCGCGACCTGCGCGATCTGGTCGAACGGGGCCTCGTCGAGGCGCGGGGCGAAACCAATAACCGGCACTATGTGCTGCGCCTCGACGGGCGATAGGCAACTCTCCGCAAAACTCCCCGCAAACTCCCCGCAGTGCGGAGAGTTTTGCGGGTCGGCGTCGTCCGTGACGAGGTTGGGATGGGATAGACCTGTCGAAGATTCTATTACCCCATCGCCGGCGTCTCGGGGCGGGGATGGGCGGCGATCCATGGGCCAGACCACTCCTCGTCGAATTCGATCATGCGCACCAGCATCTCGCGCTTCTGGCTGAACACATAGTCGATGGGGGACATCTGCTTACGGATGCGCCCAGCCGCCCGCGCCAGGTCTACATGGTCCAACTCGCCCGCCTCCCACCGCCTGACGGCTGCGGTGAGCGGGTCGAGCACCTCGTGCCAGCGATAGTCGTCGTACGCGTCGATGAGTGCCTGCTCCCACGCCCATTCCGGCGTGTCCCGCCACCGCTTCTGGCTCATCTTCGTCATGCCTCGCTTACGTCAAAGCCTCCAGCGCCTTCGGATTGTGGATACCCTTCTCCTGATCGAGGAACTGAAAGAACTTCCTGAGCGCGACACGGGTCTCGTCGGGGTCCATGCGGTCGAGCACCTTACCCCGATACCAGCGCCGGAAGTGGCTGTTGACCATGCCCCGCGTCACGTCTTCCAACCGCTCCACGTCCGTATAGTCGCACAGAAAGATACTGAACAACTCGACGATGCTCGTATGCTTGAGGACGGTGCGCCGGCTGTATTTCTTTTCAAGGGAGGCCGCGAACGCGGCATTAAGCTCGTCGAGGGAGCGCCGGAACGGGGCGCGCGCTTCCTCGGCCTCTTTGAGGGCGGCGAGGTAGGCGTCGATCTGGTCGCCGGGAATCAGCACCTTGCCCGTGAACACCTCTGGCATCACCCAACCCTCCCGTTCGTCACGGCCCGTGCGCGGGGGACCATGCTCATACCTCCATAGTACCGCGCTGACGGGCACCGACGGCTGCGTGGAGAACGGCTGCGTGGCCGCCGACGCGCATTTTCGTGAGTTCCGCATCATGTGCGGCCACGCAGACTCCTGTTACGCTACAGACGGATGGGGGACATCCGGGCCGTTGTGGGGACGCCGGCCGGGATGCCCCTCGGACTATCCCTCACCCCACACCGCTGTCCGTCAATGGCCGCACGGCCCGCACGGCGACCGTTACTCGACGTACCACCGACGCCCCACGTAGGCGATCCGTCGCTCGCCGCCGTCCGCCGGCCGCGTCCACCACGACACTGCGCGCACCCGCCCGGCCAGCAGGCGCAGCGCGTCGGCCAGCTCCGCCCCCGATCCCACCGTCACGCTGGCGAACGCGCCCACCCCCTTGCATTGCAGGGTGGCGACCGCGCCCGTCGCGTGCGCCTCTCCGTCCGGATAGAGCGCGGCAGCGAGCGCCGCACCGAGACCGGGCAACGCCGTCGGCGGGGCCACCAGGGCGACGAGCGCGGGCAGGGGGCGCTCCAGGGCGAGCAATACGACGCGGCGCGGCTCCTCGGCCGCCGCACGGACAAACACGCGCCGCTCCACGCTCCGCCACGATTCCCTTTACACATATTTGCAGTGGACGGTGAGACGGTTTTGGGCCGTGAGTGGCCCCTGACGCGGCCCTACCACGCGTGAAATCGCTCTAACCGGCAGGTCAAACTGGTGTTTTCCGTCTCATCATGGACTGCACGTATGTGTCAACCTAATAGTGGCGGAGTGTCCGCCGCTCGACGACGCAGCCGTGGGCGTGCAGGATCGCCACGATGTCCTCCACCGCCGGCATCGTGGCGTCGTCCGTCGTCAGAGTGACGCGCTCCGCCGCGCCCTCGCTTGCATTCATCGCGGCCCCTGCCCTTGCGCGCGGGCCAGCACCGCCTCGGCCTCGTCCACGACGCTGTACGTCCGTCGCCTGAGCCACCGCCGGCGTTCCTCGCTCGCCGCGCGCTCGGCCCGCTCATGCCCCTTTATGGTGCGGTCGACCCGGATAATCACCATGCACAGCGTCACGTAGACGAGGAGGGCGGCGAGGGCCGTACGCGCATCGCTCATCTGTGTGCCGCCCCCCGTTAGACTCACGCCCAGCAGGCCGAGACCGACCACGCCGACGAGCGTCAGGATCGTCCAGGTGAGGCGTTCCCCTATCTAGGGCTGGCATGTCACCCCCCTCACGGCTTCCTCGGTCTCGCGCCAGTGTGCCATTGCCCCTCGTCTCCCTTCCCCCTCAAGTGTACGCCGTTGCCCGCCGTCGCTCACGCCGCGTGACAGAGGGCTCGGCGTGAGCGTTTTTCCCGGCCCCCTGGGCCGGCGCTGTGTGGCCCGCGTCACCCGCGCCATCGTGTAGGCAGCACACAGAGGCGCGGGAATAGGGGGATGATCCGCTACCTGAAGGGGAAGTGCAACTTCTCGACGACCTGGCGCTTGGCGGCCTCGCCGCGGCGGTCGTAGCGGGCGGTGGTGACGACGGAGGCGTGGCCGGCGAGTTGCTGCGCGGCCGAGAGGTCCACGCCGGCGTCGAGCAGATCCGACACGATTATGTGGACAGTTGGGATCGGTTGCATCCGTGCGCCCTCTGTGCGCGTCCATCCCTACAGCCCGACGCCGGCGGCGGCGTTGTCGCGCCAGAGGGAGCCGTCGCGGATGTACTTGCGCACCATGGGGATGCTCTTGTGGCCGGTCTGGGCCATGATCGCGCGCTCGGAGATGCCGGCCTGGGCGGCGGCGGTGGCCAGGCCCGCGCGCAGGGAGTGCCCGCTATAGCGCGCGGGGTCGAGTCCGGCCACGGCCGCAGCGCGCTTGACCACGCGGGCCACGCCCTTGTCAGAGAGCCGGTCGGGCAGCAGCGCGTCGTGGCGCGTGATCCCGCGGAAGAGCGGCCCGGCGGCGATGCCCGCGGCGTCGAGCCAGGCGCGCAGGGCGCGGACGGGGCAGCTCGTCGGGGTGCTGCCGTACGGGATACCTATCTTCCGGCCCTGGCCCTCCTGATCGGTCTTGCCACGCCGGATCGCGACCTCGAGCCCCTCCGTCTTCCACGCCACGTCGGCGACGTCGAGGGCGACAAGCTCGGAGCGTCGGAAGGCGCCGGCGAAGCCCACCAGTAGGAGGGCCGCGTCGCGTTGTCGGCGCAGCGCCGGCACCGAGGGCAGGGCCTCGCACATGGCGCGCACCTCGCGGGTGACGGCGGCGGCCTTCCCCTCCTGCGCCGTCCCCTTGGCGCGCCTGATGCCCGCGACAACCTGACGGACCGATGGGTGCGTTGTCGGCGATTCGTAGCCGGCCGTCTTGTGGGCCTGGGCAATCGCGGTTAGGCGGCGCGCGAGTGTGCTCGGTTTGCGATCTGCGGCCTGGGCGGCCAGATAGAGGGCGACGGTCTCGGGCGCGGCCGGCAGCGCGGCCAGCGCATGCGCGGCGCACCACGCCGCGAAGTCGGCCCAGTCGGAGCGGTAGGCGCGCCGCGTATTGGTTGCCTTCGATTCCTTAGCATAGTCGCGGGCCTGTTCCATAGCACTGGCGAGCGCGGCGCGTACCGCATCCTGGGCCGAGACTAAGTCGTCGATGCCAACGATGGGTTGCTTACGTTCCGTCGTTTCATCCCCGGCAATCATCGCCTGCCGCCCCATATATATGCGATGCCCCTCTAAACTTTGCTGAGGAGATCAAGGAATTGACCAACGACACTACCTGGTTCATTGAAGCATGCACTCGCATCGTAATGCTGGACGAGCGTGATCCCGTACGTGTGGAAGAGGCGATCTCGCTCGTGGTCGTGTACGGTGCGTGAGGGGGGATGGAAAGGTTCACCATCGACTTCCAAAATACCCCATTTGCCCCGGTGGCACACCAGGAAGTCGGCTTCTTTGTTTTCCGAACCGTCTAGACCGCGCAGATGTGCCGTACAGTTCGGCAAGAAGAGCACACCCGCCTTCTCAAGGGCTTGTGCGATACGAATCTCGCTCTGTGAGCGAAACCGTAAATTCTTCCAGGTGATTATTCTGCCTTCATTAATGGCCACGCCTTGGTTGTGGACACCGTTGCCACGCGCGATTTCTAGTAGCTCCGTTCGCCAATTGGCGTCAATCTCGATCCACGTGGCACGAGCAACAAGACCATAGAGGCGTATACCAGCAGGAGTCAATGCCTCAAAAGCACGGTATACCGCTTGGTTGATCGGATGGTTGATATCGGAGAGCACATCGTATGCAGCACGCGGGCCTTTAATAATGACCTGTAAAGCACTTTCACTCCAGCTATCCTCTATCAGTCCAACCTCAACAGTGCACGACAATAAGATACTCGCGGCATTCTCTTCATACCCGTCGATTAAAAACCGCGCGGCACTGGCGAGCAAGATGTCATTAGAGGGGAAGTTCAACTCTTCCAACGTCATGTTCGATAGCCCGTATACATTGCCCTGTTCCTGTAGAGTGCGCAACATTTGTTATATCACGCAGCGCGGCCCCTCCGTCATGTATCGATCGCCCTGCGCCCAGTGTAGCAGATGCAGGCGTTTTCTGTCCGATAGTAGGCCCTTATCGGACAGCAGAAACAGGCGCACACGGGGGCGCCGGCGTGATCGCCGGCCACTCGCCGCCCTGTGCCCGGTGTGCGGAGGTGGATGCGTCTGTGCCGTACCAGTACCCCCCGCGCCCTATCGTTTCTCCCGGCCCTAGCCCGTGTGGCCGCACCCCCCTCCACGCCTACGGCGCGGGCAAAGCCCGCGCGTCGCGTCCCCTCACCGACCCTCATCGCCGGACGACGAGCGGTTGCGCAGGAACGCGGGGATGTCGACGTGGTCGCCGGCTCGCTCCGGCGGGCGCGCCGTCACCCGCCGCGCCGGCTCTGCCGGCTCTGCCGCCTCCGCCGGCCGCGCCTGCTCCTGGACCAGGCGCGGGGACGCGGGCTTGTCGAAGCCCGTGGCGATGACGGTGACCTGGAGCGCGTCCCCCATCGCCGCGTCGATCACCGCCCCGAAGATGATGTTGGCCTCGGGGTCGGCCGCCTCCTGGATGAGCTGTGCCGCCGCGTTGACCTCGAACAGCGTGTAGTCGGCCCCCGTGACGGTGAG
>JAABUY010004960.1_pt1 | contig 13640 bp, 13 predicted proteins | sample 5560271 | NCBI WGS metagenome assembly JAABUY01 (sample SAMN10711886, study PRJNA513374) | rock metagenome | isolation source: Antarctica rocks | place: Antarctica: Victoria Land, University Valley
AGGCCGATCCCGAGGGGCCTTCCCTCATCTCTCGCGCAGCTTGTCCACACGGTCTAACAGTTCATCGTGAACTCCTTTCCGTGTGCGTCTGCAGCACACTCTCTATGCCCCAGTGCGCGCGGATGGCTTTGCCCAAAACGGCCGGACTATCGGGGCAGCTCGACAGGAAGTAGCGGATCTCGCTTTCGACCTTGGTGGGCGCGCTGTTGACGCTGCGGATGCTCTCGACCGCAAGCACGGTGCGCAAGCCGGGCCAGCCGCTCAGGGCGTCGAGGGCCGCAGCCTCCGTGCTGGCGAACACCCGGCGCCGGACCAGCCGGCCATGCGTGTCGTCGAACGCGTCGCAGTCGGCCCGGCTGGGTGCGCCAACGCGGAAGCAGTGCTGGTCGAAGTGCTCCACCACGGCCGTGTGGGCGAGCTTGTGGTTGCCCTTGAGCGTCAGCAGGTAGTCCCCTCCGCGTGCTAGGATCTTCTCGGCAATCGCGGTCTGGCACCCCATGGCGTCAAGCGTCATGATGGTGTTGTGCAACGCGAGCTGGTCGAGCAGTTCAGGCACGGCGATGATCTCGTTCGACTTGCCGTCCACGCAACGCTGGCCCAGCACCAGGCCCTGCTCGCTGGCCCAGGCGCTGACCACGTGCAGTGGCGACTGCTCTCGCCCGTGGTCGAACGAGCGCCGGATCGTCTTGCCGTCAATCGCGACCACCTCGCGTTCGAACCCCGCTGTGAGCGCGCCGACCCACGTCGCGAACCCGACCTCAAAGGCCTCAGGGTCGATCAGCATGAACACGCGCCGGAACGTGTCGTGCGAGGGAATGCCGTTCGGCAGCTCCAGAAAGGTCCTGAGCCAAAGGAGCTTGCTGCGGCCATACAGCGCGATGTCGTCCCAGCTTTCAGCGCAGGCGATCACCGCGCACACCGCGATCACCAGGACATCAATCAGGCGATGCTCAACCTTGCCAGAGCAGCGCGGGTCCTCGATCGTGCTGAAATACTGCGCCAAGTTCTCGATCGACACGCTCCACTCCCCCGCAATTGCGAGGGCGCGTCATCATACGTCAGGGCGCGGCAGGCGAGTGAAATTTCATGCGTGGCCCCTGCCTCGACAATGCAGCCATGGAAGGCTTCTTCGCCTCGTTGAGGAAGGAGCACGTCCGCCAGGCCTGCTTTCGCACACGCAAGGAGGCGAAGGCGGCATTGTTCGACCATATTGACGGTTTCCACGATCGGCAGCGCCTCCTTTCGGGCGTGGGACACTGCACCTCGGCCGAAACGCACGCGGACATGACGAGCGAGGTTGCCATGGTGATCGCCGCGTGATGCTCTGATCCTACCCCTCCACGCTCAAGGGGAGGTCCACCAAGTGCACTCCCACCCGCGACCGCGGCCGGGCTGAGACAGCACCGACCGGTATTCAGAAAGGCTGACCCATGGCCGAGACCGTAGGAGACTTCGTGTGGCGCCGTTTGAAGGAGTGGGGCGTGGAGCGGGTGTTCGGCTACCCCGGCGACGGCATCAACGGCCTGATGGGCGCGCTGGATCGGCGGGGCGGCGACATAGACTTCGTGCAGGTGCGGCACGAGGAGATGGCCAGTCTGATGGCCTGCGCGACGGCGAAGTTCTCCGGCAAGGCCGGGGGCGAGGTCGGCGTTTGCATCGCCACCTCCGGACCCGGCGCCATCCACCTGCTGAACGGGCTGTATGACGCCAAGCTCGACCACCAGCCGGTGCTGGCCATCGTCGGGCAGCAGGCGCGCTCGGCCATCGGCTCCAACTACCAACAGGACGTGGACCTGCAATCCTTGTTCAAGGACGTCGCCGCCTACGTGCAGACCGCCAGCACCGCGGCCCAGGTGCGCCACCTGATCGACCGTGCCTACCGTATCGCCAAGGCAGAGCGAAGTGTCACCTGCGTCATCATCCCCAACGACCTGCAGCTTGAGCCGATGGAGCAGCCGTCGCGCGAGCATGCCATGACGCATTCCGGCGTCGGGCTGGACCAGTCGCCAGTGGTGCCGGACCCAGCAGCGCTCGCCCACGCCGCGGCGGTGCTGAACGAGGGCAAGCGCGTGGCGGTCCTGGTGGGCGCGGGCGCGATCGGCGCGGGGGATGCGGTGGTGGCCGTGGCGGAGCGGCTGGGCGCGGGCGTGGCCAAGGCGCTGCTCGGCAAGTCCGCCGTGCCGGACACGGTGCCGTACTGCACGGGATCGATCGGCGTGCTGGGCACAAAGGCGAGCTGGGAGCTGATGCAGGGCTGCGACACCTTGCTGATGGTGGGCAGCGGCTTCCCTTATACCGAGTTCCTGCCCAAGGAGGGCCAGGCGCGTGGCGTGCAGGTGGACATCAAGCCCGCCATGCTGGGCCTGCGCTACCCGATGGAGGTGAACCTCATCGGCAACGCCGGTGCGACCTTGCAGGCGTTGCTGCCGCTTTTGCACGCCCGCGAGGACCGGGCGTGGCGCGACAAGGTCGAGGCCTCGGTGACGGAGTCATGGCAGCAGGCCGGGGCTCAGGCGCGTCAGCCGGCCGACCCCATCAACCCGCAGCTTGTCGCGTGGGAGCTGTCAGAGCGCCTGCCGGACCGTTGCATTGTGACCGCGGACTCCGGCACCAGCAGCGTCTGGTATGCGCGCAACCTGCGGTTCCGGCCGGGGATGGCGGGGTCGGTATCTGGCACCCTGGCCACCATGGGGTGCGCCGTGCCCTACGCCATCGCCGCCAAGTTCGCCCACCCGGACCGGCCGGTGGTGGCGCTGGTGGGCGACGGCGCGATGCAGATGAACGGGCTGAGCGAGCTTGTCACCATTGCCAAGTACTGGCGTCGCTGGGCCGACCCGCGGCTGGTGGTGCTGGTGCTGAACAACCGGGACCTGGCCTACGTGACATGGGAGCAGCGGGTGCAGGCGGGCGACCCGAAGTTCGACGCGGCGCAGCAGCTTCCGGACCTGCCCTATGCCGGCATTGCGGAGCTGATGGGCCTGCGAGGCATCCGGGTAGAGGCGCCCGAGCGCGTCGGCCCCGCCTGGGCCGAGGCGCTGGCCGCCGACCGGCCCGTGGTTCTGGACATGGTAACGGACCCGAACGTGCCGCCGCTGCCGCCGCACATCACGATCAAGCAGGCCCGCACGTTTGCCCGTGCCTTGTTCAGCGGCGAGCCGGACACCGCGAGCGTGCTGGCCAACACGGCACGGGAGATGGTGGGCGCGCTGCTGCCGGGCGGCAGGAAGGGATGAGCGCGGCTGGCCGTTCCTGGCCGCCCGCAACGGGTTTGCAAAGCAACTCACGCCCGGGCGTTGTGACAGCCCCGGTTGAAGGCCATGCCGCGCATCTTGGCAGTCGAGAGGCGGCGACGGACATCGCCGTCTTCGGATGCCATGCGCCCCAGCCGGAGAACGTCCTGCACGGGTTCCGCCAGCGCCAGGTCAGGCTCCGAACCATCCAGCAGCAGAACGGCGCTCGACCCTCGGGCGAAGAGCCTCCTGATCGTGAGCAGCCGGCACCGGCAGCGCAGCGGTTCGTCGGCCAGGAGGCGGATCGAGGTCATGGAGTCGCGCACGATGCGGTGGAGCTGGAACTGCTCGACGGCTGCGGAAGTGGCATCCGTGGTGTAGTCCCAACGAAAGTTCCTGCCTCAGGTCTTGACCGTCGAGGCTTGATAGATCTCGTCAGCTGTCTTTCCCAATGCTGCGTCGAACTCGGCGTCGCTCATTGATGCCCTGAGGTCGTCGATGAGGGCCCGAGAGAAGCTTGCGATCATGCCGTGGTTGGCGGCAAGGCGCCGACACGCATCGGCGCGCGTGTAGCCGCCCGAGAGCGCAACGACCCTCGCCACGCGTTCGTGGGTCGTCAGCCCCGAATAAAGGTCGGGCACGTCCGGGATCGTCAGCTTGAGCATGACCCGGGTCCCGTCCGGCAGGGCGTCCAGTCCCTTGGCCAGCTCGTCCAGCAGGATGGCCTCGGCGCCCGCCTTGTCCGGGATCTTGATCGACACCTCCGGCTCGATGATGGGCATGAGCCCGCGCCCGGCGATCCGCCTGGCCACTTCGAATTGCTGTTTGACGACCGCTGCGATCCCCGGCTTCGAGGGAAGGCTGATGACGGACCGCATCTTGGTGCCGAACACGCCCAGGCTCGCGGCCCGCGTCAGCAACGCGTCGAGTGCCGGCATGGGCTTCATCAAGCTGACCCCATCGCTTTCAGCCTCGAGGCCCTTGTCCACCTTGACGAAGGGGATCACCCCCCGCTCCTCCGAAAGGAATGCCGGGACGGGCTTTCCCTGCGCCTGGCCGTCCATCGTGCCCTCGAATAGGATCGCCGCCAGGATCTTGCCTCCAGTGAAGGCCGGCGCAGTCATGATGCGCACGCGCATCTCGTGCATCAGCCTGAACATCTCGGCATCGCCGTTGTAGGCGCTGTCCGGAATGCCATAGAGGCGCAGGGCGCCAGGGGTCGAGCCGCCGCTTTGGTCAAGCGCGGCGATGAACCCGTCCGCTTCGGATATGCGCGCCTGCATGGTTTCGTGGTTCATGGCTGCAGCCCTTATTGTGATGGCCGGAAGACAACGGCCTGGATGGAAAATCAGGCAAGTACGGCGTGACCCGCCCGCCTCTGCGCCGGCCGGCTGGGGGGCACACCTCAGCAGGTTCAGCCGTGATTGCCCGTTGGATGTCCGTCCTTCTCCATCCTAAAAGCCACCGCTTCCGTTGCGAAACGGTCATTGGTGTTCAAGCGAGTGCCGCAGGCAGGAACCCATCGGCGCCGGCACCTTGGTGACGCGCCTGGCTGGTCGGGCGAAGGTCTGAAGGTTCGCCCCGCTGCGTGCAGCCGTCGCGGCCAAAGGCACAGTTCCGGCATGCGTGAGAATGGATCAGCCCGTCCTACCGTCATCCGACTTGCCACTGTTCGCCAGCTCCGGCAGCTCGTCGACGGTCAATCCGGCCGGCGTCGAAGCCGTCAGCGAACCGTCTCCGACGTCCTGGTGCGCCTTGTCGGTCGGCGCCCCCTGGCCGGTGTGGGTTTCGTCCGCCGTGGGCTTCTCCACGTCGGACGGAGCCGTGTCCGCGTCGTCCTTGCTTCCGCTCATCCTGATCTTCCCGGGGTGAAATGTTGGCCTATGCGCTACGCCCCTCCCGGGCTGTCGGGCGAGGTCGGCCGCTGCGGCCACGATGTCGCCGGCCGCGAGATGCACACGTCGTCATGTCCGTGCCCCGCTTGCGGTCTGGCGCGGCGCCCCGGCGGCTGGCGCCGCGTCCTGTCCGCCGTCGCCGCTGGCGGGCGTGACGGCGCCGGCCGGCATCACTTCCGCCCCCGCCTTCTCCAACTGCTGCGTCACCGACGCGATCAGCTCGTCCCAACTCTTGGCGAAGGAGGCGATGCCCTGCTGCTCCAGCACGGCAGCGGCGTCCGCCATGTCCACGCCGAGCCGGGCCAGGTCGCCGAGCACGGCATGGGCCGCATCGTAGCTGCCGCGTATGGTGTCGCCTTGCACCTTGCCGTGGTCGGCGACGGCTTGCAGCGTGGCCTCCGGCATGGTGTTGACAGTATCCGGCGCGACCAGTTCGGTGACGTAGCGCGTGTCCTCGAACGCCTTGTCCTTGACGCCCGTGGACGCCCAGAGCAGGCGCTGCATCCGGGCGCCCTTGGCCGCCAGCGCCTTCCAGCGTTCGGAGGCGAGCGCGGCCTCATAGACCTGGTAGGCAAGCCGCGCATTGGCGAGGGCGGCTTGGCCGTGCAGGCGAGCGGCATCGGCACTGCTGTCCTGCCCGTTGCTTCGCGCCTCGAGTTCGGCCAGGCGCCGGTCGACCTCGGTGTCCACCCGGCTGACGAAGAACGATGCCACGCTTTCGATGCCGGCCAGGTCGCCTCCGGCACCCAGGCGCTGCTCGAGCCCTGCCTGGAACGCTTCCAGGACGGCCTCATACCGCTCAACCGAGAAGATCAAGGTGACGTTGACGCTGATCCCGTCCGCAAGCGCGGCGGTGATCGCAGGCAGCCCGGCGAGCGTCGCCGGGATCTTGATGAACAGGTTGGGCCGGTCCACCAGCCACCACAGGCCGCGCGCCTCGGCCGCCGTCCGTTCGGCGTCGCCGGAAATGCGCGGGTCCACCTCGATGGACACCCGCCCGTCCCGCCCGCCGGTGCGGTCGAACACGGGCCGCAGCACGTCGCAGGCGGCGCGCACGTCCCAGGCCGTGAGGAGCCGCAGCGTCTCACCGATGGCGGTGCCGCGCAGCGCCAGGTCGCGCAGCTGCTCCTCGTAGCCGGAGCCTGCGCCGATCGCCTTGGCGAAGATCGTCGGGTTGGTGGTGATGCCGACGATGTCGCCCTGCCCGACCATCCCAGCAAGACTGCCGGATTGCAGCCGCGGGCGGCTGAGGTCGTCGAGCCACACCGCCACGCCGGCGGCCGCGAGATCCTGAAGGGCCTGGGTCATTGTCGGCTTCCCTGGGTGTTGTGTGTCACGCTTGGGCCGGGGCAAGCGGCGAAGTGTCGTACTGCGCCAGCAGGTCGGCAGGGTCCTTGTAGGTCGCGACGCAGCCGGCACGATTCAACTCCTCCGCGGACCATCCGCCGCAGAGCAGGCCAATCGTGCGCAGCCCGGCCTTGCCGGCCGCCTCGGCATCGTAGGGCGTGTCGCCGACCACGATGGCCTGGTCCGGGGACATGCCGCCCAGGTGCTTCAACACAGCCAGGAAGATGTCGGGGTCGGGCTTGCTGGCCTCGGCGTCGTCCGACGACGTCTCCGCCTCCAGCAGATCCTCGATGCGCGCCACCTCCTTGTAGGCTTGCAGCTCGTCCTCCTTGGCCGAGGACGCGAGGGCGACCTTTGTGCCGTCGGCCTGTATCCGCTCCAGCAGCTCGCGCACCATCGGGAACGGCTTGACCTGCGGCAGGTAGCGCTCCTTGAGTACCTGGCCGCGGTGCTTCTCCAGCTCCTCGCCCTTGGCGTCCAGCTCTTCCTTGGACAGGAACACCGGCAGGAGCTGGTCCCCGCCCTTGCCGATCTGGCTGCGTATGTCGTCGAAGCCAATCTCGTGGCCGTAGTTGCGGAAGGCGTCCTGCCATGCCTTGGCATGGAGGTCCACGGAGTCGATCAGGGTTCCGTCCACGTCGAAGATGACGGCCTTGGGCATATGCGGTCCTTCCTGGGATCAGCCGTCGAGCATCCGTGCGGCATGGCGGCGATTGCTGCGCGCGATGCGCGCGGCCCCCTGTTAAGCCATGCTTGGCAGACTGGGTTCCCGGGCTGCCCGGCCAACGCCAGCGCCTCTCCGGAATGTCACCAGCAATGCTGGTGGCCGAGCCCAGCGGACCCTGCTGCGCCGGACCTTCCCTAGGCCGCCATCGCGGCGCCGCCGGACGTTTGCCGCCGCGGCGTCCGTGCTGCGGAAGTTCCGCATCCCGAAACGGCTAGCCACGGGGTTGGAAGGGGAAAGCCTGCTCAGCAACGCCTTGCCATGGCGCTCCACAGGTTCGCCGCAGGGGCCGTCGCCACGGGCGCCGCGGGCGTGGCGAAAACCTTGTCTCAATTCCTGCTGTCCGCGGCAGGCGGGGTCGTCATCGGCTGGCTGGTCGGCTGCGCCGCGATACGGGGTTCACCCGCCTTGCGGAGACGCTGCTCGACAGCTTGGGGTCGCTTCTGGCGAGGTTTGCCGCCTATCTTGCCTCTGCTTGTGGGACATGCGACTCCGATGCTGCCTCGCGACTGCCAAACTAAGGATGCCGACAATGAGCACCGCTGACGTCTCGCCTGACGCGCGTCCGGCAGTGGCCCCCGTGCCGGTGCCGAAAGACCCCGAGCTGCGCCGTTTGGCGAACTGCATCAGCTTCCTTGCCGTCGACGCAGTGGAGCGTGCGAAGTCTGGCCATCCCGGCATGCCGATGGGCATGGCCGACATCGCGGCCGTGCTCTACCGCGACTTCATGAAGTTCGACGCCGCCGATCCGCACTGGATCGACCGCGACCGCTTCCTGTTGTCCAACGGCCATGGCTCGATGCTGCTCTACGCCCTCCTCTACCTCACAGGGGTGGAGGACATGACGCTCGACGAGCTCAAGCGATTCCGCCAGGTCGGCAGCAAAACGCCAGGGCACCCGGAGTACAAGCATTCCGACGGCATCGAGACCTCGACCGGCCCGCTCGGCCAGGGCATCGGCAACGCGGTCGGCTTAGCGCTCGGCGAGAGTATTCTGTCGGCGGAGTTCGGGCCGGAGCTGGTGGACCACCACACCTACGTGTTCGCCGGCGACGGTTGCCTGATGGAGGGCATCAGCCACGAGGCGATCTCGCTCGCTGGGCATCTCAAGCTCGGCAAGCTGATCCTGTTCTTCGACAACAATGCCGTCTCCATCGACGGTTCGACCTCGCTCTCCGTGTCCGACGACCAGTCCGCGCGTTTCCGCGCCTGCGGCTGGCACGTGCAGGAAATCGACGGGCACGACACCGACCAGATCCACGGTGCGATCGTGGCGGCCCGGGACGCTGTCGACCGCCCCTCGATGATCGCCTGCCGCACGGTAATCGGCCTTGGGATGCCGACCCGGGCCGGCACGTCCAAGGCGCACAGCGACGCGCCGGGCGAGGAGGAAATCAAGGGCGCCCGGGAGCGGCTCGGCTGGCCCTACCCGCCCTTCGAGATCCCGCCCGAGCTGCTCCAGGCTTGGCGGACGATCGGCTCCCGCGGGCGGGCGGATCATACGGCCTGGGCAGGGCACCTCGCCACGGCGCCTGAGGGAAAGCGGCAGGACCTGGAACGCCGCATGCGGGGCGAGCTGCCGCCGGGCTGGCGCGAGGCGCTGCTTGCTGCCAAAGCCGGCTTCGCTGGTGGCAAGCCGCTCGCGACCCGGGCGGCGAGCGGGCAGGTGCTGGACAGGCTGGCCCAGGCGATCCCGGAGATGCTGGGCGGATCGGCCGACCTGACGCCGTCCAACAACACCCGGGCGAAAGGGCAGAAGGACATCACCCCGGGCGACCATGCCGGCTCCTACGTCCGCTACGGCGTGCGCGAGCACGCCATGGCGGCGGCGATGAACGGCCTCGCGCTGCACGGCGGCCTGATCCCCTACGGCGGCACCTTCATGACCTTCAGCGACTATTGCCGGCCCGCCATCCGGCTGGCGGCGATGATGAAGGTGCGCACGATCTTCATCATGACGCACGACTCCATCGGCGTGGGCGAAGACGGGCCGACGCACCAGCCGGTCGAGCAGGTCGCGGCGTTGCGGGCGATCCCGCATTTGGCGGTGTATCGCCCGGCCGATGCCGTCGAGACGGCGGAATGCTGGGAATGCCTGCTCGACGCCGACCGGCAGGCGGCGGTGCTGGCCCTGTCCCGTCAGCCGCTTCCGCTGCTGCGCGCGGACGTAGGATCCGACAACCGCTCGGCACGCGGCGCCTACGTATTGCACGAGGCGGACGGCGGCGAGCGTGCGCTCACCATCCTCGCCACAGGGTCAGAGGTGCAGCTTGCGGTCGAGGCGCGAAGTGTGCTGCAGGCCGAGGGCATCCCGACCGCAGTGGTGTCGATGCCGTGCTGGCTGTTGTTCGAGCAGCAGGACGAGGCTTATCGCGACCAGGTTCTCGGCACGGCACCCTGCGTGGCGGTTGAGGCGCAGGTGCGCATGGGCTGGGACCGCTACATCGGCCGCAAGGGTGGGTTCGTCGGCATGAGCGATTTCGGCATGTCCGGAAAGATCGCCGAGGTGTACGAACACTTCGGCATCACGACGCAGGCCGTGGTGGATGCCGGACGCGCAGCCGTCCGCAGTTGAGCATTCCCCGACAGCCGTGCGTCGCAGTTGGATCTCGGTGGGCCGGGCAGCCTTGTGTGGGAACGACACTCGGGAGAGTCCGTCGGCACGGGCGCGACGCGATTGTGGTCTTGAAGGCGCACTTGGAACAGATGCTTCTGCGTCTGTGCAGGACGTCCTGGACAGCGGCTGCTTGAGGCTCAGTGTTTTGGGGCTGAGCGAGACGGTCGGCCATAGGAGACGCGCCCCTGTCTCGGGCCAAAGAGCTCTACAGTCATGAACCAAAGCCGGATAATCGGAGCGCTGTCGCATCCAGCGCTCGGCAGAATGGGAGCGCTTCATGCGGGTGATCGTGATCGGTGCTGGCATACTCGGGGCCAGCGCTGCCTTCCATGTAGCTTCGGCCGGTGCGCAAGCTGTGCTGGTGGATCAGGCGCACGATGGCCGTGCCACTGCAGCCGGGGCCGGAATCGTCTGCCCCTGGCTGTCCGAAGCGTCCGATCCGGAGTGGTATCGCCTCGCCAGTGCGGGGGCGCGGTATCTTCCCACGCTGGTTCAACGCCTGGCGGAGTTTGAGGAGCACGAGTTGGGCTTTCGCCAAGTTGGCGCCCTCTCGGTTTCTCGAAACGAGAGGGATCTGGACAGGATCGAGAGACTGGTGCTCGCTCGGCGGGCTAGAGCGCCGGATGCGGGCGAAGTCTCGCGGCTGAGCGCACGCCAGGCAAGGCTCCTGTTTCCGCCGTTGCATCCGGACCTCGCAGCGGTCCACGTCTCTGGCGGCATGCGAATGGACGGGCGCTTTTTGGCGACCGCACTGTGCCGAGCGATGGAACGACAGGGCGGGACATCGTGCCGGGGAGCGGCGACGTTGCTGACCGACGGAACGCGTGTGACCGGCGTACGGGTCGGCAGCGAAGCCCTGGAAGCGGACGCGGTGATACTCGCTGCAGGAGCCTGGGCGCCGGCGCTGCTGGCGCCGCTCGGACTGGCCCTCGCCATTGAGCCACAGCGCGGCCAGATCACCCACCTGCAGATGGAGGGGGTGGAAACGGGTGGCTGGCCTGTCGTGCTTCCGTCGGGAAGCCACTACCTGCTCGCGTTCGAGGGGGGCCGCGTGGTCGCCGGCGCGACGCGCGAGCGAGGGGCGGGGTTTGACTGCCGAGTGACCGCCGCGGGCCAGGCGGAGGTGCTCAACCAGGCGCTCGCGGTAGCGCCTGGCTTAGGCCATGCCACCGTGATAGAAACACGGGTCGGCTTTCGTCCGCTTGGCCCGGATGCGAGGCCGCTGCTTGGCGCTGCAGCTGGAATGGATGGGTTGGTGATCGGCAACGGCATGGGCCCGTCCGGTCTGACAATCGGTCCCTTTGCAGGACGCTTGCTAGCGCAGGTTGCGTTGGGCCAGCCGCCAGACCTGCCCCTCGCATGCTACGACCCGCTCAGGTCTAGAACAGGCGCGTCCGCGTCCGACGCGGACGCCATTCGGTAGCGGCCGTCAGACACCAGCCTCGCGTTGCATTCGGCGTGCAGCCCGTGCGAGTAGCATGCGGTCGTAGGCAATGCCGATGACCTCAACCATGCCATCGCGCCCCGTGCGGTAGACGACGATGTGCCGTGTGGCCGTTCGACGCGTTGGCCTGGCCGCACCCAGCTGCGCCCAAGCCGCAGCGGTTACGTTCTCACGCCGGCGACTTTCTCGATTGCGTATGAGCCGCGCAGGTCAGGGGTGGCACCAAGGGCAGCGAAGACGGCCAGCATCAGCCTGTTGTGACGGCCCGCCCCTCCATACCCTACTCGCGGGCGCTCGCTAGAAAAACGTGACCTACCTAATCTTCTGTCGCCCGCAGAAGGCCGCAGCTCAACGGGCAGAGATGCCGTCGGCCAGGCTGGCGCGCTAGCGGTCCATGGCGCGTTGGTGCAGAGCCTCGATGTCGTCCATGGTCGAGATTTTGATGTATTGCCCAGCGGCCACGTCGGCATCGGCGATCTCGTCCTCGGCTCGAGATGGCCAGCGTAGAGGCGAGGTGCTTCTGCAACATACTCGGCTTCGGATGCGGCACGTCCTTCGGCGACCTGGCGGTCGATGACACTTCTTGGATCATCCGATAGCTGAACCTGCTCGATGCCCATGACCTCACCGGTAGGTGACAGGATACTCTGGTAACCGCCCTGCGCCTGCTGCCCGGTTCGCGCGCCGGCCTGGCGATGAAAATCGATCCGATGACCACAGCGCTGTCTCGCGGCCGTCGCCGAGAGGGACGGCTTGGGTACTTCGCCGTTGGCGGACGCACCGGGCACACGGCACGTTGCCGCAGGACAGAACACCCATTCCCGGCTTGTTGCTTTCGGCTGCACCGCCATGACGTGAAAGGTGCCAGGTTTGGGCGACCGGAACCGTATATCTAGGCGTCAAATTCCCCCGAAGCCGAACATTGGACCAGAGCTTGTTGTACTATCAACAGTGGTGTCAGCAGGACTGCGTCCTAATTCTTCTCCGAGACATCCCGACGCATGTCCTTCAGCAGGTTTGCCGATGCCTGCATTCCCTCGCTCTCCCCCGCGTCCAAGTCCAGCCCGATGACACGTTCCACGCCGTTCTTTCCCACCACGCACGGCGTGCCGAGATACACCCCCTCGATCCCGTACTCGCCCTGCAGCAGGGCGGAGACGGCGAGGACAGCGCGCTCGTTGCGCAGCACCGCCTCGCAGATGCGCTGCACGCAAAGGCCGATCGCATAGGCGGTGTGCCCCTTCCGCTTTACCACCTCCGGCCCGGCACGGCGCACCCGATCGAGGATGTCGCCGTAGTCCGGAAGCGCCCGCGCGCCCGGGTAGCGTTCTAGCTTGACGCCCGCGACCCGGGCGCCGCTCCAGACCGCGATCTCTGAGTCCCCGTGCTCCCCGATGATGTAGGCATCGACCGCGCGCGGCTCGACGCCCAGCTCCTCCGCGAGCAACCCTCGCAGGCGTGCCGTGTCGATGAGCGTGCCCGTCCCGATTACCTGTCCTGCCGGCAGCCCGGACGCCTCCTGCGCGACTTGCGCAAGGATGTCCACGGGGTTCGACGCCATGACGAGGATACCGGCAAATCGCTCGGCTTTGAGCTTATCGGCGATGTCGCGGACGATCCCGATGTTCTTGGACAGCAGATCGAGCCGGGACACGCTCGGATCGCTGGTCGCCTCGCCCGCCGTCACCACGACCACCGAGCTCCTCGCAGCCTCGGCATAGTCGCCATGGATGATCTTGATCGGCGACTTCATTGGGACCGCGACGGCGTGCTCGAGATCCATCACCTCGCCCTCCGTGCGCTCCGGCGATCGGCCGACCAGCACGATCTCCCGGATGAAGCTGCTCTGGATCAGGGCATAGGCACTCGCCATCCCAACGCGGCCGCAGCCGATGATGCAGACGCGGTTCTCATGGGTCGCGGGCGCCGAGGTGTCCGCCGGCTTCGAGGTTTCAGTGTGGTGAGCATTGCTCATTGTCGGAACTGCCATCCTGGTGGTCCGAACCCAGAGGTCGGAACGATTTGGGCCAACGTCGCCCAACCGAAAACGCACCAGCGTTGCCAATCGCGCGATGCACCTTGCCATGTAGACAAGAATTGAACCGCGCTCACCTGCGGCACCAGCCGCTACGGCTCAGGATGCGCCGTACCGATGGGCGCAACCTTGTACAAGTGGATCATCGCTTTCATCGCGCTGCAACGCGAACGCCTGAACGCTGTATCCGATCAACCAGACAAGGTGATGCAGCCGCGAGATGATGCCCGGCACGTCGCCAGTGCCGTTTCCGTCGGTGTCCTGGAACGACCGCGGATGAACGTGATGGATGACACCGTGTTGCCACCAAGCCAACGCCATGCCTCGAGCCCCGATGTCTTCAATTGA
>JAABUY010004964.1_pt1 | contig 13635 bp, 16 predicted proteins | sample 5560271 | NCBI WGS metagenome assembly JAABUY01 (sample SAMN10711886, study PRJNA513374) | rock metagenome | isolation source: Antarctica rocks | place: Antarctica: Victoria Land, University Valley
AAGGGCGTGCTGGGCCGCAAGCTCGAACTCGTGGTCGAGGACGACCAGACCACCAACCCCGGCGCGGTGCTGGCGTTCAGCCGGCTGTCCGGCCGCTCCGACATCGTGGCGTTCATCGGCTCGATCCGCTCGACCCAGGTCCACGCGATGTCACCCGACGTGCTGAAGGCCGCCAAGCCCATGATGTTCGGCGGCACCGACCCGACGCTCACGCAGGAGGGCAACAAGTGGATGTTCCGCTGCCGTCCGAACGACAGCTACTCCGCCAAGGTGATCGCCGAGTTCGGCACGGGCGACCTGAAGAAGCAGAAATGGGCAGTGGTGTTCTCGACCGACGCCTTCGGCAGCAACGGCGCCAAGGCGCTGGAGGCGGCGCTGAAGGAGAAGGGCATCACCCCGTTGCTGATGCAGGGCTACACCAACCAGGCGTCGGACTACACGGCGGTGGTGCTGGCGGTGCGGCAGTCAGGCGCCGATATCGTGGGCAGCTACTTCACCTTTGAAAGCGACCTCGGCATTTTCGCGCGCCAGCTCCGCCAGCTCGGCGTGACGATCCCCTGGGTCGGGTCGCCTTCCATCGTGAACACCACGGCGCTCAATCTAGCCGGCCGCGCGCTGTTCGGCACCTACGGCGTGGCGGACTACGCCGTGGACGCGACCCCGGCCTCGAAGGCGTTTGCCGAGCGTTACCAGGCGCTCTACAAAGCAGTCCCCGACAACCAGTCCTCCTGGGCGTTCGACGCGGTGAACCTGCTGGCGCGCGGGATCAACGACGCCGGCAGCACGGAGCCGGAGAAGCTGCGCACGGCGCTGGCGGCCATACGCGGCTACGCCGGGGCGGAGGGCGAATACAACTTCGACGACAAGGGCGACGGCCTGCGCGGCTACAACGTCGTGAAGAACGAGAACGGCAAGATCGTCTTCGACCGCCGGATCGAAGTCCAAGGTTGAGCCTGGTCCCGCAACTCCTGTTCACCGGCCTCGGCATCGGCGCGATCTACGCGCTGGTGGCTTTGGGCTTCGTGCTGCTGATCCGGGCGGCGAGCGTCGTGAACTTCGCCCAGGGCGAGTTCTCCATGCTCGGCGCCTATGCCATGGTCGTGCTGTCGAGCGTGCTGGGCATCCCCTACTTCGTTGCGCTGCCGCTCGCGGTCGTGCTGATGGCCGGGTTCGGCGTGCTGTTCGCCGGCGCGACCTACTGGCCGCTGCGCCACCGCGGCCAGTTGCCCGTCATCATCAGCACCATCGGCGCCAGCATCTTCCTTGCCAACACGGTGCTGGCGCTCTATGGCCCCAGCCCGGCGGTGCTGCCCGGCCTGTTCGACAGCCCCGGCTTCGAGGTCGGCGGCGTGTTCATGGACAGCCAGTATATCGCTATCATCGTGACCGCGGCCGTCATGGTGCTGTTGCAGTTCCTGATCTTTGAGAAGACCCTGCTCGGCAAGAAGCTGCAAGCCACCAGCCAGGACAAGGAGATGGCGAGCCTGCTCGGCATCCCGGTGGCACTGATGATCCTGATCACCTTCGCCTACAGCGCGGCGCTGGGCGGGCTGGCCGGCATCCTGGTGGCGCCGGTGCTGTTCGTGTCGGTCGGCATGGGCGCCATCATCTCGTTGAAGGCGTTCGCCGCCAACATCATCGGCGGCTTCGGCAACATTCCCGGCGCCATCCTGGGCGGCCTGGCGCTCGGTGTGGTCGAGACCTTTGGCGCTGCCTACATCTCGGTCCCCTACAAGGACGCGCTGGCGTTCGGCCTGCTGCTGCTGTTCCTGCTGGTCCGGCCGCAGGGCCTGTTCGGCGAGAAGATCGCGGAGAAGGCATGAGCACGTTGTCATGAGCACGGCGGTCCTCGCCGCCACTCCCAGCGTCGTGCAGGCGCGGACCTGGCGCGGCCTGCCGGCGCTGGCCGCCGCCATTGTCGGCGTGCTGGCATTGTCGACCCTGGTGCCGGAGCAGGGCTACACGCTCAACATCGTCATGCAGGCGGCAACCTATGCCGTCGCGGTGGCCGGGCTGGTGGTGGTGCTCGGCTACTGCGGGCAAATCTCGCTGGCGCAGGCGGCGTTCTTCGGCCTCGGCGCCTATGGCGTGGCGCTCGGCACGGCCGACTACGGGCTGCCGTTCTTCGCGGCGCTCGGGGCCGGCATTGCGTTGGCAGGCGTGTTCGGCGTGGCGCTGGGCTTCGCCAGCCTGCGGCTCGGCGGGCACTACCTGGCCATGGTCACGATCAGCTTCCAGCAGATCCTGACGCTCGTGCTGAACAACTGGATCGGGCTGACGCATGGGCCGGACGGGGTCAAGGGCATCGCGCGGCCCAGCGTGCCGGGCCTGCGGCTCGAACGCGGCGACCACTATTTGGCGCTCTGCCTCGTCGCCCTGGTGTGCGTCACCTGGTATATCTGGCGGCTAAAGACGACGCGGCTCGGCCGCGCCATGCAGGCGGTGCGCGACAACGAGATCGCCGCCAGCACCTGCGGCATCAACGTTTACAGCACAAAGGTGCTGGCTTTCGGCGTCAGCGCGCTGCTGGGCGGCCTGGGCGGCGGGCTGTTCGCCGGCGCGTTCGCCTACATCAGCCCGGACCAGTTCGGCTTCGGCGAGAGCATCGTTCTCCTGACCATGGCGCTGCTCGGCGGCGTGCAGTCGCCTTTTGGCGCATTGCTGGGCACCGGGCTGCTGGTGATCCTGCCGGAGTGGCTGCGCTTCCTGCGCCAGGTCTACCTCGCGGTCTACGGCGCCGCCGTCATCCTGATCATGGTGTTCCTCCCGGACGGGCTATGGGGCCTCACCCGGCGCCTGCGCCGCGCGGCGTCCGTCATCACGGGTGCAGTGACGCCGTTGCCGCTGCTGGGCCAGCGTGGGACCGAGAGCGCTGAGGCCGCCCTGCAGATCGATGGCCTCGCCAAGTATTTCGGCGGCCTGAAGGCGCTGGACGGCGTTGACATGGCGGTGCACCGTGGCACGGCGCACGCGCTGATCGGCCCCAACGGCTCCGGCAAGACGACCTTCATCAACGTCGTGACCGGGCTGTACCGCCCCACCGCCGGGCGCATCGCGATTGCGGGGCAGGACGTGACCGGGACCGCGCCGCACGAACGGACGCGCCGCGGCCTGGCCCGCACGTTCCAGAACATCCGGGTGTTCCGCGGCATGTCCGTGCTGGAGAACGTCATGGTCGGCGCCGAGCGGCCCGGCAACGACATCGCCGAGCAGCCGGCCCTGGTCGTGGAACGGGCGCTCGCGGCGCTCGATTTCGTGGGCCTACGCGCGGACGCGAACCGCATGGTAGGCACGCTGTCCTACGGCACCCAGCGCTATGTCGAGATCGCCCGCGCGCTCGCCGGCAACCCGCAGGTGCTGCTGCTGGACGAGCCGGCCGCCGGCCTCAACCTCACGGAAAAGCAGGAGCTTGGCGCGCTGCTCCGCCGCCTGAAGGGCCATGGCCTCACCATCCTGATCGTCGACCACGACATGAACCTGGTCGAGCAGGTGGCCGACCATATCACCGTGTTGAACTTCGGCCGCCGCATCGCCGACGGCCGCCCCCGCGACGTGCTGTCGCATCCGGACGTCATCGCCGCCTACCTTGGGGAGCCTCGCGAAGATGCCGCTGCTTGAATTGGATGGCCTGGTCGCGCGCTACGGCGCGGCCGACGTGCTGAAGGGGCTTTCGCTTGTCGTCGAGGAGGGCGAGATCGTCACCCTGCTGGGCAGCAACGGCGCGGGCAAGAGCACGACGCTGCGCGCCATCTCGGGGCTGGTGCCCAACGTTTCGGGGCGGCTCAGCTTCGCCGGACGGTCGTTGATTGGCATGAAGCCGGAGGCGATTGTGCGGCTCGGGGTCGCGCACGTGCCGGAGGGGCGCCGGGTGTTCCCCGGCCTGACGGTGCGGGAGAACATCCTGCTCGGCGGCAGCAACCGCCGCGGCGTCGGGCGCCGGGTCTTGGAGCAGGAGACCGACGAGATGCTGGTTTTCTTCCCCGACCTGAAACGGCTGGAGCACGCGCTGGGCTGGACGCTGTCGGGCGGGCAGTTGCAGATGGTCGCCGTCGCGCGCGGCATGATGGCGAAGCCGCGGCTGCTTTTGCTGGATGAGCCGTCGCTCGGCCTGGCGCCGCTGGTTGTGCAGCAGGTGTTCCGGATCATCGCCGAAATCCGCCGGCGCGGCACTACGGTGCTGCTGGTGGAGCAGAACGCGCACATGGCGCTCTCTGTCGCCGACCGCGGCTATGTATTGGAGACCGGCAGCCTGCTGGTCGCGGGCAAGCCGGCTGAGCTGTGGAGCAACCCGGATGTGCGCGCGGCCTATTTGGGCGGCAAGACGGTTGCCGCCGCCGTGGCTTAAAGGGGCAGCGGCGGCCAGGCGCCAGGGTTGACGGCGGCCTGGGCCAGCCAGGAACGCACCCCGTTAGGATCCCCAAAGAACTCGTCCACCCGCAGCCCGGCGCCACCCAGGGTGCGGGCAGCACGCATTCCGTCCTCGTCCGTCACGTCGTCGCCGATGAAAATTGGACGGCGCCCGGCAAACGGCGCCTCGGTCATCAACGCCGCGACAGCACTGCCCTTGTCCGCACCGCGCGGCCGGATTTCCCAGGCCATCAGCGCCTCCATCAACTGGAACTGGCCCGCCAGCGGCGCGATCAACGCCAAAGCGGCATCGCGCAGCTCGGGCCCCAGCGCCGGCACCGCCCGGTAGTGCAGCACGAAGCCGCGTTGCTTCTGCTCCAGCAGCACTCCCGGATGCGCGTCGGCAATGCGCGCGGCAGCGATGACCCACTCGACCGGCGGAGCGGGCAGGCTGGCGCGCACCACCTCGGCGCCGGGCGCGTGCCGGATGGCGCCGCCGTGCTCCCCGGCCACCGCATACGGCACGTTGCCGAACAGCCCGTCGACCTGATCAATCGGCCGTCCAGTCACGACCGCGAGCGCTCCGCCCATGGCGTCCCGCAACCGCCGCAAAACCTCCGGCAAACCCGGCGCGACCCGCACCTGGTCCGGCGTCGGCGCGATGTCGAGCAAAGTGCCGTCCATGTCGAGCAGCAGCGCCGATTGCGCCACGGCCCATCCGCTCAGTGGCATGACGTCACCCGCAGGTCATAGATTGGATGCTCCATCTGCGACAGCGCCGGCGCGCTGGCCAGCATCCAGCCGCGGAACGCATGGCCGGTCGCATGGCCATCCGTCACCTTAAGGAAGGCCGCGCTGTCCTGCGGCAGGTCGGCCGGGCGGGTGACGCAGCCGCGCACGGTGATGGTCAACGAACCCCACGGCACGCTCTGCCCGACCCGCACGGTCAGGGGCGAAGGCTGGGCGCGCACCTTGTCGAGCACGGAAAGCTCCGCGGTGTTGCGCGGCAGCCAGGTGTCGGCCGGGGACGACGGCCCGGCCGGTTGCGCCTGCGCAGGTCCCGCCGCCAGCATGGCCAGGAGGGCAAGGCGGCGCACTAGCCGCGCTTCGGGCTGCGCAGGCCCGCGACCATGTCCAGCAGGATGCCGCGCATCGCGGCCTCGTCCACCCCCATGAGCACGGCATCCTCGAATGCGTCCTGCAACACCTGCATGGCCTCGGCGTGATTCTCCTCAAGCGTGCGCAGCTTCTCGCGGCACGAAACCAGGCTGCCGTCGGCGGCCGGCCACCGCGTCGGCGCCCCAGTCACTTCGCCGCGCTCACTTCGCCGCGCTCACTTCGCCGCGCCCTGCTTCTTTTGGTCGAGCGACTTCTGTGTCGCGTCCGCCAGGCTGCCGACGTTGAAGATGAACTTGCCCAGCAGGTCCTCCAGGTTCGTCGCGGATTGCGTGGCCGTGATTACGCCGCCGTCGCCCAGCATCTTGTCGCTGCCGCCGGGAGTGACGGTGACGAACGAGCCGCCCAGCAAGCCTCCGGTCGAGATCACGGCGCTGCTGTCGTCCGGCACCTTGATGTCGGGCTGCACGATGAAGCTGACGACGCCTTGGTAGGACTTCGGATCGATGCTGGTCGCCGCCACGCTGCCGACCTTGACGCCGGCGATGCGCACGTCGGCGCCGGAGGCTACGCTGCCCACGTTGTCGAACCGCGCCGACAGCCGTAGGCCGCCGCCGTTGCTGCCCCGCCCGGTGTTGACCGCCGCGTACGCCATGAAGCCGGCCGTCACCAGCAGCACCGCCGCCCCCGCCGCCAGGTCGGCGACGCTCCGCTTCGATCCCGCCATGCGCCTAGCTGCCCGGCGTCCACGATTCGTAGTCGCCAGTGGACGGCGCCCGGTGCCCGCCGCGGTAGTCGTGGCCCGGCGGACGGTAGCTGCCCGCCGTGCCCGTAAGGTTGGCCTGGTGCGGCTTCTGCCAGGGCTTGCGGGACGCCAGCGGGATCGGCTCGCTGGTCGTGTAGTGCAGCCAGGCGTGCCACTCCGCCGGCACTTGGCTTGCGTCGACCTCGCCGGCATACATCACCCAGCGGCGGAGCGGCAGGCCCGGCCGGGCGCGCTTTTCCTCGTAGTACTGGTTGCCAGCCGTGTCGCTGCCCACGGGCCGGCCACGGAAATAGGTGAAAATTCGGGTGCCGATGGTCATCCGCACGATATAGGCGACCCGGCCAGCGCGGTCCACCATGGCGGTTTCCGTGCTCGCTTAGGCCCGTGCCCGCTCAAGCAAGATTCCAGCTTCCCACGCACCGGCGCTCCCCGTAGCATCAAGCCATGGGTAGCGCGGCATGAAGAACACCCGAGTTTGGCGCGGCGTGCGCATGCGCGACACGGCGGCCGGAGCCGATCCCGACACCCCGGCGCGTTCCTTGAGTCTTCCCGCCGCGTGGGACGACCGGGCCGCCAGCGCGCTTGCCGCCTTGGCGCCGGGCGAGGGCCGCACCACGTTGCCGCGCGCCGCCGATAGCTGGATACGTCCCGTCGCCAACCGCGCGCGGGAGGCCGGGGATGCCGCTTTGGCTGACCGCCTGCACGCGCTGCTGCTGCGCCGTCAGGCCGCGCCGACTGCGCCGGTCTGGAACGGCAGCGTTGGAGCGCCGCCAGGCTTCGTGTTGAACCTGCCGGCTTTCCACGACGGGGCGCACGGTTTTGACACCGCGGCGTTCACCGATGCGGTCGCCGCTGCCGCGACTGCACTGCGGCTCAGCGCGCCCGGCGCCTCCCACTTCGCCCTGGGGATCACCGACCTCGACGGCCTGCTGGCGCTGCTCGACCTCGAATACGACAGCCCGGCGGCGCGGGACGTGGCACGCTGTATCGCCGCCCTGCTGCGCGCCACCGCCGACCTCACCTTCGCCGGCGAACAGCCCGACCTGCTGTCTTGCCTGCCCTCCTGGCCAATGCCGCCGCCGCAAGCCGCCGTGCCGGCCTTGGCCGCCGCCGCGTTCGACGCGCGTGCCTCCGCGTTGCGCGGCTCGTCGAGCCTGCCCTGCACCGCCATCCTGCCACCCGGCCCGGCGGACGCCCTGCTGGGTGCCGACACCGGCGGCATCGCGCCGAGCTTCTCCCCCGTGGGGCCAGACGGCGCGCTGACCCGCGCCGCGTTGGCCCGGCTCGCGGCCCTGGGCATGACGGCGGAGGCGGCGTTGGCCCGGCTGTTGTCGGGCGACCCAGTCCTGGCTCCCGCCGGGCTCGCGGCCCACCAGGCCATGCACGACGCCGTCGCGCCCTATCTGCACGCCATGCCGCCCCGCCCGGTCGCCGGCGCGGCGCCGTCGCAGCCGCCGCACCGCCGCGAGCTGCCGGCCCGCCGCCGCGGCTACACGCAAAAGGCTGCGGTCGGCGGGCACCGCGTCTACGTGCGGACCGGCGAGTACGCTGATGGCACGCTGGGAGAGGTCCATGTCACGCTGCCGCGGGAGGGCGCGGCGCTGCGCGGCATGATGGACAGCGTCACCGCGGCCGTGAGCCTTGGCCTGCAGCATGGCGTGGCGCTGCAAGACTATGTGGAGGCGCTCACTCTGACCCGGTTCGGACCCGCCGGCCGGGTCGAGGGGGACCCGGACGTCGGCCACGCGACCTCGATCCTGGACTACGTGTTCCGCAACCTAGCCGTTGCCTACCTCGGCCGCTGCGACGTGCCGGAAGGCGTGCCAGAAAACGTACTGGACGCCGTTTTAGATGACGGTGCCACGGGCTCGCCGTTGCTGCCGATGGACCTGCCGGCCCAGCCCCGCTCGCGGCGGCCGGGGCTGCGCCTGGTCGCCAATGGTTAGGGAGCCACGATGAACCCGGTCGATGAAAAGCTGTCCGAACTCGGCATCGCCCTGCCGTCGCCGATGGCGCCGGTCGCCAACTACGTCCCCTTCGTCGTCACCGGAAAGCTCGTGGTCGTTTCCGGCCAGCTTCCGGCGATGGACGGCAGCGTCGCCGTCGTCGGCAAGGTCGGCGAGGCCGTCAGCGTCGAGCAGGGCCAGCACGCCGCACGGCTGTGCTTCATCAACTTGCTGGCCCACCTGCGCGACGCTTGCGGCGGCGACCTGGGCCGGGTCCGCCGCGTGGTCCGGCTCGGCGGCTTCATCGCGTCCCCGCCGGGCTTCACCCAGCACGCCGCGGTGATGAACGGCGCGTCGGACCTCGCCGTCGCGGTGTTCGGCGAGGCCGGGCGCCATGCCCGCAGCACGATCGGCGTCCCTGCCCTGCCGCTCGACGCCGCCGTCGAGGTCGAGGGCATGTTCGAACTCGATTGAGGGGCTTTCTGAAGGGTTTTCGCTGGCGACGGCCGCGCCATATTCCTGGCATGCCCACCAAACTCGCCACGCTTACCTTGACGCTCCACCCCCATGTCTCCGAGATCGCGGCAGCGGACTGGGACGCCTGCGCCGGGCCGGGCAATCCGTTCGTGAGCCATGCGTTCCTGAGTGCATTGGAGGACAGCGGGTCGGCCAACGCGCGCACCGGCTGGATGCCGCAGCACGCGGCGCTGCGGGACGGCGACCGCGTCGTGGCGGTGGCGCCGATGTACGCGAAGTCGCACAGCTACGGCGAGTACGTATTCGACCACGGCTGGGCCAATGCGTTCGAGCGCGGCGGCGGCAGCTACTACCCGAAGCTCCAGGTTGCCGTGCCGTTCAGCCCGGTGCCGGGTCCGCGGCTGCTGGCGCGCGAGGACGCTGGCGTCGAGGCGATGGGACAGGCGCTGGCGCAGGCTTGCCAGGAGCTGAACCTTTCGTCGGTGCACGCGACGTTCTGCACCTCGGCCGACTGGGAGGCGCTGGGCCGCGCCGGCTGGCTGCAACGCCTGGGCACGCAGTTCCATTGGGAGAACGCGGGCTACGCGACATTCGACGACTTCCTGGCGGCGCTGAACTCCCGCAAGCGCAAGTCGATCAAGCGGGAGCGGCGGGACGCCAACGCGGCCGGGCTGCGCTTCCTGGCGCTGCGTGGGGACGAGATCAAGCCGAAGCACTGGGATGCGTTCTACAAGTTCTACACCTCGACCGTGGACCGCAAATGGGGCAGCGCCTACCTGACCCGCAAGTTCTTCCCGATGCTGTCCGAGCGCCTGGGCGACCGGGTGGTGCTGATGATGGCTGAATCCGACGGCGTGGCGGTCGCTGGCGCCCTGAACATGGTGGGCGACGAGGCGCTCTATGGCCGCAACTGGGGCTGCCGCGGCGACTGGCCGTTCCTGCATTTTGAGCTGTGCTACTACCGCGCGATCGAGTTCGCGATCGAGCACGGCCTGCAGCGCGTCGAGGCCGGCGCACAGGGCGAGCACAAAATCCAACGCGGCTACATGCCCCGGCCGACCTATTCCGCTCACTGGATCGCCCATCCTGGGTTGCGCCGCGCCGTGGAGGGCTTCCTGGAGCAGGAGCGCCCGGCCGTGCAGGCCGATATGGACGCGCTGGCCGAGCTGTCGCCCTACAAGCGCGCCGGAGATGGCGAGGGTTAGCCGGGCCAGCATACCGCAACACTATATTAATGGTCCCCGGCGATAGTGGCGGCATGCCCGAGGGACCGATAACGAGTTTCGACGAAGCATGGTGCGGCAGCGTGCCGGCGTTCCTGGGGCGGACGGGCTCCAAGGGCATTGGACTGCTGCGCGACGCTTTGGCCACGGTGCCGGGTGCGGATGGGTGGGCGGTGCTGCTGCACTACCGGCTGTTGCGCTTGGGCCTCCGCATCGACGCGGTGATCGTCACCCCAGGCGCGGTGCTCGCGTTCCGCATCGTCATGGATGCGACCAGGTTCAGCGCGGCGGACCGGACGGTGATCGAGGGTGCGGCGCTCGACCTTGCGGATTTCCATGCTGGGTGCAGGCGCATGCCGGTCGTGCCGATTTTGGTCGTGCCGAACGGCGGTCGTCCGCAGGGTGCCCGGCCATTGCCTCTACTCGGCGCGTCGCCGGTGGTCGAGACCACTCGGCTGTTGCTGCCCGGCCTGCTCCGCGACATCGCCGGCGGCTTCCCCGCGGTCCCCGGCGCAGCCCCGCCCAGCACGTGGGCGGCGGCGCCCTATCGCCCCGTGCCCGCGCTGGTCGACGCAGCATGCATGCTCTATGCGCGCCATGACGTTACGGCGCTCACTTTGGCGCAAGCCGGGCGCGGCGGGCTGGCGCGCACGGCAGCGGCGGTGGCCGAAGCGGTCGGGCGTGCCCGCGCGGAGGGGCTGCACCTGGCTGTGTTCGTTACGGGCGACCCCGGTGCGGGCAAGACCTTGTGCGGCCTCGACCTCGCCTTCGCTGGGCACGGCGCCGCGTTCCTCACCGGCAACCCGACTCTGGTGCACGTGCTGCGGGAGGCGCTGGCGCGGGACGCCGTGGGCCGCGGCATGGGACGCCGGGCGGCGCAGCAGCGCATGGCGGGCGTCATCCAGGCCCTGCCCCGCTTCCGCGACCACCATGTCCGGGACGCCGGGCCGCCGCCGGAGCGCATATTGATCATCGACGAGGCGCAGCGCTGCTGGACGGCGGCGCACGCCGTCAGCAAGACCCGCAACCGCCCGGTGCCGCTCGCCACCTCCGAACCCGGCCATCTGCTCGACATCATGGCGCGGCGCGAGGACTGGGCGGTGGTCGTCTGCCTGCTCGGCGGCGGGCAGGAGATCCATGAGGGCGAGGGCGGCATCGCCGAGTGGGGCCGGGCGCTGGCGGAACGGCCGAACTGGCGCGCGGTCGCGCCGCCCGAGGCGATGCAGGCCGCCGACCCGCGCCAGCGCCTCGCCGCCGACGTAGGCTTGGAATGGGACGGCCGGCTGCGCTTGGGCCAGGTCGTGCGCAGCGTGGACGCCCCCTCGACCGCCGCCTGGGTCGAGGCGGCACTGTCCAATCGTCCGGGCGAAGCCAACGACATTGCCATGCGGGCCGGTGGCCTGCCATTCCGGCTGACGCGCTCGTTGCCGGACATGCGGGCCGCGCTGCGCAGCCGCGGGGCACGTCAATCGGGGTTGCTCGCCAGTTCGCAGGGCCGCCGCCTGCGGGCAGAGGGAGTGGGCAGCGTGCTGCCGCACCAGGACGAGGACGCGGTTGCCCGGTGGTTCCTCGACCGCTGGCCCGACATACGCAGCGCCGACGCGCTCGAAGTCGCCGCGACCGAGTTCTGCGTGCAGGGGCTTGAGCTGCGGTATTAGGTAGCACCTGCCACCAATCTAATCCCGCGAGTAACACCAGGTATGACAAAACCTTGGATTATTCCCGCAATGCGGGGGTACGGGCTGTGAAAGAAGCGGCCTCGCATAGTTCTTACAAGTGTATGCTCAGTTCTGCCCTTGACGGGATGCGGCGCTGCCGGGCAACGCTTGATCATGGAAACCGACAAGGGAAGACAAGTCGCGCTTGGCACGGCGTTTGGGGTCAACGGCGCTGTAGTGACCACTCTCGTCGGCGTGGGCTTTAACATGGTCAGCTATAGTCCTCCGGAGTTTTCCTACGCGCGCTACAGCTTCATCCTTGCCGCCGTGCTGACAGCGTTGGGCAGTGCAACATGGCTGACTCTGACAGAGCTAACCCTGCCTTGGCGCGTATTCTGGGGCTTGGTAGTCGGTTTCGGCGTCTTCGTGCTTTTTCCGACGACGATGCGATGGGTTGGAGAGCGTCAGCAGATATGGGCTGCTGCTCAAGTTGCCCCAACCCCCGCGCCCGTTTCATCGGCTTCTTCCTCACCAGCGCCGCCATTGTCTATCGCTGGGCCTGGCAACCCGCCCCAGGATCGGCCCGCGCCAAGCAAAACGTTTTCTGAACAGTTCGAAGCTTTCCAAAGTCATTTGTATGCTGTCAATTTTTACAGATTGGCTAAGAGGGTAGTAATCTTATACGCCCCCTTTGGAGGTCAGCCATCTTCTATTGCTAATGGATTTTCAGGATTGTTTCGGGATATAGGAATTGACGCTGAAGTTCATAGTCAAACACCATCAGGCCCATTTCAGAATGGAATACTGATTAGCGTTCCTGATGTGAACAAACCACCAGAAGCTGCTATTATTCTCGATGAAGCGTTGAAGGCAGCGGGGGTCATATCCCGGTATATCCCATTGCCTATGGGAAATCCTATGAAGCTTCCTTTTGCTTTATTCATTGGCCCGCCAGCAGCACCTTGATCGTTATTCCTCCTCACCGCCAGCGGGTGAATGCGACTGCGCCATTATGGCTGCTGCCGACCGACCACAGCGCAAACAGAATAGACAAAGGCAGTGAGAAGCTGGTCGTCACTCATCTGAGTGGTCGAGAAATAGATCGGGAAATCCGCCGCCTGACCCTTCGGCCCCGCGTTCGGTGCCTCAACGCGGACAACGTTTAGGTAGCGGCCAGTCTGCGCCCAATCGTTGTCTCCAGCTCTGTATTGAATCCAGGCGCGTTTGAGAATGGCTGGTGCAATCTCCCATTCAACGTATCGTTGGCCTTTGCCGTCGATTCCGAAGTGCATGGCCCTCTCCATCGTGGTCTTTGGCGTGCCGATCTGTCATGCGCGTCGAGACTGTTTAAACGTCGTCCAGCCGTATTACATCGCGACCGATGGCCTTCATGGCGGCCAGGAAGAAGGACGCCGGGAAACCCCCGCGACTGATCTTGTTCGACACAGACGCCTTTGTTTCCGTCATCCCCATTTCCGTGAGCCGGGCCGCTAAGTCTTCATACGTCACATCCGCACGCTTCAGCTCCGCTTTGACGAACCGCTTGGCGCGGTCTCCCCAATCTTGCTCCATCGCTACACCTTCAAAGATCCCGGAACCGGCTTAAACATGTCATATCCGGTATCTTTCCCGTTGACAATATCCAGGCATAAGTTATCATATCCGATATTAACGCATCGGATACAGGTTCATGTCTCAACACTTCCTCCTTTCCGCCAAGGCCCGCTCGCTCAGCATCGCCACCGTGCTTCGGATGTCGGACACCCAGGCCGAGCAGGTGTTCGGGGCGATCCGCTGGCCGGCTACGGATGGCAAGGCGGTGTGCCCGCATTGCGCCTGCCCGACGTGCTACGAGGCCCGCCGCCCGTCCGGTCAGCTCCGGTTCCGCTGCAAGGCGTGCCGCAAGGATTTCAGCCTGACCAGCGGCACCCTGTTCGCCTTCCACAAGCTGCCGCTCCGCACCTACCTCGCGGCCACCGTGATCTTCTGCAACGAGGTCAAGGGCATTGTGTCAAGAAGACGCGCGAGCGTCATGCTGTACGAGAGATGAAGGAGGACCCTTCGGAGCCGTCCTGTAGGGGGAGGCTTCAAACCGCCACGAG
>JAABUY010004968.1_pt1 | contig 13623 bp, 13 predicted proteins | sample 5560271 | NCBI WGS metagenome assembly JAABUY01 (sample SAMN10711886, study PRJNA513374) | rock metagenome | isolation source: Antarctica rocks | place: Antarctica: Victoria Land, University Valley
TGTCGCGATGGAAATACAGTTGCGTGCCGAGGTTGTTGAGGATGAACGCGTGATCCTCGCCCGGCGTGATCTGTGCAACTTGGCCGGTCACTGCAGAGCCGCTCGGCGCTGCGGTGTTCTGTTCCAGATGACCTTTGTGCGAGGCAAGCTGTCGCTCAGCGGCACGGAACGCCTCACGTAGCGCCGCATGAATATCGGGGCGGGCGCGATGATCCTTCGCGTGGTGTGGCGCGCGGGACACCGCGAGGTCGCGTCCCGGCACCGACAGGACGATGTGAACGTCGAACACGTTGCCGGTCCTGTGCTGGTTGTGCAGCGCCTCGATCGACACCCGGCAGCCTATCAGGTGGGCATGGCGTGCCGCCAGCTTATCCACTTGCTGGCGGATGTCCGCTTCCACCGCCGCGGACGGCTCCGTGTTGTGGAATGCAATATCCAGTGGCCGATCCATATATCCCTCCTGTTCAGAACCGCAGCGTGGCTGCTGCGGGTGCCTGTCGTGGCAACCGTTCGCGCGGCACGGCAAAAGCGCGGCCGCCGTTCCGCAACACCAGCACGGCGGCTTGGTTCAACAAGTCTTCATCGTCGGGCCCAGGCTTGCCATGCGCGACTAGGCGCTGACCCGGCTCGAAACGACCCCATAACGTCTCGTCCTCGGCCACCACGACGGTGTCCACGCGCCCTTCCTGCGCCGCCGCCAGGATCTCCTCGAGGCGGATCGCCACGGTCGGCTCGGCCGTGCCAAGCCGGGCGTTGACCTGTTCGAGCACGCCGTCCAGCTCCGATTGCAGGTCGGGCTGCATCAGCTCGACCACCTTGCCGTGCAGCTCCGCCTCGGTAAGGGCGAATGGGTTCAGATGCAGCACAGCCGGGTGCATCCCGCGCAGTTGGGCATGCTTGGCGAAGTGCCCGGCGACGTGCGGATCGGCCACCAGAACAACCGGTGCGGGATCGTCGCCAAGCGCCGCCTTGACCGCGATGGCAATCCTTCGCGGGTCCGCCACGATCAACGCCATGCGGGCCTCGTCGGTCGACGCGGTGTCTGCGGCCAGACGGAAGTCCAGCTCGGCTTGCGCCTCGATCGGCAGCGCCTCTAATGGCACGGCCGTCCAGTCGAACGGCGTCGCACTCAGCAGCCGGACGTTGGATTTACTGAGCGCCAGGATGTTGAAGCGACGGTCGAGCGCCAGCATGGGCAACAGGGGCTTGATGTGGAAGTCGGGCCCGACGACGACCTCGTCCGGCCGCGTCCACGGCAACGGGATGGTGGTCATGACCGCGGATGGCGCATCCCCATCGGGCGCGTCCTCCCACCTCGTGAACAGCGCGAAGCAGGGATCACGATGCCGCGCGAAGTCGGCCCCCGCGGCGAAGCTCCGCAGCGGCTCCAGGATGGCGTTCCGAATGCGCAGGTCCATGCCTCGCCGCTCCAGCCGTTCATCCGCGATCTCGATCAAGCCGCGCAGCCGCGCATCCGGCGCGCGCCTGTCGTGCTCGCCCGGGTTGATGGACAGGTAAACGGAGACGGTGCAGGCCGCAGGGGCCAGCAGCGTCGCGAACATGTCAGGGCCGAGCATCCCGCTGGCCTTTGGTGCGCCCTCGTCGCCCTCGCTGGCCGGGCCCTCCGCCGTGTTCATCCCCGGTGTGCCTGTGCCGGAACTGCTCATTCTGATCCTCCTTTTGGAACGTGGCCTTCGCGGCCGTCCTCAGGGAACGCTGGTCCGCGCGGCTGGGTTGTTTCCGAGATGGATTGCTGTCCGGCCTGCCCGCGCCTGGCGATGCCGCATCCTGTCAACATGGCGAACTCGCCGGAGCCGATCGAGCTTCCTGGGCAGCCTCATGCGTAGCTCCTGCCGTTCCCCCCAATCCCCCGTCCCGGTCTCACCATTCTGGACGCCAACAAAAGCCAACCCGCATTGTTGACCCAAGCCGTGGCAACTTTGGCACCGTCCGGCCTGCTTTCCTTCCTCAAGAAACGGGACATCCGAATGCCTGGCAATGCCGACCTGATCGAGGCCTTTCGCGCCCAGTCCCGTGCCTGCGGTAAGCTGGGCTCGCCATTCATGGCGGCATTGCTGAGCGAGGCAGCGGGCGAGATGGAGCGCGCCGGGTCCATTTCCGGCTTGCTGGCCTCCTGGCCGGGCGATCCGGTGGCGGACGCCGTGCCCCTGCGCCTGGCGGCGGCCCTGCACGCGCTGGCGCTGTCCGATGCCGCCCCGGAGCTTGCCGCCCTTTATCCTGGTGCGGCCCAGGACGCCGAGGCTGCGGCGATCTGGCGAACGGCCTTGTCGGCCATCGAGGCGAACCGCCCCTTCGTGGAGAGCTTCCTGGCTTCGCCGCCGCAAACCAATGAGGTCGGGCGCTCGGCCGCGCTGTTGGGCGGCTTTCTGGAAACCGCGCGGGCGACGGGCGGCAAGCCCATGCGCCTGCTCAAGATCGGGGCCAGTGCCGGCCTGAACCAGTTCTGGGACCAGTACCGCTACGATCTCGGCGAGGCGGCGCACTGGGGTGACGCGAGCTCCCCTGTCACGGCGCAGGCCGAGTGGGCCGGCCCGCTTCCCCCGCTCGACGCATCGGTCGTGGTCGCCGAGCGGGCAGCGTCGGACAGCGCCCCGGTTGATCTAGAAGACCCGGACGCCCGGCTGCGCCTGCGCGCATACGTGTGGGCGGACCAGCCCGCCCGCATGGCGCTGTTGGACGCGGCCGTCGCGCTGGTGCGCCGTCGCGGGCTGCGGGTCGAGCGACGCGAGGCCGGCGCCTGGGTTGCCGAACGTTTGCGCGATCAGGTCGAGGGACAGACGACCGTGCTGTTCCACTCGATCGCTTGGGAGTACTTCCCCGATGCCACCAAGGCGCAGATCCGGGAGGCGGCCGAGGCAGCGGGGCAGCGCGCCGATGCGGATGCGCCCTTCGCCTGGCTGCGGCTGGAGCCGCCTGCGGGCAGCGGCCCCGGCGGCGGCCAGCCTGAACTGCGTCTTACGCTCTGGCCCGGTGGTCACGACCGATGCCTCGCTCGGGCGCACACGCATGGCCCGCCGGTGACCTGGCTTGAAGGAGAAACAACCAATGAGTGACGGAAAAGGCGGCGCCATCCAGGTCCGCAGCCGTGAAACGCTGTCGGAGAACTGGTACAAGCTGGAGAAGGTCACCTTCGACCAAGTCGGCAGCGACGGATCGCGCCAGACGCTGGCGCGCGAGGTTTACCACAACGGGCCGGGTGCGGCCGTGCTGCCGATCGACCGCGCGCGCGGCACGGTGCTGCTGGTCCGGCAGCTCCGCATTCCGGCCTACCTCAACGGCGACGGCCCGATGCTCGTAGAGGCCTGCGCCGGCATGGTCGAGCCGGGCGACAGCCCGGCCGAGACGGTGCGCAAGGAGGCCGAGCAGGAGATGGGCTACCGGTTGCGCGGCGTGCGCGAGGTGTTCGAGCTGTATATGAGCCCGGGCGCCTCGGCCGAAAAGCTGCATTTGTTTGTCGCCGAGTACGGGCCGGGCGATCGGGTCGGGACGGGGGGCGGCGTGCCGGGCGAGGGCGAGCGGATCGAACTGCTGGAACTGCCGCTCGCCCATGCCTGGGAGATGGTCATGGCAGGAGGGATCAACGACGCGAAGACGGTGCTTCTGCTGCAGCATGCACGCCTGAATGGGGTCACGCCGTGAGGCGGGCTGGGACTCGCGCTTAGGTGCAAGTAGCCGAGAGGGCGAGGAAGTTCCCTGCCGCGGGCCATATAGGCCCATGTGCTATTGAGACGGCGGTTCGCTTCGCGCATCGACCAGAGGCGCTGCGTGGGCGTTTTCCGGCTGATCCCACGGTCGATCCTGACACGGTGGCCAACGTGACCGACCCCGAGAGCAGCATCATGAAGACGCGGCACCGCGGCGCCTCGGTCGAGCCGGTGTTCGGCCAGATAAAGGACCGCTAGGGCGCTCGCCGGTTCAGCATGCGCGGGCTCGCACGCTGCCGCGGCGAGTGGCTGCTCCCTTTTGCTTGCTGGTGTTGTTGTCGCCTGGCCGGGGTCACGGTTCTCTCCGCGGTCGGCGTTTGCCGCCGCAACATCTGGTCCGGAGCACAGGCGCTGCAATGTCCACAACGGGCTCGCGTGCAACGCACGTGGCCCAACGGCCTCCCTCGCAGCCGGCCTGCACCCTCGCCCCGGTGGGCAACCCTCACATCCGCACTGCCGTCCGGATGGATCTCGGTCGTTTCGCTACGCGGCCTGAACCTGCTTTTGCTCCGACCAGCGGAACGGCTCGCCGGAGCGCCAAATGCTGTGCAGGATCACCGATAGCTTTCTGGCGAGCGCGACGCGCGCTTTGCCGGGGCCGGACCGCTTGGCGATTGCCTGCGCCCAGTCTTTCAGGCGCGAGGCCCGCTTGACCCGCGTCAGCATCACGACAGCCGCCTCATACAGCAGCGTGCGGGCCAGCGTGTCACCGCACTTGGATATCCGGCCGCTGCGGTCGACCTCGCCTGACTGATACTGCCCCTGTCAGCTTCGCTGACATCACTCCGTGGGATCGCTCCGCGATGGCGTCAAGCCCATGTGCGCGCCGACCGATCGTGATCGGGCAAAGCGCGCCGGGTCCTCGACCGTGCTCACGTAGGCCAGCACGGACAAGACCCCGATGCCCGGCACGCTCATCAACAGCCGGCAGGCCGGGCTCGCCTTTGCCAAGGCGCGCACCGCCTTGTCGAATGCGGCGATCTGCTGGCGCACTTGTCGCCAGGCTTCCAGCATGGGCTGCACAATCGGCGCCAGGTCGTCGCGACCAGCAAGCAGCGCCTCAACCCGCCTGTCGAATGGCAGGCCGCGCATGGCGCCGGGCAGCAGACCGAACGTCTTGAGCACGCCGCGGACGTGGTTCGACAGCCGCGTTGTCATGCCGACGAGCGGCGCTCGTCGGGTCATCGAACCGCCTCCCATGGTGCGAACCGCCGGGCGACAGCGCCCGGATCGCGGCATCATGGATGACCTATGCCCCCGCCGCGATTACCCGATGTCCACACACGGATCGCCGCGCCAAAGCCGGCTCGCAATGACAGCACCCCTTTGCCAAGCAGTGGCGAACGGCCGAAAGTCAGGGCCGTTGGTATTACCCGGTTCATCGCCACATTGCCTGCCTTTCGCAATGCCGAGATACAACAAGCCCCTCCGACCTCTGCCGACCGAGCAGCTGGAGCAGCCGCGGGATAAGAATATGACTAAGTTCATATTTCAGAGATAATGTCGTTTCCAATTCTGTGCCGCCGCGCTTTAGGAGCCAAGCAGCAGAGCCTACACATCAGCATCATACCGACCTGCCGATCATCCCAAAGCGCTGCGCCCGCTTCCAACATACGATTGAAGCGTCAACACCGATGATAGATACAGTCATGCATTAATAATCAGGAGGCATCCATCGCTCGTGAACGAGGAGATGATCGACTGATCCCATAAGTCTGCCGTCCTATTTCTGGCAACTTGGGACCGAGTAGTTTGCCGAATACGCTCCCCAGTTACGAAATTGTCACCTGAGAGCCTGCTGGAGCATTGCGCATAGCCGTCCACGAAGGCGATACCCCGCCGCCGTGATCTATCAAGGTCTCGTGCAGTTGGGGAATTACCAATGGCGCCACCAACAAATCTTCCGATGACTTTCGACGACGAGTTCAACTCGTTATCTCTCAACAACGGATCAGGCGGTACTTGGTCGCCTGCTTACGGCTGGGCTCCTAACGGCCGCACCACGGACAGCCAGAGCTCCTGGAACGTCAACCCATCCTGGGGCCCCACCTCAGGCGGCGACGCGAACGTATTCTCCGACAATAACGGCGTGCTCGCGATCGGCATCAAGCCGACGCCCGGCAGCATCAGCGGCGCCGTCAACGGCACGCCGTTCCTGAGCGGGGAAATTACGACGAGAAACTCGTTCTCGCAGACCTACGGCTATTTCGAAATGAACGCCAAGCTTTCCAACGCGCCCGGCTCCGTGTCCGCCTTCTGGATGCTGCCGGCCGACGGCTCCTGGCCGCCAGAACTGGATGCGATGGAAGTGCTCGGCAACGATCCGACCACGCTCGTCACGACCGTGCACTCCAACGGCGCCGCCAATCCGCAATGGGCCAACATCCCCGACGCCTCACAGGGTTTCCACACCTATGGCGTCGACTGGGAGCCGGACAAGATCACCTGGTATTTCGACGACAAACAGGTGGCGCAGCAATCCACCCCGTCCGACATGAACAAGCCCATGTATGTGGTGCTGAGCACGCTCACCGGGAAATCGAGCGGCTGGGCCGGCTCGCCGAATTCGGGCACGACAGGCGAGATGGACGTCAACTACGTGCGCGCCTACTCCAATAACCCGAACGCCGCTTCCGTCGCACCCGCCAGTCCTTCGCCCGCCAGTCCTTCGCCCGCAAGTCCGCCGCCTGCCGCGCAACAGGCGGCCGCACCGGCCGCCGATACGCCCGCGTCGGCGAGCGCCTCCACACTGGGTCTCAGCCTTTCGGAGGACGCCTATCAAGGGGACGCGCAGTTCACGATCGCCATCGACGGCAAGACGATCGGCGGAGCGCAGTCTGTGAATGCGCTGCACTCGAACGGCAAATCGCAGGATTTCTCCTATAGCCAGGCGCTGACCGCCGGGACCCATGACGTGGCGATCTCGTTCCTGAACGACGCCTATGGCAACACGCCGGATACCGACAGGAACCTGTATGTCAACGGCATCAGCGTTGACAGCACGCCGGTCGGCGGCGCGTCGGCGGTACTGCTCAGCGCAGGCACCCAGCATTTCACGGTAAACGTTCCGGTGCATACCTAACCTCCAAACCGAAGGGCCGGCGTCAGCCGGCCCTTGCGGATTGGGCAGCCAATTGCGTATCTCTCCTCAGGGCAGTGAAGGCGGGCCCTGGGGAGGGAAGCTTGAGTGCTATCGACACCACAGCGCGATCCCAACCGCGCAAGTGCCAGGCACGCCGATGAACGAGGCGACCCGCACCAAGCTGCGGCGCGTCAGCACCGCGACCCTCGCAACCGCGCTGTTCAAGCGCGGCCTTCGCCAGCAGATGATCCAGGACGTGCATCCGTTGCATGCGCCTACTGAGAGCCTGCCTACCGAAAGCATGGTCGGCCCGGCCTACACGCTCCGCTATATTCCGGCGCGCGAGGACCTCAACGGCATCGACGCGTTCCACGACCGCGCCCATCCCCAGCGCGTCGCCATCGAACAATGCCCCGCCGGCGCCGTGCTGGTGATCGACAGCCGCAAGTCGGCGCGCGCCGCCTCGGCCGGCGGCATCCTGGTGACCCGGCTCATGGTGCGCGGCGTGGCCGGCATCGTGACCGATGGCGGCCTGCGCGACAGCGCCGAGATCGCTGGGCTCGGCATCCCCGCCTACCACCAGCGCCCCTCGGCGCCGACCAACCTGACGCTGAACCAGGCGGTCGGCATCAACGAGCCGATTGGATGCGGCGACGCCCCGGTCTGGCCCGGCGATGTCATCGTCGGCGACGCGGATGGAGTGATCGTCATCCCCGCCGGCATCGCCGACGCAATCGCGGATGAGGCGATCGAAATGACCGCATTCGAGGACTTCGTGACCGAGCAGGTCCGTGGCGGCCAATCCATCCTGGGGCTTTATCCCCCGACCGACGAGGCGAACCTCGTGGCGTTCAAGGCATGGCGCCAGCAGGCCGGGCGTTAGACCAATGTCGCCCGAAACATTGCTAGCCGCGGTCGCGCCCGATCAGCGCCAGGCCTTCGGCTACCGAGACGAACTCGCCCCCGCCCGATACGCGTCCTGCGCCGAAGCGTTGCTCGAACATGCCGCGTACCGCCGGCACGAATGCGGTGCCGCCGGTCAGGAACACGCGATCAACCTCCGCCGCTGACACCGACGCCTGCGCCAGGGCACGGTCCACCGCGGCCGCGAGCTGCGCCAGGTCGGGCGCAATCCAGCGCTCGAACTCCGCCCGCGTGACCACCTCCTCGATGGCGATGCTGCCGTGGCGGAAGCGCAGCGTGGCCTGCTTCCGCCGCGACAGCTCCGCCTTTACGCCGGAGACGGCCTGGTAGAGCTGATAACCCAGCTCGTCCTCGATCAGTTGGATCAGGCCGCGCAACTGCTCCGGCCGGGCGCTCGTGCGGGCCACGTCGGCGATCTCCCGCAATGTCCGCGGCGTACGCATCAGCGACAGCCGATGCCAGCGCGCCAGGCCCGCGTAGTATTCTGCTGGGATCGGCATGTCGTTGCCCATGATCCGATACGTGCTGTCCTTGCCCAGCCGCGGCGAGACCACGCGGTCGATGATGCGGAAGTTGAAGCTGTCGCCGGCGACGCCCACGCCGGCGCTGGCGAGCGGCGTTACCCGTTGCGAGGCGCCGGGCTCGAAGCGCAGCAGGGAGAAGTCGCTGGTGCCGCCGCCGAAGTCGCCGATCAGCACCGTCGCCGGCGCGTCCAGCGTGCGGGTGAAGCGGTAGCCCGCCGCCTCCGGCTCGAATGCCATCTCGATTTCGCCCAGGCCGGCTTGGCGATAGGCCTCGCGCAGCCGCGCCTCGCCCAGCGTGTCATCGGCTAGGTCGCCCGCAAAGCGGACCGGGCGGCCGGCGACGATGCGGGCGCCGGCCAGGTCCGTCCCATCGAGCAGCGCGCCCAGGAACAGCGCGACCAGGCGCTCGAGCGTATGCGGCCAGCATAGACTTGGGTCTGGGTGAAGCTGCGCTGGGCCAGATAGGTCTTCATGGACATGATCAGCCGCGTGTCGAGCGGGTCGTCGAGGTAGGCCTCGACCGCGTGCGGCCCGGCTGCATGGCGCAGGGTGCTGCGTCCCGCCGTGTCCTGCCGCCAAAAGCACAGCACGGTGCGGAACACGTCCAGCTCGGCCGCCCCCACGGCGAAGCGCGCGGTGCGAACCGAGCCATCTGGCTGCATGACAGCGACGACCGAGTTGGTCGTGCCGAAGTCGATGCCGATCAGCGACAACGTGTCACGCTTGGCCACAGGTCTTTCCTTTGTCATAGCGAGCATCACGGAAACGGCGAAGTCGCAAGTCGAACAAATACAACGCGCCCTCCTCCCTCTCCCGGGGGGAGAGGGCTTCGGCAGGGGCAACTTTCTGCCAGATGCCGTCGCCGTTTGCTGAACCGACCCTTCTAGCCCGTCTCGTCGCCCAGCGTCTCCTGCACCCAGCGGAACGCGCCGTTCGCGGCCGGCACCCCAGCATAAACGGCGGCCTGGATGAGCAGCGCACGCAGGTCCGCAGCCGACACCCCGTTCCGCAACGCGGGCCGTAGGTGCAGCTTGAACTCCTCCTCCCGGCCCAGCGCCACCATCAGCGCCAAAGTCAGCATCGACCGCGTCTTCCACGGCAGAGCGGGGTCGCCCCACACCTCGCCCCACGCCATGCGGGTGATGAAATCCTGCCATGGCCCGGCGAACGCACCAGCCTTCGCCAGCGAGCGCTCGACATGCTCGGCCCCCAGCACCGCTTTGCGGTTGGCCAAGCCGTCCGCAAAGCTCGTCCCGACCTGCGGCTCGCCCGCAGCCTGCAGCCTGCCGAGGAAGCCGCCCAAATGTGCATTCACCGCGTCGGCCCGTTCCAAGGCCAGGATATGCGCCGCGCGCGGAAGCACCACCAGCTCGGCGTCGGGGATGCGGCCCCTGATCTCCTCCATCATGATCACCGGCGTCGCCGGGTCATCGGCGCCGGCTAGGATCAGCGTCGGCGCCGTGATCGCAGCGTTGGAAGGGCGCAGGTCCATCGCCCCGATCGCGCCGCAGCAGGCGGCATAGCCCTCCGGGTCCATCGCCAAGAACCGCACGCGGTGCGGCCCGACCGCCTCCGGGTGCGACGCCCTGAACCCCGGCGTGAACCAGCGCGTCAGCACAGCGTCGACGATGGCGCCCATGCCCTGCGAGCGCACCGTCGCGGCACGTTCCTCCCAACCGCCGGGCGTGTGCGCCGAGGTCGCCATCAGCACCAGCCCGTGCACACGGTCCGGCCGGCGGGCGGCGAGCGATTGCGCCGTCATGCCCCCAAGCGACAGCCCCACGACGTGCGCCCGTCCCACGTCGAGCGCGTCCAGCAATCCCGTCAAATCGTCGGCCAGCATCTCAATATCGGTGGGTCCCGCCGCGACCGGCGAGCCGCCATGCCCGCGCGTGTCGTATCGCAGCACCCGGTAGCGCCCGGTCAGCGCCTGCGCCTGCGCATCCCACATCCGATGCGTCGTGCCGATGGAGTTGGAGAACGCGACCACGGGCGCGCCTGCCGGCCCCTGCAGCTCGTAGAACAGCTCGGTGCCGTTGGATGCGGTGATCAGAGGCATGGCGTTCCTACTCCTTATGCGATGATTTGCGCGCGGGGCCAGGCGGGGCGCCACAAGCCGATCGGGCATGTAGCCGCTTCTGGCCCAACGCTTCCATCCCCCTCCTGTTGCGATCCGCTTGCGGACTGCTAGGGTCCTCCGCAGACGCGCGCCCGGGCAACGGGCCGTGAACCCGGGAGGAAGCTTTGAAGTCCATGCGGATTCGGCTGGCGATAGCGGTCGCCGGCGCTGGCTTGGCCTGCGGACACCATGCGCAGGCGAGCGTCACGGACATCCTGATCGGGATCGACTCCAAGGTCGCCTATGACGCCGGCGGGCAAAAATTCGTCCCGCCCGGCGAGGACGCAGTGCTGGTCATGGACGTTTCCAACCCGGCGCGCCCGCGCATCCGGGCCAGCCTGCCGCTCGTGAACTCGCTGCTCGGCCCGCCCACCAACCTGCAGATCACCCCGAACGGCCGTCTCGGCCTGGTCGCCAACTCAGTGAATTCCGTGCAGGACAACGGAGCCTGGAAATCGGCGCCGGACGACAAGCTGTATGTCATCGACCTGAATGCGACGCCGCCCAAGCTGATCGACACGGTGACGGTCGGCAAGCAGCCCTCCGGCCTCGCCATCTCCCGCAAGGGCGACCTCGCGCTGATCGCCAACCGGGCCGGCAAGAGCGTTTCGGTGCTGTCGATCGAGGGCACGACGGTGAAGGCTGTGGCCGAGGTGCCGTTGGGCAACGAGGCCGCCGCCATCGCGATAACGCCGGACGGCAAGCGCGCCTTTGCCGTGATGAACCTGGTGAACAAGGTCGCGGTGCTGGCGATCGACGGCATGAACGTGACCTATGACAAGACGCTCGACCTTCCGGCCGCGTTCAACCCCTACAACGTCGACATCACCCCGAACGGCAAGTATGCCGTCGCGTCCAGCACGGGCGCGGGCGGCAAGAACGCGGACGCACTGACGGTGATCGACGCGGCGGCCCCGCGTCCGCAGGTCGTGGCGCTGTCGACGGCGGGGACGGGTGCGGAGGGTTTCGCGTTCTCGCCCAACGGCAAGTGGGCCGTCATCCCGCTGCTGCTCGGTTCCGGCAACAAGAGGGACGACTGGGCCTATGTCAGGAACGGCGAGGCGGTGCTGCTTGCGGTCGGCGCGCAGGGCGAGATGCGGGTCGTGAACCGCTTGCCCGCCGGCGGATTGCCGGAGGGCGTCGCGTTCAGCCCCAACAGCGAGTATGTGTATATCGGCAATTTCATCGACCAGAACCTACAGGTGTTCCGGATCGTGGGCGGGCGTCTGATGGCGACGGGGGTGACGCTGAAGCTGCCGGGGCAGCCAGCCTCGGTGCGGGCCTTGGCCCGGTGAGATGGACCCAGCAGCCAACGAGCGGGCTGACGGCCGATCAGTTCGCCTGATCGGCGTCCCTGCTGAGCAGTTCCTCGGTCAGTGCAATCACCTGGGCGACCTTGAACGGCTTGCGCATGAACCGGGTGTAGCCTGAGCACCGCTCGGAGGCGGCTGCCTCCGCCATCGAGCTCATCAGCACGACAGGGATGCGACGCAGGTCAGGGTCGGCCGCCATCGCGGTCAGCATCGCCCCCCCGTTCATGATCGGCATCATGTAGTCGAGGAAGACGAGGTGGGCCCGCTCCTGGGCCAGCATTTCCAGCCCATATCGGCCGTTGACGGCCATCAGTACGCGGTGCCCCTCATCGGCGAGGATGGCGTCGAACAGCTCCGCAATGCCGAACTCGTCGTCCACGACCAGCACCGTCGCCATCGCTAGCCGCCAGGCCCGGGCGGCGGCTGCCCTGGGGATCGCGAGCCCGGGGACGGCAGGCCCTCTGGCAGGCGCGCGAAGCCGGTCATGATCGCCTCGGCGCTGTCGTTCGACGGCTCGATTGCCAAGCCGTGGTCCGTCAGCGTGAACTCATGCAGCAGGGGATTGAAGCTGCCGTCCCTGACCTTGAGGATGGAGATCAGGCGGTAAAGCCGGGACCGCAGTTCGATGTAGCGCAGCAGGATCAGGTTCTCGGCCAGGCTGGACAGGTCGCCGATCGGCGTGCGGATGTGCGGCCCGATGATGTCGGGCACTTCGAGCGTATAAACCGTCGTGACGCCCTGCACCCGGAGCTCGTTCATCATCGTGGTCAAATAATTGCTCATGCGCCCAGGCTCGTTGGCGACATTCTGAATGGCGCCGAGGCCGTCGATGAACAGCCGCCGCACTCTCCGACGCCGCACCGCTTCCAGCAGTTGCTCGCCATAGGCGTCGAGCAGGCCGTCGGTCGGCGGCAGCCACAACACCTCGACGGCGCCGCTGTCGAGCAGCGGCTGCAGCGGCCGGCAAACCTCGCGGGCCTTGGCCATGATACGCGGCGGCGTCTCGTAGAAGCCGAACAGCAGCCCCGGCTCCTCCGCGCTGCAGCGGGAAAGGAAATGCAGCCCAAGCGTGGTCTTGCCCACGCCGGACGGCCCCATGACCATGGTGGTGGACGCGACGGGCAGGCCGCCGTCCAGCATGGCGTCGAGCCGGTCGAAACCGCTGGAAACCTTCTCGCTCCCGCTGTGGTCCGGGCGCGAGGGCTTGGCCAGCAGCGCCTCGATCCGGGGATAGACCACCAGCCCGTCCCCGGTGATGTCGAAGGCGTGCTTCCCGCGCAGGTAGCCGCTGCCGCGGAACTTGACGACCTGCAGCGCGCGTTCGGCGGACCAGCCGACCAGTTGCTCGCTCAGCTCCAAGATGCCGTCCACCATCGTGTGCTCGGGCGTGACGTTTTCGCTTTGCTTGGCGCTATTGAGCAGGAACATCGTGCAGTCGGTCGCAATGGCAACGCCCTGCAGCTCGTGGACAAACTCATTCAGCGCCTGGTCGTCGGGCGCCGAGCGCTGCGCGGTAGCGAAGCCGTCGAGGATCAGGATGGACACGTTCCGGGCGATGATCTCGCGGCGCACCAGCGCCAGCAGGCCCGGCAGCCCATCCTGGCGCAGGATGTTGAAGCCGCTGATATAGCTGATCTGGTCGGGGATCTTCGACACGTCGAAGAACGTCATCGCGCTCAAATGCTGCAGCATGCGGGCGTGGTATTCTGCAAGCAGCGTGATGTAGAGCGCACAGTTGCCGTCCGCGACGTGGTTGAAGCAGATCTGGTTGCCAAGCGTCGTCTTGCCAGTGCCGGGCGTGCCCTGCATCATATACCCCGTTCACGCGATAATCCGGAACTCCGTTGGGGTTATGACACGGAAATTGTCAGTAATCTCGTCGCAGTAATCGTGCCAGTTCTTTGGCACGTCCTCACGCAGGAAGGTCAGCATCGCG
>JAABUY010004971.1_pt1 | contig 13614 bp, 27 predicted proteins | sample 5560271 | NCBI WGS metagenome assembly JAABUY01 (sample SAMN10711886, study PRJNA513374) | rock metagenome | isolation source: Antarctica rocks | place: Antarctica: Victoria Land, University Valley
CGCGTGCACCTGCGCGCGCGCCGCGTCCCACGCGGCCGCCGCCAGCGCGTGGCACGTCTCGCACCGCATCAGCCCCGCCAGCTCCGCGCTCACCGCCTCGTCCTGCACTGCGGCGGTGGCGCTGTCCACGTCCCTGCACAGGCAGACGAGCCACTCAGCCGGGGAGGAGCGATCGGCGTGCAGCCGGGAACAGGCAGTCCACATGGGGCGCCAAGACACACAGAAGGTGCAGAGCGGGTGGGCATGGGCGCACCGGCGCGCGCGGCCAGCCTCCTGCAGGCGCTGCAGCTCGGGCTGGCTGTACGTGCCCGAGCTGCTGAGCAGCTCATAGCCCGCCGGCTCGGCCTGCTCCTCCACAAAGTTCTCGACGGGGAAGCGCAGCTTGAGCGCGGGCCAGCCTCCCCGCGTCCACACCGTCTCGTCGAACACGTAGCGGTGCTGCGCGGCCGCCGCGCCGGACGCCAGGCACAGCAGCGCTAGCGCGGCCCGCGAGCACGGGGCCGCCCGTCCGGCCCGGGCGCCGCCGCGGCGCCTGAGGATCATGGCCTGGGGTGCCCGGTCGTGCGTGCCCTGTTCAGCCCACGCCGGGAGCTGCGCATGGTTGCGCCGGGGACGGCTCGGGGATAGTAAAGGACTAAAGTCGATGTGGAGCGCGAGCAGGCCTCATGTAGGGGGCAGTCGGCCTCCTGCTCAGGGTTTTCATGGGAGAAAATGCAGCAAGTGAAACATGCAGAAGTCATTCATACATCCACAAGGCGTGCAACCCGTCATTCTGACGGCCCAGGTTCGATCGATCGACTGACCGGTCGACCGATCGACCGACGGAGCCGAGGGCGGACACACGTCTATTATTAGAAAATCTGATTAGGGAACGCACCAGAGAGCAGAATGCACCAGAGTGCGTACAGACAGAGGGTTGGCTTGCTTTTTAAAAGTAGTAATACGCACCGTCTTGCAAGATGTTTGCAATGCTGCTTAGCCAATGCATGCAGTTGTGTGGCTGGCAAAAATATTGAAGTGCGCATGTAGCTCGACCTGCGTACGTGGGCGATCAGAGGGGCGTCAAGACAGAGTGAATGAATAACAACCGGCAAGGTGGAGGCAGAGTGAAGGGAATAATAAGCCAATCACAAAAAAGCAATGCCTCAGAGGAGGCAAAACGGAGATGCCTCCTCTGAGAGTTGAACTCAGTACCTCCCGCTTACTAAACGGGTGCTCTAACCAAATGAGCTAAGAAGGCAGGGCCTGGACAGGGTCCTCCGAAAGCTTTGACATGGCCGCAAATACTGTAAATTATATACGGCTTCAGGTATCGACTGTTGTGCAATTGAACGACACAGCTGCTGTGCAGCAGAGCTGTGGCTACACAGCTCAAGGCTGCATTCCTTCATTCACCGACCTCTGCAGAAAACATCATCTTGAAATCACATCCACACATAAAGCACTCAACACACATCATGTGTGACACATGGCTAGCCCACTCGGCACGCACGCTCCCTGGGACATATACACGACTACAGGCATTCACACACATTCTTGGAGTCATGTGGCACCCAGGCAGCCATCACAATCATCCGCATGTAGTTCTATTGGTCTATTGGTTCACCTCCAACTGCACGACGCATGCCACTCAAGTACATGAACTAAATATAAAGATCTGAACCGATGCCGGCCACCCCGGACAAGAGGCAGGCAGTCTGATGAATGCAGTCGAAATGCGATGTCCTCCTGTGTGACAGGGTAAACTCGTAAATAATTATGTCTGTGACAGGGCCCTCCCTTGTCAGCAGCCTGCGGCACGCACCGCCGCGCTAGGAGACCATGCCAGGACCCCCGGCAGGCGCGCTCTGCTGTAGCTGCTCGGCGCACTGGCGTACTGCGTGCTGCGAGGGTGCACATGACCTGGCTAAACAAGTCCCGGCCCCCTGCTGCGCCGCCCAATGCAAAGCGCGCGCCCCTGTGCGAGGGCCCAATGCGAGTGTGCTCTGTGGCGGCTTGGTGGCATGTCTGTCGCACTGTGTGTCGTAAAGGTTGTACATGGAGAGGCCAGCTGTTTACACAAACACAAAGCATGTCACTGGCGAGAGTGGGTGACGCAATGCACATCCAGTTAGCCTAGCACTAAGTAAGGACAAGTTCCATGCGGTTCCGGAACATACCTGACTCGTCTCACTCTGGGCCCTGGCAAACTGAAGACTTAACCCTCTGGCGGGTAGAGCTGATTGAGGCCCAAGTCCACTCACTTACACAAGTGCGCACTCCACAATCTACCCCACAATCTACCCCAACATCTACCCATGCAGCTCTGACAGGTAGGGCTGACTGAGGCCGCAGTCCACTCACACACTCGAGGGCGCAAGTCACCCCCAAACTGACCCATGCAGCTGGCTGGCCAGAGCCGCACAGCATAAAGCTGCCCTCCGCTCACAGGCGCATGCAAAATGTGGCAGGCCCCGCATGCCTCCGGGTTGAGCCGCCATAGGTGCGCCCCCTCGCGCGCGCGAGCGCACACGCCGCCCGCCCGTGATCACCGGTGTTGTACACAATCGTGCTGCCAGCGCGCCTCGCCAGTGGCGCAGGGCCAGGCCACATGCGCTGCCCTCCCTCGCTCTCGCATGGGTCTCTGCCACGCGCGCATGCATGACCGCCGCCGACGCCGTCGCTCTACACAAGTCTCCTGCATCTAAACAGCTGCAGGGTGGGGTGCGCCCGCCATCGGCCGCTCGGCCTTGCCGCCTGTGCGCGCTGCGGCGTGTCTGCCGCGAGCCTCCACTCTGGGCCACATCGCGTCCGCGCGGGCATAGAGCGGCGGCGGCGCAGGGCTCGCTGTGCGCCCAGGAGTGCCCGATACGGGGGCGGCCGCCGCGCCACTGACGCTGCGCCCGCCCTCGGCCGGCATACACACGGGCGCCGCCCCGTGGCGTTCAGCGGAGCGCGCCGGCGCAGCGGGCGCCGCCCAGGCCCCGCGCTGCGCGCCCGGCTGCACCGCCACCGACACCCGCAGGGCGTCCCTCTTGCGCGCAGCCGTCTCGGCCACTGCGCGCGCGGCCGCGGCCGGGCGCGCCTGAGCCTCCAGCTCAGCGTGCAGCCGCGCCTCTGCCGCCTTGGTCGCGGCCTCAATGCCCTGGCACAGGCACAGGCAGCATGTGAGCAACTGGTGCCACATGGGCGCCGCGGCGCCTGATGCGCATCCTAATCAGCGTCTCAAGCGCCTCCATCAGTGTGCAGCACGCACCGCCGCGCCGCAGCCCATGCCGGGACGCAGCGGGCACGCTTGGTAGCTGTTTGGTGGCATGGCCCGCTGTGCTTGTAAGGTGCGCATGTGACACATGCTAGAGGAAGCAGGCGTGCGGGGCACGCGCTCACCTGCCGGGCGCCCAGCGCCAGCGCCTCGCGCACGGCGGCCTCCCTCTCCTCGTGGCGCGCCTGGTCCAGCGCGGCGAGCCGCTGCTCGGCTGCCGCCTCCGCCTCAGCGCGCCCCTCGGCGCGTCCCTCGGCGCGCGCCTCCCGCACCTAGGCAGCAAATCCCTGATCATGAAGGCATGGCCCACGTAGGGACGACAAGCTTGCCATCGCTCTGGCTGAGCTCCGGTGTCGCATGTCCAATGTTGCCACGCGCGCGTGGCATGTACAGCCGTCTCACTCATATTCAGTCGCACACATGGTCTCGGTGAAGCGCGCTCAGGCGGTGCAGCAAGTGCCTCGCGTGCATGACAGGCTGCGCGCCTGCTTGTCAGCCTCTGCGCCCTCACGCGCCAGCGCCGCCGCGTAGCGCTGCTTGGCTGCTGCCTCCACCTCGTTTCGCGCCTCAGCGCGTGCTTGCAACACCTGGACGCAATCCCTCGATTAGCAAAGCCTGACACAACTTGATCGGGACGGCGCTTGATGCACCGCAGCCCACCAAGACACACACGCCCCATGCCGCCGCACGCATGGCATGCACAGCGGCCTCACTCACAGCGTGTTACAGAGTCTGCACAGAGCAGGCTGTGGCAGTGCAGCTAGCATCCCCACTGCCGCACACGCACAGCCTGCTGCGCGCCTGCTTGACAAGCTCAGCTCGCTGATGCTCGAGCGCCGCGGCAGAGCGCTGCTCGGCCGCTGCCTCCGCCTCGGCGCGCGCCTCTGTGCGTGCTTGGTGTACCTGGCCAAAGTTGCTTTCCTTTGTCATCAGGAGGGCATGGCGAGTCAATTTAGGGTAATACCTCGACCTTCCTACCAGCTCGTCTCCACTACAAGGCCCATGCTGCCACACGGATGGCATGTATGGCGGTCTTGTCCGCAGTCTGTCGCCTATGTCATTTTTAGATACAGGCAAGGGCAGGGGAATCAGCCGCCGCATGAGCACAACAAGCTGCACACTTGCTTGTCAAGCTCTGCGCAGACATGTGGCAGCGCCGTGGCATAGCGCTCCTTGGCTACTGCCTCCGCCTCAGCGCGCGCCTTAGTGGCGCACCTAGGCAAAATCCTTTATTGCTTAGCACTTGGCACAACATGAGCAGGAGGATCGATCGCCTTCATTTTGTCTCCATCACACCACGCCCCACTTCGCTGCGTGCATGGGGTGATCAGCAGCCCTGTTGTCAGTCCGTCACCAGGAAGTGCATGCGAAGGCAAGCTAGTACACCCGCATTGGGTCAAAGTAGGGTAGGGTAGCTGCGCGCCTGCTTGCCAAGCTCCTTGCTTAGCTCCGCGCGCTCATGCGCCAGCGCCGCGGCAATCCGCTGCTCGGCTGTTGCCTCCGCTGCGGCAATGCGATCCTTGGCTGCTGCCTCTGCCTCAGTGCGTGCTTGGTGCACCTACGCAAATGTGCTCAGTCACCAAGGCATGGTATATCTTGGCAGAACAAACTTGAGTGCACTGAGCGCACCCCCACCAGTCCATGCCCCATGCTGCTGCATGCCTGGCATATCGGCGGCCACACTCACAGTCTCGCGCATACAAAAGCAGGTAAGCGCAGTATAGCCAACTGGCGTACGAGCAAAACATCCCCGCGCATGCTTGCTATGCCCTGTGCGCTTCACTGCCGCCGTGAAGTGCTGCATGGCTGCTGCCCTCGCCGCAGCGGGCGCCTCAGTGCGTGCAAGCAATAATTTCCGCGCCTGCTTGTTGAACTCCACGCGCACTTGCGCCAGCGCTGCAGCAAAGCGCTCCTTAGTTGCTGCCTCCGCCGCAGCGTGCGCCTCGGTGCATGCTTGGCGCACCTAGGCACACTTCTTTAGTCAGCAACGTTCGCACACCGTGAGCAGGACGGGCTCTTGCATTTAATCCAGCTCACATCGACCATTGTACTCGTGCCCATGCTGCTACATGCATGGATGTGTGGCTGGCGCCTGTCTCATGCAAATGTGCCTCTTACAAAACCCTGTTTCTATTTCAGGCCAAGATGGCACTCCTAATGGAGCCTTTGCTGCCACACAAGCACTTCAGATTGCGCGCCTGCTTGACAACCTCTGCGTTGAGCGTTAGCGCCTCAGCAACGCGCCCTTCGGCTGCTGCTTCCAGCGCGCGCGCCTCAGTGCGTACTTGGTGCACCTACGCAACTCGAAGTCATCAGCCAAGCATGGCGTGGCACATCAAGCATTGAAGGAGTGCTTGCGTTCACTCCGGCAAGCTCTGTCACCACATGCCCCATGCTGCTACATGCATGGCATCTACAGCAGTCATATCCTGTCTGTCGCTTACCAATCTCTGGAAAAGCAGGCTCAGTGCCAAGTTCCGCACGTGCATGACAGGCTGCGCGCCTGCTTGACACACGCCGCGCGCCCATGCGCCACTGCCGCGGCGATGCGCTGTTCGGCTGCTGCCTCCGCCTCAGCGCGCGCCTCAGTGCGTGCTTGCGAGATCTAGGCACACACTCGCAGTCAGCAGAGCATGCTACATCGTAGAGGGATGAGCTTGCGTTCACTCTTGCTGGGCGCTCCACCACCACACGTCACAGGTTTCACATGCGCAGCATGTACAGCCGTCTCATTGGCATTCTGTGCCTTACACTCTTTGGAAAGCGGGCTCAGACTGTGCAGCCAAGCGCCTCGTGAGCACAACAAGCTCCGCACCTGTTGAGCAGAGTCCGCGCAAGCGTGCCGCAGTGGTGCAGCGCACTCAGTTTCTGTCGGTCACTTGCGTGACTGTGCAAAAGCAGGCTACTTTCAGCGCAGCCGATTCCCGCAAATGGAAAAGGGTGAGGCGTACCCGCTTGTCATGCTCCGCGCGCTCGTGCGCCAGCGCTGCAGCGCCGCGCTCCGCAGCTGCTGCCTCCGCCTCAGAGCGACCCTCAATGCGTGCTTGATTCACCTGAGCAGCAAGGCAAACTCAGGAAAGCATGGTGCATTTTGGTAGTACAAGCTTGCACTGTTCCAGCTGAGCTCCACCGCCCTGTGCCCCAGGCGGGCACGTGCATGGCATGTCCTGGCACGCTTGCCTTGCGTTGTCAAGCTTACCACGACCTGCCCCACTCTGCCCACACGCGCAACATGGACAGCACTCGCACTCTCACAGCATCTCTGCCCGCAATCCGCCCTGCACGAGACCTTGGGGTGCAGCGAACTGCCGCCATGAAATGAACAGCGCACCTGCTTGGCGTGGCCCGCGCACAGGTGCGCGAGCGCCGCTGCCCACCGCGGATCGTCCTTGCGCACACCCAGACTCCGCAAGGCTGCGCGCGTGTCGTGCTCAACTGCCGCACCGGCGCCGCAGCGCGCCTCTGCCTCAGCCGCGCCCAGCGCCGCATGCGCCGTGACAGCCTCGTCGCCGCTGGGTGCCTCGGCCGCCGCGGCCCTGTGCCGCTTGCCGGGCGAGGCCACGGAGGGCGCTCCTGGTTCACCGGCGTCAGCGTCGGCGGCGGCGGCCTCCGAGGCCCGGCCTTCCAAGCGCCGCTTGTCGGGCTTGTGGGGCGCCTTGGCGGCTGGAGCACCCACGGCAGGCATGGCGCGCTCAGGGTCGGCAGCGCCACCGCCGCCGTCGCTGCCTGCGACCCGCACACCAGCTTCTTAGCAGCTCTGCACGCTCGCACTCATGCCTTGCGGATGGCACAGTGGGTCGAGGTTCGGCGGTACTGTGAGACTCAACGCCCCTGCCAGGCTCAGCGTTAGCATGCCCCACCTGCGCGCAGGCCGTTGTCGGCCGCGCCAGCAGGCTCAGCGATGCCGGCAGCGCCGCGGGCGTGCGAGCCGTCAGACGCGTCCTCGGCCGCCGCGCGGTGGCGCGCGCCGCCCGCCGCTGCGTCGTCGAAGCCGCGCCCGCGCGCAGCGGGCGGCCATGTGGACGCCGCCTCGCTACCTTCGGCAGAGCGGGCCGGCGCGGCGGCCGCGCCGCCTTCGGCGCGCCCGCGCTGGACGTCCTGAGCGGTGACCTGGGTGGGTCGGGCGGGGAAGGCCGGCCGCGCCGCGGCGGGCGCGGCTCCAGGCGCGGGCGCGGCGGCCGGGCGCGCATGGGCGCTCCTGCGCTTGGTGGGCCGCGCCGCGAAGGCGCTCGCCTCGCGCGCCTGGCGCTTGCGCTCGCGCTCCGCCTCGAGGCCGGCCACGCAGCACCTGCGACGGAGCATGCGCGTCGCCCTGGAACCGCGCGCGAGCGTGCATGCGGACTCGCGCATCCAGTGTGCAAGGGGTCCCGTTGCTTAGATTGCATTAGCACACCATCCCACATGCGGCACTGAATTGTTTGCAGGGGAGTTATGAGTCCGGTCTTGCGTGTGGAGCAGAGCGCGGTGCAAGCGCAAGGCAGGCGCGCACCTTTGGCCGCCGTTGAACGCCTCGAGCGGGTGGAAGCAGTTGCAGATCCCACACCAGCGCTGCGGCTCGCCGCGGCGCAGCACTGCGCTGCATTTGATGTGCACAGGGCACAGGCGGGACCTCAGGTGGTAAGCTTTGACGAGCGGCTCGGCGCAGCCCGCCACGCCGCACGCGCGAGGGCGATCAAAGCCGTCAAATAGGCGCCGGCTGCTCACTGCTCCATCGTACCACTCCTCGAGCACGGGCAGCGCATCGCGGCTGCGCGAAGCCATGCCACCTGCGCGCCAGCGTACGGTATGGTTAAACCGCCGCCGCCGGCCATCTGTCCGTCGGTGACGGCGACGGCGCACAGAAAGGGGCCGCCGCGCTCAATGAGCAGCGACTGCAGCACAAGGCACCGCCCGTGCCCACCATGCCCTCGGGGCCAGCAGCACTCGGAGGCTTGGCCGCACTGCAAACGGCAGGCGTGCCTGGCCCACCTGCATGTGGGCCGACGCCAGCAGTGGCGGCGGACTGAGCGGCGCTGCCGGGCTGCCCGCTGCCAGCGCCGCGGGCGGCTGAGCCGGGTATGCCAGCCCCGTCATCGGCCGCCGCGCGGCAGTGCGAGCGCGCCACTGCTGCGCCGCCGACGTCACACGCGCGCTCAGCGGGCGGCCGCGCGGGCGCTGCCTCATGAGCAGAGCCGGCCAGCGCGGCGGCCGCGCAGCCGTCGGCGCGTTCGCTCTGGACCTGAGGCATCTCCGGGGTGGCCTGAGCAAGCGCGCTCGAGTGCGCCGCCGCGGGCGCTGCTCCGGATCCGGGCGCGACTGCTGGGCGCGCGTCCCCCTCGCGCGCGGCTGCGGCTGCCTCGGTGGTTCGCACCCGCGCCTCCGTCTGGGCCATCCAGACCCTGCCACGAGGTGCACGCAAATTGCTCGGAATCCTGTGCGATCATGGGTCGCGCCTCTAGCGCAGTCAGCGTTCCATAGACCAGCGGCTGAGCGTGCTCAGCAGGCGACCTTGCCACACCGCTTCACTCAGGTGTGCTCAGGAAGAGGGAGGTGCTTAGCGCTGCGTCGCAGCGCGCCCAGCAAGCGCGGGGCGGGCGCGCACCGATCGCCACTGAGTATGGCGCCAGGCGCTGGCATCTGCTGCATCGCGCACACCAGCGCTGCGGCACGCCGCCGCGCAACACTGCGGAGCACGCGCAGTGCGCAGGGCACAGGCGCTACTTCAGGTGGTCCCTCTTGACGAGTTGCGTGGCGCAGCCCTCCACGCTGCACCAAGGGCGCGGGTGCGTCCAATCAACGAGTTCTAAAGCACAGGTGTGGTACCGCGGCTTCGCCGTGCCACGCCATCTGCGCCGCGCCGTGCGCCTGAGACCTGGCGCGCCAGTTGTTGAACTCCATCAAAGCTGTCGGGGCGCAGAACAGAGGACCGGCGTGCTCAGCCACAGTGAGTGCAACGTGGTCCTTACAGCCAGCGCCCTCCTCGGCCCATCAAAAGTGAGCTCTGCAGAAGCTGATGCCTCTGGATGTGCGCTGATCAGAAGACGGCTGTGCTTCAGCAGCCTGGGCCCGAAGACAGGCGCACCAGGTGCAGGCGGGCGTGCCAGGTGGGCCCGCGTGAACGCTCAGAGCGCTAGCAATTGTGTAATCCTGGCGAGCTGTGTGCTCAGCGCACTGTTTCCGAGACGCAGAGCACAGACTTTGCGCGCCCGCCCTGTGTTCCCGCCCAGGGTGCTCTGCACACTGGTGCCGCACCCGCAATGGACCTTCTGCAGGGGCCTAGCTGGAATGCCTCACGCATCCTTTAGCATTCTACGAAGGTTGTTGAACGTTGCCTGAGAACGTTGCCTGAGAACGCCCCAGCCCTACCCACTCAGAGGCTCTGCACTTTTGGCACTGCCTATGCCTCTTGCAGGCTTCTGGAGGCTACTCTGCTAGCCCTGGAGCGTCACGCTACAGTGCTTAGCCCAAAGGGCTCCGCGCGGGTGAAGAGCAAGTACCTGCTTACACGAAATCGGAGCGGTCAGTGTGCACGACTGCCACATTTTCTATGTTGCCAGCAGCAACTTGCCGCTGGTGGCGCGCACGCAGCTTCGCATGCACTGCTGCAGCGGCGTTGTGGGTGTCGTGCGCCTGCACAGTTTTACCTGCACTTGCAAACACTGTGGCAAATCCAACGCAAGCGCCCAGTAAGTGCGTGACAACGTGCGGGTGAGGTGCGCAGGCGCAGGGACCTGACAACGCCGCCGGCGCTGCCGGCCGGCCCAGATTGCGCAGGCGCAGGACCCTGACAATGCCGCCGGCGCTGCCGGCCGGCCCAGCTTACGCACGGCAGCGGCATCGTCAGGGTCCTGCGCCTGCACAGGCTCCGATGCGGCACTCAGCTCGGCAGCCTGCACCGCAAGTGCCGACGGGTGCGCCGCTGAGGGTGCGGCGCGCTATCGCAAGCGACGCCCTGTGCGTCCGCGCCGGCTGCAGAGGACAGAGTTTGAGTAAGGAGCAGCAAAGTTCGTGGAGATGAAAGCTCAGAGTGCACACAGCAGGCACGCCTGCTGTGTGATGCATGCTACCTCCCTGGTGTCCTGCTCTAGCTAGCGCGTGAGGATGATGAGGGTGCTGCCTCACTGCATGCGCTCTTCTGCATGCTGGAGAGGTTGCACCATCCGGGACCTATGCCAGTGCAGTCAATTGGTGCGCGCTGTGTGGTGAGCACGGCATGCTCCATGTGCGTCACGCTGGTTGGTACTGGGCGCGCTCTTTTGCCCGGAGCGCATGGCCTGCCGGCTACACCGACCAGGGGAGCTGGTGCTGCGAGGCTGCGGCATACGCGAGGACTTGCACTTTGGGGCAGAGCTGGGCGCAGGGTTGTGCAAGGACACCACAGCAAGTCATTCACAGTCCACAAGTATACAGCAAATGTCAGGTATGGAAACTCAGAGGGCAGATCACAAGTTGCTGAATCTGCATGTGTGGCAGCACCTACATCGGGGTTTAGTCGCAGCCCCGTTGTAAACACCTGGAACAAGCAACATCCTGGTGTCCTGACCTGCAAGTGCAACGCCAACCCATTCAAACAAAGCATGTAGATCATGCCAATGGCCCTGCATCTCTTGCCCAGCAGGGCCACATTGAGAATGAAGTTTCAGTTCGAGGGAAATGCATTATAGGCAGTGCTGGCTGAAACTTTCAGCCAACAGTGCCTGTACTTCTTTTCACTCAAGCGCACATCACGCTGCCCCCACCACCACCCTACCGGCCCCCCAGGTCCCCCCCCGCCAGCGCCTCAGCGGCTGCGTCCGCCTGCGCGGCCGCGGTCTCCTCCGCCAGTGCTCCAACCAAATGAGCTAAGAAGGCAGGGCCTGGAGAGGGTCCTCCGAAAGCTTTGACATGGCCGTAAATACTGTGATATATATATATGGCGCAAGCATTTGACTGTTGTTCAATTGAATGACAGCTGCTGTGCAGCAAAGCTGTGGCTACACAGCTCAAGGCTGCACTCCTTCAAACACGGACCTCTGCATGCTGTTCCAGAACACAGCATCAGGACATCACATCCACACATAAAGCACTCAGTACGCATGGCTATCCTACTCAGCACGCACTCTCCCTGGGACAGGCACACTGACTTAGAGCGTTGTTGCACACTCATGGAGTCATGCGGCAGCAAGGCAGCTCTCACTATCACCACTACTCGTCAAGAAGCAGAAAAGATAGGGCTGTGTCGGTGATATTGACAGCCACAGCTCGACTGGCTTCGTTTATTTCAGCTTCATAACCTGCCTGACAGCCCCCATGTCGGGGCTGGGCGCCTGAGGAGCCGAGTTGGCCCAGAGCCCAGACTTGTTGCAGCTGCACGGCAGGGTGCAACATTGCATGAGCCAGCTGTTCACAAGAACACAAAGCACATTACTGGCAGTAACTTGCTGGTGAGAGTGGGAGCCGCAATGCACATGGAGTCAGCCTAGCACTAAGTAAGGACAAGTACCATGCGGTGCCGCTCGCAAACCTGACTCGTCTCACTCTGGGTCCTGGCGGACTCAAGACGTCGACCCTCTGGCAGGTAGAGCTGATTGAGGCCCAAGTCCACTCATTCACACGTGCGCATTCACCCCAAACCCGACCCACGCAGCTGGCTGGCCAGAGCCGCACAGCACGAAGATGCCCTCCGCTCACAGGCGCATGCAAAAAGTGGCAGGCCTTGCATGGCGTTCTGTGAGCTGCCACAACCGCGCCCCCTCGCGCGCGCAAGCGCAACGCACGCGCCATGGTCTCCGGTGTCGCACCCGATTGTGCTGCCGGCGCGCCTCGCCAGTGGCGCAGGGCCAAGCCGCATGCGCTGCCCTCCCTGGCCGTCGCATGGGTGTTCCGCGCCGCGCGCATGCATGACTGCTGCCGTCGCTCCACTGAAGTCTCCCGCATCTAAACAGCTGCAGGGTGGCGTGCGCCCGCCGTCAGACGCTCGGCCTTGTCACCTGTGCGCGCTGTGGCATGCCTGCCGCGAGGCTCCACTCTGGCCTCCACTCTGGGCCACATCGTGTCCGCGCGGGCATAGAGCGGCGGCGGCGCAGGGCTCGCTGTGCGCCCAGGAGTGCCCCAAACGGGGGCGGCCGCCGCGCCGCTGACGCTGTGCCCGCGCTCGGCCGGCACCCACACGCGCGCCGCCCCGTGGCGTCCACCGGAGCGCGCCGGTGCGGCCGAGGCCCCGCGCTGCGCGCCCGGCTGCACCGCCCCTGACACCCGCAGGGCGTCCCTCTCGCGCGCGGCCTGCTCAGCCTCTGCGCGCGCGGCCGCGGCCGCGCGCGCCTGCACCTCCAGCTCAGCGCGCAGCCGCGCCTCTGCCGCCTTGGTCGCAGCCTCAATGCCCTGGCACAGGCACAGGCAGCATGTGAGCAACTGGTGCCACATGGGCGCCGCAGCGCCTGATGCTCATCCTGATCAGCGTCTCAAGCGCCTCAATCAGTGTGCAGCACGCACCGCCGCGCCGCAGCCCATGCCGGGACGCAGCGAGCATGCTTGGTGGCTGTTTGGTGGCATGGCCCGCTGTGCTTGTAAGGTGCGCATGCGCCACATGCCAGAGGAAGCAGGCGTGCGGGGCAGGCGCTCACCTGCCGGGCGCCCAGCGCCAGCGCCTCGCGCACGGCGGCCTCCCTCTCCTCGTGGCGCGCCTGGTCCACAGCGGCCAGCCGCTGCTCGGCTGCCGCCTCCGCCTCAGCGCGCGCGTCGGCGTGCCCCTCGGCACGTCCCTCGGCGCGCGCCTCCCGCACCTGGGCAGCAGATCCCTGTTAATGAAGGCATGGCCCATCTTGGGATGACAAGCTTGTTATCACTCTGGCAGAGCTTCAGTGTCACATGGCCCATGCTGCCACGCACGCATGGCATGTACAGCCGTCTCACTCACATTCATGCACATATGGTCTCCGTAAAGCGGGCTCAGGCGGTGCAGCCAAGTGCCTCGCGTGCACAACTGGCTGCGCGCCTGCTTGTCGAGCTCCGCGCGCTCATGCGCCAGCGCCGCGGCACAGCGCTGCTCGGCTGCTGCCTCCACCTCATCGAGCGCTTCGGTGCGTGCGAGCAACACCTAGGCACACTGCCTCAAGTCAGCAGCGCATGCATGTTTGAGTAAGACAAACGCCTGCATTGATTGCAGGCGCATTTATGACGATTCAATCACATAGCCTGTCTCCAAAAATGGTGAGCGTATCATGAGAAAGGTACCGTGTACATTTCAGTGAGATTCAAAGGCGGTTCCAATCAACAGACCAAGCTGTGCACCAGGACGCCTGGACTCTTGCTGGCTCGTATACGGTACCATCTCACAACACTCTTGACATTCATTGAGACAGGCTTTGTGATTGTGAACATTCACTGCGGCTCATGCTCAGCACCACACGTCCTCT
>JAABUY010004977.1_pt1 | contig 13596 bp, 13 predicted proteins | sample 5560271 | NCBI WGS metagenome assembly JAABUY01 (sample SAMN10711886, study PRJNA513374) | rock metagenome | isolation source: Antarctica rocks | place: Antarctica: Victoria Land, University Valley
GGACTATTCGTGCACTGGCAGAGCGCGCCGCCACGAGAGGGTCGGCCTGTAAGAGCCGTATGACGGGAGACTGTCACGTACGGTTCTGTGAGCGCCGGGGGGTGAGATTCCCCCCGGCTACTCGACTCGGCTAGGCGCTCGGCCTCGTCATCGGGGAGCAGCTGGGCGGCGCTCAGGTGCTCGGCGGGATCTGGCATCGCTGATCAGGCTACCATTTTCCGCGTACCCATGCGGATGAACCTACCAACATGTTGCTGACGGCGCGAGGCGACCGCCCCGTCGCGCCCGCCGTACGCCGGCCTAGAATCAGGCCGATGGATTCGGTCTATGAGCTCTATAAACGCGGCACCGCGCTGCTGGCCGCCGGAGACCATCACGCCGCCGTCGTCCCGCTCGCCCAGGCCCGTGCCCTGGAGCCCGAGAAGGGGTCCATCCTCGAGGCGCTGGGACGGGCCTACTTCCACACGCGGCGCTATGAGCAGGCGGCGGCCGAGTTCGCCGCCCTGGCCGAGCGGGCGCCGACCAACGACTTCGCCCTCTTCTGCCTGGGACGCTCGCTCCAGCAGCTGGGACGCCACGCCGAGGCCCGCCACCCGCTGGCCCTGGCGTGCTGCCTGCGTCCCGACCGCCAGGACTACCGGACCTACCGGGACCGGGCTCGCCTGCGGGCGGGCGACGCTGAAGCGGCCTAGCCGTCCGGCTCGCGGACCGGCCGGCCTTCGCGAGGCTCAGCCCGCGCTCGGTCTCACCGGCAGCACGAGCTCGCGCGCGCGGGTTGCGGCCGCCACCAGCAGCCCGAGGAAGGTGTCGAGGGTCTCGGCGTCCACCGCCGCCAGGGGCAGCTCGCCCTTGACCATCACCTCTCCACCGCCGGCCTGCGCGAAGCACACCAGCGGGGTCTGGCGGTTCCAGAAGAGCAGCTGCCGCGGGTCGAGGAGGCCGCCGGGCAGCACGTAGGCCTGGGCGCGCAGGAACCCATCGCGCGGGGAGAGTCCGACCTCGAGCGCCAGTCCGCCCGCCTCGAGCTCCAGTCCCCACTCCTCGGGCGACAGCCGTCGCGCACCCGCATCCAGCGAGGTCATGAAGCGTTCGAGCTGGGCGCGGGCGGCATCCATCGCGCAGCGAGGCTAGACCGACCTCGGGGTGGAGCCCCGCGCGAGCCGCGGTTGGGCGTCCCGCCAGGGGCGAATTGCTATTCTCGGTCGACGGCTTGCGTGCCGGCCCGAGGCCGGTGGTCGTACCGAAAGTGGGCGCTCGCCCACTTTTTTTCTACCCAAAACCGGAGGTGAGGATGAGCTCGATTCAGGAGGAGATCGAAGCCCAGCTCGCTCCGGTCGAGCCCGCCGTCGAGGTGCTCCTCGCCGAGGTGCTGGGCGGCCACACGGTGCGCCTGTTCATCGATCACCCCGACGGCGTGAGCCTCGCCCTGTGCGAGCGGGTCAGCCGCCACCTGGTGGCGGTGCGCGAGCGCTACGCGCTGGAGGTCTCCTCGCCCGGTCGCGAGCGGCCGCTGACCAAGCCCCGTCACTTCCAGCGCTTCCTCGGGCGCCGGGCTCGCGTGCGCACTCGAGGCGACCACGAGGGCGCCAGCAGCTTCGTCGGTGAGCTGGTCGGCGCCTCGGAGGCAGAGCTGACCCTGGCGGCCGACGCCGGCCTGTTGACCATCCCCTACGCCGACATCCAGCGCTCCCACCTGGTCGGCGATACCTGAGCCCGGAGGAGGACCCATGTCGAAGGAGATCATCGAGGCCACCCGAGCGCTCGCCGCCGAGAAGGGCATCGCCGCCGACAAGCTGTTCGTGGCCCTGGAGGACGCCCTGCTCTCGGCGTACAAGAAGACGCCGGGCTCGGCGCGCTACGCCAAGGTCGAGCTCGACCACGAGACGGGTGACTTCAAGGTCTTCGAGCTCATGATCCCGCCCGAGCTCGAAGCGCAGCTCATCGTCGAGACCATTGACGAGGAGACCACGGTCGACCCCGAGACGGGTGAGTTGCGTGAGCCCGAGGAGCCCGAGATCGATCCCGTGAAGTTCGCCGAGTACGAGGACCAGATCGAGACGCGCGACGTCACGCCCGACAACTTCGGGCGCATCGCCGCCCAGACGGCCAAGCAGGTGATCCTCCAGCGCATCCGCGAGGCCGAGCGCGACATGATGTTCGAGGAGTACCGCGACCGCGTGGGCGAGCTGATCACCGGCCTGGTCCAGCAGAAGGACGCTCGCTACACCCTCATCCAGCTGCGCGAGCGCGTGGAGGCCCTGCTGCCCAAGTCCGAGCAGGTCGAGGGCGAGCGCTACGAGCACTCCCAGCGCATCAAGGCGGTGATCAAGGAGGTCTCCGCCTCGACCAAGGGCCCGAGCATCATCGTCTCGCGCCGCGACCCCGAGCTCATCCGCAAGCTCTTCGAGCTCGAGGTGCCCGAGATCGCCGACGGCCTGGTGGAGATCACCGACGTGGCCCGCGAGCCCGGCTACCGATCCAAGATCGCCGTCATCTCCCACGCCGATGGCGTCGATCCGGTGGGCGCGTGCGTAGGCCCGCGTGGCTCACGCGTGCGCATGGTCGTCTCCGAGCTGCGCGGCGAGAAGATCGACATCATTCCCTACAACGACGAGCCCGCCCGCTTCGTGGCCAAGGCGCTGAGCCCGGCCCGGGTGCGCGAGGTCCTCGTCGACGATGACGGCAAGCAGGCGACGGTCGTCGTTCCCGACGATCAGCTCGCGCTGGCCATCGGGCGCGAGGGCCAGAACGCCCGGCTCGCCGCCCGCCTCACCGGCTGGCGGGTTGACATCCGCTCCGAGACGGAGTTCGCCGCCGAGGAGTCCACCCAGGGCTACAACGAGGAGGAGACCGGTGGTCGCTGCGGCGCCGTGCTCTCCTCGGGCCGCCGCTGTCCCAACGCCGCGCTACCTGGATCGCGGTTCTGCGGGCTGCCGACCCACCAGGCGCTCCAGCACGAGCCGGCCCCCGCCGGAGAGGGCGCGCCGACCGTCGCGGTCGAGGCCTCCGCGGGCGAGGCCTCCTAGCTGGTGGCCCTCCCGGGATGAACCACTAGTCCGGTCTGTCAGTCGTGTCCCGGTCCGGCGCGGAGTCGGCCGCGCCCGGGGCCGGGCGGGTCCCGGAGCGCCGCTGCGTGGGCTGCGGGCAATCGGTACCGAAGTCCGGGCTGCTGCGCCTGGTGGCCGACGACGGTCGGCTGGTCCCCGACCCGGCCGCGCGCATGCCCGGACGGGGAGCCTATGTGCACCGCGATCCCGCCTGCTGGCAGCGGGCGCTGGGGCGTCGGGCGTTTGCCCGGGCGCTGCGCACCGCGGTGACGCCACCGGCGCAGGCGCCCTTCGTCCACCAGGATTGGCGCCCGCCGTCAGCGGATACCTAGGAGGGGCGGGTCACGTGGTCCGCGAACGAGTCAGCGACGCACGGGAGGCAGCCATGGCCGAGAAGATCGACAAGCTCAAGGGGCGCACCAAGGAGGCCGCCGGCGACATCTCCGGCGATCAGGATCTGAAGAACGAGGGCAAGGTCGACCGGGCCAGCGGCTCGGTCAAGGGCAAGGTCGGCGATGCCGCCGAGAAGGTCAAGGACGTCATGCCGGGCGGGACCAAGCGCTAGCCATGGCCGAACTGGGTATCGCGCTGGTCCTGGCCGGAGTGGCCTTCGTCGTCCTGGCCATCGTGGTCAAGACGATGGTCGTGGCCATCGTCGCGGCCGTTGTCGTGTTCATCGCCGTGGGCTTTGGTCGGCGGATCGTGGCGGACCTCGGGCGCCAGCGACGAATTCCCTGACCGCGCCCGCCGACGCGTCGACGGCGCGCCGGTGGGACGCGGTCCGCAACGTGAGGGTGATGTCGATGGCCGACATCGTCGCGCCCGCCCTCGCCGGGCCCTGCGTGGACGAGCACTTGGTCGCGGTGAGCCGCTCGAGGGCGGGACCGCGCGGCGTGCGGGCGGGCACCGATGGGCCCGTGCTCGGTCCGCTGGAATTGGGGGGCCGACGACTCGTCGAGCGTCTGCTGGCCAACGCAATTGCGCTGCTGCACCCGTTCGAGCTGAGCGCGAAGACCCTCCTGGCCGGCCTGCTGGGCTTCATCGTGGTCCTGGTGACCGACGCGATCGCTGTCGCGCTCACCCTCCACGAGTCGCCGATCGACGCCACCTACCTGGCGACCAGGACGATCGTCACCGTCGGCCCGAACCTCGCCATCGAGCACGGTCCCGGGTGGCTGAAGCTCTTCAGCGCCGCGACGATGCTCGCGGCGCTGGCGTTCACAGCGGTATTCACCGCTGGCCTGATCAACCGGCTGCTGGACCGGCGCCTGGTCGCCATCGTGGGGCCCCGGGCGATGCCGCGCCGCGATCACGTGGTGATCGTCGGGCTGGGACAGGTCGGACTGCGGCTGTGTCTCATGCTGCGCGAGCTTGGCATCCCGGTGGTGGCGGTCGAGCGCGATCCCCAGGCCGACAACGTGGCGCGGGCCAAGCAGTACGGCCTGCCGGTGGTGATCGGCGTCGGTGCCAGCGTCACCGTGCTACGCCGCATGCGCCTCGGGCGCGCCCGAGCGTTCGCCGCCGTGACCTCAGACGAGATCGAGAACATCTCGGCCGCCGTCGCTGCGTTGGCCATCCGCGAGGATCTCCCGACGCTGCTGCGCGCGGGCAGCGGCGACATCATGGACGAGACACGCGCTCTGTTCAGCATCGGCGTCGTCCGCGACGTTTACCTGATCGGCGGGTCCCTGCTGGCTGCTACCGCCCTCGGCTCGCAGGCCAGCGAGGCCTTCGTGTACGGGGAGACCGTCTACGTGACCCGTGTGGACGGCGGGATCGAGCCGTTTCACGCCCACGCGCGCGCCATGCCGGACGCAACCCAGGCCGACACCTGAGAAGGGTTTGGGGACCTCGAGGGAGGTTCGTCAGGACCAGCTCACTCGGTGGCAGGGCTGAGGGCCATGGCCGGTGGCCGGGATGCCTGGTCGCCCAACTAGACTCCACGGGCCATGGCTAAGAAGCGCGTCCACGAGATCGCCAAGGAGCGGAACATGACCGCCCGGGAGCTGCTGCGGCGGCTCCAGGAGGCCGGCATGGACGTGCGCGCGGCGGCGTCGAACATCGACGAGCAGACCGCCCTGCGCGCCCTCGGCGTCCTTCCCCCCGAGCCCGCCGGACCCGCGAATGGAGCGCCGGCCGATCTCGCCGGCGCCAACGGCGCACCGGCGAGCCGTTCGCCGGTCAAGGGGTCGGCGACCGGCAACGGCGCCCCGGCCGGACCAGCCACCGACGGAGCCACGGGGACCCCGGCCGATTTGCCTGCCGATGGCGATTCCGGCGGCGAGCCTCCCGCCAACGCTCCCCGGCCCACGCGCGACTCGCTGGTGGGGGATCGGGCTCCGGCGTCCGGCGGCGGCGGCCGCCGGCGGGTGATCATCGACTCGCAGGCTTCGCGGCGCCAGGGCGGTGGGCCGGCACCCCAGCCGCCGCGCCGTCAGCGTCGCGGCCGTCGGCGCCGAGGCACCTACGAGGAGCCCGCGCCCATCGACACCTCCGCGCTGAAGGCCGACGTCGTCCGCATCAACTCGGGCTCGACGGTCAAGGCCGTAGCCGAGTACTTCGGCGTGCCGGCGCCGGAGATCATCAAGAAGCTCATGGGACTGGGGGAGATGGCGACGCTCACCCAGACGCTCTCCGACGATGCCCTCGGCCTGCTGGCCGGCGAGTTCGACAAGGAGATCGAGATCGTCCGCGCCGCCGACGACGTGGGGGATGAGCCCGAGTTCGACGACGCCGACGAGGAACTGGTCGAGCGCCCGCCGGTGGTGACGATCATGGGCCACGTCGACCACGGCAAGACATCGCTGCTGGACGCGATCCGCTCGGCTCAGGTGGTGGCCGGAGAGGCGGGCGGCATCACCCAGCACATCGGCGCCTACCAGGTCCAGCACGGCAGTCGTGCCATCACGTTCCTCGACACCCCCGGCCACGAGGCGTTCACCGCCATGCGCGCGCGGGGGGCCAAGGTCACCGACATCGCGGTGATCGTCGTGGCCGCCGACGACGGGGCCAAGCCGCAGACCGACGAGGCCGTCGACCACGCGCGGGCCGCCGGGGTCCCGATCCTCGTGGCCGTCAACAAGGTGGACAAGGAGGGCGCCCAGCCCGACCGCGTGCGCACCGAGATGTCCCAGCGCGGCCTGCAGCCGGTGGCCTGGGGCGGCGAGACCGAGTTCGTCGACGTTTCGGCCAAGACCAGGCAGGGCCTGGACGACCTGCTGGACACCATCGGCCTCATGGCCGAGGTCGAGGAGCTCAAGGCCAACCCGTCGGCCGACGCCTCGGGCGTGGTGATCGAGTCAAAGCTGGACCCCGGTCGGGGGCCGGTGGTGACGATCCTCGTCCAGCGGGGCACCCTCGGCGTCGGTGACGCGCTCGTGGCCGGCCCGCACTGGGGCCGGGTACGGGCGATGAACGACTTCACCGGCGAGCGTGCCAAGCGGGCGCTGCCCGGCGAGCCGATTGAGGTGCTGGGCTTCAACGGCGTCCCCGAGGCAGGCGAGTACGTCCGCGCCGTCGAGAACGAGCGCCGGGCTCGTCAGCTGGGGGGCGAGCGGGCCAACCGCCTCAAGACGGAGTCGCTGGCGCGTCGGTCGGGCAAGAAGTTCTCCCTGGAGAACGTCTTTCAGCTCGCCCGCGAGGGGGCGGTCAAGGAGATCAACCTCGTGCTCAAGACTGACGTTGCCGGCTCGCTGGAGGCCCTTGAGGATGAGATCGCCCGGCTGCCACAGGACGAGGTGGCGGTCAACGTCATCCACCGCGGCGTCGGCGGCATCAACGAATCCGACGTCATGCTCGCCTCCGCGTCCAGCGGCATCGTCATGGGCTTCAACGTGCGCCCGGTGGGCGACGCCCGGCACGCGGCTGAGCGCGAGGGAGTGGAGATCCGTTCCTACTCGGTCATCTACCGGGCGATGGACGAGCTGCGCGCCGCCATGGAGGGCATGCTCGAGCCCGAAGAGGTGGAGCATACGGTCGGCTCGGTGGAGATCCGCCAGCTCTTCCGCGCCTCGCGCGTCGGGGTCATCGCCGGCTCCCATGTCAGCGAGGGCCACGTCACCCGTGGGGCCGCATGCCGGCTGGTGCGGGACGGCACCGTCGTCTACACGGGCCAGATCGGCTCGCTGCGGCGGTTCAACGAGGACGTCCGCGACGTCCAGGCTGGTTTTGAGTGCGGCATCGTCCTGCGCGACTACCAGGACGTCAAGGAGGGCGATGTCATCGAGGTCTTCGAGACCCGCCAGGTCGAGCGCGCACTGCAGTGAGCGGGCGCGGCTACGTCGGCCTGCTGCTCATCGACCTGCACTTCCCAGAAGCCGGGAGCCTGAAGGACAAGCGCGCTGAGCTGCGCCCGGTCCGCGAGCGCCTGCGCCACATGGGCCTGTCGGTGGCCGAGATCGACCACCATGATCGCTGGCAGCGCGCGACGCTGGCCGGCGCGCTGGCCGCCAGCTCGATCGGGCGCCTGGAGGAGCTGGCCGACGCTGTCCAGCGCTGGCTGGACGCGCGCTTCGAGTCGGGCGCTGCTGTCCGGCGCGTCGTGGTGTCCACCGGCGAGCTGCTCGACCTTGGGCTCGAGGCGGGACGGGTCTAGGATGGCCTCAGGCCGCATGCGTCGAGTCGACGCCGCGATCCGGGAGGTCTTGGCAGAGGCGCTTCTCGGTCTGGCCGACCCACGCATCGGGTTCACCACCGTGACCTCCGTGACCACCAGCCCCGACTTGCGCCACGCCCGCGTCTACGTGAGTGTCCTGGGAGACGAGGACGCCCGGCGGGAGAGCCTCGTCGGCCTGGACGCCGCCCACGGCGTCCTCCAGGGCCAGCTTGGTCGCGAGTTGACCCTCAAGCACACGCCAACCCTCACCTTCGTCCACGATGACACCGCCGAGCGCTCGATCCGCATCGGATCCCTGCTCGCCGAGGGCCAGCGGGAGCGCCCGGCATGAGCGTCGAGGCCAACGGCGCACGCTCGGCGCGCGACCGCGTGCTCGAGGAGGTCCGCAACGGTGAGCGCTTCGCGCTGATCACCCACGAGAATCCGGACGGGGATGCGCTGGGCTCCCTGCAGGCCATGCAGGAGGTGTTGACCGCGCTGGGCAAGGACTCGGTGATGTTCATGAGCGCCGAGGAGTTTCCCCTGCCCCACGAGTACCGCTCCTTCCGCCTGGCCGGGCTGGTCACCGAGGAGCCCGCCGACGTCGCCGAGCGGACCATCGTGTTCCTGGACTGCGGCAACCTCGAGCGTAATCCGGCCGACGCGTTCAAGGGGCCGGGCCGGCGCATCCTCAACATCGATCACCACCACGACAACACCCGCTTCGGGACCGTCGACCATGTAGTCCCCGAGGCCTCCTGCACGGCGGAGATCATCTGGGACCTGATGCATGGCCTCGGGGTCGCGCCGACGCAGACCATGGCCGAGGCGCTCTACGTCGGCCTGGTGACCGACACCGGATGCTTCATGTACGAGAACACCGGGCCGCGCGCGCACGTGATGGCGGCCGAGCTCATCCAGGCCGGCGTCGACGTCCACGGGGTCTACCGCCGCCTCTATGAAGGAGTGCCGCTGGCCAAGCTCGAGCTGCTGGCGCGGGCGCTGGGCGCCGTGGAGCGCCACGACGACGGGGCCTTGACCCTGACGCGGCTGGACCGAGCCGACTTCGAGCAGACCGGGGCCGAGGAGAGTCACACCGAGGGCATCATCGACCACCTGCGGGCGGTGTCGGGGACCTCGGTCGCAGCGCTCGTGCGCGAGCGGGTGGGGGAGTGCTCGTCGGCCGGCGCGCGCAAGGTGTCCCTGCGCGCGGCCGACGGAGGCGTCGACGTCTCGCGCATCGCCCGCAGCCTGGGAGGCGGCGGCCACCGGCAGGCGGCCGGGTTCAACACCGACCTGGGGTGGGAGGAGCTGGTGGCCGCGCTGCGCGAGGCGGTGGCCGAGCAGCTCGGGCTGGCCGCCGCGTCGTAGGGGACCCCGACGGCCGGGACGCCTGGCCGCGCGTAGGGACCCCGACCGCCGGGAGCCTAGCCCCGCGCTGCTGCGGTTCCCCGGACCTCGATGTCACCCGTGCGCTCGAGGTGGCGCCAGCTCTGGCGCGTGCCGAGCGCCGCTCCCACGAGCGCCTCGATCACCACGAGGTACATGAGCTGGCGGTAAACGATCTGCTGGAGCGGCAAGACCCACAGTACCCGTGTCCGCTCGCCGTCGAGCCGAAAGGCGTAGAGGGCCTGAACGAGCAGCAGCCCGTTGAACGCCGCCCAGTAGGCCAGCACCATCAGCGGGTCCAGGAAGAGCAGTCCGTAGACGGCGAACAGGTCAATGACCGGCGCCAGCAGTGGCAGCACGACCTGGTAGACGATCAGGTAGGGCAGCGCTCGGCGCCCGATCCGTCGCTCCGGGCCACCGCGCAGCAGAGCCCGGCGGTGCTTGTAGATGGCCTGCAGGGTGCCGTACGCCCACCGCGAGCGCTGGCGCCAGAGTCCGCGGAGGTCCGACGGAGCCTCGGTCCACGCCCGCGCGTGCTCGGCGTACACGACGCTCCACCCTCGACGACCCAGGGCCATGGTGACGTCGGCGTCCTCGGCCAGGGTCGCTTGGGAGACCCCGCCGATCTCCTCCAGGGCCGGGCGCCGGAAGGCGCCGATGGCCCCGGGCACGCAGGGCATGCAGCCCAGGACGTCGTAGGCCCGGCGATCGAGATTGAAGCCCATCACGTACTCGATGTGCTGCCAGCGCCCGAGCAGCCCACGGCGATTGCCGATCTTCGTGTTGCCCGAGACCGCTCCCACCCGAGGGTCGCGAAACGGCGCCACCAAGCGGCCGAGCGCCTCGGGCTCGAAGACGGTGTCGGCATCGACGGTGACCACGACGTCGTGGTGGGCCAGGTCGATCCCATGGTTGAGCGCCGCCGACTTCCCCGCGTTGGTCTGGCTGACGACGCGCACGCGGTCAAGTCCGAGCTGCTCCACCTGCGCCGCCGTCTCATCGGTGGAACCGTCGTCGACGACGATGATCTCGAACCTCGGATACGCGCTGGCGGCCAGCGAGCGCACCCCCCGGGCGATGCCCACCGCCTCGTTGAAGGCCGGGACGACGATGGAGACCGGCGGTGTGAGCCCGTCCGATGGCGGTGGCTGGCGTCTGAGCCCGCGCACGTGACGCGCGGCCAGGGCGAGCAGGACCAGCGCACGCAGGGCGACGAGGATGGCGACGACCACCAGGGCGCCGGTCAGCAGTCCGGTGATCAGGCGCGAGACGTGCAGGGCTGAGGTGAAGGCATGGCCGCGCAGCCGCTGCCCCCAGCCGGCGGGCAGCTCGACGGCCGAGGGCGGCAGGCCGGCGATGTCGGAGACGCGTACGAAGGTGTAGCCCTCATGGGCCAGCCGCGGGATGATCTGGCCCAGGGCGGCGGCCGACTCCGAGCGATCGCCCCCGGCGTCGTGCATGAGCACGATCCCGCCCGGGCCGGGATGGTCGGTCGCATTGGTCACGATCTGGTCGGTGCCCGGTCGGGTCCAGTCCTCGGTGTCGATGTCGGCCAGGGTGATCAGGTAGCCCTGACGGGCCAGCGGGACAAGCGCGGCCGCCTGCTGGGGGGTCAGCGCATCGGGGGTGGAGGAGTAGGGCGGACGCAGCAGGCGCGGGCGGACGCCGGTAGTCCCGGCGATCGCACTCTGGGTCAGATCGATCTGCAGTCCTCGATTCCAGCCCGCGATGCCCTCCAGCGGGGCATGGGTGAAGGTGTGGTTGCCCAGCTGATCGCCGTCACGGTGCTCCCGGCGAACCAGGTCGGGGTACCGGGCGGCGTTGGAGCCGACGAGAAAGAAGGTGGCCGGCACGTGGTAGTGCTCTAGGACAGCAAGCACCTTCGGGGTCCACTCGCTGCTGGGCCCGTCATCGAAGGTAAGCGCAATCCGGTGGTTGGCGGGAGGTCCGCCGAGCGGCGCGAGCCGCGAGCTGCGGGCGGTGAGCAGCGGACCGCTGCCCGGTGCCAAAGCGTTGCCCGGGCCACCCGTGCCGGTCGAGCTGGTGCCCACGGTGTGCGTCGTAACCCCCTGGACGAGCAGAAGCATGAGCAGCACCGCCGTGCAGAAGCCCAGCAACACCCATCGGGCCGCCGAGCCGGGACGGTGGACACCGCGGCGACGGAGGCGGTGCGCCGACACGGCGAGGCTAGGTCAGCTGGGGGCGGCGGTGAGGGCCGTGGCCGGAAGCACGGTTGGCGTCCCGGCTCTCCGGCTCGAGGTCGAGCACCGAGGCCACCAGCCCGAGCGGAGCGGCGGTCGCTGGACCGGTTCCGAACGGGCGCAGCGGCGGCACGCCGGCCAGCGGCATGGTGGCCGGCACCGCCGAGGCCAGCTGAGGAACCGGCGGCAGGGAGAGAAAGCCCAGCGGTCCGCCGACAAGGCCGACCACCCACAGGGCTGTCATCACGGCGATGGCGCTCGAGGCGAGCTTGACCCGGCGCGCGCGGCGTCCGGCGGGGTCCAGGAACACGGGATGCTCGGCCGGGCGGGGGTACATCGAGGCCCGGACCGGCGGCGGGTCGGCCAGGGTCGGGGCACGCGTGGTGGCGGGAGCGTGATCGAGGAGCATGTGACCGTGAGGCTGGCGGCTGACGCGACCTCGTCGATGTAACGGCAGCTGACCGCCACCAGAGGATGGACACAAGCCTGAAGGATCCGCATGGCGGTTCGGTTAGGACTCGTCGAAGGCCGTGCTGGGCTCAGAGGTGACCGCCGCAGCCCACGAGACCCGACCGGCCGCGCTCATCCCGCCTCTCCGGAGGCCTGGGTGAAGGCGAGCAGCGCCAGCGCGGCGAGGTCGTCAGAGGGCTCGGAGCTGGCCGACGACAGAGCGGAGTCCAGGTAACCGGCGCCGCGCCCGTCGAAGCGGGCGAAGGATCCGGCCCGTCTGGACGGACAGGTGCGGTGACCGTCGGGGAGGCCAAGGCTGAGGGCCGAGGCATCGGTTGGTCCGTCGACGGTGCCCCCGAGCAGAATCCGCCCGTGCCCGCTGAGCGACCCGGCCAGGTTGGCCACCTGGTGCTGGGGGCAGTGGGGGAATGTGCTGCCCGCCCCGATCACGAAGGAGGAGCCCCAGGCGTTGGTGCCGAGGACCCACGCGCGCTCGGTCGACGCCAGGCGGGCGAACCGGCGGGTGCCGGTCAGCTTGTCGTAGAACCCGGCGGTCGCGGCGACCCCCAGAGCATGGGCGACCGAGTCGCTGTGGCCGTTGAGATCGGCCAGCCCGAAGGGGTCGTGAGCCGCGAGGCGTTCGAGGGCCGTCAGCTGCCCGGCGAGGTCGGCGCGGACGTTGGGCTCCTGCACGGCGTAGTTGTCCGTGTCGCCCGGGTGGCGGCGCTCGTCATCGGCGAGCACCCGGGAGATCTCGCTGTCCAGCAGCGGTGCGACCTGGTAGAGGGTGAACGAGTCGGCACCCCCCTCCCCGGAGGTCATCTCGTCGGCGGCATAGGCCGTCGCGGGCTGGAGGTAGAAGGCCGGCGCGGGATGGGGCAGTCCCCGCAGCCCCGGGTCCTGCGCGGTGGCCAGGTACAGCTCGCTGGCGCCCAACCCCATGTCATCACGCCACGGACCCTCGGGGTAGTAGGCGAAGGGATCGGTGGTCTGGAGGCCGTGGAGACCAGTCAGTCGCGCCCGGTCGAACACCGTCTGGCCGGCGAGCAGGCAGCGGTCGGCGTAGCCGGGGTCGGTGGACCGAAAGAGCTGGCTGCAGAGCCCGAACGCGGCGGCCAGTCGCCCAGCCAGGTTGGGGCTGATGGGCTGCCCGGGATCGGAGAAGCGCAGCACCGGGCGGTAGCGGTCGAGGTACTCAGGGCTGCCTGGACGCACGCGAAGGCGATCGTCGGCCTGGGGCAGGCGCCAGAGGTCGTGGTCACCCAGAACCGCATCGCCCCGGCCGTCGCCGATGCCAACCTGACCGTCGAGGGCGCCAGTGTCCTGGTGAAACATCTTCAGCAGCCAGTCCGTGCCCCACCGAGCCTCGGCCGTCGCCGCCGGCGCCACGCTGGGGGCTGGGTGGCGCAGCGCCGACACCTCGATGGCCACATCGGCGAAGCTGGCCGTCTCGACGAACTTGAGGTAGTCCCCGGCATCGAACCACCCCCCCGAGACGTCCTCCGGTCCCCCTGCCGGACGCAGTGGGACCACGACGCCGGCGCGGTCATAGGCCGGCGGGCGATCGACCGCGGCCGCCAGGTCGGCCAGGTGCGAGGGCAGGCGCCCGAGCGGGCCCGGGGGCACCCCGGGCCCGTCGCGCTGGGTGCGAAAGAAGCTCAGCGTGTTGGCCGCCAGCTGCTCGTAGAGCGCCCGCGGTGAGCCCACGACGAAGGTCGGCGACACGGCCGCGCCGCGGCCCTGACCGATCCGCAGCCGGTAGCGTCCCGGCCGGCGCAGCGCGCTGAACTCGACGCTGTACACGTGGCGAAACTCCCGGTCCCACCCGCCCCGGTCGTGCCCGACCCGGACGCGCAGGACCGTGCGCCCCGACGGGCCGGTCACCGCAACACGCGAGCGCCCGGCGGGCCGGGCG
>JAABUY010004982.1_pt1 | contig 13590 bp, 11 predicted proteins | sample 5560271 | NCBI WGS metagenome assembly JAABUY01 (sample SAMN10711886, study PRJNA513374) | rock metagenome | isolation source: Antarctica rocks | place: Antarctica: Victoria Land, University Valley
CCCTTTTGGTGCTTACCGGTGCAGAGGCGTATGGGTCCACACCCGCGGGACCAGCCTTCACGGGGAGGAGCAGGTCAATGGAGCAGGACTCAGCAACACCGGCCTCAGCAGGTAGCGCCCAGGAGAGGCGGTCTGTGCTGTTGGCCAAATTGACGGTGGAACGGTTTGGCAGCGCGGACCCGGCGAGGGCAGAAGGTCCCAACAACCCCGACGTCACGGCACTTCCGCGGATTCGAACCCGGAAGTACCGTGGGTGGGCACTGGCCTCAAGGAGGACCCGATGACCAGCGCCAGCCGAGGGATGACCGTCGAGCGCGCCAAGAGCTTGCCATTGGTCGTCGACGTTCCCACGGCTGCGGCCATCCTGGGAATCGGAAAGTCGGCGGCATACGAGCTGATCCGCGCCGGCCTCTGGCCGACGCCAACCCTTCGGCTCGGCAAGTTGATCCGTATTCCCACGACCCCGCTGCTTGACCTCATTGAGGTGGAGAGGTGAAGCACGGCTCCGTCAACCAGCGCCACACACGGGCATGCCCGCGAGGCGCGAACGGCACGTTCATGCCGCATCGCTGTAAGGGTGCGTGGCAGTGGGTCCTGGAATACGGTCGCGACAGCACGGGGCGGCGGCTCCAGGCGACCAAGTCTGGCTATCCCACGAAGGCAGCGGCGCGAACGGCACTACAGCAAGCCGTTCGCATGTACGAGTCCGGCGTTGCCGTGACCGGGCAGACGGTGGCTGAGTACCTTCACATCTGGTTGTCCGGTAAGCATGCACTCAAGCCCAAGACCGTCGCTTCCTACTCGGACCTGTCGAACAACTACCTCATCCCGCACCTCGGGCACATACGGCTGCTCGAGCTGCAGGCGCATCACCTGGACCGGATGTACGCCGCCATCACCATCGGCAAGCGAGGCCGACCCCTGAGTCCCAGCACCATCCGCCGGATCCACGCTGTCCTGCGCTCGGCACTCAACTCAGCGGTCAAGCGCCGGCTCATCGCGAACAACCCCGCCGACTACGTCGAGCTTGCCCCCGAGAATCCGCAACGACCGAAGCCCTGGTCTACCGCTCAATGCGTAGCGTTCCTGACCGCCGCCGCCGGAGACCGACTCGTCGACCTGTACCAGCTGATGCTGCTCAGCGGAATGCGACGTGGCGAGGCGATAGGTCTGCGCTGGGTCGACGTCGACCTTGACGCACGGTGTCTGTTCATTGTTCAGCAGATCACCGAGGTCCGCGGGAAGGCGGTGGTCGGCTCGCCCAAAACTAAGCGAGGGACCCGGGTCGTCCCGATCGACGACGACACCGTCGCCATGCTGAGGCGGCACCGGGAAGGCCAAGCCGTAGAGCGGATGGCCTGGGGATCGGCGTGGAACGAGGCTGGGCTGGTCTTCACCCGGGAGAACGGGCTGCCTCTGCGACCGGAGTACGCCACGCGCCACTTCCAGCATCTCGCCCGGGAGGCCGGCCTGCCCCCGCTGCGACTGCATGACCTGCGGCACACCAACGCAAGCCTGGCCCTGCAGGCCGGGGTCGATCTCAAGGTGGTCTCAGACCGGCTCGGACACTCCCAGATCTCGGTCACCGCCGACCTGTACACCCACGTCAACGTCGCCGTGGGACGGGCCGCCGCCGACCAGATCGCGCAGGCGCTGCACCCGCGACCAGCGGAGCCCGACGCTGTCGAGGCCAACGTCGCGGGGTCCAACACGGCAAAGGCCATGCCCGTCGATGCGAACCCAGCGGAGTCCTCCAGCGACACGTTTCCTAGCGCATTCCTAGCGCATGAGGACCACGAGGGCGCCGAACAGGCAATTAACCGGCCCACGATCAAGGCCCCCGACCCGCGTCTCCGCAGGTGAGGGCCTCGTCGTCTGTCTCAACACAGCGCGCGCCCGGAGGGATTCGAACCCCCAACCTTCTGATCCGTAGTCAGATGCTCTATCCGTTGAGCTACGGGCGCCGAATGTCGGCCTGGCCGGACGGACAGGGGATGACTACGAGCAAGACTACCGTTTGGGCGACGCCCCGACGAAATCGAAGGCAGCAGGTCGACTTCCGCGGTGACCGGACAATTCGGAGCTTTGTGATGGGTTTCACCGGTGGCCGACGCCCCCTCGGTGCCAACGGTCGGGTCGCCGGGCGTACCTTGATCTGATCAGGTGCTCAGCATGTGGACAGTGACTTGTCCGGAGCCACTCTCACTTACGGGCCGGGTCAGCGAGGACCAGGGCGAAAGGGAACGGTAAACCAGCATGTCGACCGACACCACGAAGCAGATCGAGACCTCCAAGGACACGCCCGTCGGCGGGACGACCCACGCCCGACTCCAGGCTTGGGTCGACGAGGTTGCCGCCATGACGACGCCCGACCGCGTCGTCTGGGTGACCGGGTCCGAGCAGGAGTGGACCCGCGTGACCGACCAGCTCGTCGCCGCCGGCACCTTCGTGCGGCTCAACGAGGAAAAGAAGCCCAACTCGTTCTATGCCGCATCCGACCCGAGCGACGTCGCCCGCGTCGAGGACCGCACCTTCATCTGCTCCGTCGACGAGCAGGACTGCGGCCCGACGAACAACTGGATGGCACCGGACGAGATGAAGGCCATCATGCGCGACCTGTACGAGGGGTCGATGACGGGCCGCACGATGTACGTCATCCCCTTCGTCATGGGTCACCTCAGCGCCGAGGAGCCGAGGTTCGGGGTGGAAATCACCGACTCGGAATACGTCGTCGTCTCGATGCGCATCATGGCCCGTACCGGGGTGAACGTCCTGCGCCGGATCGAGGAGCTGGACGCCGACTACGTCCCCGCGCTGCACTCGCTCGGCGCACCTCTGGAGGCCGGCCAGCAGGACGTCACGTGGCCGTGCAACGACACCAAGTACATCGTCCAGTTCCCCGAGGAGCGGATGATCTGGTCTTACGGCTCGGGTTACGGCGGCAATGCCCTCCTCGGCAAGAAGTGCTACTCGCTGCGCATCGCCTCGGTCATGGCACGCGACGAGGGCTGGCTCGCCGAGCACATGCTCATCCTCAAGCTCGTCTCGCCCGAGCAGCAGACCTACTACATCGCCGCTGCCTTCCCGAGCGCCTGCGGCAAGACCAACCTCGCCATGCTCTCACCGACCATCCCGGGGTGGACGGTTCAGACGCTGGGTGACGACATCGCCTGGATGAAGTTCGGTGAGGACGGTCGCCTGTATGCCGTGAACCCCGAGTTCGGCTTCTTCGGCGTCGCGCCGGGCACGAACGAGAAGACCAACCCCAACGCCATGCGCACCATCAACAAGGGGAACTCGGTCTTCACCAACGTCGCGGTTACCGACGACGGCGACATCTGGTGGGAGGGGATGGAGAACCCCCCGGCCCACGCCACCGACTGGAAGGGCAACGACTGGACGCCTGAGTCGGAGGAGCTGTCCAGCCACCCGAACAGCCGCTACTGCACCCCCATCGAGCAGTGCCCCATCCTCGCGCCGGAGTACGACGACCCGCGGGGAGTCCCGATCTCGGCGATCGTCTTCGGCGGTCGACGCGAGACGACGGTCCCGCTGGTGACCGAGTCGCGCGACTGGGTCCACGGCACCTTCATGGGCGCGACGCTCTCGTCGGAGACGACCGCGGCAGCCACGGGTGAGGTCGGCGTCGTGCGGCGCGACCCGATGGCCATGCTGCCGTTCATCGGCTACAACGCCGGCGACTACCTCAGCCACTGGATCAGGGTCGGCAAGGGTGCGGACGCCGCCAAGCTGCCGAAGATCTTCTACGTCAACTGGTTTCGTCGTGAGAAGGACACGGGCGACGGCTCCGGTGCCTTGTTGTGGCCCGGCTTCGGCGAGAACTCGCGCGTCCTCAAGTGGGCCATCGAGCGCATCGAGGGCAGGGCCGCGGCCGTGGAGACGGCCATCGGGCACGTCCCCACGCCCGAGTCGCTCGACACCGACGGCCTCGACATGACCCATGACGAGCTGGCCCAGGCCCTGGTCGTGGACAACGAGGAGTGGGCCGCCGAGGTCCCGAAGATCCAGGAGTGGTTCGACAAGTTCGGCGAGAGCCTGCCGACCCAGCTCTGGACCGAGCTCGACGGCCTCAAGGGCCGCCTCGACGTCGGGTAGGCGCGTCGACCGGGAGCCGTCGAGTCCCCGCGTCGAGTCGCCCGGCCCACCACCCGCATGCCGCCCACCACGGCATACAAAAGGGTGGGTTCCGGACGCACTCGACTCGACGCCCCTCACCCGCAACGAAGCCCCCGACCACGTGGCCGGGGGCTTCGTCGTGCTGAGCGGTTCAGCGAAGGGTGGGCGATCTCAGATCGCGGTGACCTTCTCGGCCTGCGGGCCCTTGGGGCCCTGCGTGACCTCGAACTGAACCCGCTGTGCCTCGTCGAGGGAGCGGTAGCCGTTGGACTCGATGGCGGAGTAGTGGACGAACACGTCCGGACCGCCACCATCCTGCTCGATGAAGCCGAAGCCCTTCTCAGCGTTGAACCACTTCACGGTGCCTTGTGCCATGGGGAGAACTCTTTCCTGATTAACCGGCGAGGTCCACAGGTCGTGGACCTCCAGCTGCGGTCTGGACCCCCAACAGCGCCGGACTTGCGACCGATGCCTAAAAAAGAAGCCCGCGCGTTGGCGGGCAAGTCTTCGTCGTGCGAGGAACTTCAACTGCAACCGGGCCAACCATAACAGAACCCGACGGTCCTGCCCACCGGAAGCGAAGGCCGGATCGGACGACACTTTCGGGGGGTCGGCCGCCGAAGGGCAGCCGTGCTCGAGGTCCCTGCGGACATGCTGGACCGGCGGCCCGCCGACGCCGCCATACTGGGGAAGCGCCACAGAGCGTCCACAGGCAGAGCACAGGAAGGCCATATGCCATGCCAAGCAACCGCTTGCATCCTTGACAGCATGACCAACGCACCGGCCCGGGCCCCGAAGCTTCAACGCCTGGACGGCACGCCGCCCCGCGTGCTCGTCGTCGACGACGAGCACAACCTCACCGAGCTGCTCAGCATGGCGCTGCGCTACGAGGGCTGGGACGTGCGCTCCGCCGGCTCGGGGATGGCTGCCGTCCGGGCGGCGCGCGAGTTCGAGCCCGACGCCGTAGCGCTCGACATGATGCTGCCCGACATGGACGGCCTCGAGGTGCTGCGCCGGATGCGCGAGCACAACGACCGGATCCCCGTCCTCTTCCTCACCGCCCGCGACGCCGTCGAGGACCGCATCGCCGGACTGACCGCAGGCGGGGACGACTACGTCACCAAGCCGTTCAGCCTCGAGGAGGTCGTCGCCCGGCTGCGGGCGCTGATGCGCCGTACCGCGGTCATGGCCGCCGACGAGGAGTCGGTCCTCAGCGTGGGTGACCTCAGCCTCGACGAGGACAGCCACGAGGTCACCCGTGGCGGTCAACAGATCAGCCTGACCGCCACCGAGTTCGAGCTGCTGCGCTACCTCATGCGCAACCCCAGGCGGGTGCTCTCCAAGGCCCAGATCCTCGACCGGGTGTGGAACTACGACTTCGGCGGCCAGGCAAACGTCGTCGAGCTCTACATCTCCTACCTGCGCAAGAAGGTCGACGCCGGCCGGGAGCCGATGATCCACACGATGCGCGGCGTGGGCTACGTCCTCAAGCCCGCCGGCTGAGCCGTGGGTCCTTTCCGATGAAGCCGGCCGGTATGCCGTCTCCCCCACCCTCGCGGGGGGTGACCCCGCCCGCTGCGGGGCCGTCTCCGGAGAACGGTTGGCGACCTCTCTCGACGTGGACCCTGCGCGCCAAGTTCGTCGCCTCCATGGTCGCGCTCTTCACGATCATCACCCTGCTGACGGGTGCGGCGACCGTCTACGTCCTCAACCAGTACCTCACGGGTCAGGTCGACCAGCAGCTGGACAGCTACTTCCAACGGCCGCAGCAGACCGGCGCGGGGACTGCCGGGCCCGGGGACAGGAACAGGGAGCGTGGCGGCCCGGGCAACGAAGGCCTCCAGCTGGTCGTCGCCGACTCGGGGGCCGTTCTCGTCAACCTCGCGACCAGCCTCGACAACAACCGGACCTCGCTGACCACTGCACAGATGAGCCAGCTCCAGGTGCCTTTGGGACGCCAGGCGACCACCGTGGGCCTGGGCGGGAACCTTGGTGACTACCGGGTCGTGGCCGGTCGCGACCTGAGCAACTCCGCGACGGTCATCGCCGGCCTGCCCATCTCGCTCCAGGAGCGCACCGTCTCCCAGCTCGCGCTCCTGGCGGGTGGCGCCACCCTGGTGGGTCTGGTGCTCGTCGGGCTCGGCGGCACCTGGCTGGTGCGGCGCAACCTCAAGCCGCTCGACCGCGTCGCGGCGACGGCGACCCGTGTGGCACACCTGCCCCTCGACTCCGGCAGCGTCGCGCTGGCCGAGCGGGTGCCGTTGGCGGACACGGACATCCGGACGGAGGTCGGCCAGGTCGGCGCGGCGCTCAACGAGATGCTCGACCACATCGACGAGGCGCTCAACGCCCGGTTCCAGAGCGAGCAGCGCGTCCGTCAGTTCGTCGCCGACGCCAGCCACGAGCTGCGGACTCCGCTGGCGTCGATCCGTGGCTACGCGGAGCTCACCCGCCAGGAGCAGGAACCGATCCCGGCCAACGTCGCCCATGCCCTGGGGCGGGTGGAGTCCGAGGCGACCCGGATGTCCTCGTTGGTCGACGACCTGCTGCTGCTTGCCAGGATCGACGCCGGCCGGCCCCTGGACCAGGAGCCGGTCGACCTCTCCGAGATGGTCGTCAACGCCGTGAGCGATGCCCACGCCGCCGCACCCGACCACACCTGGCAGCTGGACCTGCCTGACCACCCCGTCGAGGTGCGCGGCGACCGGGCCCGCCTCCACCAGATCGTGGCCAACCTCCTGGCGAACGCGCGCACCCACACGGCACCAGGGACGACGGTCCGCACCCAGCTCGCCCGTGAGGGTCCAGGAGTGCGGATCAGCGTGCGCGACAATGGGCCTGGCGTCCCGGAAGAGCTGCAGCCCAACGTCTTCCAGCGCTTCGCCCGCGGCGACACCTCCCGCAACCGGGCAGCCGGGAGCAGCACCGGTCTGGGCCTGTCCATCGTCGCTGCAGTGGCCCAGGCCCACGGGGGGACCGTGGAGATGACCAGCCACCCCGGTGACACGACGTTCTCGGTGCTGCTGCCCGCCTGAGCTGAGGCCGCCGCCCCCGGGCCTGCTCGGGCGGCATACCGCCCTCCGCAGGGTTGACGCGGCGTCGAGCGGGTTGACGCCCCGCGTAGGCCGCGTCAACCCACTCGACGCGGCGTCAACCTGAGTTGGTGGAGCTGGACGAGGGTCCGGGGAAGCTCGTGGTCCTCGGGTCAGCCCTGTCGGGACCGGTGGGCTGCCGCCTTGACCCGGCTCTGGCACCGGGGGGAGCAGAACCGGCGGGTGCCGTTCTTCGACTCGTCGACGTAGACCCGGTCGCACGTCGGGGCGTCGCAGACTCCGAGGCGGCCGGCCAGGTCGCTTCCCAGCGCGAGCGCGAGGGCCGAGGCGCACCCCGCCGACCAACCGACCACCAGCGAGTCGTCGGCGCCGTGGAAGTGCAGGCTCCACCGGCCGTCGGCGAACCGGTCCAGCTGCGGCCGGGCCCCGGTCCGGTCCAGGAGTGCGTTGACGACGGCTGCCGCCTCGTCGACGTCGTCCGCGCCGGCCGCCTCGAAGACCTCGCGCAGTCCGCCCGCCGTGCCGGCGAGGCGCGTCGCCTGCTCCTGCGTCACCCGAGGAGGCCGACCACCGAGCGCGAGGATCTCCGCGACCGCCCCGGCTGCCGCGCGGCCGGTGGGCACCACCACCGGTTGCCTGCCGACGTGGCCGGGCGTCAGCTCGTTGACGAGCCGGACGGACACGGTGAGCAGTCGCATCACATGACTGTCGAAGTTCACTTGACTGGTCACTCCAGCATCATTAGGGTTGACTGGATGATGACTGACCATAGCCCTTCGCCAGTCACCCAGCATGCCGGCGCGCGGGTGAAGCACCGGTGACCAGCCCCCGGCTGCGCGACCTTCCCCGTGCGATCTGGGCACTCACCCTGGCCCGTGCGGTCAACCGGCTCGGCGCCTTCACGCTTCCCTTCCTCGGCGTCATCCTCACCACCGAGCTCGCCGCACCCGTCACCGCTGCCGGTTGGCTCCTTGCCCTCTTCGGACTGGCGACCATCCCGTCGCGTCTGCTGGGCGGCGCCCTTGCGGACCGGGTCGGGCGCACGACGACGATCTGCGTCGGGCTCACCGGCTGCGCCGCGGCGCAGCTCCTGCTCGCAGCCAGCCACACACTGCCCACGGCCGTCGCCGCGGTCGTCGTGCTCGGCCTCTTCTTCGAGGTCTACGAGCCACCCAGCCAGGCCATCATCGCCGACCTGACCGACGCCGGCTCGCGCCCGGCCGCCTTCGGGCTACTCGGCTCCGCAATGGCGGCCGCCGGGGTCGCGGCGGGGCTACTGGCCGCGTGGCTGGGTGCGACCAACCTGCGCTGGCTCCTCGTCGCCGATGCGGGGAGCTGCCTGCTCGGCGCGGCGACGGTCTGGCTCGTCGTCCGCACCAACGTCCACCAGCGCACCAACGTCCAGCGCATGGCCACGTCGGCGGTGGGAGCCGTCGACGCATGGCGCGACCGACGGCTCCTCCTGATGCTCGCCGCTGGCACCGGCTTCGCCGTCACCTACCTCCAGATCACCATGGCCCTCCCGCTCACCCTCCCGGAACGAGGCCTCCGCGCCGAGCAGACCGGCATACTCTTCACCGTCTCGGCCCTGACCATCGTGCTCGGACAGCCGCTGCTCCGGTGGGGTCGCCTGCGCGACCGGACCGGCTTCGAGGCCATGGCCATCGGGTATGCCGTACTGGCCGTCGGTCTCGCAGCCACCGGCGTGGCGAGGAACCTCGGGGCCTTTGTCGCAGCCACGGTGGTGTGGAGCATCGCTGACCTGATCCTCACCGGCCACTCGTGGAGCGTCGTCTCCGAGCTCGCACCGGAGACCGCCCGAGCCCGTTACCTCGCCGTCTTCGGGCTGTCCTGGGGGATCGCCGCGGTCGTCGCGCCGATCCTCGGCACCCAGCTCCTCGCCCACGGCGGGCCGGTGGTCCTCTGGAGCACCTGCGCCGGCGTTGCGGCAGCCCTCGCCGCCACCTCGCCCGCGCTGGCGAGGCGCTGCGCCGCTTCTCCACCTCGCGGGCCGACCCCACCGGAGGTCGTCACCACCGTGCACTCGGACGCAACGGGAGGGGTTGGCCACGAGAACAGGACCCCCGACGAGTGCGGGGGTCCTGATCCGGTCTCTGCGGAGGCGGCGAGATTTGAACTCGCGAGGGGTGTTATCCCCAACCCGCTTAGCAGGCGGGCGCACTAGGCCACTATGCGACGCCTCCAGAGGAGCCAGCACAGGCTACCGGCGGGTGCGGAGTTGACCAAAACCATCGGGATGGCGAACTTTCCGCGACGCCCGAGCGTCATGTGCTTGTGGGGCCCTCGCGACGGGGCCGATAGGCTCCGAGCGCTCGACGCAGCGAACAGACGAGAGGCGCGCATGTCCGGGAAGGATCGCCGGGCCCGGCCCGTGGGCAGCCGGACCCGACAACGCCGTGACGTGGGCAGCGAAAGCCGCCGATCGATCGGCCTCACCGCCCTGGCCATCATCCCCGGTGCCGGGCTCACCCGCACCCGATACCGCCTGTTCGGCATGGTGCTGCTCTCGCTCTTCGTGCTCGGACTCGTGGCGCTCGCCCTCCTCGTCCTCGCCAAGGGAGCGTTGAGCACCGTCCTGTCCCTGGCGGTGAGCCCCGACCTGCTGCTCGCTGTGGCGGGGCTGTCGGCCGTCGGCGGACTGGTGTGGATCTTCTCCATCATCTTGACGCACCGCGGCTCGGAGCCCCCGGACGCCGACCAGAACTCACGGCTGGGCCTGCGCCTCTTCACCGCTCTCATCTGCCTCCTCGTCGCGGTGCCCACGGTGGAGGTGATCCGCTACGCCGCGATCCAGCGGAGCGTCGTCGGCACGCTCTTCGCCGGCAGCCAAGCGCCCAGGGCCAAGGGGACGGCTGCCCCGAACAAGACGGCCGACGACCCGTGGAAGGGCATCGCCCGGGTCAACATGCTGCTCATCGGCTCGGACGCCGGCAGCGACCGCACGGGCACGCGCACGGACTCGATGATCGTCGCGAGCATCGAGCCGAACAGCGGAAACACCGTGCTCATCAGCATCCCCCGCAACCTCGAGCGAGTGCCGTTCTCCCCCAGCAACCCGCTGCGCGCGCTCTACCCGGACGGCTACTACTGCCCGGGAGCCGCGCCGGGGGCCGAGTGCCTCATCAACGCCGTGTGGAAGCTGGCCGAGGACAACAGGGCGCTGTTCAAGAACGACAAGAATCCCGGGCTGACCGCCCTGCGCGACGCCATCCAGGAGGTCACCGGGCTCAAGATGGACTACTCGACGGTCATCGACCTCGACGGCTTCTCGAAGCTGGTCGACGCCATGGGCGGCGTCATGGTCGACGTCAAGGAGCGGTTGCCCATCGGCGGCGAGGTGGACGCCCGTGGGCGTCTTCGCGGGGAGACGGGTTGGGTCGAGAAGGGCTACCAGCGCCTCAACGGCTTCCACGCGCTGTGGTACGCCCGCTCCCGTGTCCTCTCCGACGACTTCTCCCGGATGCGTCGCCAGCGCTGCCTCGTCGGCATCATCGTCAACCAGGTCAACCCGGTGATGATGCTGGGCAAGTACCCCGCTCTCGCGCAGGTCGCCCAGGACAACATCACCACGGACCTCGCCGCCAACGAGCTGCCGGCCTGGGTCAACCTGGTCCAACGGATCCAGAAGGCGAACATTGCGTCGCTGACCTTCACTGCCGACAACATCAACACGGCCAACCCCGACTTCGCCAGGATGCGCCAGCTCGTGGAGGGTGCGATCGCGACTCCTCCTCCCCCGCCGAGCAGCACACCGACGACACCGACGACAGCTCCTTCCCCCTCCGGGTCGGCGACGTCGACCACCCGCCCACCGGACGGCGACACACCGGTCAACGTCCGCGAGGCCTGCTGAGGCTGGTGGGTCTCACCCGCCGGCAGCTTCCCAAGCCGTCCGTATAGCCGGGCAGCGGGCTCGCGCGGAGCCCGCCCCTTCAGCCCGGGTGCACTCCTCGAACGGCGACGACCGGGGCACGGTCGCCCCGGATCGTGGCGACCATGTCGACCAGCCGACGCGTTGCACGCACGTCGTGGGCACGAAAGACGGTGGCCCCGAGCCACGCAGCGACGGCCGTGGCGGCGAGGCTGCCCTCGAGCCGGTCCTCGACCGGGAGCCCGAGGCTCTCTCCGACGAAGTCCTTGCGTGACAGGGCCTGCAGCACCGGATGGCCCAGCGCGACGATGTCCGCGGTGTGGCGCAGGACCTCGAGAGAGTGGACCGTCGTCTTGCCGAAGTCGAGGGTGGGGTCGACGAGGATCCGCTCCCGTGGCACGCCCGCGGCGACCGCCGTCCGTGCTCCGTCGCGGAGGGTCCGCACGACGTCGCGCACGACGTCGAGCGGGTCGCAGCCGTAGGTGACGTCCACCGGGTCGGTGCGTGGCGGCAGTCCCCCGGTGTGCGACACGACCACCCCCGCGCCGACCTCGGCGGCGACGTGGACGAGGTCGCGGTCGTGGCCGGCCCACGTGTCGTTGACGAGGTCGAGGCCGACCGCTCCAGCGGCCCGGGCCACCTCCGAGCGCCAGGTGTCGAGACTGAGGACGACGTGCGGATAGCTGGTCCGGGCGTGCTCGAGGAAGGGCAGGACGCGGTCGATCTCCTGCTCGACCGACACGAGCTCACCCTCCTGGCCGGCGCGCACCCCCCCGACGTCGACGATGTCGGCGCCCTGGTCCACCGCGTCATCGAGAGCGGCCCTTGCCGAGTCGAGGTCGGCGTGCCGGTTCGCGGAGAAGAACGAGTCGGTCGTCCGGTTGATGATCGCCATGACCGCCGGCCGGCCCGCGTCGAACCTCCGCCCGCGCAGGACGAGCGGGGTCGGGGTCGCGAGGTCGATCGGAAGGACGGTCTCGGTCACCGGCCCATGCTGCCACCCCCACGTCAGCGCGCGTCCCGCCTTGGCAAGCGGTGCTGGTGCGGAGGGCGTGGGATTCGAACCCACGATGGGCGCAAACCCATAGCGGTTTTCAAGACCGCCGCACTCGGCCACTATGCGAGCCCTCCTGGACCCCAACCGGCCCTGTCAGCTCCTCATGGCGGCGAGGGCTGACGACGCACAGCAGTGTCGCACGTGCGGAGTCAGCTCTACTCCGCGACCTTCTTCGACCCCGAGAGGTTGGGGGTGACGAGGTGCACGTTCGCAGACCAACGAGGGCCGCCTCGGCCCTCGAACCGGGATCCTGCGGCTGTTAGGGCCGCCCTAGTCGGCGCGCGGGACGGTGACCCAGTCGCCGGGCGGCGGTGCCGCGCCCGCGCCGCAGCTCAGATCCAGATGGCCGGGATCTCGTCGAGCAGCTCCTCCGCCGTCAGGCCCGGGATCGGCTGGCGGATCTGCGCGGGGATGCCCACGGCGACCGACCCGGCCGGGACGTCTTTGGTGACAACGGAGTTGGCTCCGACCTGGGCGTCGTCCCCGATGGTGATGTCGCCGAGGACGCGGGCGCCCGCGCCGATGCTCACCCGGTCACCCACGGTCGGGTGGCGCTTGACCCTCCTCAGCGACCGGCCCCCCAGGGTGACGTCGTGGTACATCAGGACGTCGTCGCCGACGACCGCGGTCTCGCCGATGACGACGCCCATCCCGTGGTCGATGAAGAGCCGTCGACCGACCGTCGCCCCCGGGTGGATCTCGACCCCGGTGAGCGCGCGGGCCGCCTGGGAGAGCAGCCGCGCCGGCAGACGGTATGCCGGGTTGCGCCACAGCCGGTGCGCCAGCCGGTGCGCCCAGACGGCGTGCAGGCCCGGAGAGGCGAGCACCGTCTCCAGGCGCGACTGTGCCGCCGGGTCCCGCGCGAGCGCCGCGTCGACGTCCTCGAGGACCGCAGCCTTCACGGCATACCAGGCGATGGCCATGTCAGTCGACGAGCCCCTCGAAGAGGATCGTGGAGAGGTAACGCTCGCCGAAGCTCGGCAGAACGACGACGATGAGCTTGCCCTCGTTCTCGGGGCGGTTCGCGACCTGGGACGCAGCAGCGAGCGCGGCGCCCGAGGAGATGCCCACGAGCAGGCCCTCCTCGGTCGCGGCCCGACGGGCGTAGGTCACCGAGGTCTCGGCGTTGACGTCGATGACCTCGTCGTAGATGTCCCGGTCGAGGATCTCCGGGACGAAGTTGGCCCCGAGTCCCTGGATCTTGTGCGGGCCGGGCTTGCCGCCGTTGAGGATCGCTGACTCCGCAGGCTCGACGGCGATGACCTGGATGTCGGGGTTGCGGGCCTTGAGGACCTGCCCGACGCCGGTGATCGTGCCGCCCGTGCCGATGCCGGCGATGAAGATGTCGACCTCGCCGTCGGTGTCCTTCCAGATCTCCTCCGCCGTGGTCGTGCGATGGATCTCCGGGTTCGCCTCGTTGGCGAACTGCCTGGCCAGAACCGCACCGTTGC
>JAABUY010004984.1_pt1 | contig 13585 bp, 15 predicted proteins | sample 5560271 | NCBI WGS metagenome assembly JAABUY01 (sample SAMN10711886, study PRJNA513374) | rock metagenome | isolation source: Antarctica rocks | place: Antarctica: Victoria Land, University Valley
GGGCGTTGACGTCGGCGCCGGCCTCGACCAGCGCGGCGACGGTCGCGGCGATATCGGGGAAGTGACCGGGCCAGTCCGTGGCGACGTGCAGCAGGGTGCGCGACATCCCGTTCGGGGCCGTGTCGCCGATCCTGGCGGTGGCCAGCCAGAGATGCTCGGCCAGGAGCCGGCGCAGTATGGCCACCTCGCCGGCATAGATGGCGGCGGCCGCCGCTTCCACGACGGAGTCGTCGGCACTGATGACCATCACGGGCTCCGATCGGATACGCGAGGAGTCTCCCAGATGGACGCCCCCGCAGGGGCTCCGGCTGAACGTCGCAGCCCCGGAACCATCCCTCACAGGGTCGCGTGAGGGATCCGCTTGTGAACGGTGGCCGGTCAGTAACCCGCACCGGTGGCGTCCAGCAGAGTGGTGTGCGACCGGCTCGGTGACGACGGGCGTGGCTCGGACGTGTGAGGCCAGGAAGGTATAGGGCCCGGCGTCCAGGGGCCGGGTCCGGAAAGCCTGCACCTGCTCATCAAGCTCCCGGGCCATCACGCTGACCTGGGACCTGGACAGCCGGGTGATCCCCAGGGACTCGACGAGCTTCTCCATCCGCCGGGTGCTGACGCCCAGGAGGTAACAGGTCGCAACCACGGTCGTCAGGGCCCGCTCGGCGCGTCGGCGGCGCTCGAGCAGCCAATCGGGAAAGTAGGAGCCCGAACGCAACTTCGGGATCGCCACGTCCAACGTCCCGGCGCGGGTGTCGAACGGGCGGTGCCGGTAACCATTGCGACGTTCACCCGGTCCTCACTTGGCTGCCCGTAAGGCGCCCCGCAGAGGGCGTCGGCCTCGGCGCCCATCAGAGCGTCGATGAACGTCCCCAACAGCTGCCGGAGCAGGTCCGGTGCGGCATGGTCCAGCTGCTCGTGGAGCAGCCGAGCAGGGTCGATACTCATCGGTGCGGTCATCGTCGTGGTCCCCTCCAGAGCGACTGTGGAAGGTCTTCTGAAGGATCACGCGGTGGCCGCCTCACACGTCCGAGCCACGCCCGTCGTCACCGAGCCGGTCGCACACCACTCTGCTGGACGCCACCGTCGCCGGGATCTGGGGCGGGTGGCGGCGCATCGACCCGGCCACCGCTCGACGGCTGTTAGTCCCCGTCGCCGCGGTGAGTCGGTGACCGCGGAGGTGGCCGGGCGGGTGGACCTGGAGGAGGCGGCCGCGATCTGCCGGGCCGCCGCCATTGGGGCCGGTGGGGATCCGGGCGCGGTGGAGGTGGTCGCCGATCCGTTGGACGCCACCGGGTGGGTGCACCTGCCGGCATCGGCCGTCCCGGCCGCGGTCAACGGGCTGCGGGCGCGCGGGATGGCCGCGGTCGCGGTGAACGACCACCGGGTCCACGTCACCGGCTGGGACGTGCGGCTGCTGCGGTGGCGGCTCGGGGTCCTACTCGCCGGAATCGACACCCTCACCGCGCACCCCGACTTCACCGCCGACCTCGTCGGCTACCACCACGACCGCCGCGCCGCCGCCGGCGGGCCGGTGGAGGCGTGGGCGGTGCTCACCGACGTCGAAGCCACCCTGCGGGCAGCGACCCCGCTGCCGCACCCCGCACCCCACGTCAACGACCTCGACAGCCTGCTCGAGCTGGTCACCGCCGCCGACGACGCCCACGAGCGGTGGATCGGCGTCCACCTCGACTACGCCGAACGCTCCTCACCCCGTTGCCCGCGTACCGACACCACAACCGGGCGACCTGACCGGTCGGGCTGATGTGTCCACTGGCGGAGAAGCACCCGCCGCTCTATCGTCGAGTCGAACATGGTTTCGATTGATCGGGGGAGTGGGCGTGGGCGCACCGGGCACCGCAGTACGGACCCAGCCGACCTCGGCCACCGCGGTGCGGGCTCGGGCGGCCACTGCGGGGGTTCTTCGGCCGGCCCGCCGGCCTGGTGTGGCCCGCCAGGCCGCCCAGGCGCGCCGGGCGTACGCCGCGACGGTGCTGCGCGGGTTGGCCCGCACCCAGCAGGACCGACCCGTCGCGCAGGTCCGGCGGCTGGTGAAAGACGCCCTCACCCCACTCGGGATACGGCTTCCACCCGCCGGGTGGCAGCAGCTCGCCGCCGACCTCACCGCTGGCCGGGCCGTCACCCTCCCCTGACCTTCCCCCGCCCGTCTGGTCAGGATGATGCCCACCGCCGGGCAGCCCGCGGCCGGCGGTGGGACTTCGACGAGGTGAGGGGGGTGGGTGGTGTGGGCGGCGGGTGCGGATCGGTCCACACTCGGGGGATGGTCGAGCCGGGGCTGATGCGCGCGTCGGACGCCGAACGCGATGAGGTCCTGGAGCGGCTGCGCCGGGCGCACGTCGAGGGCCGCCTGGACCACGAGGAACTCACCGACCGCGCCGGGACGGCGCTGGCCGCCCGGACCGTCGGAGCACTCGCCGCGCTGACCGCGGACCTGCCCCCACCCGGTGCCCCGCGGCTGCCGGTGATCCCAACGCCGCCGGCCTGGGCTGCCGGTGTTGGGTCGGCGGTGGCCTCCCCGGGTGGACACCGCCCGAATCAGGCGGGGATGGTCGTCCTCGCGGCGATCTGCTTCACCGTGGGGGTGACCGTCCTCACGGGGGGGCAGCTGTTCATCTGGCCCGGCTGGCTCGCGTTCTGGGTGGTCCTGCATCTGCTCCGCCGCGGCCGCATCCCGGTTGCACCCCTCAACCGACCCGGACCCCGCTGAGCCGCTGCCCGACTCAGCAGACCAGACCGACACTCCGCCGGTCACCGCTGCTGGCGTGGGGGTGCTGGCGCCGGACGGGCTAACCGCCGGATGGCTGGGTTCGCGAGCCGGGCGCGGCTCAGCTGCCCCGATCGGGTGTCCACCGCGGCTCCGATGTCCACCGCGGTGCGATCGGACCGGACTGCGCCGCAGTAGGGCGATGAAGCCGTCGGATCAGCCGGGGGCGGCATAGCGACCTGGCAGGCGGAGGCGACGTCGGGGTGTCTGTCGTGGTCACCGCCGCGGCGGTGACCCCGAGGGATGCAAAGACCGACCGCCGGTGCGCCAGGACCGATCTCCGTTCGGGTGGGAGCGGCGGCTGCGCCCTGGGGGGGTCGGGAGGCGGGGTGCGCCCAACCGGGGTTGTTTCGGTGCTGCGGGGGGTGTTCACCACCGACACCGCCACCGCGTGGGACGGGACGCGCTGGAGGTGCCGCGGCTGCCCGGTCCGGGCGGCGTTGCACCGCCCACGCCGCGGCCGTGAAACCGGTGGCCGGATCTGGGGGTGGGTGGGCGGATCGACCCGGCCACCGCCTGACGGCTGTCAGTCCCGTCGCCACGATGGGCCGGTGACCGCGGAGGTGGCCGGGCGGGTGGACTTGGAGAAGGTGGCCGCGGTCTGCCAAGCCGCAGCCGTTAGGCCGGTGAGCATGCGCGGTGGAGGTAGTGGCCGACCCGTGGACGCCACCGGGTGGGTGCACCTGCCGGCACCGGCCGTGCCGAGGGGACCCGGGTCGGGTTCGACGTCGCGGCTTACCCCCGCGGCCCGCGGGCGAGCGCGGTCACCGTCCTGGAGTATCCGGCCCCGCGTGCCCGGCGGGCCCCCCACGAGATGGTCACCCTCCTCGAAGACCTCATCCGCGTCCTGGACCGCACGTCGGAGGGCGACCGCCACCACCGCCGACCCACCCCAGCCGAGGCCGCGACCCTCACCGCGGTCCTCCGCGCGGTCGCCGACGACCTCGACAGCTGATCCGCTGTGCGTCCGCTGACGGATTGCACCGATCACCGGGTTCCTTGCGAGTTCAGAGGTTCTTCTGAATACTGGGGGGATGTCGACCACATTGACTCTGTCGTCGTTCGTGCAGACCCCGACCCAGGTGATCGCCCACCTCGTGGATGGTGATGTCCTGCTCACCCGCCGGGGTGGGGAGACCCTGCGGCTGTCGAAGGCGCGGACCGCCGACGACGAGGCGGGCGTGCTGGCGGCGTTAACCCAGTTGGTCGCGCTGTTGCTTCGCGAGGACACCGGCGACCGTATCGCGGACCACCTCAGCGACCCGTTCCCCTGGATTGAGCTGCTCCCCGCGGGGCGCCGCACCGAGTTCGTCGACTCGTTCCTGCGGGTGGCGCGCGGGTGTGCCTCGGTCGGACGCTTCGACCGGCTTGGGGTGCTCCTCGAGGCGTGGAAGGCGACCGCCGCCGCGTACGGCGACCCGTCGACCGCCCCCGATGGGCGCGGCGTGCACTACCTCGACCAGCCTCAGCCTGTTCCGGACCGGCCCGTGCCGGACCCGGCCGTCGGGGGATGAGTCCCAAACGCGGTGACCCGGTTCCTTGACCGAGCAGGCGAACCGAGTACGAACTGCTGTTCATCACCCAGGAAGCGGTCAAGGGGTGGCGGGACTGCGTCGCGGGCACCCGCAACGCCATCGCCGACGCCTACGACCGGCTGAGCACCCAACCGCTCACGGAGACCCCCCGCCAGTACCGGCTGCGGGCGGACTACGCGACGGGCACCTACCAGGGCCGCAGCTATGACCGGTGGCAGTACAAGATCAGCAATGGCGGCAGGCTGTGGTACTTCGTCGACGAGACCGCCAGCACCCGCGCCGCCGGCCGGGTCCTCATCGAACGCGCCGATCCCGGCCACCCCAAGGAAACCGAGTAACGAACCCGGTGGCGATCGCGGACCTGACCCTGAGCTGCCCCCGGCTGGGGCGCCGGGGGAGGGGGTGCGGTGGGTCGTTGCCGGGTGTCCGCCAGGTTCAACGCTCGGCCGGTTCCATCTCCCAGGGGTGCGCCGAACGTGCCGGGAGGTCAGGCCTCCCCGCGGCGGCCGACGGGCAGCAGCGAGCCGAGGCTGCTCCGGTAGCGGGGGTCGTGGAACAGCTTCGCGGTCAAGGTGACCCGGTCCCGGAAGAGGCCGAACACCCCGGTGGCCAGTGCCCCTCCGAGCAGTGGCCCCACGACGTACACCCACCAGATCCCCAGCAGGGACGCCAGGACCGCGGGACCGAGGCTGCGGGCTGGGTTCAGGCTGGTGCCGGTGTAGTCCGCACCCACCCACACCAGCCCCGCCACGAGCACCCAGTTCCCCACCGGGGTCCACCGGGCCAGGGCGTGGCTGCTGGTGAAGAACAGCAGCATCAGCACCAACGCGGCGGTCATGGCACCCTCGAGCAGGACGGCGTCACCCGCCCCGAAACCGTGACCGGGCACCGTTGCGCCGGTGTGGACCGCCACCGCCGTCGCCCCCCACAGGCCGCGGACCACGGCTGCGCCGGCGAGCCCGCCGAGGCACTGGGCGATCACGTACCCGATGACGTCATGCACGTGGACCCGGTGCTGGACCCAGAAGGCCAGGGTCCGACCGGGTTGAGGTGCGCGCCGCTGCGCCGCCCGAGCGGGCTGACCGCGACCAGGCTGCCCGTGCCGGCGAACAGCAGCCCGGTGATCAGCAGGCGGGCCGAGTGGTCCGGGACGAGGCGCGCGGTCGGGCTGTGCGGGCCGAAGTCCAGGCACACCGCCGACAGACCCCCGATCAGCAGCACCGCGGTACCGACCAGCTCACACGACCACTCAGCCCAATGCCAGCCACCGAACGGCTCCTGGCCCCGCGACTCGACGGGTCCCCGGCCCGCCCGGGCGGGGACGGCGGCGGGAACGGTCACCCCGGAATCGTCCACGGTCATCGGCCGGCACGAGACCGGCCCCCACGTGGTCGACCAACTCTCGGGCGCCGATTACACCGAACGTCCGGGCCGGCGGTCGCGGCCCAGCCGGCGTAGGCCGGTCAGCCCCGGACGGGCAGGGAGGCGGCGACGGCGAGCAGGGCGGGCACCGTGAGCGTCGGCTGAGCGGCCGCTTGGGAGGCCGCGACCCGAGCGGCGCGGTGGCGTCCCGGGATGACCCACTGGACGGTGAAGGTCCTGGTGGCCGCGTCGCGGGTGACGACGGCGGGCAGCCGCCCGACGAGGTGTCGGTCGGGAACCGGGGTCCCCGGGGCCGGGGGGAGCAGGCCCGGGCTCTGGGTGATCTGGAGCTCGTCGCCGGTGACACCCTTTGCGGGCAGCCAGGTGCGGGTCCAGCTGCCGGGCAGGACCGGCCCCTGGGTCTCACTGTGCTGTCGGTACCCGGCGGGGAGGTGGTGCGGGTCGGTGAGCACCGAACCGTCGAACACGGTGACGGCCGCGCCGCCGACGCCGTTGCGGACCACCCGGCCACCCTGCGCGGAGGGGAGGCGGAACTTCAGCGCCCACTCGACGCTCCCGGTCCTGCAGGTCTTCGGCAGGGCAGCGGTCAGGGTCACGGCCGAGGCGGTCTCCGTGACCCGCCCCTTCGCCGCCTGGTGACACGGCCCGGCGGTGTACGCGACGACGAGGGCCTGCCCACCGTCGCCGGTGCGGACCCCCCGGACGCCCGGCAACGCCGCGTAGTCCGTGGAGCTGCCCGAGTGTGGGCTCCCGCAGCCGCCCAGCAGCAGCACTCCCGCTGCGACCGCCGCTGCCACCGCACCCACCCGGCCGGCTCCGGGCGCGACCGCCCGGCCCGCGCGCGTGAGCGACCCCTGTCCCCGTCCGACGCGCGTCGGCGGCTGCACCGGCCGCCGGTCCTGTGCCTCGGTCATGGACGTCCTCCCGATCAGTGCGTAGCGGAACCAGACCGCCGAGCGGATCTCCGCGGCCACCGTGGCCGCGACGACGATCCTCGCGCGGCCACCCCACTTCCACCCGAGTAGGTCGGCATGCAGCGCGCCGGATCGGCCGGGATGGGAACTACTGCCGCCTACCGGCCCAGATGTCCCAACCGAACCAGCGGACTACCACGCCTGAAGAGCGGGCCTCCGTCCGCCGTACCGACAGTGCGCCACCCGCTTGCGGGGTGAGCTGCACCGCCACCTGCGCAGACCGGGCGCGCACACCGCCAGCGGCCGGTGCTGGGTGCTGTTGGTGGGCCTCCGGTCACATCTCGACTTGGGCGCCCATGCTGATGGTGCGGTTGATGGGGAGGCCGAAGTACTCGGTGGGGTTGCCGGCGTTGTGGGCGACGGTGAGGAAGAGGTGTTTCTGCCAGCGTGGCATCCCGGGTGCGGCGGTCACGACGATTGTCATCCGGGACAGGAAGTAGAGGGCTTGGTCGACGTGCAGGTCGACGTGCAGGTCGTGGTGGGCGACCGAGCGGAGCGCGTCGGGGACGTCGGGCCGGTCGGCGAACCCGAAGTGTGCGGTGATGTGGATGATTCCCGCGTTCCCGTAGCCGAGGTCGTGGAGGATGAGCCGGTCCTCGACCGGGACGTGGGGGACCTTGTCGAACACGATCGAGAAGATCACGACCGTGGTGTGCAGGGTGCGGTTGGCATCGACGTTGGCGCGTAACGCCAGTGGGGTGGTGGTGAGGTTGGCGTTGAGGAACACCGCGGTGCCGGGGACCCGGCGCACCGGGGGATCCATGGCCCGGACCTGGGTGGCGAAGTCGTCGAGGGTGCCCTCGGTCGCGGTCCGGTTGGCGGTGACGATGACCCGACCCCGCTGCCAGGTCAAGAGGACCGTCGACACGGCGGCGGCCACGACCAGCGGCAGCCAGCCGCCGTGGACGATCTTGGTGAGGTTGGCCGCGAAGAACGACACCTCGACGGTGAGGAAGCCGACCGCTCCGGCCGCGATCGCCCACCGCGGCCGGTGCCAGATGACTCGGGCCACTGACAGGAAGAGGACGGTGTTGAGGATGAACGTGGCCGTGACCGCGACCCCGTACGCCGACGCCAGCGCCGCCGAGGACCCGAAGCCGACCACGAGGGCGACCACCGCGACGTAGAGGCCCCAGTTGATGCCCGGGACATAGACCTGACCCTCCTCGCGGGTCGAGGTGTGCCGGATCGCCAGGTGCGGGAGGACCCCGAGCTGGACCGCTTGCCGGGTGACGCTGAACGCCCCCGAGATCACCGCCTGTGACGCTATGACCGTGGCAACGGTCGCCAGCAGGACCATCGGCAGCTGCGCCCACCCGGGGAAGATCAGGAAGAACGGGTTCGCCACCGCCGCGGGGGACGCCACGATCAGCGCGCCCTGGCCGAGGTAGTTCAGGGTCAGCGCGGGGAACACCAGGAAGAACCAGGCGCGGCGGATCGGGGTCGCCCCGAAGTGGCCCATGTCGGCGTAGAGGGCCTCCGCGCCGGTGATCGCGAGCACGACCGACGCGAGGGCGATGAACGCGACCGTCCCGTGGTCGGCGATGAACACCACCCCGTAGGTCGGGGACAGCGCCCGCAGGATCCCCGGCGCCCGGGCCACCTCGACCGCACCGGCGGCGGCAAGGACTGCGAACCAGATGACCATGACCGGCCCGAACAGCCGACCGACCAGGCTGGTCCCGAAGTGCTGCAGCACGAACAGCACGGTGAGCACGACCAGGGCGATCGGGACCACGAACGATGCCAGCCCAGGCGCGGGAACTTTCAGACCCTCGACCGCGGACAGCACTGAGATCGCCGGGGTGATGATCCCGTCGCCGTAGAACAGCGACGCCCCGACGATCCCAAGGGTGACCAACACGATCTTCGCTCGGGCCGTGGCGAACCGGTGCTTCTGTAGCAGCGCGGTGAGGGCCATGATCCCACCCTCCCCGTCGTTGTCGGCGCGGAGGATGAACGTCAGGTATTTCACCGACACGATCAGGGTGATCGACCAGAAGATCAGCGAGATGATGCCGTACACCTCACCCGGGCTGGTCCCGACCGCGTGGTGGTCGGCGGTGAACACCGTCTGCACCGCGTACAACGGGCTCGTCCCGATGTCCCCGAACACCACCCCCAACGCCCCCAGGGTGAGCACCCCCGCCCCGGTGCGCGCAACCCCGGGTCGACGGGCGCCCGAACCGCCAGCGCCTCCCAACAGCCGCCGACCCGGCACCCGGTCGTGGGCACGTGCCGCGTCTGCTCCCGGACCGGTCGGATCAGGGACGGTCGCGCTGTGATCGGAAGCCATGGTGCCCGAGAAGTTACAACCCCCTCCTGGTGAGCGGCCGGTGGTCGACGTGCCCCGCGGACCGGACGGCCGGGCCGGCCGTTGATCAGGCGGTCGCTCGCGGTCGGGTCGGCGATCTAAGGGCGGAGCCGCGGCGAGCCGCATCACCGGAGCAGGGCAACCGGTTGGCGGGCGGCGACTCAGGGCCCACTGAATCAGCGATGTCCACACTCAGAGCCTGGTCGCCTCCCACCTGCAAGCGGTGCGGCCGCGGGCTGGTCCGCGGCCCACACCACCTTCTGACAAGACCGCCCATCGGAAGTCGCGGGACGTCGGAGTCGATGACTGGGCTACGCGGTCACGATGTTGTCCGCCGGAGGTCGGTGTGGTGGCCGACAGCCTGGTCAACGAGGGCGAGGACGTAGGGGTTGTCGACGCGGTAGATCTGCCGGCGCCCGTGGGCTCGGACGGTGACCAGGTCGACGAGGCGGAGTTTGGCGAGGTGTTGGCGGACGGCGGCGATGGTGGCGCCGACCTCCGCGGCCAGGGTGGTGACGTCGCTGTCGCCCCGCTGAGCGAGCAGCCACAGGATGCAACCCTGGTCGGGGTGGTCGGGAGGGCAAAGGTCTCGGCCGCTTCCGCGAAGTCGGCCGGCTCGGGGGTCGCCGGCGCTGGTCGTGGGTGCGCTGTTCCCGCGGTCTCCGTGTGCCGCTCCTGCCGCCGTGGCCGCTCCCGGGCCGGGGCCGGTTTCACCGCCCTGACCGCGGCAGGAGGACCGCTCCGGGATCCGGTGGGCGGGGTCCGGGCGTTCCGCCCCTCCATGCTCACTGCCGCCGCCCTGACCGAGGGCGACAGGGCTCGGGCGTCCTCAGCAGGCGGTGGCGAGCACAGCTGCCCGGCAGCGGTCATTCATCGACGTCGTGGGCGCGGGAGCGGTCGGTGAGGTTGAGGTCGGCCCAGGCTTCCAGTTCGGCGTCGGGGGCCTGTTCGACGGCGATCAGCCGGTCATCGGCGGCGGGCAGCGCGCGGAGGAGTTCATCGAGTTTGCGTTGGATCGCAGACTCCTGCCGGGCCTGGGTGTGTTGGATCGCGAACACCATGACCAGGGTGACCGCGGAACTGGTGATCTCCAAGGCGGCGACCCACCAGCCGGGGAAGTCCACGACGACGCCCAGCACCAGCCACGCCCCGACCGCGCCGGCGACGACCAGGCCCGCCCAGGAGTGCGACGTGAGCTCCCCGAGGTGGTGCAGCAGCCGGCTGCTCCACCGGCGGGCACTGGGGTCGCGGCGCCTTCCACCGGGCCACCGGCCGACATCGGAGCCGTCGACCTGACCTCGCCGCCATCGCGGCTGCTCACCCCGGCGACGACGACGGCGAGTCGGCCGCCGCGCCGGAGCCGGCTGCTCATCTCGGCCGGTCATGGCCCCACCCTGACAGCGGCCAGCACCGGACGCCGGGCAGGTCAACGCGGTCAGTGGTCGGGGTTGGCCCGGTGGAGCAGTTCCAGCACGGCGTCGCGGGCGTAGTCGATGACCTGGTCGGTGGGCACCTCGAGGTTGACCGCGGCGCTCCCGGTGATGGCGGCCGCGACGGTGATGAGGGCCTCGATCAGGGGGCGGCTGTCGTCGGCGTCGTCAACGGGCAGCAGCTCGCCCAGTCGACGGTCATCATCACGGCTGCGCGCCCGGATGAGCGCCACCGCCTGCAGGTACAAGGCCTCCGCCGGATTTCGAACCTCGGGGTCGGCCACCACCGGACCGTAGCCCGGACCGCCGACCGCAGGTTCTCACGGCCGCCACGTGCTGATGCCAGAGGAGGCGCCCGCCGGCGGTTCCTCAGCCCTTCAGCACCCCACCACTGTCCCGCACCAGACCCCCACCCGACCCGACCCGCGGCGCAGCACGCCCCGCTGACCGGTGCCCAGTCCGGGCCAGGAGGCCCTGGCCGGTACGGCAGCACCGTCGGGGTCAGCCGCGCCGACCCCCCCGTGGCTGCGCGGACTGGTCCCACCGAGCGGCGCGCCGAGGCGAACCGTGACACGTCCGTGCGCTTGACCCCCGGATGGCCACGGCAGGGCCAGCGGGGTAATTTCCGAGCTGCGACACCCGTGATCGGCGGTCAGCGTGCTGCACCGACGCGGCACCGACGCCGGTCACGGTCAACTCCGATGGGGGAGTCCTGAGGGCATCACATCCCGCGGCCGAGCACCACACCCAGGCTGCTGAACACCACAAGGAAGCGGCCAAGCGCCACGAGCAGGCCGCGGAGCACCTCGAGCAGGGCAACCACGGCCAGGCCGCTGAACATGCCCACCATGCCTAGGGCCATCGCACCCTCGCGATCCACGACATGGAGGAAGCCGCGAAGTCCCACGCGACCCACCCGGCGTCAGCGAAGCAGCCACCCGCCTGAGAACTGACCACCGCCCCGGGCCGCCCTGTCCTTCTCGGGGCGCCTGGGGGGCGCCCTCGGGGGGCGCCCTCGGGGGGCGCCCTGGGGGGCGCCGGCTGGCGGCGAAGCACCCGGGAGCCACCACACCGGAGGCGCCAACCAGTTCTCTGTAGACGTTTGCTAGACGTTCGCGCTGTCAGGTTCCGGCCCCGATGGCGGTGTCGGCGAGCGCCGCCGCTGCGGCGAGCATCGACGGGTAGGTCAGCGGGAGACCACCGTCAGGGTCCCGGATCGGGGTGCCGTCCCCGGTGAGCGCGGTGAAGGACCCGCCCGGCTCCGACGGCGACCCGACGTTGGCGGCGTCGACGACCCGGCCGACCGGGTCGGCCTCGTCGGGATCGCACACGTCCGCGGACGGGTCGCTGCCCGGGCGTTGGAGCCACACCGCACGGTCGGGCTGGAACAACCAGACCGTCCGCTCCCCGTGGGCGATCTTCACCCATCCCGACGTCCCTACCGCCACGCCCGACCCCCCGTCCGACCACCCACCCGATCCGTCCTGGACAGGATCCCCGACCTCCACGACACCGCACAGCCGAACGCGAGCCGCCGACCCGACCCTCTTCGCGTTCCGGGCACGACCGGACCTCCCGCCGAGCTCGCCTGGGGTAGGGGTGATCCGCAGCCCTGCTGGCTCTGCTCGCTGGCTCCTCTGGTGGTTCCGCTTTGACCCTGCGGGCCCAACCTGCTCCGCCAATGAGCCTGGCAAGCTCGACCAGGGCGCCTCGGTGACCGCCGCGTGCGAGACCACCCGTGCGGCGGTCCGGGCGCAGGCTGACGAGGACCCCTGACCGAGGCGGCGGTGCACCAGGACCTGCGAGTCCTCGACTGCCCGTGGGTGTGTCAGATCGTCGTGCCGCGCGGGTCGGGAGGCGGCTGGGATCCGCTGAGCAGCTGGGGGTCCACCACCGCGGGTGGGGGCGGGGCACCGGCTAGTGTCGCGTGTTGTAAGTCGTGTTCAGGTGGGGTTTGGGTCGCGCGTGGCTGATGATCTCGTCCGCGGTCTTGGTCCATACGAAGGGGTGGGCTCGGTCGTTCCAGCCGTCGATGTAGTCCCCGATCGCTGCTTCGAGGTCCTTGACGCTGTGGAAGGTGCCCCGGCGGATGGCCTGGCGGGTGATGATCCCGAAGAAGATCTCGACCATGTTCAGCCAGGACCCGCTGGTCGGGGTGAAGTGCAGCTGGACCCGGGTGTGCTGGGCGAGCCAGGCCTTCACGTTCGGGTGCTTGTGGGTGGCGTAGTTGTCGCAGACCACGTGCAACGGGACCCGCGGGTAGGCCCGGGCGACGATCTCGAGGAAATCCAGGAACTCGGTGTTCGTGTGCCGGGCGTAGCAGCGGTCGGTCACCCTCCCGGTCGCGATCTCCAACGCCGCGAACAGGCTGGTCGTCCCGTTCCGCTTGTAGTCACTCGTCTGCTTCTCCGGGATACCGGGCCGGATCGGGAGGATCGGCGCGGTCCGGTCCAACGCCTGGATCTGCGTCTTCTCGTCCACACAGAGGACCACGGCCTTCTCCGGCGGATCCAGGTAGAGCCCGACGACGTCCCGGATCTTCGCTTCCAGCTCCGGATCGGTGGAGAATTTGAACGTTTCCGCCTTCCACGGCCGCAGGCCCCACCGCCGCCAGATCCGCGCGACGGTGGCGAAACTCACCCCGAGATGATCGGCGAGCAGTCGGGCCGACCAGTGCGTCACGCCCAGCTTCTCCGGCGGCGGATCCAGCGTCGCCGCGATGATCGAGGTCTGGTCGTGCACCGCCGGCCGGCCCGACCGGGGCCGATCCTCGAGTGCGTCCAGACCACCGCCGGCGTACCGCGCCCGCCACGCCGTCACCGTCGGCAGGCTCACCCCGACCCGGCGACTGATCTCGACGTTCGATTCACGGTCAGCGGCCAGCAGCAGGATCCGCGCCCGCTGCGCCAACCCGGCCGCGATCGTCGACGACCGCGTCCACTCCCGCAGCACCGCGTCGTCCCCGGCCCGCAACACCAACGGCTGCACACGCGACATAGCCCATGATCTCAACCCAAGACAGCAAAGTCACTTTCAACACGCGACACTAGCGGTCACTCTCCCGTGGCGCCGTCGAGGAGCTCCCGGGTGGCATCAGCGTGGCCAGCGTGGCGAGCGGTCTCGTTGACCAGGTGAAGCAGGACCCAGCGCAGGTCGGCTCCCTGTTCCACCCG
>JAABUY010004985.1_pt1 | contig 13581 bp, 8 predicted proteins | sample 5560271 | NCBI WGS metagenome assembly JAABUY01 (sample SAMN10711886, study PRJNA513374) | rock metagenome | isolation source: Antarctica rocks | place: Antarctica: Victoria Land, University Valley
CGTAGCCCCAACCTGCGGACAGCGCTGGCTGGTGTTGACTCTTCTTAGCTCTGCAAATACTTGGAGCAACAGTATTCACAGGTTCCCAGCCGGCACCACGTGGAGGTGAGAGTCGTCGCCGGCCGTTCTTATTTGTTTACACTATGTAGAGTATATATAGGAAATGATGACTAAGACATAAATAGGGGTGCTTAGTAAGAGATGAGTAAGCAATGATATCACATTGTCACATGATGCAGATCACGTGCTATGGGCTGCTCCACTGATCTTTATTTAGCATGGCGGATTCAATGTCGCGCTTCCGTTCCCAACTTCGGCATCTTATCCACGGCGCTGACCCGATCCGACTCATCTTGTGGTCTCGGATATGTGTCGTCACAGGGAGGGCTGCCGCGTTCTCTAAGTGGCCAGAGCATTCAGCCGTCGCTTACTATCGCAGTGAATCCAGACGAATCAAAAAAGGTTGGCTAGCCGCCAACCTCCATGCGGCTCCTTCGCGACCTGCAACCCTGCCGTCTCCATGCGACTTCTTCGCGACCTGCAACCCTACCCTTGGTTCAACTTGGACATTCAATCGGCCAGAGCCAGTAGCTATGATCGATCTATCGCAACTTGCATCTCGGTCCTGCACGTCGCCTATTTCAAACGTGAGTCATCTTAAGAGTGCGCGCGCCAAGTCCGAAACTTCAGTCAAACCTACGTCCCACCACAACCCTCATTCTACAAACAGCTTCTCATGGCCATCGAACCCAAACCGAGAACACAGAATCGGAAGAGGCAACACGCTGAAGCAGACCTCTCGCAAGACGACCAACCTTCACCGCCGAAGAGGTTCAAGTCGACGAAAGAACATCACTCTTCGTCCCACTTCTCGCCTCCAGAATTCTGGGATTGCCTCTCGAAGGTGTGGCTCACTCGTCGAGCCTTGAGAGAACTCGATCGACGGAATCATTCTGGCAGTGATGCTTGTGCTCCAGCGCCAGCACCGAAGCCTGTACATCAATTCTTAGGCCAAAAACGTCTTCAACGGTTTGCTAGACACGGTGGTCCAGAACTTCGTGATCTCCGAGGGGTAAGGTTGAATGCGCACATCGTATAGTGTTCTATTAACTGATATCTGTTTAGTATCCAGAGCCAACAGACATCAATCTCGCACACACAATGAGCTCCAAACGCTCCGGCCGCTCCGGCCGTTCCGGCAACTCCAGTCACTCCAGCCGTTCCTCTGGGAGCAAGGAGAGCAAATCTACGAAGCCAACGAGCAATCCCGCCTCCGAGACGAGCAAGAAAAGGTCTTCTTCTGCTTATGATGCCAATTTCGAGCAGTGCATCATTGAGAAGAACATCTACCTTAAAGGATATCAGTATCCTGACAGCCGCCAAACCCCAGAACCCAGCGATTTTGACGAAGTACGTCAAAATTTAGCAGCATCTAGGCCATCTCTTTCGCCATCCCGATTTACCAAATCCGACTTTCGGGAATTCGAGCGGGCTAATGACTGGGTGATCGACGAGGGCGACGTAATGAGAGAGGTGATTCCTATAATGTGTGGCAAGACCGATATCCCAAACAGGCAGAACCTGCAATATACAAAGCTCGAATCGATAACCGATAATACTACCGTTGTGCCAAAACCAGACTTTTATGATGGAGCTCGGCTGGAGAATATTGATAAGCGTGTCCTGGAGGTTATTGACAAGGAGCTCATTGACAGACAGGCCGAAGAAGACGTACGTTCTTTCATCACCTGCAAATATTAACAAGCGTACTGACAAGACAAGCAGCCCTCAAAAGAACCATATTCGTACATCGTACCCACGAAACATGCGGCAGCTCCAGTGGCACCCAACTTTTTCCTCGAAGCCAAAGCGCCTCGAGGGGGTGCAGACGTGGCGAAGCGACAGGCTTGCCTTGACGGGGCTCTGGGTGCCCGTGCTATGCACAAGCTACAGTCGTACGTTGCAGGCAAGCCAGTTTTTGATAATAAGACACTATCTATCACGTCGACCTATCACGCTGGTAACCTTAATATGTACGCTACCCATGTCACCCCAACGGGTCCTGGAGGCTCCCCTGAGTATCACATGAGTCAACTTGGTGGCTGGAACGCTATTGGCGACCATGGTACCTGCCGGCGAGGGATGGGGTCGCTCCGGAATGGAAGAGTTCACACGCAGGAAAAACGCGATCGACTCATCGCAGCCGCAAATGAAAGAGCAAGGTCCACGTACGCAGAGCTGTCAACCCTCGAATCATCCAATTATGATGACGACGCCTCAGACTCGTACCCCATTGAGGATTCTCAGACATCAGTTGATGACTTCGCCGTTACCTCATTCTCGTACCCCGTTGAGGATTCTCAGACATCGGTTGACTTCGCCGTTACCTCATTCTCGCACCCTGCTAACGAGCTCTATTATGACCTCTCAGACGTGGCAGAGGAAGAGTACGAGGAGGATGAGATCTATGCAGATGAGCCCGCCATACCGACGTATACAGATCCTACAGCCTCTAAAAAACGTCCAGGTAAGGGATCGGAGAAGCCTGCTTCCAAAGCTCCGCGCCATGATAGTGGAACATCTCGTCGGAAGCATCATTCTAAGAGATAGATTTAAATAGCAGGATTGGCTATTCGAGAGATGAGATGTGAGGATGTTCAAGGTCTCACCTCTAGTAGGTTTGTCAAGGCCTGAAGTCATCTGTGTATCTTGTGCTTCAATGATGTAATTCTTTCACGTGCAAAAGCATGTTAAATTATGACTAATCAAATTCAATTCTGAGGCAAAAAGAATTAAGGCAGCAACGCTTTCCTATTTTCAGACTAGTGCTAAACGCAAACGACCGAAGCTGCTAGAGTCCCACATCATACGCGCTAGCAAAACAACCAAAGCTGTTAAAGTCCACATCATACGCTCCTCGTTTGCGTGTACCATTGTGAAAGATGAAGGTATGTGATGTCCTAATATTCGCCCGTCTAATAAGAATAATACCTAACTCGCCCATCTCTCTAGGACATTCTCATTCGCAATAAATATCGGGTCGAACGCAAGGTTGGAGGAGGAGGCTTCGGTGTTGTCTATTCTGGTACCTAACTGGTCCCTTGTGAAGGCTAAGGATGCTAACTGCCAGAAGGAACTGATATCGAATCGGGCGAAGAAATTGCCATCAAGCTTGAATATGTCAGAAACGACCTTCTGATTCTCGAACACGAAGCTGAAGTCTACAAATCTCTTGCTGGCGGGGTGGGAGTACCACGCATGCGTTGGTACGGGCAGGAGTGTGACTTCTATGTCATGATCTTTGATCTCCTCGGCCCAAGCCTAGAAGACCTCTTCAACTTTTGCGACCGAAAATTCTCATTGAAGACAGTTCTGCTACTTGCCGACCAGCTGATCTCTCGAGTCGAATATATCCACACCAAATCTTTCGTGCATCTCGATATCAAACCAGAGAATTTCGTGATGGGAACTGACAAGCTTGGAAATGTGGTACACATTATTGACTTCGGCCTTTCGGAGGAATATAGGGATCCAGATACACATGGACACAAAGCATGTTACGATAACCGCAAATTAGGTGGCACTACTCGCTATGCCAGTATCAACAATCATCAAGGCGTTAGTACGTGCCAAACCAGTTCACAGGAGATGTAAGCTAATCTGCCGTAGTGCAATCCCGCCGCGATGATCTTGAATCGCTTGGATATGTCATGATCGAATTCTGTCGCAGCTCCCTCCCTTGGCAAGGCCTAAAGGCTTCAACAGAAGACGAGAGAAACGCACTTATCAGAGAGAAGAAGATGAATACCTCAATCGAGGATCTTTGTGATGGCCTCCCTGATGCATTCGCGACCTATCTCAACTATGTTCGGACTCTGGAATTTGCTGACCAGCCTGATTACTCCTACCTTCGCAAAATCTTCCGCGATCTATTTGTGCGCGAAAGGTTTGAATATGACCACGTGTTTGACTGGACCGTCAAGAAGTTCAATATGATCCATGGCAGTATCGACCAACTAAGGCAAAGTCGAAGCTCGACGAAAACCAACAAAGTTCGACGTAATCTCAGGAACTTACCTTCCGCTGGCCACTTACGTTCTTAGTTAGGTCAACTAATCTGCCGGGGATTCTCGGAAACCCAGGCTGGAAGGCTACGGTACGCAGAGGCTCGCAAGGCACGTCGAGCTTAGAATATTCAACGCCATCCAAGCGGGATTGGAGGTGTATGTGGAGCAGCATGGCATTAAGGCATACGGAAATGGCGTGGTGAAAAGGCCGTCTCAAAACTTCATCGAAAATTCACCAAAGTGTGAGGAAGGGTTTGTGCGCCTCCTCAATCTTGAGGAGATCTGCAAGGAGCTCAGTTTTCTCCGTCATGCCTCACTCTTCGTTTGTGACTAAGATGATGCCTTATTTTACAGGATGGCGCACCTATTACTATGAGCTGGTCTGACTTGGAGATAAATACAATCTGAATATGCATCGAGTACAATGGCAGTCTCCATTCGATAGACATATGAACTGGGCAACAACACCCAACTACTTGCGAAAATAGTCCACCTGCAGCAGCAGGCAGATGTTAAGCCACAACTAGAATATAATGAGGTCCATTAACTTCAACGGCGCTGGAAGAATTCCCTTCCGAAATGCCGGGGGGCTATATTAGGCAATAAGGCAGTATCGGTGACGGCGGACAGCAACTTTCCCTAACCCGCATCAACTGGTTAGGGATTTTGACTCGCGAACTCGGTAAACAGGGGGTGCAGCAAAACTGAAAGCGGCACGGCGGGTATCAAAAGAAAACGGATTCATCGTCCTTTGTGTGTTCCTCATATATTCTTAACCCTCTTTGCGGAGGCAGGGACGCCTAGATCTGCGCAGGTCGATTGAAACGCGTCGTGAAAAGCGGCCAAGCCTTTTCTGATAGGCTTGCTCTTGATTATTTCCGATTCTGAGAGAGCAGCCATCAGAAGGGGACGAAATGGAAGCCGAGTGGGACGCTCGTTGTAGATGATAAGGAGGGCGAGTGCAGCAGGAACGGAAATAAACCTTCGCCTGGATGGATGAGCGCTATGCTAAATAGAGACTAGATCAAGGATGGATCGGCAGAAAGCGGCATGGAACATCTTTCTACTGAAACACATGACAGACAAATAATCGTGAGGCAACACAAATACCGCTTTGCCTGATAGAAGTGCAGGCAAGGCCAATCTGTAGGAATAAAATCTGAGACTGTGAAAGTTTTAAGAACATTGATGTCTGTCTTCTATTGTTAGTGCAGAATCTAATAGCTAAAATATACACCTTAAGAGATGTGACTTTAAGTTCATGCTTAATTTAGGTCAACCAAAATTAGCGCTGACAATGAGCTTCTGATTGAATTAACTGAGAGATCTGAAGATCTATGAGCTTTAGATTTGACTGACTCACTGTTAATTGTTGTTATACTATAACTTTCTCATATCATGATACTCACTTTCAAGCAATTATTATCAGGTTTCTCTAGATTTCTTCTGATAGATTTCTACTAGTAGGTATTTACTGATCTCTACTTTTTAAGCAACTGCATGTCACTTTTCAGCAACTGTTATCAGGTTCTTCTCAGTTCTCTAATCTACTGTTAAAATTCTACTAGTAGATTTCTACTGATATGCTACTTTTCAGCAACTGTTATCAGGTTTCTCTTAGTTTCTAATTTACTGTTAAATTTCTACTAGTAGATGTGAACTGAGTCTTAAAACTCATCAATGATCACTTTCTTAAAACTTATTAACTATCATTTCTACCTAGCAGTTTAACATATTGTCTTAAACTTCTTTACTATCATGTATTTCAGTAAAAGAATGTTTCATACTACTTTGCTGCATGTCATTAATTGATCTTTCTCTAAAAACTAAACTGACTATTAAGTCAGATCAAACTCAGATTTTAAAACTTAACTTAACTTATTAAGCTTTACTTTGCAACTTAACTCAACTTTATGCAGAGTCAGATTTCAGACAAAGTTAAGTTAAATTATTCTTAATAGTTTAAATTAAATTAAAATTAATTAACTTTTGTTATTAAGCAGCTTTATATTGACAGCAGCTATTATTGCAACATTTTTAATTAACATTGTACATAATTCTTTTTGTTTAACTACATATCTACTTTATAAGCATTATATGTAAGCATTATTAACTTAATTATCAGATCACTCATTCTCTACAGAGCAAAAATACACTAATTAATATACTTTATCTTTTTAATAAGTCTGCAACATATAAAAAATTGCTTTTATCTTTTGCAATTCTTCTGATATTATCAGATTTTCTTTTTTATGTAGCTCAGCAACTATATCATAAATAAGTCATGAAAAAGACTCTTAATATATAAGAATTTATATTTTTAAAAAATGTATAAAAATATATCTTATTTGTCTTCTACAAATCTGTAATGACTAACTGATTTCACTTTAAGCTGTCATTATACTGATTAAAAATCTCTTCAATCAGCAGTGAAAAAAATTCTAAATTTAAAATAAAAGAATACAACTTCTGTCAATATTGTTGCTGCTGCATTGCATGAACTGATTAAAGAGTATTAAAATTGAGTGTTTTAACTTAATTTAATAATGTAATTATATGACTTACTTGACTCTTTTTGTGCAGAAACTGATTTAAAAAAAGAATTATTAATAATTTAATTTTCTTCTTTAAATATGTCATGCTTAACAACTCATTTTTTACTTTTATTTCATAAGCTTAATTTTATCTTATACATCTTTATCTATAATTCATATTCTGTTCTCTTCAATAAATCTTATATTATCAGATTCACAAGCTTTAAAATCTACTTAATATTTTTTTATAACTTTAACTTTTATTATATCTTTATCATGCTATACAACATAATTTTAATTTCAGTTTCTTTACTGTGAGAAGATCTATACTTAATAAAGAAATTATAATTAACATAATTGAAATACTATACTTTACAAATTGTATATATTGCTTTAAATTTCTTAGATAGTAAACTTAAGAAGAAATGATTATAAATTAATAAATTTAAATAATTGTGCAGCTTAATTTAAATTGATCTTAGTTATTTACAAATTTACTGATAACAAAAATACAACATTCATATAAATAAATGATAATATAAAAACTTAATAAATTTATTTATCTTTAATACAACACTTTCTACATTTTCTTTCTACAGAACATCTTACTTTTTGTATTAAGCTTTTTATATTTTTTTTTTGCATTATGTAAGTAAAGTAAGTAATGAAGAGATATAATGCTGACTTTTATTTTAGAAATACATCATTAGAACAGAGAAAACTAAGTGTAAAGATTATCTTTATTAATGTAGTAAAAATAATAAACTTTATATTTTTCATTACTGAACTAAATTAATTCATCAATATAACAAAAGCATTAGACTTTACATTTCTCATTATTGAATTAGATTAACTCATCAGTAAAAGAATATATTTTATTAATATATTAGATTTTTCATCTTAATCTGAGAAGAAAAGAAAGAAAAAGATCAATAAAATTAATTTATTTATCTTAAACATTGCTGCATATCTGAAAGAAGAAGACTTTGCTGATTAATGAAAAAGAATAAAAGCATTTATTAATTATTCTAAATTTACACTTAATATTACACTGTTTTAAAGTACTTTAACTATTTCTTTTATGACAAATATATTTAAAGCTGTTAAAATAATTATTTAAATAAAATAATTAAGTATTAAGAATAAATCATTCAATTTAACAGTTATAAACAACTTACTATAGCTAAAGATAAGAATTTAAATCTTACTATGCAGATTTTTAATAGCAGCATATTTGATTCAGAGCACATAACAGATAAGAAAAATTATTAATATATATTATATTTTTAATATTTCTTTATAATGACTCTGAAAACAAAAGCTAATATTGTTTCATTTTATAATTATTAACTCTTAACAGTGTTCAATGTCTCTACAAATAAGAATAAAGAAACAGAGATGATGCTGAGTAATGATGAAAATAAAGTTATAGTAATTTTTTTTGATTAAGTAATGCTGAATAAAAATATTAATGATGAATGTATCTTTTTTAAATTTGATGAACTTGTATACACAGATATTAGAAAAACAATATTAAAAGAAAAGAAAATATATTAATTTTGCACTGTTTATTTATTAAAGATTTAACTAAATTTAAACTTCATAAACTGTTACTTCAATGTTAAAGAGTGTTAAAAGGTGGCACCACACTAATAGCACAGCTATCGTGAGTTATATATCTAACACTCCCCCTAACCCGCGATCGGCCCGCAACTGACCCGCAGGTGTAAAGGGTGCGCGCAGATGGCGGTTCAAACTCATGACCTTTTGGACTTACTCTCTCACCATGGACTTGAACCACCGGCAGAGGTGGCCTAGGCGCCACTTTACACAAGTTATCACGCACTAACCCGGGCTCATAACCTGTTAAAAGGTGGCACCACACTAATAGCACAGCTATCGTGGGTTATATATCTAACAAAGAGTAATGAAGTTGAAATATAAATTAATTAAATATAATTATATTACTTTATTATAACACTCTTTACAATTGTTTATTAGCTTCTTGCTGATTAACTATATTTATAAATTAAGATCAATAACAAAGATTAATTATTAATAATATAAGTTTTAATCTTTATTAATAATGCAGATTAAGAGGCAGAAGACTTAGAGAAGATATAGAATAATGATGAGAAGAATAAAAATTATTATAATGATAATAATAATAATATTAATAAAAATATAAAGAATTAAAATGAATTCTGATGCTTTAAGTAAAGCTAAATATTCTTAAAGACTTTTAAATATTGTTTTTTTACATTTAAGTATGTTTAATTCTAATACTTTATTTAATATTATTAGCTCACATATAATTTATATTCATTATAAGCAATTTAAGAAAATTGAAGTGTTTATAAATTGCATAGAAAGAGTGAAGAGATTTAATGTTTAAATTAAAAATTATGTTAAGTATATATTTATTGAGATTGTTGATACTTAAATTAATGAATGTTAACATTATCTTTAAATAAAAAAGAATGAATTCTTTTTAATTTTAAAAAATCATTAATAATATTAATAAATGAAAGATTCTGTCTCTTATAAAATTGTAATACTGAAGCAGTTAAGAACTTAATGTACTTTATTTATGCTTTTAAGTGTAAGTACAGTATCTTTAATAATTTTTTACTTTGTTAATAAAGAAGACTTTTTTCTTTTAATTAATGTTGTGTTGTATTCAAGACTGTATATATATTGATAGTTAATGTATTTTGAGTAGAGTTGTTTAAGTGAATGATTTAAAAACTAAGATTAATAATTATTAAGTTCTCATTAATAATCTTAATAGCTGATGCATCAATTGCTGTAGTGAGTCTTTCAGATAATGAATTTATATGATTTTTAATCTTTTTTAACTTATAATTATAATCATCATTAATGATTACATATTCTGAGTATATGCTGTTCAAAATATTTATAACACTTAATTGTATTGCTTTTATATTTAAAATTTAACTATAATCATTGTTGTCAAGTCTTAAATCAATGTTCTTATCTTAATTATGATCACAAAGTCTGAAGTTAATATTATTTTTATAATTATTATTATTATAAAAATCATTATTACTGAAATAGTGATTTAATAAAAGCTTTATACATAATTTAGTTACTGTTAAATTCAGCTCATTTATTGATGAATCTTTCTCATTATTATTAATAATTGTTATCAATACAAATCTCTCTTTAATTCTTTTTATTACTTCTGCTGCAAAAATAAACATATTATAATATTTAATCAGCATAATGTTCTCAATGATGTCTGAGTTTAATCAATTTCAACAATATGTAATTACATCTTAAGTTATACTGAACAAGTATTTAACTTTAATATTTGCTGTAGAAATTGCAAGTACATCTTTTATAAATTATATCATTGTTGATTTTAACTTCTTTATTAGCTTTCAGTAATTAAGTATTGAAACATTTACATTTAATATTAAAGACTTTTATAAATAATTTAAGACTTCTTCTATTACAAATATTTTTTAATGTCTTTTTACATTTTTTATATAACTCATCATTGCTATCATCTTCTTCTTCTTTAAGTCAAGAATTCTCAAATCATTATTTAATAATTCTTTCTTTAAGTGCTGATAATTAACTCTATAATATTGTTAAAACTTAAATATATACTTTAAACATAAATTTTTTCAATCTTCTCTTTATTAAAACAATATGTCAGTCTTATTATGTAATATTTATTAAGAACTGAGAATATTTTACATTATATATATTAAATTTATTATATAAATTCAATATAACATTAAGATTATAAAACAATTTTTAATTAACTTTTATCTTTTTATAATATTAAGTCAGTTTCTTTTTAAATGCATCAATAACATTTTGCAACTCAGTGCTAAAAAATAATTTAAACTTTCTGATTGCTTTATTTTGTTTTTTAAGATGATTAAATAAATCATTATATATATATTACAACTTAGAAATTATTAATTTACTAATAGCATTCATTGTCTCTGTGTAGTTCTTAAAGTGCTTCAGAAAATACAATATATATTTAATATATTGTTATTCTTTTATATTATATTTAAGAAATTTTATTCTGCTTATTGTTAAAGTTAAACATTTTATTTATTAAAAAAGTTTAATTTATAGTTTATATGCTTAACTCAGCATATTGTATAAAGAGTTTCATTAAATTTTTATATTTTCAATTATATTTTATGAATTTGTCTTCTACAAATCTTTGAACAACTTTAGATGCTGTGATGATGTCATAATGATAATAGTTAATAATTAAATTTATATAAGACTTTTATTAAAATATTAATTCAACAGATATGAGCATTATAATAAAGCATTATAAAAGATATATTAATTTTTTTCAATATAATGTTAAAGAAGTAATCTCTGTTAATTATGAAATTTTGTAACTCATCATCATTAAATGTAATGATAAGTTAATCATTCTTTATATTTACTTTTAAATATATAAATAACTGACTGACTACAAGCTAAATTATATATATTATGTAGTTTATAATTTCAGTATCATCACTTTAAATAATATTCTTCTGACTCAGAAGCTAACTCAAATAACATTATAATATATAATTGTTGAATGCATTGTCTACTATAACTATCAGCAATTAATATGTCAAATTTCACTTCTTTAATATCTTAAAAACATACTCAATAAGATTTTTATCATTATATTAATTTTTTAGTTCTTTAAAAATTAAAAATATCTCTGTATACTTTTACTCAATGTCAATAAAGTATGCAATAATGTCTAAAAATGTAAAATGATTTAAATTGATTTATTTATTAAATATAATAAAGACTTTAATCTATATCTTAAACTCTATAAGTATATCTTTTTAAACATTCATAATATAATACTTTAAAAGTTATACAATCTTGATTTAATCTAAAATCTTAATATCAGCACAATACATTTAAATGAGCTTTCAAAACTTTATATGTTCAATAGTATAAAAGAATAAATTGAATATTATAATGAATTAAAGAATCTACTGATTAAAGACTTTAAAAATAAAATTAAATAATTTAATAATGATTTTTTGAGCTGTCTGTTAAAAAGTGAGTGTTATATTAAAGCATTATAATTGAAAATTATAACATATTTTTAAATTCATTACTTTAAAAATTGAAATCTGTCTTTCTGATGCTGATTTTATCTTTTGACAACTGCTGCTTTTTAAATAACATTTTATAATAATTATTTCATCATTTTCTGATGCTGAATAATTCATAATATTATAACAGTTAATACACATTACATTTAATCTTTCATCACATTTATTAACTACTTCAGCAAAGAACTGTCAGATCTTTGTTGAGTAAGCTGAATTGTTTTATATTATTTAAATATAATTTTTAATTTTTATATTTATATTTTAATTTTATGCAGTTATTTCTCATCAATCTTAAAACTCTTACTTTGTTACAGATCTTTAAAGAATATACTTTGAATTTAAAGTGTCTGCAAAAATTAAAGAATAAGATTGATTTAATTAAGATAATTTAATTTTATTATTAAAATCATTTAAAAATAATCTTTTTAAGTTACTTAAAATCTGACTAAATGATGAGCTGTATAAAGATATGATGTTGAGTTATTGTAGTAAGTTAAGCAAATAAATAATATTTTATTGTATTTTAAGTGATGTATTGATGATAATGTGTTGTGAGAGTTTCAAAATTAATATATATAAGATTGTAATTATATAACAGAATATGTATTTAAATATAAAATGAATTTCTTACAATATTAATTATGATAGACATTATTCAAAAATTATTATATATAATAAATATTAAATATTAATGAAGAGATTTCTCATTAAAAAATCTTTAATTAATAATTAAAGATCTATTTAATTATTCTTTATTTTACATCTTTAATCTTTAAAGATCAGCTTTCTATTCAATTAATAATAATTACTTATTATTTTTCTTATTATTTTCTTTATCATTAAAAAATTCAATATTCTTCTTATTATCTTCACTGTCATCAATCAAGTCATTAAAAACAAATTTATTAATGAAATTATTATTTAAAAATTTCTTATCTTTAGACATCATCACACAAACTTCATCAACATCTTTAATTACACTTTTTTTATCTTTTTTCTTCTGATCAAATACAGACTCTTAAATGTAACTAATTAATGTTAAAGTTAAGAAGTGTTATAATTAAGTGATATAATATTTATGTATAATTAAAGTTATTGATGTGTTTAGAATTAAGAACTTCACTATAAAAGTAATGTATAATTTTAATGAGATTAAAATCTTCAACATTATATTGCTTTTATTCTTCTATATTATTAAGAACTTTTTCTTAATGCTTAATTACAACTGTTAAATACTTCTCAATTTAATAATTAATATTGATGCACTTCTATTCAATAACTTCATCTTTATTGATATTCTAAAGAATGTCAAAGAATCTATAAAAAATATAAATATAATATATTTTTTATTTTACTTTCTTAAACTTCTGCTCTTCTTTTAATGCAAAAGCTTCAATAAATAACATTTTCTTTTCAGTCTTTTTTTTAAGTCAAGCTCAGTTCTTATTCTTCATTAATTTATTTCTCAGCTCATCTTTGTAGTAGACATCTGCAGATAATTAAAAATGATATAATTGAGCATAATGTTACATCCCGATCGGAGGTTCCTCTGATATAGGGGCTAGGGGTTAGAGCTTGTGATATAAGAGGGTTCCAGGCACGTTGGGTTAACCGGTAGCTAGTAGTATGCTAAGTAATGATTGCATTGAACACGCCCATCTCCTTAGGGGAGATGGCTTGTCTATATACTGCTAGATCGCCGTGCTCGCCGGGGTCGCCGCGAGCATGGTGAGCTGATAGATCTCCCAGAGGTCTATTGCCTCGCTGAGGTCGCCGCGAGCATATCGAGCCGGGCGACCTTATACCCGTGAATACGCTGTACCCGCGTATATCTAGTTACTACATAACCTTTACTGG
>JAABUY010004986.1_pt1 | contig 13580 bp, 19 predicted proteins | sample 5560271 | NCBI WGS metagenome assembly JAABUY01 (sample SAMN10711886, study PRJNA513374) | rock metagenome | isolation source: Antarctica rocks | place: Antarctica: Victoria Land, University Valley
TGACACCACGGCGGTTTGGGCTCCCCGCCTGCACGGCGAACCCGGAGGGCCATCCTCCATCACCAGCACAGCACGAATCACAACACGACCTTCTACATCGCCTTGCTCTCCTTTCAGGACACACGTGAAGGAAGATGTTCGCCAGCACGGGCGAGATCGCCGAGCCCTGCGGACTGCCGCGATCCCGTTGGCAAAGGGTGCCGTCCTCAAGTTGAAGCGGCGCTTTGAGCCACCGCTCTACATAGAGGAGGATCCACCGCCGGTTCGTGTGGTGAGCTACCGCGTTCAGAACGAGCGAATGATCGAGCGAGTCGAAAAACGACTTCAGGTCCAAATCCAGAACCCAGTCGTACTTCCAACATCGCGTCCGGCATGTCCGCAGCGCGTCATGGGCCGAACGCTTCGGCCGATACCCGTAGGAGTCAGGGTGAAAAACAGGCTCCACCTCGGGCTCCAAATACAGGTACGCGACCGTCTGAGCGACCCTGTCCGCGACCGTGGGCACGCCGAGCATCCTCGGTCCGCCCGACTTCTTCGGTATCTCAACCGCCCTCACCGACGGCGGCATGTAGCTCCCCGAGGACATCCTGTTCCAGACCTTGTAGAGGTTCCCCGCAAGGTTCGCCTCAAACGCCTGGATGGACTCCTCGTCGACCCCTGCCGCTCCCTTGTTGGCCTTGACCCTCAGCCACGCCTCCCAGACCAGCCGCTTGGAAATCACAAACGGCTTGCCGTCAGGCTTCGGCTCGCTCACCGGCTCATCCCGCGACATCACGGTTGACCAACCAGCGAGCCAGGATGACCAGCCCCCGTCGCTCGACCCGCATTACCGGGCGTCATCACTACCACGGGGCTGTCCGCCCCTGTGCCCCGCATCAGTACGCAGCCCCTCACGGATCTGCCGCTTGGAGCCTTCCCTTCCACGAGCAACCGCAGGCCACAACCGCTCCACTGGCCGCTCGCGGGCGCGGGACGACAGGTTCCCACGTTCCGCACCAGAGCCCAGACCAAGCTCGCGCCACCTCCATGCCGGACACCGCCTGGCCAGTCGGCAGGCTCCCGCCAGGCTCATCCCGGACCATCCGCTCAAATCCGGTTTTGATGTCATCTAAGGGACTTTCGACACGTCATCAGTGGATCGCTTGCGCTCGCCTTCTTGGCCTACACCTGCCGCGCTCAACAGCGCGACTTTTCCGCAGACGCTCACCACCACGGCTCTTGACCGCAGCAGCTTGCGGTGGTTTGCGGCCTCCCCCTGCAGGGCGACCGCGGAGGACCCCCGACCCCAAGGACCGGGCCCTCCATCTCCGGTACAGCACCGCCTCAATCAGTCCGATCTTCTACATCGACCTCCTTGTTGCGTTCGTGGCACACAGCGGATCGCGCCGTTGATCGCCGAGCACGTCAACAGCCATCGCTTCGGCGGCGGACGCCCGCGGGTGGCTGACCGCCAGGTGATGGACGGGATCTTCTTCGTGCTGCGCACGGGCTGTCAGTGGCGGGCGCTTGACGGCACCGGGATCTGCGACGGCTCGACCGCGCACCGGCGCTTTCAGCAGTGGCGCGAGGCGGGCCTCTTCGAGGCGCTGCGGGAGCGGGCGCTGCGCGACTACGACGAGCAGGTGGGGATCGACTGGAGCTGGCTCTCGATCGACGGATCGATGGGAAAAGCCCGTTGGGAGGCGGGAAGACAGGGCGCAACCCAACCGACCGCGGCAAGCTCGGCGTCAAGCGAAGCGTGATCTGCGAGGCAAGTGGGACACCGCTCGGAGTGGCGACCGACGGCGCCAACCGCAACGACTGCAAGCTGATCGCAGAGACGATCGAGAGCGTCGCGATCGAGCGTCCGGCGGCGACCGACGAGCAGCCCCAGGGCGTCTGCCTGGACAAGGCCTACGACCACGACTTCGTCCGTGAGCTGCTCGAGGAGCTCGAATTCACCCCGCACATCCGCAGCCGCGGCGAGGAGACCCGCGAGCTGCGCGAGGAGCTCGGCGAGCGCCCGCGGCGCTGGGTCGTCGAGCGCGTCCACTCGTGGATCAACCGCTACCGCGCACTGCTGATCCGCTGGTCGAAGAAGCCCGAGAACCACGACGCGCTGCTGCAGTTCTCCTTCGCCCTGATCACCTGGCAGCAGATGGGCGTCATGCCGTTATTGCGATAGGCACTTACCCGTCAGGCCGCGCGCTCACGGTCACTCGACGCTTCCCAAGGGGCGGCGTCGCGGGACAGCGAGGGCGCGACCTGACCGCCCCGGGCCCGCGCGGTCCTGAGCGTTCTCGCTATAAGCGCGCTGCTCGCAGGCGCAATTGCCGTCGAAGCTGATGTCAGGCGCGTGAGTCCGCGCCGCGAGGTCCTTCTGATTGTAGGCAGAAATGACCTGCTATTCTTCCTGCCATCATGGCGTTGAACATCAAGGACGACGGTGCCGACCGGCTGGCCCGCGAGCTCGCGGCCGAAACCGGCGAGAGCATCACGACGGCGGTCACACTCGCCGTCCGTGAGCGTCTGGAACGGCTGCGCGGAGCCGTGCCGTACGAGCGACGCCACCGGGAGCTCACGCAGATCGCCAAGCGAAGCGCCGGACGGCGCCTTCGTGACCGGCGCAGCGCCGAGGAGATCCTGGGCTACGGCGCTGACGGGATCCCCTCCTGAAGGCCCGTGTGGTGGTCGATAGCTCAGCGCTGCTGGCGGTGCTCTTCGGTGAGCCCGAGCGCGATCGGTTCATTGCGCTGCTGGCCGACGCCGAGGACGCGCTGATCTCCGCGGCGACGCTCGTGGAGGCCTCGATCGTTATGCAGGCCAAGACCGGCGATGACGGGGTCGACGACCTGGATGAGTTGCTGGCGGCTGCGGCGGTGCGCTGCGTAGCGGTCGACGGCGTGCAGGCGCACCTGGCTCGCGATGCTTTTGCGCGGTTTGGGAAGCGGCGCGCGCCCGCCGGGTTGAACTTCGGCGACTGCTTCTCCTACGCGCTGGCGAGCGCGACTGCGCGCCCACTGCTCTTCAAGGGCTCAGACTTCAGCCAGACCGACATCACGCCCGCGCTCGTCTGAGGCGTGGCACGCTCCGGGATCAGGATGCTGGAGGGATGGAGACACCCAAGCTACAGCTATATGTCACCGAGCGCCAGTACCGGTTGCTGAAGCAGCGTTCCGCAACGCACGGGAGCGTCGCGGCGTGGTGAGGGACCTGATCGACCGGTCCGCGATGCCTGCCGACATCGAGGCTGATGCGTTCTTCCGCCACGTCGTCGCGGAGAAGGACGGCAGCGGCGAGCCTTACGACGCGCAGGAAGCCAAGCGCCAGCTCTACAAGCGGCCGGCGTGAGAGGAGTGCTCGTCGATTCGACGCGTTCTTGTCGCTGGAGGATCCAGACGAACAGTCACATGTATGAGAAGTCCTTGTCCTCGAACGAGAAAATCAGCTCCCACGCGGCCCGCTCGTGGTCGTCGTTGACGCGCATAAGCTCGATGTGGCTATCTGGACGAGTGGGATATCGGGACCGATGAGTCGCCCGTCGGGGTACGGCGCCATGCAAGGCTGCGTTGAACGCGGCCGAGAGGGCTGTTACTGCCCGGAGCGTCGCTCCCTGCCAGGGGTCTCGCCGCCCTTCTTCTCCAGGTTGAAGATCGTCTGAGGAAGCTTGGGAAGGGTGCCAGGCGGCGGCACGCTGCTTGGCTTCGGCGGCGTCGGGGGGTTCTCGCGACGGGGAGGGCTTGCCATCGCTTACGAGCTTAGCGCCGCTGAGATGGCGAAGCCAGTGGCCTCGAGCACGAGGGCGGCCAGCGCCAACGACAGGTACCTCACGAGCCACTCGACCGCCTTGGCGTTCTCGGCTCGGCGGTCCTCGAACGCGTCCGCGAGCGCGAGGTCGACCATCGGCTGCTCAAGGATGTCCTGATCCCAGAGCGCCCTGTACGTCGCTCCCGCCTTGACGCTGAAACCGAGTTCGTACGGACGCAGCAGCAAGACGACGAACACGAGCAAGCCAGCCCCACCGAGCAGGCCGCCGGCCGTCGCCGTCACCTGCGCGACGCCACGCGGATGACCGCCGTGGAACACGGATTTGGCCAGCAACGAGGCGACCACGGCGCCGGCCGCCAGTAGCGCGGCGCCACGTCCGCGCAGCTCGCCGACCTGGCGCTCCTGCTCGGCAAGCGCCTCGGTCGCGAGGTCATAGATGCGCTCGGCGAAGTCAGCCACGATGAAGCAGAATCGCGGGTACGCCGGACGACGGTCAGGAGCGGCACGCCGCTTCTGGCGGACTGGGACAGGACCCTTGACCAGCACCCCCAGTGGGCCTTGAGAGTGGGCTTGACCGGTAACTGCAAAGCTCAGCCGCCGCGGGCAACCGCACGCGTACCCCGTCAGGCCGTGCGCTCGCGGTCACTCGACGCTTCCCGAAGGGCGGCGTCGGGGACGGCGAGGGCGCGACCTGACGGCCCCGGCCGGGTCGGACCCGGCACGCTTTCGGTAAACCGACCCGCAGGAGCGGGCCGGGCCCGAAGCCCCTACGATCGCCGTCGGCCCGGCGCAACTCGACTGCGCCCTTGGGGTTGGCGCGGTCACAACTCCGTGATGGCCTCCGATCCGACGACCCGCGCCATCGCCCAGGCCGCCCGTCGCGGCGTCTCCTCGCGTCGTGGGCGGCGGCGCGCCAGCGACCCGGCCGGCGCGCCTCGTCACCTGGTGGCCCGCGCGCTGTCGGCCGAGACCGTCGAGCTGACCTGGCACCCCCCGCGCCCGGTCCGAACCGCCCACCACCGCCGCCCGGCGCGGCCCCACGTCTACCGGATCTTCCGCGACGGCCGGGTGATCGGCCGGGCCCACACCACCCGCTTCTTCGACACCCGGGCCCTCCCCGGCACCCACTACCGCTACACGGTCAAGGCCTACCCGCGCCACGGGACCGCCTCCCGGGCCTGCCTCCCGGCCGCCGTGCGCACCGGGGTGACGCTGTGCACGCCGGCCCAGCTGCGCCGGGGGATCCCGGCCATCGGGTTGGGCACGGCGATGACCCAGGAGATGGTCGACCGCGTGCTGTGGCGGGCGGGCTTTGGCGCGTCGGACGCCGACCGGCGCACGTGGCTGGGCCGGCCGGTGGGCCAGCTGCTCCAGTGGCTGCTGAGCACCCCGCAGTCCTACCGGCCGACCAACACCGTCCCGCTGGCCGACAGTGGCGCGGTCATCGACCCACTGGTCACCAACGCCGAGCTCGTGCTCGAGTGGGTCGACCGGATGCAGCGGGCGGTCAATCCGTTGACGGAGCGGCTCACCTTTTTCTGGCACCGGCACTGGGCGGTCAGCCGCAACGACGGGGTGCCGGCCGCCTTCCTGGTGGCCTACCGGAATCGCCTGCAGCGCTACGGCGACCTGGCCGCCAACCCGGGCGCCTCGTTCCGGACGCTGGCCGTGGAGATGACCACCCAGGACGCGGCCATGTCCTTGTTCCTCAATCAGAACCAGAACGTCCGCGCCCACCCCAACGAGAACTACGCCCGCGAGTTCATGGAGCTCTTCTGCCTGGGGGTGACCGATGACGCCGGCCAGCCCAACTACTCCCAGACCGACGTCCAGCAGCTCGCCCGGGCGTTCACCGGCTGGCGCCTTGACAAGAACGCAGGCAGCCCGACCTACGGCCAGGTGACCTTCAACCCGTCCGCCTACGACGGCGGGGTCAAGGCCGTCCTGGGCCGCGCCGGCGCCTTCGATGCGCCCGGGGCCGTCGACGTCGTCCTCTCCCACCCCAGCCACGCTCCCCACCTGATCAACAAGCTGTGGGCGGAGTTCATCGCCACCCCGATCCCCCCGGCCACGCTGGCTGGCCTGACGGCTGCCTACACCGCCGGCGGCGGGGGGCTGTGCCTCGCCCCCGTCCTGGCCGGGATCCTCGGGCACCCCCTGCTGTTCGAGTCGCTCTGTGAGCCCAACCTCGTCAAGCCTCCCATCGTCGCCGCCGTCGGCGCCCTGCGCGCCCTCGACGTGCCGCTGAAGGGATCGGCCATCCCCCAGGCCCTGGCCAACATGCAGCAGCTCCCCTACTCCCCACCCAACGTCGCCGGCTGGGAGGGCGGGATGTCGTGGTTGAACTCGGGCACGGCCGAGGCGCGCTTCGACCTCATCGTGCGCGGCCAGAACCTGCGCTGGGGCGGCTATCCGGGGACAGCGCCGGTGGCCGACGTCCCCCGGGAGTCCGGCGACCAGGCCCTGGCCCGGGCCCGGGCCAACAGCGGCAGCCCGTGGCTCTCGCCGGCCACCCAGAGCACCCTGCTGGCCTACGCCCGCAGCGCCCCCGCCGGCTCGCCGAGCCAGCGCCGGCAGCGCTACTACGCGCTCCAGGCCAGCCTCATGGGCGGCCCGGACGGGCAGGTGATGTAGGTGAGCGACGAGCCCACCGCGCCGCGGCCGCCGGCCAGCACCCGCTGCATCGAGTGCGAGGAGATCGAGCTGGCCCGGGTGCACGACGCGCGCCCCTCCCAGACCCTGCCCATCCCCGAGGCGGCGCTGCGCGGCTTCCCCGAGGGCCGCAGTCCCCACGAGCTCACCCGCCGGCGGCTGCTCGGCCTCGGCGTGGCCGGGTTTGCCTCGATCTACGGCCCGAAGCTGCTGCGCTGGCAGTCGGTGTGGGAGGCCGCCGCCGCCCAGGCGGCCACGCCCAACCCGGGCAACTGCCTCGTCGTGCTCTACCTGGCCGGTGGCAACGACACCCTCAACGCCCTGGTCCCCCACGCTGCCGCCGACTACTCGGCCTACGCCTCGGCCCGCCCGGCGCTGCACCGCGGCCAGGGCCCGACGACGGGCGGGCGGGTCGGCTCCACGACGCTGGCCGGGCCGGCCGGAGGCGTGCTGGCCTGGCCCAACGTCGCCGTCTCGAGCGCCGGCGGCGGTGACAACGGCTCGGTCTACGGCCTGGATCACCTCTACGCCTCCGGCCAGCTCGCCGTCATGCCCGCCGTGGACTACACCCCGCCGAATCTGTCGCACTTCACCTCGTCGGACTACTGGTTCTCCGGGGCCCAGCAGGAGCTGGCCACGGGCTGGCTGGGGCGCTGGATCGACCGCAACGGCTCGGCCACCAACCCCCTGCAGGCCGTCTCCATCGACCAGGCCCTGTCCAAGGACATCCGCACGGCCGACAAGCCGGTGTCGGCCATCCCCACCCTGGGTTCGCTGGGCTTCTCCATGTACGGCTCGCCGGGCGGGGCGCCCAGCAGCTTTGACGCCAACGGCCAGATGCGCCAGCTCGCCGCCCAAGCCAGCCGCGCGGCCAACCCCTACCTGGGCCGCTCGCGCTCCAGCTACGCCACCGCCGTGGCCGCCTACGACGCCGGCCACGGCCTGAGCCTCCCGGCCGCGCCCCCGGGCGTCGCCTACCCGGCCAACCTCAACGATCCCAGCTCGCTGTCGTTCAAGCTGCGTATGGCCTCGCTGCTGGTGGGCGCCAACCTGGGCACCCGGGTGATCACCATCCACTGGGGCTCGTTCGACACCCACGGCAGCCAGGTGAGCCGGCAGGACCCCCAGCTGGCCGAGCTGTCGATCGCCCTGTCTGCCTTCCAGGCCGAGCTGGGCGCGCGGGGCACGGCCGGGCGGGTGGCGACCATGATGTTCTCCGAGTTCGGGCGCCGCGTGCGCGAGAACGCCTCGGCCGGCACCGACCACGGCGCGGGCGGGCTGATGATGCTGGCGGGCGCGCCCGTGCGCGGGGGGCTGGCCTCGCCGTTTCCCGGCTGCCAGCCCGGCGAGCTGGACGCGACGGGCAACCTCCTGGTTCCCACCGACTTCCGCTCGGTCTACCAGTCGGTGCTCACCGAGTGGCTGGGCGATGACCCGAGCGCCATCCTGCCCGGGACGCCAGCCGGTGGGTGGCCGGCGGTGGCCCGGACCGACGGCGGCTCGAACCTGTTCTCGTGAGGGGGCTGGCGGTGTGGCGGACCCGGCGGGCCGTGGTGGTGCTCGCGGTGGCCTGCGGGCTGGTGGGGGTGGGCGCAGGCGCCGGAGGGCTCGCTGGCGCCCGGCCGAGCAGCGGCCGTGCCGGCGCCCGGGCGAGCGTCGCGGTTGTCGCCCACCCTCGCGTGCGCCGTTGCCACGTCCGCCGCCACGGCCGGCTGGTGCGGGTCCGCTGCCGCGCCCGCGTGGCACACCGGCCGGGGCCGGCACCGAGGCCGGCCCCGCCGCCGGTGCCCGTCCCCGGGCTGCCCGTCCGCACCGGCGTCGACGAGGGCGAGTACTTCCTCAACGCCACCCACCCCACGGTGGCCGCGGGCACCGTCGAGCTCGACCCGGCCAACCTGGGGATGGACGAGCACAACATGACGGTGCGAAACGCCCAGGGCCAGGTCCTCGGAGCGGTCACCGTCGAGCCCGGGCAGACCCAGCAGCTGGCGCTCAGCCTGGCGCCGGGGTCCTACACGGTGTTCTGCTCGCTGTACAACCACGAGGCGCTGGGGATGCACACGACGCTGACCGTGCGGTAGGCCCTCTGCTCCGGTTGGTGTCCCAGCCCGCAAACCACGTCACACCAACGGTGTAACCTCGGCCGTATGGCTACGACTCGCCCGCGCATCGGCGTGACTAAGGATCCCGATCTCGCGGCGGCGCTCGAGATCACACGGCCGTTGCTCGATCCGGAAGAGACGCGCTCGGAGGCCGGGCACGTGCGCCGGCTCGCGCTGATCGGCGCCGGCGCGCTCGGGGCGGGGACCACACAAGCGCGAGCGGCGCTCGATCGTCAGCGACTCCTGGAGCGTCCCGGCGTCCGACCCGCGACGCGCGGTCTCGAGGATCTGCCGTGGTTGGAGGCCGACCCGGTTGACGAGGATCGCCGAGCGAGCCGGACGCTCGAATGGGTCCGCGGCGAGCGGTGATCTCCACCATCGCCTACCTGGACGCCTCGGCCGCTGTCAAGCTGCTGCGCCCCGAGCCCGAGACGTCCGTACTGCGGGCGGCGCTCGCCGCCATCGCCGGGCAGGTCTCCAGTGAGCTGCTCGAGATCGAGCTGCGCTGCGTCGCGCACCGAGAGGGTGGTGGAGAGCTGATCGACCGTGCTGACCGCATCTGCGCAGCCCTTGACCTGCTGCCCTACACGTCAGCCATACGCGCCCGTGCCGGCGAGACCTTCGTACCTGCTCAGCGCGCCCTTGACGCGCTGCACCTCGCCACGGCACTCGACCTGCGGCTGGAAGCTCTCGTGCTGGTGACCTACGACACGCGTCAGGCGCAAGGGGCGCGCGCCGCCGGCTTGGACGTCGCGGCTCCGACGTAGCGACCAGCCGGCCCGGGCGCGAGCGCGCCAATCGACATGGCGCGCCGGTTCGCGGCCATCCCTCTCGGGGCGCATCGGCTCGAAGGCCCTCAATCCTGGGACCTATTCGGCCACGGTCGTTGGAGGCCTCTCGCTAGGGTCGGCTCAGTGGCGGACTGGGCGACGATCGCCTCGCTGGCGACCGCCGGCGGGACCCTGGTGCTGGCCGTGGCGACGTTCTCCTCGGTCCGGTCGGCCAACCGCACGGCCCGGATCGCCGAGCGTTCGATGCTGCTCGGCCTGCGCCCGGTCCTCGTCCCATCGCGCGACCAGGACCCTGTGCAGGAGGTCGTCTACGGCGACGGCCACGTCGTGCACCTGCCACCGGGGGTTGCGCTGGTCGAGGAGGCCGACGGCGACCTCTACCTCACCCTCGGCCTGCGCAACGCCGGGGCGGGACTGGCCGTCCTGCAGGCCAGGTCTTCTCGACCCGCGTCGGCGCCGGTCATCCCCACCGCGACCCGGCGGACTTCCGACGGCTGCAGCGCGACATCTACATATCGCCGGGGGACGTGGGCTTCTGGCAGGCGGCGATCCGCGAGAGCGACGAGGACGACCGCTGGCCCGGCCTGCGCGAAGCCGTGGGCGAGCGCCGGCCGTTCACCGTCGATCTTGCTCTATGGAGACTTCGAGGGCGGCCAGTCGACCGTCAGCCGGTTCGGGCTGTTCCCTCCCGAGGAGGGCGAAGCCTGGCTGCTCTCGGTCGGGCGGCACTGGAGCCTTGACGGCTCGGATCCTCGCTAGCGCCACCCTCGCCCGCGGCGTGCTATCTCACCCTGGGTGACCGCCGACCAGGCCCCCGCTGTAGGTCCCATCGGCGCGGGTGCGCCTCGCCGTCTCGGGCACGGCCGGGGCGCTCACCGCGCTGGTCGTGGCCGCCGTCAGGCCCTGGTGGCTCATCCCGCTCAACCCCGGCCGGGCCGTCGCCGACGTCCCGTTGATCGGCGCGAGCATCATCAGTCTGCTGGGCCGTAGGCCTCGTGCTCGTGCGCGCTGGCCAGACCAACGGCCTGGACAAGGGGCTTCTCGTCGGCATGGGCGTGGCCAGCGTCGTGCTCGGCTGGAGCGTCGTGCACACGGTGTTCAGCCTGCGCTACGCCGAGCCGTACTACCGGGGCACGCCCCAGGGCATCGACTTCAACGAGGACGACGCGCCCTGCTACACCGATTTCGCCTACCTGGCGCTGACCATCGGGATGACCTTCCAGGTCTCCGACGCCGACCTCACGACCAAGGAGATCCGGAGCACCGCGCTGCGCCACGCGCTGCTCTCCTATGTCTTCGGCGCGCTCATCATCGCGACGACGATAAACCTGATCGCCGGATTGGGCAAGTAGCCGCGGGACCGAGCTACCGCGCTACGACGGCGGCGTACGTGGATCGCTGCGAGCCATCAGGGCGGCAACCTCGTCGCACTTCTCGATGATGGCGTAGGAGCCGCGATCCTCGAGGACGCGCTCGATGCCCGCGACGTAATGCCCCGATCGAACGACGAAGTGGGTGGAGTCGCTGCGCAGAGCCTCGTACTCCGCGGCCGTCAGGGAGACCGTGACGTTGCAGTCCAGCCGCGCGCACTCGCAGCGATACTCCTCGGGGCGGTCGCCGGCGTGGCGCTCCTTCCACGCCTTCATGCGCTCGTTGGCCACGCGGAACATAGCCTCGTTCAGCGCGAGACGGTTCGCTCTCTCGGTCGGCACCCGACCATCGTATGGTTCTGAGCCATGCCTGTCGACTCCCTCAGGTGGTCGGCTCCGACGGCCCTCCGCCGTCAACAAACTGATTTCAGAGACGCTCGACTGACCGAGGCGACAAGAACATCAGCCGCCGTGGCGGCGAAGGCGAACGATGAGGTAGATGACCACGGCGATGTTCAGGAGGAGCGCGCCGATCTTCAGCGCGGTCGGCGTCTTGGTGATTTCCCAGATCTCAGGGATGAACAGCAGGGAGGTCGCGACGATCGTCAGCTGCTCGCCCCAGCGTCGCCGACGCCATAGACCGTAGCCCTCGGCACCTTCCAGAATGCCGTAGGCGACGGCGACACCACCGAAGATCTCGTACTTGTGGGGGCTGATGGCCTGGACCTTGGCGATGATCTTCTCGATCCCGTTGTGGCTCGGGTCAAACCCGAGATGCCGCGCCAGATCGGAGATCGTCTGGCCCCAGTTCGTGTGGGGGTGGGTGATGAGCACGAGCCCGATACCCACGAGCACTGCGGCACGGATGCTGCGCTCGGCGGCAATCCAAGGCAGCAAGCGGTCGTGGCGCGCCCCTTCGTCTTTCGGATCACCTCCTCGCGTCGCTGGCGTCTGCCCAGCGGGAGTTGCCGTCTCGGCGTGCTCGGAGGCGTTCATCAGGCGGTGCCGCCGGCCCAGGGGCTCGGTTTGCGATCGCTCACATGGCGGACAGACGTCATGATGTGGCCAGGGCTGTCGTTGGTCATGAACTCACGCAGCTAACGACGATGAAGGACTGCTGCGAGGAGCCCAAGCATGACACCGTCTCCCGCTTGACCCTCCCGGCATGGGCTCGGCCGGCGGGTCCTTCCGTCACCAACGCTCCTCGGGCGCCCGGCTCGAGCGCGCGGGTGGCGGGGGCCGAGTTGAGAGCGGCGGGGTCGAGGCCGAGTATCTGGGTGAGACCGAGGCGTCCGTCGTCGCTGATGTGTAGCGCGCGGCTAGTTCGGGCGGGCTTGAGCCATCCTCTGGTGATGAGCGCGTTTAGGACGTCCGCGCCGAGGTGGCCGGCGAGGTGGGGCTGGCGTTCGCTCCAGTCGAGACAGCCGCGGACCATTGGTCGGCGGGTGGGGTTGCGCACTGGAACGTCGAGGCCGAGCTGGGCGAGGAGTGGGTGCGCGGCGTCCAGCAGGGTGCCTTTCTCTCCAGGGATCAGCCGGGCGAGCACCGCCCGCCGGGTCAGTCCGTCGGCGATGTGAATGGCGAGCTCGCCGGCGAGGTGGTCGTAGCAGCTGCGGGCAAGAACAAGCGCGGATCCGGTGCGGGCGTCGCGCAGCGAACGGACCGGTCGAGGTGGGGCGAGCGCCTGCAAGGCCTCCAAGGCACGGGCGACCTCGTGACCGCTGAGTCTGTAGTAGCGGTGTCGTCCGGAGCGAGTGACGGTCGTCAAGCCACCGGCGGTCAGCCGGGACAAGTGCTCGCTGGCGGTGCCCGCACTGACCCCAGCGGTGCGGGCAAGTTCCCCGGCCGGCCGCGATCTGCCGTCCAGCAGCGCCACGAGCATGGCGGCGCGAGCCGGTTCCCCAATCAAAGCCGCGGGCACCGAGACCTCGGAATCGGCGAACACGCGGCCATCGTAGGCCGAAGACAGTTTCGGCCGGGACCGAAACATTCCGCGTGGACAATCAACGGGTGACCGAAGCCCGTACGACAGCCGCCAGGACCCCGCCCGCGAGACCCCCGGTGCGCTGCTGACCGGCCGGGGTGACATGGCCGGGGTGGATCTGTTCGTCCGCCGCTTCCCTGCGCTGGCCAGCCGCAGGGGGCAAGCCGCTTCGCCTGCCGTGCTGTACGTGCACGGCGCGACGTTTCCGTCTGGGCTGTCAGTGGCCTACCCGTTCGACGGGCGGTCCTGGGCCGGTGAGCTGGCTGCGGTTGGGCTTGACCTATGGGCGTTTGACTTCGTCGGCTTCGGGCGCTCCAGCCGTTACGCCCAGCAGGGCTGCGACCCGGCCGGTGTCGCGCCGCTGGGCCGTGCTGGCGGGGCCGCTGGGGGCGGCGAGCAAGTGGTGCAGGTGCTTGAGCACGTGATCGACGCGCGCGGCGGAGGGCGAGTGTCGCTGCTGGCCCACTCCTGGGGCACTATCGCCGCCGGCCTGGCCGCCACGCGCCGACCTGAGCTGGTGGACCGGCTGGTGCTGTTCGGGCCGATCACCCGCCGCGAGCAGGCCGGCCTGCCCGACCCAGACAGCCTCGGCGCCTGGCACTCGCTTACCGTGCAGGCACAGTACGACCGGTTCCTTGAGGATGTCCCCGCCGGGCACCCGCCTGTGCTCTCACACGAGCACTTCGAGCACTGGGGCCAAGACTGGCTCGCCACCGACCCCACCTCGGCGACCCGCACCCCTCCGACCGTGCGTACTCCCAGCGGCCCGCCGGCCGACATCCTGACCGCCTGGTCGGGAGACCTGGCCTATTACGGGGAGCGCCAAATATAGCGGTCACTGCGCGTACCGGATCAGGGGTGCTGTGAAATAGTTGGTGACGATCGTCTTTGTGCGCGTGTTGAGATAGTCGATGGTCATGTCCGTGAGCTCGGT
>JAABUY010004987.1_pt1 | contig 13579 bp, 13 predicted proteins | sample 5560271 | NCBI WGS metagenome assembly JAABUY01 (sample SAMN10711886, study PRJNA513374) | rock metagenome | isolation source: Antarctica rocks | place: Antarctica: Victoria Land, University Valley
GATCTCACTGATGAAGAACTGGTCGCATCTGTCAACGCAGAAACTGCTGACAGTGACTCAGACTCAGATATCAATGACGAGTTTGTTGAGGAGACTATCAAAGCCCCATCATTGCGTGATGCAAGACAGCAGCTCAAAGGCCTGGCAGTGTTTTTGGCTGACAATCCTCAGTTCTCAGGTCAAGATGAAATGCAGTTGCAAATGCTGGCAATCAAAGTGTCAAAGATGACAGTCTCTAGGATTAACCAAAGCTGACAGCAAAACATTACAGCCTTTTTCTCTGCAAATTGAACAGTGACCTTATGTGCTTTGTTTGTGGACAATCCAGATCTGCAAGTGGATCCCTTGTCTTGTTAGCAGTCCAAAACAGGTGTCATTTTCAAATTTGACTGAATTCTTGATGACTTATGGCCTCTGTTTTGTACAGTGACATTTGACAGTCATATGTCGTTATATCGCTTTAACTACAATGCGCTATAGTTACGAAATTGCTGCAGACCAGTGTGGTCGTTATAAGGAAATAATACTGTAGTAAAATTTTCTGTCTACAGTTTCTGTAGACAATATGTCTACACCATCTGTAGACATAAACTGCTCATCTTATTTGCTACAGATGGTGCCAGCGCCGATGTCGATCTCTTGCAAGAGTGTCAGCGCCTCTGTCAACCTTTCAAAGTCAACCACTCAAAATTTATACCCACCCTGAAGATGTTGGTGACAGTGCAGGGGCAGTACATCGAGTAAGCTTGGATTTCTGCAAAAATTAGGAGTTATGGATGGGCACGCCCCGGGACGTGGCCGAGTACGTGCCCGGGCGCACGTGTGTCAGAGGCGGTTGCCCGGCGCCCCGAGGCAACCGCCCCAGCAGCTTCCGCGAGCGCAAAGGCGCGCGAGCGGCAAGAGCGCGGCAAGAGCGCGGAACGAGGAGAGGAGGGCAGCCGCGAGCGCAGACGGGCTTGCGAGCGCCTGTCAAGCGAGCTGAAAAGGCCCGACCGCGATTTTGAGCTTTGCGATCGGTCAACTCTGACGTGCCGCAGGAATTAATTCAGCTTCGAAGGGCCTCAGCGTTGGCGCTTCCGCTGACTGTTCGTCCAGAAAAATGTCGTCGGCTGCATTTGGTGGCATTCAGGAAGGCAAATCTGGTGGTGTTGTGCGCGCGAGAGCCGAGAAGCGGACGGTGCGTGTGGGTGATCATGGCTCAAACTGCAGGGGTACAAACTTGCGGCCTGCTGCCATACAGGAATTGCCACAACACACACGAGAGCGCATGCAACTACTCAGGCAACGTTTGGCTTTCTCCTTCTGTGTCAGTGGCGCATCCTTAGAGACAGGCCGTCTGGTAAATCTCCAAAATACAGACGTCACAGCAAAGTTGGACAGCGCCACAGACGACACTCTAACCTTGCTTGCTGAGACGTTTTGACGACAGCTATTGATCAAAGACAGCAGCTGAACACAACATACAAAGACAGCAATCAATCACAGACAGCAACCAAGCACAGGAAAGCTGCAGTCACCAAATGTCCTGGTTCAGTCTGGTTCAGCAAGGAAGCATGGGACCAAGCAGCACTGCAGCATCATCAACATTGAATAGCATTGCTGAGACATGGAGAGATTGGTGCAGCACAGCATCATACTGCTGTTCAAGACTGGTTACAAATTGCAGGCCCACTGCATTGCAGGATGACTGACAGAGCACAGCTTGCAAGTCACAGCATGCAGCAGATGGACACAAGCAGCACTGCAGCATCGTCAACATTGAATAGCATTGCTGAGACATGGAGAGATTGGTGCAGCACAGCATCATACTGCTGTTCAAGACTGGTTACAACATCCAGGCCCACTGCACTGCAGGATGACTGACAAAGCACAGCATGCAAGTCACAGCATGCAGCAGATGGACAGAAGCAGCACTGCAGCATCATCAACATTGAATAGCATTGCTGAGACATTGAGAGATTGGTGCAGCACAGCATCATACTGCTGTTCAAGACTGGTTACAACATCCAAGCCCACTGCACTGCAGGATGACTGACAAAGCACAGCATGCAAGTCACAGCATGCAGCAGATGGACACAAGCAGCACTGCAGCATCATCAACATTGAATAGCATTGCTGAGACATTGAGAGATTGGTGCAGCATAAAACATTGGTGTAAAACAAAGCTTAAGCTACAAAATAGCTTGCTGCAGACCCAGCAGCATAATGTGAGCAAGCCAAGCTACCTGCTGCCAATGCCTGCAAAACAGACTTTGCCAATGTCAATTGCATGCCTATGACTGCCTGCATGTCCCTGATTATGCTGTATATGTATGTTTGCCTGATCAAACAGCTAGCTTCACCTAGCAGTGCAAAGCTTTGCAAAATGTACATGTGGGATTGTGGCAGCGTCACACATTGCAGTGACACCATGCTTGACAAGCACAATCAACTGCCAATTTTGAAGCTGACTGCCTCAACGGCAAAGCCCAATATGACTGAATGGGCATATCCATGCAATTTGCCACTACTGCAAGGACAGCAGCACTTAATGGCAATCCGCTGCAAAGCATGCTTTGGAAGTTGCCAGCCAGCCTACTCTGCAAACTAGCTGCTTCAGAACATATGCAGCTGATTGCATGAAACATTGCCTGTACTGACACAAGCAGACACCGAGCTTGATGCGGGCAATATGCAAAATTCCAGGTTGAGTTAATCAAAGCAAGTGGAGAATCAAGGCAACAACCTTAAGCCTCAGGACTTGGTTAGCTCAAAACAGCCAAGCATGCTTAAGCAATTTCACTGCAGCAATTCACCTCCCAAGCCAAGCATGCCCCTCTTGCAAGCTGAGCAAACACTGGGTATGGATGGCACGGGAACGGCCGCGATACTTCCCGTCAAAAGGCGCGGTGCGTATAACAACCCGGGGGATGGTCCCTTTATCACCGAACGTACCCCGGGGTCGGTCGACCTAACCGGCCCTGTGTCAAGGAGTGTAAGTACAGGTTCGTCCTGGAAGCAATATAAAACCGTACGGAGGTACCAAAGACAGTCGTCCTGGTATCTGCCGGGTAACGACCGGTATAATGCCGAAAGGCGTAGGATTTTCTTTTCTTTTCATGTGTGCATCTTTTCATGTGTGCACCCTGTGAACCCGAGACCTTTCCCTCACTAGCCAGCAGTCATTCAGCGTCCGACCACCGGGACGACAACTCATGTCTATTCATGAACAGTTTTGTTGAGTGTTGCTACACAAGAAGTGACCGTTGCTCTGGTCAGATTTGGCTTCTGTATCAACGTCCACAATTCCTCAACCCAATAGGACAAGCATTGACGTCCTGTAAAATATAATAAATAGCTGTAAGCGGAATGACTACTACTGTTACTTACGTTTGTGTCTGGGGGACCAAAGGGAGGCCAGAACAGACAGCATCTGAGAGAACTCTGAGAAACTTGCATGAAACAACTCATGCAAATGTTGTTCCAGACTCCCTTTGGGCTATGGCCTATGGTCATAGCTCCGGGCTGCCGCCTTAGGAGGTTCCCGTTATGATCGCTGAAAAGCGTAAACATTTCTTTCTTTTTGTTTCAGACTGCGGAAAGCTTCAAGTTTGTAGATGAACCCTACGTGAAAAAGTCTAGCAAGGAATGTCTGATGATATGACTATGCTGGCATAACAGTGCTTCTTGTTTGTGTTTGTCTCAACAATTGGACATTCCTTATTCAAGTCATGAACTAAGAGCAAAGGTAAGAATCTGTCAACTGGCGGAAAAAGCACAGTCACAGTTATGTAGCAAAGTGCTTAAACAAGCACATGACATGTTGAGTGCGCAACCCTTGCAAAAAGCAGTGTTTTCACAGTCAAAGATCAGAAGTAATTTCTGTGTATGGAATCAAAATGACGGGCAGTGTCCGATGCGGCAGGCGGAACAATGTCTGCTTTGCCTTTCTGGCAAACACGTACCTTATATGGGCTTGTAGCCCTTTCCCTTCAAAAGTTTGATACTTGAGAGTGCTCCTCTCCTCATGGTGCACTTCTGTCAGCCAGTCATCAAGCCCGAGACTCTTCTGACACAGCATCTGCAGAAATTTGTGCGGGACTCTAGTGAGAGAAATACAATCAGCACAGGTCTTGGCTTTTGCTGTTTCGCAAGAGCCTGCCAATTATCTCGTTTGGAGCCCAATGGCACGCCTCATCCGGGCAAAGCACCATCCAGTAGGTCTGCCAGAGGGCCATTCCCAAGCTGCACATTTCTCGGTGGTTGGCAGTCTGGCTATTAGAGACCATACAGAAAACAAATCGTATTGTCTGGTATCCCTCTCTCTCTTCCAATGTCTCTCTCATGTCTCTTCAGTGAGCGCTCTTGTATGTCTAGAGCTGCTGCAACTCCTGAGCGCTTGTTGCAAAAGTAATTGGTGAGTCAGTCTCTCCTCACTCCTGCTGTCGAGGCCGGTCATTGACAACGCGTGTGGCGATCAAGTGACCGGTGTGGAAGGTGAGGTGCTACGGGGGTGTGGAGGCTGTTGGAGGAAGACTCTGGACACTTGACTGCTGGGAGAGTGACCCCTTGCCTGACATTTTGCGCAGGGTTGCCATGAGCGCAGGATTCTGGCAACAGACAATGCTGTAAAGCACAACTTGCAAGTCGAAAAAGGTGCAGAACCTGTCGCATCCACCTTTTCGGGAAGCCCTTCCTTGCTGCCATGATACATTGCTTTGGCGTCAGCAATGATACTCTGTGGCACCGCTTGTGCCCAATTTGGGCGTCGTTGGGCAGTACACAGTAACAACCTGATGCCTAGAACCTATGGTAGGACACTCTATCAGCAGATAGAGCGCAAATTCGAAACAGCATTCCACAAGCGCCTGCATGAAGGCTTGAACTTTGAGGAGGCTGAATCAGAAGCAGACAAGAAGGTGCCACGAACCGAGCTGCTGCGTGCGCAAGGCAGAAGCCAACATAGTGTCAAAGCTCCGCAATGGCCCGGCACAAATGCTGGACTTGCTGTGCCTATAGGCACAAGTGCATGCAGAGGCAGCGACTCGGCCAGCCTTGACTAACGTCAAGGCGTGGAGCTGCAACCAGCTGATTGTGTCTGCACTTGCAGGAAACCCTGACATCCCCTCAGCTTTGATTTTATCTCAGCAAGGATGCAGCAAAGAAGTTTGAAGAGCAGAGGTGGCAACGCGCAGCCCGCTTTGCAGGGCAGCAGCATGCTGAGCAAGCTGCAAACACACCAGCTAGATGGCAAGCCAGTCCAGGCTGGTGGATGTACAGTCCGTGTCCCACCCTAGATCTTAGAATGCTGGCGGGCTCAGCGCAGCTGTTTTGCACATAAATCAGCTCAGGATATTTGCGCCAACCCTTGATGCAAGACCTGCTGAGCCTTTGACAGCTTGGGCAGCAGTCGTTGGCCACAGCAAGTGACTCTTGAGCAAAGCAGCAGCCTGAAATGCCTTCCCATCAGCTTTTCCTTTGCTACTCCATCAACTGAGCCCTTCATGACTTCTGACGCTGCTCATGCTCATGCCCATGCACATAATGACCAGATCCTATGTGAGGCTAAATCATGCGACATGCCGATTGGCCTCACGATGCAAGAGGTGTTGGGACCAGCACCCAGGTTCGGTGTATGAGCCAGGTTCGGTGTATGAGCCAGGTTCGGTGTATGAGCTTATTGAGAAGCCCATTCCGGTGGCACTTCCTACCTGGTGCCCAGCCTATCTTGGACAGCCATTGACTTGGTTGATGTTGCTGACCGTGTGGTGCATGCTGTTGCAATAGACAGGGGTGCAAGTTTAGCTGCATGGATTCAAGATTTGATTGCGATACACTATGTTCCCTCCTTGCAGCGTTGTCACAAGTTTCAGAAGTATCGTTACCTGCAGCAAGGTGATACATCTTCAGCTTGCTCTATGGCACATCTTCAGAGATCTTGGGAGTGTGACCTGAGCTTTGTGGTGGGCGATGCAAAAAGATGCAAGCTGAAATGTCACATCCAGGGCTGTCTGTCAGCCCAAAGCTGCTGCATCAACCTCTTCAGCAAGTGCCCTAGAGCAAGCTCCGGGTATTGCAATGTCAAGGCTGTGCTGACTGGATGGTAGCATAGTTCCGTTGCTGATGCTGGGGCTGTGACCTAGGCTGAAGCCTTGACTGCCTGCGGCTGGACCCACATAATTAATCAGGCATGCCTACTTGAGTTATTACATTTGCACCAGGCTCTGCCATAGCATGACGCAATAGCTCAATGGACACACCTTATGACAATTTGCAATTTCTGGAATTTAAGCTTCTCAACAGGCTGATGCTCAGGTGAAGGTCAGGTCCTATACCATCCTGGTAGACAGGTTGACACTGGGTTGGGCTGACAGGGGCTTTGCTCAGCCCTGCACAACTGCGCTGGCTTTGCTCCTCAGCCTGCTGAGCAAGCGCCAGACAAGTACCCATTACATGATACAAAGATCCCTGCACCTTCCAGGCTTGTCACTGGTTCTGTACATTGACAGGAACAAAGACCCAACAGACAGAGTTTTCCTGTGATCTAAGGTGTATAGGACACACAGCTTGGTGTGATTTGTTTGCATACTGTCTGTTTGTCAGGTCTCACATATGGGACATCCTACTTATTTTTTTGTACCAGTTTGGACCCTTATCAGCTTACTCCCAAGACTTGCAACAGAGAATGCACATGAGGCAGCTGCAGACAAGCAAGCAAACTTGGGCCTATAGCTGTTTTGCATGCTTCAGCTCAGCAGTGGCCAAGGCATCCTCAGCAAGCACAACAGCTGTGCAGCCAACACAAGGAGGGTAACAATAACCATCTAGCACAGATGCAGCAGAGCCCTGGCATGTAAAACCTCAGTAGCTTCAAGGAGACTGCCAGTGGCTGCAGCGGGATGAAGTGAAAGTATCTCTGGCATAGCTGTTGTACTTGTGCTATTGTGTCTCATAAAGTCATGAGACCAGTGATCATAGACGTTAATGATTTCGTGACCCTGCTACATTTGCTCTAGCAGTAGAGGGCGTTTTCCTGGGCCCAAAGGGGCTTACCCCTTTGTTACCCCAATCAATATTTATTGCAGCAAAAAGTTGTCAAGGGGACTTGACGTTCCAGACAGTGACTGGTGCATCTGAACAGCCAGCAGTTCTGTATTCAGCACAACCAAGTGCCTGTACGAAAGACAGCCAGGGATCGCCGCACGCATCCCTGGTTGCGTCCAAGAGCAGGAAATGGTCTTGATGTAACAATGCAATCTGTGTCATTATATTCTGTTCTTTACCAGTGAAGCAACCAGCGGCAAACCCGGCGTCGTGCGTTTGGAAGTACATGTCTGTGTACCATAGCATCTGATCACGTTGCGCGCCGAAAAATCCTGCCTGAATCACTTCCTCGCTGCTGCAAATGTCAACTATCGGCCTGTGCAAGTCAGTCGGATTGCGGATCATTCCCAACAATATTCGGTCGTCATAACCACGAAAAATTGACTGCACTTGAACTAGATCTGGCCACCAGCTGAAGTTGTGTGGAGTGCGGAAAGAGCCACTATCGACCCAAAAGAAGTACCTTGATCTGTAAGGATTGTCCTTTGCCGCTTTATTGAGCATGAACATCTTGGAATTCCAAATCATATACAGTTCAGGTGTGTGTATGGCTCTTTCAGGATCCATTTCATGTTGTGTGGTCTGATACGCATGGGCAAATGAGGAAAATCTTGGCAGCGCCCACACACTGTCATATGAGCAAATAATTCCCGGCTTGCCTGCCCGAAGTTTCCGCACAGAGCTCTCTGTGAAATGATCTGTGAACACTATCATTGCATTGTCCATTTTTGGAAAGAAGTTCTCTAGCCATCGCATGTATTCGTCTTTACTGTGCTTTGCCTTCTGGTCCAGACTGAAGTAGCAAGTGACAACTGTGATAGTATACGACTGCAGTTGCAGACGCATGCAGTGATCCGGGTGACCGGATGGCGAAGCATATGACCGAGTCGAAAAGCACAAATACATCAAGCAAACACCCAAAGAGCACAGCAACACGCTGCTGGCAATCAGAAGGAGCTGGCGAAACATACTTCCGGAGCGCATTGCCGTTGCAGGGTCGAGCTGGCAGTGGCGGGTTTGCGAGTAGGACTGTGTACCCTTTGTCTGTGGCCCAGTCGACGCAGCCCTGTGTTGCTTGCAGTGCTAGGGAAACTACAGTTCAAAGTACGCTACCTATGATACTTGTGTGACTCGCGTCGTTTGCTAAGCAGTAAACTTTGCCATGACAGCATCAGCTGCACAATCCTACATGCTTGTTGCGTACGTCTAAAGCATTGCATTCATTGGGCTTTCCGCATTGCAGGACAAGCAGAAATTCTCGTCTACGGTTGAGCATGCATTCGAAGGCACCAAACTGTGGGGTGAAATGGTTCTGCGTTTTCGCGCTTTAAACACCCTGTTAGGGGCTAGGGTCTCACCCCTATCTACGGCGTGCATTTTCGGTACAATCACGGTGACAATACGGTGGTCATAGTTGCCTGGTGACAGCCAAGTGACAGCACGGTGCCAATCAATCATAGCACGGTTACCGTAGTACGTTAGGGTCCCGCATCAACAGGCTCAAGATGACCATCATGCACGCATGCATAAATTTACCCAACGAAGGTTGCTAGTACATATTTCAAACAAACAGCATGCTACTTGACTCTTGACCTTCGGGTATAACCCTTCAAAGTAGGATGTGATGAAATCACTATACAGTACCCCAATCATGTACTTCATGACCTAATGATGTGATGCAGTAATACTCAATCAATCAACTTACAGTTCCTGTTTTTATGACTCATCAGGGGAGTCAACTGTTGAAGCCACCTGGGAGTCATTCTGAGAGTACTGAACTTGAGTGAAACAAGCCATTTAATGTTGTTTTGGGCCACAAAAAAGGTCCAAATTCTGTAGTTAAAATCTACATCTGCATGCACTTAACCGCAGAAGAAGTCCTAGCACAATATATCTAACAAATTGCAAGAGTTTGTGTTTGTCTCAGTCTCAATAACCTTTATGTGCTTTAGTAATATCTCTTCAGCGCGGATCCGCTGCTACGGCACATGATGTTCGAGTGGCCGGCTTTCCAAGCACTTAGGCAGCGGTATGTTCCCTTTTTTCTGTATTTTTGTCTTCCAAATTTGACCTTCTGTCTCTCTCTCTCGGTCGAGTCATGCTGCACAGCAGTCTTCACAGCACGCAATTGTAACACAACACGTTCGCACACAGAAAACAGCAAGCGCGCACTGCAAGCCAGAGACCACGATGCCTTTTATCCTCGACGTCGAAGCCGAAGAGCGCATGGTGTGCGCATCTGAGGACCGTTGGCTGCAAGTTGAATACAACTAACTTGTCCTCGTGGTAGACCTTTTTGAGAGTGCCCTGCAAACGGAGTTCGATGATGGCACGGTCATGACCCTTGTAGACATACTTGTACATGTACTTGATTGCTTGGATGGTGCAGACGATCTCGAGTTGATATGACAGTTATACTTCTGCAACAGCTGTGGATCTACCTAAACAATCGTTGTAGGGCACCACATGGTGCTTGACTCCATTCTTCTCCAGGTAGCGTCCATTCTCAGGCACAATTGTCATGCTCACATCAGTCATGCAGATGGTATACAAATTGGTATGCATCTATCGGTATACAAACATAGCATGCACTTGAAGATATGTCACATTGACTGTGTGAGGTTTCCTGCGGTACAAAGGGGTGCCATAAATTGTTGGGACGTCTGCTTTAAAGTTTTTGAAAGTCCTTAGGGAGCCCCTTGCAGCAGATCCCAGATGCAAGGAGCATCCCTGTCCAGCGCACCGCAAGGGCTATGCATCATGCAGGAGGACACTATATGATACAGGCGGGGGTTCTCTGCCTGATCAGGAATCTCAAACACAAAGGATGCTGTCATAGTCATCACAGTTGTGCAACGCACCACCGCTGTCAAGGGCCAGCAGTATGTGGGCATGTGGCAGCTCCTGCTTTTGGAAACTCACCATATGCACCCTGTAGCACACTTGCCGGAAGACTGCCCCTGCTCAAAATCATGGAGAAGGGCTTTTAGTTTGCCAACAAACAGGCAGGACACCAAATCTGGGCGATCCCTGGCATCTTGGCTGGGCAGTAGCTCCGTGACAACCTCCTCCCATGTGGGGTAGCAGGTCATGGTGATGAACATGCGGAGTTTGCCTTTGGCATGCACCAAAGCCATGGCATCTTGCAGCAAAAAGTTATGAATCATTACATTGCGCGGGAGGGGGGGGGGGAGGTGGGGGGGGGTTGGGGTCTGAGAGGATGTTATGCTGTCAGATTGATGGGGTGAGGCCGGTTGGTAAGGAACACAATCCACGTGGCATGGTTGTATGCTAAAAACAGCAGTCTCAGTGCATTCAGATGTTAGAGATGCATGGTGCATATTTTGCTTACCTGGTAGTTCTCATTCATGTAGCGTCGACTGTTGATGAATGTGGCGGGCAATATGAAATGCCTGCCTATCTTGTCCCCTGTTGCAAGTTCATCCCTGGTTTGCAGACCTGAAGCACCCTTATACAGATCAGCTCTGATGTTGTCTTGGATCCTACGTAGGTGTTGCAACCTCTCAAGCTCAGCCTTGGCATAAGCATCACACAGGTACTCCTATATTGCACAAACCAATTTGAGGTCGAGGTTGATGACCGGCATTTTGCACATCCAGCAAGCTAATGAAAGGTAAGCAAAAGGGGGGGGGGAAAGTAACAAGAGCGCCACAAAAGAAAGGCTAAAACAGGTAGCAAATGGTGGCACTTTACCTCAAAACAGCTTGCGGCATCTCAACAAAGAAATACTGTCGACAGCCATTGGACGTTGCTGCATATAGCATGCAGAAAACTGCTGTGGGCTGATCTACTTCCGCTTCTTGATGGTGCCACGGTAGTTCTTGCATTGATGAAGTAAAGTTGAATGCATCTGACCTTTGTAACGTTGCATACTGTGTAGATACTTTCTGTTTGGCTCAGATCAAATCAATTTAGCGTACCTAAAGTCACAATGATGACCTCATGATATTTGGGCGCCACTCCCATTCCCCACTGCACATCAAGAAAAGAAAAGAAAAGAAAAGAAAAGAAAAGAAAAGAAAAGAAAAGAAAAGTTTTCGCTCTTCAGCAATCAACTCCCATCGGGAGCCTCCCACTCGACATCAGGAGAACAAAATGCAATGGGTCTGTCAGAAGGTGTTTGGTGTCAATGCTGACAATGTGTTGTTGATTGGGTTGATCACAATATTGCGAACAAAGTATGTATCACGCTTGTCTGGCCTAACTCTAGTGGGGTCATTGTCAAAACCCTCTGGCAAGACGGCTGCAATCCCATTGGCTGTTGGTGCTCCGGCCATCACCCTCACCTACATGGAGCAGGTAAATGTAAAATCTGTTGTGTAGGACATAACGTGAGGGCCAAAGCATGTTCAACGTCAAACAAACCCCAAGCTGCTCACCAATACCAGCGTGCAATACTATGTTCATGTCGGACTGGCCATGGTGCACATTTACAGCCTTGAACTCCCAAACTAAAGGGTCTATCTGATGCAGCTCTGGCTGCAATTCATATATGACCTCACGATTCAGAACTCTGGCCGCATTAAAGACATCCAATCACCAAGCTCATCACCATCATAGATGTACAATTGCAAGAAAGTGGGCTTTGTGCCAGGAGTGGGCACAGATAGACCTATGCAATGGTAAGTTCTCAAGCATGCACAAAAGCTGTATATGCCGTTCATGTCAACATTGAGATCCTTTACACCTGCAACAGGAAATCACCAATGATACGATGCTACCACAAAGTAGTGTATGTACATGCACGATGAAATGTGCCGTTCACCTGATGTAGTCATCTGGAAACAACAATCATATGCGTGGATCGTTCGAAGAAAGGACTAGTCCTGCGCAAATGGGCTATCACTACTCAGCAGTTTGGCCAGGCGTCTCCTTCAGAGCTGGCAGCTGCACAGCTCCTTTCACACAACAACCATTGCACAGACATTTCTGGCCTCGCAAACTTTGTGAAGTTGTGGTGCCAGCGGTTTGCTCACGCAGCCAGTGCATGGCATCACGTTTGCTGCAAGCATAAGGCATATCTCCGAGGTCATGCAAAAGATGATCAGAGCGTGAGATGAGAAAGCTGACTTGTTCAACAGTGGTTGTCTGCTCGTTCAGCCTACTTTAAACAACCCGCAAAAGTCTGCTCAGCAGTCTCAGCTGCTCGTGCTATTCTCTTCCTCATAGCGTCTCTGGCAGGGTAACAGCTGTGTGGATCTTCGGCAACGCGCGCCGTTGAAGTATACGTTCCAGCTGATAAACATGTAAGCGGTAAACTCGAGCACAACAGCACGCCACCAACCACACTCACGTCACAACAGAATGCAGTGTTGGCAAGGTTAACAAGTAAAGGGGTTAAATAAATAAAGGGTTAATTACCAAATTAACTTGTACGGTGTCGAGCCAGCTGTTAGTTTCAGCGCAGTGCGTGGGGGGCTGCACGTGCGTCACGGAAGGGGCCAAGGGAGCAACACAGGGAAAACACCGCGCGATGACTGCGCCAGCGGCGCCAGCAGACGTCAAGGACGATCTGTTGCTGCAGATTCGACGTCTGCTTGACAAGAGCAAGCCGGAGCTTTTAAAAGAATGGAAAGAGGTGGACTGTAGCGATTTTGAGCCAGTGGCCAAGGCTGATCTCTTAGCAGCACTACTTCACCGCCTACTTCGCGGTGCCAGCGACTTAGACAGTGCTCAATCACAACCCTCCAGCAGCACATCGCCTGTTGCATCACCCACGAATACATTAACACCTGCCAAGAGCTTCAAGGAAGCTGTTGCTTCTCCCGCCAGGTCTTCTGACTGCAACAACTTTGATAACGGGAACGCGCCGTACGGCTTGAAGTTACCCCGAGGCAATTACGCCCATAATAATGTTTCTTCCGAACCTGTACCTATATTCCTTGACACAGGTCGACCGGGGTATGTTCGGTGATAACGGGACCATCCCCGGGTTGTTACAGGCACCGCGTTTGTTGACGGGAGGTATATTACCCCATTCGATTGGATAACATACCCGGTATGTCATACCGGTAGGATGTCATCTGTCACTGGCCTCAGAAACTGAGGAAGCCGAAAACGGCTTGTGAACAGACGAACAAATCTGCAAGGTCTGGGTTTGAACCCCCGACCTCCGCCTGACAGGCGGATGCTAAGCCATTTAACGTCCGGCTAGCGGAACAAGCTGTGTATGAAGAATTGACACAATCGACCAGTGTTGTGCCGCAGTACGCTCGACGAAATCTGCGGCACTGCGTGCAGTATACGCAGTACGCCGCAGTACCGCAGTGTGATGCGGCGAACTACAGTAGGGCCCATAAGTAACGGTCGGAGCAGCAACACGTGCGAGCTCCGACACTAATGCCAAGCGCAAGTCTGTGTTCAAGCGGCGGTCCTTCCGAACACAGCAAGTCAACCAGCACACCTTTCTGTGTACGGCTTTACTGGCGCAGAAAGCGCTTGTAGCGCATGTGTGGCGCCGGTGAAAGCAACAGGT
>JAABUY010004988.1_pt1 | contig 13578 bp, 15 predicted proteins | sample 5560271 | NCBI WGS metagenome assembly JAABUY01 (sample SAMN10711886, study PRJNA513374) | rock metagenome | isolation source: Antarctica rocks | place: Antarctica: Victoria Land, University Valley
CCGCAGCACGTCCATGACAGGCAGCTCGCCCATTCAATCCTCTCCTGAAAACATCAATGGCCAGGAAGGTAGGCCGGGGAAGCCTCGTCCCAAACACGGAAGAGGTGGCGGTTGCTACATAAGGCCGCATCTTCGGGTGGTGTGGCCCGGGCGCCGTCGGTGCAGCTTGCATGCTGAGGCACGACGTCGAGAGCGGCACACTGCTCGATTTCGACCAATTGGTGCCAATGATCGCTGAAGTCATAGTGGTAGGTGAACGTGGTCCCCGGTTTCGTCCGAGGTCCACGAGGCGCGCCTCGCGCTCATCGAACACGCGCAGGCTGTCCACGAAAGCGCCGTCCTCAAGCAGCATTGGGTCACCGTAGCGCAGGCCGCCAATGTGGAACTCATGCAGGTGATCGCCGTGCCTGTTGAACGCTGCCTGGAGCACAAGGTGGAGCTTGCTTAAATTCCAGGTCCAGGGCACGACAAGGCGGCGCCAAACCGCAGGCTCGATCTCGCCAACGCAACGTGGATCTAGAGTGCGTTCAGGTTCTGGTCGGGCACGTGTGACATTGCGTCGCGCCGAGGTCGCAGGGTCATCACGATAGCGCCGGACCGCAGCCGAGGGTTACGCCTGGCGTCGAGGTCTCCGTCGCGCGCGCAACCAGAAACTGGCCAGGCGTCAAGCGGGATCGAGCGCCGCGGTCTCGCGTGAAAGCACGGTGCAGCGCCAAATGGCCGAACACACGCCTGGACGCACGCCAGAAGGCCGAACACACGCCTGGACGCACGCCAGAACTTCTTGCGGGCTTGCAATGTTCTTGCGGCATTTCACGAAACCGTGATTAATGGGGTTAACAGAACGAGAGGTGCTCGATCATGGTCACCATCAGCCGGCCCCACGCCACCTTCTTCTCTCTTCCCCAGCTCAGGACCATCCTCACGTGGGGTGCCGCCCGCCCCCTCGGCTTCGGCGTGCGCATCATGACGGACTACACGGAATGCCCTGAGATGGCCGAGCTGTTCAGACATGGCGCGAGAAACCCTCTGTGGTTCCTCAACGCCACCCAAGCCGGAACCATCCTGGTGACCGGCGCTTGTGGCGCCGACGAGGAGCTGGGCACGGTCGAGGAGGCACTCGCCCGTGTGCTGGAGCTGGAGCAGTAGGCCGGCGGTCTGCGACAACGCGCGCACACGCCCGCACACGCCCGCATCCGGGCCTGTGCGGCCGAAGTTTTGCGACCTCATGATGGACCGAGACATCAGGCTTCTACGGGAGTCTCGTGAGATGCAGCTGTTCGGAAATGCCGCCGTGGTGCAGGCCATCCAGATTTCCTAAGAAGGTATTACGGCGTTGACCCAAGATGCCACCGTGCTCGGAGCGGCCCATGGTGCGCTACATCTGTTGCAAGGCGAAGGAACAATGTTCCAGGACATGGCCGAGAAGCTGCCCGCCGGCTGGATGGTAAACGTACAGGCCGATGCCAGCATGGCATGGAAAGCGTTTGTCTATCGTGCGAGTGCTCCCGAGAGCAGGCCCTTGTTCACTGTTTGCCGCTGGAGCGACCGCGTGGGCCTGTTCGTGCAATGGGCGGACGGGTCCAGTTACTCGGTCGTGACCTGCACACAGCTACGTCCGATCCTGGACATGGTCCCAAGCAGCATTTTCGCGTTCGCGGCGGTGAGCCTGGCGACTGTGTCGACGGCAAGCTGGGCTGACACGCTGCACTGATCCGAAGCATCCACGCGTGGGTCAACCTCAAAGCGGCGTTGAGCTGACCAGGGCAGAAAGCACAACGCCCGTGGATAGCCGGTGCATGAGATGCGAAGCGTGCTGAGTGGTATGCCGGGACCAGGGTCCCGCATCCCCAGCTCAGTTGTCTTAAGAACACCATTCATTTCATTTCGTCGCAGGCACCTTTACTAGCCTGAACTGGGCCTTTGCGCGAGAGTGTTATGCCTGATCAAACAGCCATTGCATTCTCCGTCAGCCAGCGTGCAGCCCTTATTGCCTGGGGAGCCAGCCAACCACGGGACCTCGGTGTCAGGCTGACCGTGGATCCTGAGGAGGCATTTGAGGTGGCCGAAGTTTATCATCGGCACACCGGGCTGACATTGTGGATGCTGTTTGCAATCAACGGCGGCGTGGTCGTGCCGAGCGGGGCGGACAGCAACGAATGGCAGGCAGCTGCGGTCAAAGCGGCGCTGGACAAAGTTCTGGAGCAGGCGACGAGACACCCGGCGCTGGTCGGTGAGGACACGGATCGCCCTTGACCGGGCCGAATAAAGACCAACGCCGGCTTTGAGGATCCTTCCGTGATGAACGAGAGGGTGTCGCCTGTATTCGATTAGCGATTTGCGGGCTGTGCCGATCCTGTTTCCTGGCCCATCTCATCCGACACGGACTAAGGCGGGCATCAGCTGCGCAGGCGTTCCGCGTTCGCAGTTGCCCGGCTATGCCAGAGCGCCAGCAAGGCTTCCGCCGACGCGCACAGCAAGCCATCGATCCCCAGTGCGGCGGCGGTCTTCTCCTCGAGCATGCGATGATACTAGGTCGGAGAGCAGGTGCTCCGGGCCATCATAGCCTGCGGCGGATGATCGTCTTGCCACGATGCCCGGGCGAACTCGGCCATCATCAGAGACGCGGACAAAGCTGGGCTATGCATGTTCAAATACACGAAGCTACATAGGTCCTGCGCTTAAAAAATACGATTAAACAAGAAGGCGGCCTCCGAAGAAGTCGCCAAGTTTAGGGACGAAACGTCCTGCAACGGGCATCGCCACGTTGCGGGACGTATCCTAGCGCCTGTAAACCTGCGCAAGAAAATATTTGTGCATCGCACAATGTATGTTGCTTGGGCGTCTCGGCGCTTTCTATTATGATATCGTTATGGTCACTCGACGCTCGACACTCCTTGGACTGTGCTCATCCCTGGTCGGCCCGCTGCATGCTGCGGCGGTTGAGCCAACCCCGGTGGTTGTCGCCCTGGCATCCTTGCCTGACGTGGCGATCGAACCCGAAGTGCAGCGCCTGCAGGACGCCTTGGCCCGCGAGGTGCCGCACCTCGTTCCGCGCACGCCGGTCAGCGACGCCGTGTGGGTCGCCCTTGCCCGCGCGGAGACCATGACAGGTGCTGAGTTGGTGATCGACCGTCCGCAGTTGCTTGTGGTTGTGGACCGTAACCCGCAAGTGCAGCAACTCGCCATCGTGCTCGCAAGGCCGGAAGGCGAATGGCAAACCGTTGGGGGCACGAAGGTGTCCACGGGCTCGATGGGCCGGTTCGACCACTACATCACCCCGCGCGGCGTGTTCCGGCTGACCGATGCGATCCTGGGCTACAGGGCGGAAGGAACCCTGAACGAGAACGGCATCCGCGGCCTCGGTGCCAAAGGCATGCGGGTGTGGGACTTCGGCTGGCAGGTGGCGATGAAGGGCTGGAACGCCGGCCCCGGTAAGCCTGACCGTATCCCGATCCGCCTGATGATGCACGCCACTGATCCGGCCAGGCTGGAGCAGCGCATCGGGCGCCCCGCCTCGCAGGGCTGTATCCGCATCCCCTCGGCGATGAACCGCTTCCTCGACCGCCACGGCGTTCTGGATGCGGAATACGAGCGGTCGGCGGTGACGGACATCAGATTTCGTGCACTTCTGCTGCCTGGGCGCGAGCCAAGCTTGCTGGCGGGGAACACGCTCGTGGTGGTGGACTCCGGTGAGCCGGCCGCGACCACGGCAACGGTGGTGAGCAGCACGGCCGAGCCATCGCTGACCGCGGCGTCGCCGCACGCTATGGAAGGCCAGGCGCCAACGCCCTCGCCATGATGATCCTGCTCCAGCCGTAACCGGCCGTGTCAACACGCTTGGCCACCCGCATCCTCGCCGTCGTGTCACGTCATGGCGGCGGTGGGAACGTGGCCGCATGACGCACACGCAGCATCGGCAGGTAACGGCGACCTAGGCCCTGCCGCAATGCCATTGCGGCAGATGCAGCGTGTGGCGCTGCTTTCACAACGCTCGGCGTCGCTGCTGCCTGAGCCGTCCTCAGCATCCAAGGGAGGTGGGCGACCACGACAGGTGCGAGCGGCAGCACGTCCATGCGCTCGAAGCCTTGATCGAGGAGGGCCGTCATCTGACGGTCGCGCTCGGCGCTGGACGCCGTACCCAGCACGACGCCCACCAAACGCACGCTAGCACGGACCGCCGAGGTGACGAGGTTATGACCCGACGCCCCGATGTAGCCGGCCTTGATGCCGTCGGCGCCCGGATACGTTTGCAGCATCGTGTCGCGGTTCGGGATCATGCGCCCGTGCCACAGAAAGCCCGGCGTGCTGAAATAATGATAATACATGGGGAAGTCTTGGACGAGGTGGCGCGCCAGCACCGCGAGGTCGCGCGCGGTCGTGACCTGGTCCTGGTCCGGCAAGCCGGACGCGTTGCGGAAGGTGGTCTGCACCATGCCGAGCGAGCGGGCCTGGAGGGTCATCATCTGTGCGAACCGGCCCTCGTCGCCGCCCATCAGTTCGCCGAGAACCGCCGCTGCGTCGTTGGCCGACTTGGTAACCAAGCCGAGCAGCGCCTGTTCAACCGTGATGGAGCGTCCGGGCAGCAAACCGAGCTTGGATGGCTCTTGCGATGCGGCGTGGGCCGAAACGGGGACGGGTTGGTCGAGGTTGAGGCGGCCGTCGCGCAGTGCCGCGAACAGCATGTAGGCGGTCATCATCTTGGTGAGGCTGGCGGGGTAACGCAGGGCATCGGGGTTGACGCCCGAAAGCACAGCGCCATCGGCCGCGTCCACGACGATGGAGCTGTAACGGTCCGACCCGACCTGCGCGCATATGGGGCTGGCCGCCGCCAGCAAGGCCGCAAGACCCAGCGCCGTCCACGCCATGCACCGGATCGGAGTGACGGCCTGCAACCGTGCCTGCATCGCGATACCCCCACTGACCCTGCTTGGAAGCTTTCAACCCGACACCACCATGCCGATGGAGCGCCGGGCTCGCGTGTTGACCTTGCGCCAGTCGGAGCCGTCACGCCGAGCTAAACTGAACGACATCAAAACAATTATCAACCTGTAAACGGACGCTCTTGATAGCTTTCCGTAGCGAATGAGGCAGCCTTCCGGGCAGGGAGCTTGCGTTGAGCATTGCGGCGTCCGTCCGGGCTTGCATGTCGCTGCCGGACATCGCAGAGCGGGAGGGGTTCTTGGTTGCCGAGTTTCGCGACCCTGCCGGCGTGCTGGTAGCTAGGTTGGGACGCTGCGGAGCGGCGCCGAAGCGCAGCAGGCGACGATGCCGGCATTGCATGCTGATAACCGAGCGCTGCGCGTGGACGTTTTCGCGATCGTCGTCCGCTCTGTCTTGTACGCAGCCTTGGCGGTGAAACAGCGCGCGGTGCAGCGCTGGCGGCAAAACTGTCCTCAGGCAACCAAAGTCGGCCTGCACGGTCGCGAGATGCCCTTCGGTGAAGGCGAAGACGCCGTTTGCCTCATCTCCGGAATTGGATCGCTGCGCGTGAAGGCCACGGCTGGGGAGATCGACCCGTCCATCGCACGAACACGCCTACCCTATAAATCGGCTCCCAACCTTCCCCCGTATGCCGCGCTTACAGGCACCTTTTTCCGAACCGCGGTTGACCCAAGGTTGAAAGCCTATCCACACCGCCGCTGCATGGCCGCGAACGCCATAAGCCGCGGCCAGGCAGGTCGTCGACTGCCGCACGGCTGGCTGTGGGCAGCTTTGCGCTGCCAAGCGTGCGAAACGCGACGGACGAGCTGCCACCCAACCCTGGCGAGAGGCGCTGGACATCGGTTGCATGACACCTGGGGACGATGCCCAGGAGCCGCTCGTCAGTCCGTGAGCCGCGCCAGGTTCTCGAGATCCTTCTTGCGCTGCTTCGCCCGGCGTTCATAGCTGGCCTGGTTCTTGGTGCAGACCAGGCTGTAGGGACGGCCGCGGCAGTCCGTGGTGACGTCGACGTCGCAGTGTGCGCCCTTGATCATGCCTTCCACGTGGCTCCGGTCGGCTTCGGCGGCTTTGAGCACCCAGGCTTTGCGCTCGGGATCGGCGAGGAAGCGCGCCAGTTCGCTGCAGCGGGGACAGCGGCACGTGAAAGTCGCCGTCCGGAGCCAGTCCGCCGGTGGGGCGAGCGGCTCTGCGACCCTGGCGCGCAGATGCATGAGGCATGCGGTCCGCAGCTTCCCAATCGCGGCCGCACAGGACGGTGGGGCCGCATGCAGCAACGCCCGGGTCGCCGGGACCAGGACGGAATCCAGTCCATAGGTTTGCGGCCAGGCGAGCAGATGGTCCACGGCGCGCTCGGCAAGCGCCTCCTCGATCGCGCATAGACCGGTCAGGAGGTCGACCACGACGCTGGTGTCCACCTTGGGACTGTCCTGCCACGACGAGCGCGTAACGGCACGCGCCGTGTCACCCGGCAGGGCCTCGACCAGCCGGGCGGCAGTGTCCACCAGGTCAGGCGTGCGATGGTCTGGCCACTCGGCCGCTGTCCGGGCCAGCAGATTGGCGCAGGCCGCGAGCGAGACGGCGGCCGAGCCGGCGACGACGCGCTCGATCAGTGGCCGGCGCCGCGTCGGAGGCAAGCGGGCCAGGGCGCCGATGATGGCGTCGTTGTCGCCCTTCTCGAAGCGGCCCTCGGCGATAACTCTCGTCAGGAAACCCTCGATCGCGGCCGTGTCGTCCAGCCGCGTCAATGACGCGAGCATGCGGGCAGCGTCGCTCGGCGTCTTGTGCCGCCCATACCCGCCCTGCTTTGGCCACTGCGCAAGCATGTGCCCGGCGAGGTCGTGCGCCTCGCGCCACAGTCGTGATCGCTGGTTCTCGCCGCTTTCGGCCCAGCGCCGGGTGAGGTCGTCAAGGTAGGGCAGGGTTACGGGCAGCCCGGCCTGGCTGAGGACCGCAAACAGCCGCTCGCTTGGCCAAAGCACCAAGGCGGCCCGCTTGTAGGTGCGCTCGAACGAGGCGCCCTCGTTGCCGGTCGCCTCGTGGAAATGCTCCTCGTCGGGCGTGAGGTCATCGCACGCGTCGGGCGGTGACAGTTCGTCCTCTTCCACCGGAACAGCTCCGAGCACGGCCTCTTTGCCGTCGGGCCGCCGCCATTCGGAGAGTTCCACCGAACGATCAGAAACCTCGCCGGCCTCGAACGCATCCTCCCCCTGATCCCATCGGCTCCGCCGAGAACCGTAGCTGCCCGTATGCTCCGCCGCCCCGCTTTCCTCGACGGTCAGCAGCGCCAGATGGAGGTCGAAATGCGCTTGCTGTGCGGCGGCGGCCAGCACGCCGGCTGCTGCTGCATCGGCCCCTTTGAGCGCGCCGAATCCCAGTTCCGCCGGCGTGTAGGCATGGTCCAGCGGGTAGACCAACTTTTCCGGCACGTCATCGTCGGGATGCGTCCTGCTGTCGCGCCAAGCCTGCAGCAGCGTCGCGATGCTGCTCTGCTGTTCCTCGTACTCCGGCGGCTTGGGCGGGCGGCCCTTGCCAGCCCGCACCAGGTTGTAGGCCAGGATCAGGCGATGCCCTTCAGTGACGGGCAGGACCTCGTGCACGCAGTCGGCATAGAAGGCGGCGAAGGCCGCCTCGGCCGGCTCGTCGCAGCGTAGGGGGAGGCGAGCCTCACGGCCCCGGTGACGCACGAGCAGGTCACCGCCCACGAAAACCGAGGGCAGCACGACCACGAGGGTGGCAAACATGCCCGGCGCCTTTTCGGTATCGCGGTGGCCGATAAAGAAGCTGCCGGGGCCATAAACCAGCAGCTTGTAGAACTCAGCCGTGACCGGGTCGCTGACCCCGAGTCCCTCAGTGACCTGAGCTACGATCCGGTCCAGTGTTCGCGCCCAATGCCGCCCGCCAAGGCGCACCTGATCCGGGCCGATCTGCCAGCAGCGCCGCACCGCGGGGTCGATGACCGTCTCCTCGCCGCGGCCATACGGGGCGGCTTCGGCCACGCCGATAATCCGTTCGGCCTGCTCGCGCAGCAGCGGCAACGCGACGGGGCCGACGCCCTCGATCTCCAGCGACGGCGCCAGGAACTCAGTGGTGCCGGCGGCGAAGAAGTCGCCGGGCCGGTGAACGGTGCTGAGCAACGAGGCAAGTTTGGTGGCGAGGAACAACATGGACGGGACAGCCGAAACGTTGGGACGCGCTGTCGAACCTATGGGAAGAACCCTGGCCCGGCTACCGGGCGACGACTGATCATGCGTCAGACACGAGTGAAGCCGGTTCACACCTCAATGAGAACAACGGCTCGTTGCCGGATTTGCGGAAAGGCTCGACGCCGAGGTCAGGACCGAGGCGGCCTGCGTGGCACTCGTGGACTGAACAGCGAAGTATCCTGCTGAGCGGTGAACGCCGCGAGCCTTTCCTGCATGTCGGCTCCGGACATGGTCGGCAGCCGGTTTTCCCCCATGCAGGCGGCAAGGCGCGTCGTCCGCGACCACGCGCTCCGGTCGCCGATTACGTAGAGGCGTCGCCGCGCCCGGGTGACCGCAACGTTGAGCACGTTTGGCGTTTCCGCCCAGTCGATGGCCCCTGGCGTGCGCCCGCCGAGCAGCAGCACAACCGCTTCGGCATCCTTGCCCTGGAAGGTGTGCACGGTGCCGACCGACCTCGCGGGCCATCGCTCGAACGCAGCCTTGCGCCGCACGCCCCAACCCGGGAACTCCCGTTCCAGCAACTCTTCCAGCCCACGTCGCGCGGAGCGGAATGGCGAGATTGCGCAAACGTCCGGCATGCCGGGGATGTCGCGGCACGCCGAACGGCCCGGCTGGCCCCCAAGCGTTGCGGCGCCACCACAGCACCTCGATGCGATCACTGGACGGGAGCGGCTTCAGGCGCGCCACAGGTGCGCCTGTGTGAGCGGATACCAGGGTAGCCGCCCCGAACCCGACGCGCTTCCACGCCGCCGCGCGGCCAAGCGTAGGCCGCAATGCGCCCGATCACAGGATCGCTCGACCCCATCGCATCCTCCCGTGCTTTCGCCTGTTTGGGCCAGCAACAGCAGAATAGCCCAACAGGTCTGCCATGGTCCGTCCCGATCTTCATCTGCCGCCCAGCTTCCTGGCTTGGCTTTCACCTTTCCTCGCCGCGTTTTCCCGCCGGACCCGCTCGACGACGGCGGCCCTGGCCACCGGCGCGCTGCTGGCGGTCGGACCGCGCACCGTCACCAACTGCCTGCGCGCCGTGGGCTTGGCCGAGCACCCCAGCGCAAACCCTCCGGGTTTCGCCGGCTTCACCGCCTTCCACCGCGTGCTCAACCGCAATGCCTGGTCCGGCCTGGCGCTGGCCCGCACGCTGCTGCACATGATCGTGGCCGCCTTCGTGCCGTCAGGCCCGATCATCATCGGCCTTGACCACACGCTTGAACGCCGCCGTGGTCCCCGTATCGGCCCGGCTGGGCGCTTCTACGACGCGAACCTCCGCGCGGATTTGCCGAAGCCGACCAGCCGCGGCCTGCGCTGGCTGAGCGCGATGGTGCTGCTGACGATGCGGCGCTGGCTACCGAACCGGCCCATCGTGGCCGTGATGGACGGCGAGTTCGCCGCGCTCGAACTGCTGCACGCGCTGCGCCCGTCCATGGCGGTCATCACGCGGATGCGCAAGGACGCGCGCCGAAGGGCGTTCATCGCCTGTTCGACCCGCCGTCGCACCACGAGGACAAGCCCGGCCGGCCCGCCCGCAAAGGCGTGCGCCAACCGCTGCTGTCCGCGCGCATCGCCGACCCGGCCACGCGCTGGCTGCGGGTCGTGCAGCCCAGCCGGACCTCCGGGCGCAGCGCGGGCTGGATTGAATACACGCACGGCATTGCGCTGTGGCATCACCGGGGCAAGCCGATCGTGCCGATCCTGTGGGCGGAGCAGCCGAAGGTTCCGCGCGCGTAGCGCGTGGAATGGCTGCGGAGGGGCTGGTCCGTTATCCCGACGGGCGGCGTGAGCCGGAAGCTTTTCTGTGCACAAACACACCTACGCCGGCGTGGCCGAGCGCTGTCCAGATGCGGCGGTCATCGTCCCGCCGCGCGCGACCGCCGTGCCGAGCGACACGGCCGAGACCGCGCCCACGCAGCGCGACCGCCACCTGCAGCACGTCGAACCGAAAGGTTCGCCGGACATCGCCGAGCACGGCCGCATGGCATGGCAAAAGGCGTCCGGCTACACGACGTGGGCGCGAGCCGAAGCGGCGATCGGCCGGTTCAAGCAGGTGATCGGCGACGGGCTGCGCTCGCGCACGGATGACCGTCGGGCGACCGAGGTGGACGTCGCCGTCCACGCGCTCAATCGCATGGTGGAGCTTGGACGTCCGAACTACGTCCGCACTGCCTGATCGCAAACGGGGTTGGGGATGCTGCGCCCGCTCTCCAAGTCCATGCAACACGCTGTCACAGGGCGGCACGCCGGCCGATCCAGGAAGCGGACACCTGCCCGCTACGGCGGGGCGGCTCAGCGCCTATCTCGGCCGTCGCTGTCCAATGGACCTGTTCCTAAAAGCGAACCATAGCCACGCCGCCACTTCGTTCGGATCGTGCGGGCAGTCAACGACATCGATGTCGCTCACCGAGGTGGCAAGGCCAAGCGGCGCCTCCCCGACGACGCTGGGATCGAAGCCATCGAGCAATTCCAGGGTCCTGCTAGCCTGAACAACCGCCCAGATCTCCGCGCATCAAAATCCGAGCGCCGCCGCCACATGGCGGAGCTTGTCCGGGTTGCGGACGATGTAGATGCCGGCGATGCGGCCATCCCGAATGTCGAGCGCAGTCGTCTGCAGCAGGTTGCCGCGATCGCGGCTGATATAGCCGGGCAGCCCGTCGATCAAGAGCGTGCGGAGCAGCTCCGGCTGGTGCCATGGCTTGCGTGCCAGCCCGGCGAACAGCCGCAGCACCTTCTCGACGCCCTGGATGGCATTGCGAAAGGCGAGCACGCGGCCGCCGCCGTCCGACTGGATGAGGACATCTTCGGCCAGCATTGCGCGCAACGCGGCGGTGTCGCCGTCGCGGGAGGCGGCAAAGAATGCGCGGCTACGCGATCGGCCTCCGCCTCCTCAACAGGGTAGCGGATACGGGCCTGCTGCACGTTGCGCCGCGCCCGCACGGCCAACTGGCGCATGGTTGCCGCGTCGCGCTCGAGCATCTGGGCCACATCCTTCAACGCCACGTCGAGTACGTCGTGCAACAGGAAGGTCGCGCGCTCAAGCGGGGAAAGCCGTTCGAGCGCGAGCATCAGAGTGAGTGTCATGTCATCGACGATGGTCTCGGCTGGATCGGTCGCCTCCATCAGCGGCTCGGGCAGCCATGCGCCGATATACGTCTCGCGCCGAGCCCGCGCCGATTTCATCCGGTCGAGGCACAGCCGGGTGACGATGCGGGTGAGGAAGGCGCCGGGACTATCCACCGCCTCCTCCCGGCCGTTCCAGCGCAGCCAGGCGTCCTGCACCACGTCCTCGGCCTCCGCGACCGATCCAAGCATCCGATAGGCGAGCCGCGTCAGCCGCGGCCGTTCGGACTCAAAATCGGTCAGGCGGGGATCAGGCTGCAGCACGGCTCCCCTTCGGCCTGGGCGTGTCCGCATCGGCCTTGTCCACGTTGTGCGGCACGCGGAAGCCAACCTGCAGCCGGTTCCAGGTGTTGATCGTGCCGATCAGCAGGGTGAGTTGCACCTGCTCCGCCTCGGTGAACTTGGCACGGAGACGTTCGTAGTCGGCGTCGGGCGCCTTTGTCTGCGGAAGGTACGTCAGTGCCTCGGCCCAGCCGAGCGCCGCCTGCTCCTGTTCCGAATACAGCAAAGACTCTCGCCATGCTTCCAGCGTGTAGAGCCGCATCTCGGTAACCCCCGCCTTGCGCAGAAAGGCGGCGTGCATGTGGATGCAGAAGGCGCAGCCATTGATCTGCGACACGCGGAGTTTCACCAGCTCCATCAGGACGGGATCCAGCCCGCTGGCTTCGAAGCTTTTCTCCAGCGCCATCATCGCCTTGATACCCTCAGGCGCGAGCGCGAGCGGATTTCGGATGCGTGTGGTCATTGTCAGTCTCTTGCGGTCAGTTGCTTCGGTGTCGCCGGCATGACGAGGTGCTGCATGCCCGTGTGACATGCCGGCGGTCATCTTCAGCGCGGGTCGGGGGTGGTGAGCTCCGTGTCGCCGGTATCGACGACGAAGATCGCCAGCAGCCGGGCAGGCTTGGTCTTGCTGGCATTGGCGCTGACGGCGTGGTGGTCGCCAGGATTTTCGGTCCACCACTCGCCTGCCCTGAAGACGCAGGCCGGCGCGCCATTCACGGTGCTCGTCATCGAGCCTTCCAGCACGTAGGCGAGGATGAAAGCGGACTTCGCATGGCTGTGTGCAGGCGAGGAGCCGCCCGGCGCATAGTCAACGAGCACGGTCTTCAGCGACTTGCCCGTGATGTTCGGGATAGTGCCGGCAAAATCGAGCTTGACCGAAGCTGACGGTGCGGCCACCCGATTGGGATCTCCCTGTGCCATAGCGGGCTGGCCGGTCAACAAGGCAAGGGCGGCAGCCCCGAGGAACAATTGTCTCATCTCATCGCCTCCAATGGGTTCGATGCAAGACGAGACAGCGTCGCCGCGTGTGACAGCCCTCGTCGCAAGTGGCTGACCAAACAATCCAGAGCAGCGCCCCTGAAAATGGATGAAGGGCAGCCTCCGGGAAGCGCCATCAATTCAAGGGATGAACCGCAATCCGTCGGACGCGGTCGCCCATCAGGACGATGATCGATGAAGGTCCGCTTATCACGGTCGATCGCTGCGAACCGGCTAACCCGCTCCCGGCCACTCTTGGCAGCCTAACGCGTCCTAGTGTTGGAAGACGGACCTAAGTTTCTGGTCCGCAACCAAGCCGACCGGAACGAGCGAGGAAACCGCGTCGGAAACTCACGTCTGCGCCGCGGAGCAAGGGCGCGGCCCTGGGCTGTCCAGCGGCTCCGGTCTTCTTCCAAGCCTTGAGCAGTTGAGCTGCGTGTCATTTGCGCACGGTCTCTGGCCATCCAGCGGGGACGGCCGGCCGATGTATGCGTTCCTCCTTCGAAGGAGATTTCGCCCGATGCCGAACGTCGTCAAACTGCCCCATAAGCTCGACCGCAAGACCATGACCTGCCAGGCGGTGATCGAGACGCCGAAGGGGGCCCGCTCGAAATTCGACTACGACGAGGAGTGCGGACTGTTCCGCCTCGCCGGCCTGTTGCCCGAAGGCATGAGCTTCCCGCTGGATTTCGGGTTCTTCCCTTCCACCAAGGCGCAGGACGGCGATCCCCTGGACGTCCTGGTCCTGCACGATGAGCCGATCCCGACAGCCGCGCTCGTCACCGTCCGGCTGATCGGCGTGATCGAGGGCGATCAGACCGAGCAGGGGAGCACGGTGCGGAACGATCGGCTGCTGGCGGTGACCACCTGCTCGCACCAGTACGAGCAGGTCACCGAGGTGGAGCAGCTTGGAAAGACGTTCGTCGACCATCTGACCAAGTTCTGGGTCAACTATACCCCGACTCTTTGAGAATCCGGCCCCGCCCCCTTGCCAAACGGGTCCGAGTTGGACTCTACCGGACCCATGATCCGACCTGGGTTTCTGGACAGCGTATCGCGG
>JAABUY010004993.1_pt1 | contig 13567 bp, 15 predicted proteins | sample 5560271 | NCBI WGS metagenome assembly JAABUY01 (sample SAMN10711886, study PRJNA513374) | rock metagenome | isolation source: Antarctica rocks | place: Antarctica: Victoria Land, University Valley
GGGCGTTCGACGGCGATCTTGTTGGGCACCCCGGCGGGCATCTGCTCGTCGGAGGTCAGGGTGGTGCCGTCGTTGAACGGCGACATGCCCTGGAAGACCTTGCCGGCCTCGGTGAGGTTGTCCGCGCTGAAGGTGAACATCTTGTGGTCCAGGCCCAGGTCGAGCAGGGCCTTGACCTCCGGCCATTTCTCGGCGTTCGTCTTGGGGATCGGCAGGGTCTTGCCCCAGTCGACCCCGAGGGACTCCAGGGCCTTCGCGTAGGCGTTCTCGTGGGACTGGTCGCGGACGATCAGGTAGGCGAGGGTCGAGCGGGCGGTCTTGTTCTCGGTCATCTCATAGATCCGGCACTTCTGCTGCCGGGCGGTCGACTCCAGCATCAGGTCGTAGAGCAGGTCCAACACGAGGGTGCCGCTGTTGTACACATACGCCCCGGTCCACGGGTTGCCGACGGAGTCCACCGCCCGCGCGCCCTGCCCGGCCACGAGGAAGTGATGGATGTTCCCCGACGCCAGGGCGGACACCAGCGGGGTCGCGCCCCCCGCGCCGGCAGCGTCCTGCGGGTCGGTGACCTTGCCGTGGTACTCCGGCGCCCCGTCCAGCAGCCGGGCGATCGTGGTGCCGATCAGCTCGACGTGGCTGATCTCCTCGGTGCCGATGCCCTGGATCAGGTCGCGGTAGGGCTTCGCGGCCGGCCCACGGAAGTTCATCGACTGGAACAGGTACTGCATCATCGTGCGCATCTCACCGAACTGACCGCCCAGACCCTCCTGCAGGGCGTTCGCCGCCCCCGGGTCCGGCCCGTCCACGGCGATCTCGTTGATGAGGTTGTCCACGTGCAGGTACACGGCACTCCTACGGGTCGAGGTCGGCGATCGGGTGGGGACCGCCCATCTCGCAACGTAGCCACCGCCCCCGGACGGCACACCTGCGGCGAACGCGCCGTCGGCGCCCGGGCCGTCGGCGCCCGGGCCGGGCGGTGGGCGGGCCGGGCGGTGGGCGGATACCGCCCGGTGCGGCCGTCCCGGCACCCGCCAGCACCGTCGCGCGGGCCCTCGCCGCTGCAGCTCTGCAGGCTGGCGTACCGGTCATCGCAATGTCCGCTTGGTCGGCGGTGGAGGATGCCTCCATGAGTACCGACAAAACATCCGAGGACCGTGTCCGCGAGCAGGCGCGGAAGGTCGAGGCCGGTGAGGACAAGGCTCAGGCCCAGGCCGAGCAGAAGATCGGGGAGATGGCCGGGAACACCGACCTGCAGGACTCGGCGAACGCCGACCGCGCCGACGCCGAACACCGCGCGGACACCGCCGACAGCTGAGAACGGTCACCAGGCTCCGGCGGCCCGCCACCCGGGATCCCGTCCCCGGACAGCGCTCGTCCGCAGCCAACGCGTAGTAACGCCCCATGGGCGGCTGCGCGCCCACGAGATCTGGACCGTGACCCCGCAGCGGACCGGGGAACTGTTCCCGTTCGGCCAGCTCGCCGCCCTCAGGCGCTGCAAACCACGCCTGCGAAGGGCCGGGCAGTAGAACTCACCCGGCGCAACAGTCATCCCGTGAAGTCCCGTTCCGACCGCGGCGGCGTGTCGCCGCAGTCACCAGTCGTCCCTGCCCCGATCACTTTTTCCGAGGAGTACCTGATGCGCCGACTGTCCGCTGTTCTCTTGATGTTCACCCTGTTCGTCGCCGGCTGCGGCGGGTCGAGCACGACCGGAGCCGGCGGGGGCTTGCCGACGGTCGTGGCGAGCCAGTCCGCCGGAGCACCGGTGACCGGCGCCAGTGCGGGCGCCACTGCCAGCACCAGTGCCGGGGCCCCGACCACGGCAACGACCTGCCCGACCAGCAACACCCGGGCCTTCGCGAAGACCCGGTTCGTCACTGACCTCGGCGGGTCGGCCTTCCTGATCCGCCGCTACCTGTACCAGCCCTACACCGCGGGCAAGTTCACCAAGGGCCACTCCGGGCGGACGTTCGCCCTCATCAAGGGTGCGGTGGCCGCCGCCACGGTCGTGAAGCTGCTGAAGAACGCGACCCTGAACGCCAAGGCCAACCCGACCCTGTGCAAGGCCCTGGCCGCGCCGCTCGCGGGTCTCACCGACAAGATCAGCGGGCTGGCCGGGTCATTGCGCGGCGGCGGCCTCGACCCGGGTGTCCTCGGCGGACTCGGGGGCACCGTGACCGGCCTGCTCGGCAAGGCCAAGGCCGCCGGCGTGCCCGTCACCGAGCAGCCGGTCCCCGCCAGCTGAACCTGCACACAACGCCACGACCGCGGCGGGACCGGTGCTCGGGGTGTCGGTAGCCCGGCTGCTCGAGCTCACCGTGCGGGCGGAAGCGGACGGGGTCGCAGTAGTGGCCGGGTGGACCCGGGTGTGGCACGGCCCGTCGCTGCCCGGGTGGTGGGCCGCGCAGCGGATCGACGTCCGGTCACTGTCGGCGGCGGCCCCAGTCCGGGAGCGGCTGCGGCGATGGGCGGGGGACCCGGTGGGGCCGCGGATCGGAGCGGGTGCGCCGCAGCCGTCGACACCGCACCGGTCCCCGGCCGGCCGGGGATCCGCGTGCCCGCTGGTACTGGTCCGCTGTCGGGGAACTGGGGGGATGGGTGCGCTGATCGTCTCCGCCGCCTCCGGGCTCAGGACGCGGACGAGGTCATCCTCCACGGCAAGCCCTCGTCGAACCCGTAGGACGATCGACAACCCGCAGTACTAGTGGGTGGTCGCGAGGTCGCCTGGGCGGAATGTCTGCACCGAGCGGGTCACCGCGGCGTCCAGAGCCGCTTTCTCCGCCTGCGGGTAGGTCCACAGCACGGTGTTCTGCGAGCCCCATCCCCACAGGACGTGCTCGTAGAAGACCCGGTGGTCGCCTTGTAGGCCCGACAGCGTGTAGGACCTTGCGTCGGCGGCGGAATAGGTCACCGTGGCCCCGTGTGCCAGGCGGAAAGCCCGGTCCCGCCGTCCGGCCACGCCGGGGCTCGTCCCCGCGTCCTCGGTGGGGGTGTTGATGCCGGAGCACGTCACGTGCTGGAGGCCGTCGGGGCTGGTGAACTCCTGACCGTCGCCGTTCTCGGGCGGCGGCTCTCGGACTAGCCGCGCCGGCACCTGGCACCTGAAGCCGAAGCGAGAGTCGACGAAGGTCTGCACCGGCTCGGTCGCGCTGCCGGTCGCGGCCGGGGCTGCCCGCGACGCGGCGGGGCTCGGAACGAAGGAGGGTGAACTGCCCCGGTTGCTCGGTGTGCTGGGGGGGCTCGATGTGTTGGCGGTGCTCGGTGTGCACCCTGAGCTGACCGCCAGGCCGAGCAGGACGAGGCCAGCGGTGCCCGTCCAGGAGCGTGGTTGACCGGCCCCAACCGGTCGGGGCGGGTCGGAGCTCGGGGCCTCGCCGCGCGCCCGCGGTGGCTCACTGCGGGTCATGGTGGATCCCTCCGGTCGAGGGCGCCCGAGCCTCGTGCCGGGCTGTCCTCCTACCATGAGAGTCCGGGTCGTGAGGATCGGTTCACCAAGACCCCCTCCGACGGAGCTAAGGAGCTCGTTCACGTCCAGGGGAAGAGACTCCGGGCGTTTCAGGGTTGCCCCGGCCCTGGGTCCAGGACGGCGAAAGCGACGACGTTGTCCAGGTAGTGGCCGCTGGTGGTGTCGAAGTGCCCGCCGCAGGTGATCAGCCGCAGTTCCGGGCGGCTGGTGTTCCTATAGACCTGGGCGGTGGGAAACGCGCCCTTGGGGACTTCGAGCACCCCGGTGACGGTGAACCGGGCGGTCGAGCCGTCGGCCCGGTCGACCATGATCGGTTCGCCGGGAAGTAGCCGCCCGAGCGCGTAGAACACCCCGGGCCCCTCGGCTGCCGAGTCCACGTGGCCGACGATGACGGACGGGCCGAGGGTGCCGGGGGAGGGTGAGTACCGGTACCAGGCAGTGGTCGCCACATCGCGGGGCACACCGATGGCCCCGTCCGGTTCGAGGCCGACCGTCCCCACCGGGGCCTCGACGCCGATCGAGGGGATGGTGATCCGCAGCGGGGCCGCAGCTGCCAACTCGGCGGGTTCAACGGTGGCCGGCCCGGGGGTCGCCAGCGGCCGCGGCGCAGCCTGCGAGCTGGCCGATCCGGCGGCGGCGCCCTGTGACAGGAGTTCCGCTGCGGCCGGCGACGGAGGCGGCGGTGGCCGGCGTTCCAGCCCTTGCGTGAGCAGGCCGACCCCGGCACCCAGGAGCGCCAGGGACGTGACCAGCAGTGCGGCGGCGCGCAGTGGTCCGTGCGGCCCGGGCCGCCTGGACCCGTTCGGCGCCACGTCTGAGGCGGACGGTCAGGACCGGCGCCACTGGCGCCGGCCGGCCACGCCTGCCCCGACGCCCGCGAGCAGCAGCAGCCCGCCCAGGACGTCCAGGGCGGTGGCCGGACGGCTGGTCGACCCACCGCCGGTCTGGGCGCCGCCGGTGGGTACCCGGGTCACCTGGCCCCCGGCTGCGTCCGGCACGAACGCCAGGCCGGCCGGGCTGGCCAGACCGGTGACGAACGGGGAGACCGCGCCGGTCGAGAGGTCCAGTGTCCCGACCGTGGCCGGGTCGACACTGCTGTCGGCGGGGACGGCGCTGTAGGCCTGGCCGGTCGGGAAGTTCCCGCGCACCACCAACACCCGGTTCGCCTTGTTGTCCGTGATGAACAGCGCGCCCTGCGCGGTGGTCGCCCACGCGGTGTCGTTGATCTCGGTGGAGGTGTGCAGCACGCTGAGCCTGCGGACCGACGAGCCGGCGGTGCTGGTGAAGACCAGCTGCTTGTCCCCCTGGCCGTCCAGCAGGAAGTCCCCGCTGAACCGGGCGCTGACCGCGGGCACCACCTCGCTGGAGTCGGGGTCGGTCAGCGCCAGCGTCTGCGGTCGGCCGCTGCCGGGTCCGGCGTTGGCAAGCGTCGCCGTGCTGTTGTCGCTGAACACGGGCCTGACGTGGGCGGTGGAGCCGGACAGGGTCACCGCGTAGACCGCCGGCACTGCGGTGTTCGACCCGGGAGCGGAAGCCGAGATCAGCGTCTGGCCGTGCAGGAAGGTGATCGCGTCGGTGCCGCCGCCGTGGGCCAGCGCGGGGCTGTAGCTGTAGTGGGCCGGGGTGGGGCTACCCGGGTGGATCACGAACAGGCTGGAGTGGCCGTCCTCGTTGACCGTGGCGACCAGCCGGTTGCCGGCGGTGTCCGCACTGAGGCCGTCGCACTTGCCGGTCAGCGACCAGCTGGCCAGCCGCGCCCCGGCCGGGCTGTACTCGATCACGGTGGAGGTGGTGGTGCCCGTCGGGCCCGGTTCGCCTTTGGAGCCGACTCCGTTCTGGTAGCTGACGTAAACGTTCCTGCCGAGCAGGGTGATGTCGTCGGGTTTGCTCTGTGATCCGCCGGAGGCGAACGTGCTCACGGTGAAACCGGGGGGCGCCACCGGTCCAGCTGCTTGCGCGCCCGCGGCCGGCAGCAGCAAGGCGCAGCCCAGCGCCGGAATGCCGATTGCCAGGCGCCGCAGCAAATTGTTGCCGACCATGTCGGGTTCCTCTCGGCGGGGGTCGCGGACACCGAGGAACGTATCGACGCCGGCTGAACGGATGGTGGCCACCGGGTGAATAGGAGCGACAGCCCAGGTGGCGAGTGGTGTGCAGCGTCGTGGACCGTTCGTCCGCTCGAGCGGGCGGTGCCCGCCAGGATGATGAGCCGGTGACGGCCTGGTTGAGATGCTGACCGGCGGCCCGGTGGTCGTCGCCGTGGCCGATCCCGTCGTCGCAGTCTGCATCGCCGTCGTGGTCATCGACGGGTTCCACAGCCGGCGGTCGCCGCGACGCTGACGGCTCGACGCAGACGCCCGCTCCGCCAGGGGAACCCGGCCAGTCCGCGCGTCCCGAACGCCGACCCGTTGGTTTTCGGTACGGTGAGGTGATGGTGACAGCGGCAGGGGCCAAGCGTTCCCGCCGCGCCCCGACGCCCACGCCGGGGAGAGCATCAGTCCGTCCGGCGGCTGAGGTTGTGCCTGCGCCGGCGCCGGCGCGGACCCGGCCCGTAGCGCGGAAGCCCAAGCCGGTTGGGCATCTGGTGGGGTATGCGCGGGTGAGCACGGCGGAGCAGGATCCGGCGTTGCAGCTGGATGCGCTCGGGCAGGCGGGGTGTTGGCGGGTGTTCACCGACCACGCGTCCGGGAGCCGGGAGGACCGGCCGGAGCTGGCGGCGGCGTTGGACAGTCTGCGGCCGGGGGACACGTTGGTGGTGTGGCGGTTGGACCGGTTGGGCCGGTCGTTGCCGCATCTGATCGACACGGTGACCGCGCTGGCGGGGCGGGGGGTGGGGTTTCGGTCGGTGACGGAGTCGATCGACACCACGACCGCGGGGGGCCGGTTGGTGTTCCATCTGTTCGGGGCGTTGGCGGAGTTCGGGCGGCAGCTGATCCGGGACCGGACCCTGGCGGGGTTGGCGGCGGCGCGGGCGCGGGGCCGGGTCGGGGGGCGGCCGCGGACGATGACCCCGGCGAAGCTGCGCCTCGCGCGGGCGATGCGCGAGCAGACCCCGCCGGTCAGCCTCGGGCAGATCGCCGTCGAGCTCGGGCTGGCGAAGTCCACCGTCGCCCGCAACCTGGCAGTCCCATCCCCAATGCCAGCGGACGATCCGACCCCGGCAGGACGGAGGCGGCGGTGACGGTGCCGGCACGGCGGCTGCGTGCGGTCCCGCCGCTGCCCGGGCAGTTGACCCTGGACCTGCCCGGGCTCCGGCTGCTGGCCGAGCTGCCCGCACCCGCCCCGCGGCGGGCGCGTCCGGCCGGTCCCGGCGAGGCGGTGACTGCGACCGGCGTCGGGGTGGGTGGGGTGCCGCGGCTGCTGCCCACCCGGCACACCGACCACGGGCCGGGAGTGGTCGCGCGGGTGCCGGTGGGGGTGTGGGCGGTGTGGGACGGGGAGGACCTGATCGGGGTGTACTCGGAGGAGGGCACCGCCCGCGCGGACGCCGCGGTCCTGCAACGGGATGCGGTCCGCGCCGGGGTGCGCGCGGGGAGCGTGGACTGTCTGCCCTTGCAGGTGTTCACCGAGCCGCAGCACACCCGCCCGGACCCGCGGTGGACAGCGCCCCGACCGGCCCGGTGACCCGGCCGGCATCCCTGGGTTTCACGCCGTCCTCTCGGGCACCGGCTGGTGCGCCTGTGGGTGTGGGGATACCCGGGGGTCGCGTTCAGCTCGGTGTCGGGTGAGGCAACCCGTTGGGGACGGGGTGACCTGGGGGAGGCGTGTTACGTTCGTTGGACTCCTTCAGGGCTGGAGTATTCGAGTCCGACTTTCTTTCGACCCCCGCCCTGCGCGGTCGGACGGGAGTCGACGTGTGTTCGATGAATGCCAGGACCGCGCCGGTCATCATGGCGCGAGACCTCAGCAAGAGATACGACGTCTACCGACAACCACAGGGGCTCTCAGGTGCCCTCCGCAGCCTCGTGCGTCGCGAGCTCACCACTGTGCAGGCCGTGGACGGGTTGGACCTGACGGTCGAGCGCGGCGAGATCATCGGCCTGCTCGGGCCCAACGGGGCCGGGAAGACCACCGTCATCAAGATGATGTGCGGGCTGCTGGAGCCCACCAGCGGCAGTCTGAGCGTCTGCGGGCACCGACCGGCGGATCGGTCGTACGCGGTGCTGTCGCAGATCTCGGTGATGTTCGGGCAGAAGGCGATGCTGTGGTGGGACGTGTCGACTCGGGAGTCTCTCAAGATCCACCGCAGCATGTACCAGATCTCCCCTGGTGATTTCGCCTCCAGAGTGGCGCAGCTCGGCGATCTGCTGGGCATCAGCGATATCCTGGACACGCCGGTCCGCAACCTCTCCCTAGGCCAGCGGATGCGTTGCGAACTCGCCCTAGCCCTACTGCACAGGCCGACGCTGTTGTTCGCCGACGAACCGACCATCGGCCTGGACATCGAAGCCAAACTGGTGGTGCGAAAGCTCTTCCGAGACATCAATCGGACCTTCGGTACCACGATCGTGTTGACCAGCCATGACATGGACGACGTCGAAGCCCTCAGTGAGCGTGTTGTCGTCATCACCGCGGGCCGTGCATCGTTCGACGGCGACCTCGATGACTTGCGCGCTCGCGCCAACCTCCCCAAAGAGGTGGTGCTGACCTACCGGGACACGCCCCGCGTGCCGGTGGAACGCCGCGTGACGCCACTGGAGGTGGGATCGCGGGAAACCCGGGTCCGTGTGGGCGAGGAGCCACTCGGGGTCCTCGTCCAGGATGCATCGCAATGGGGTGAGCTCGTCGACTTCCGGATCGTCGAGGCCTCGCTCGACGAGGTGATGTCAACGGTGTTCCGTGACAGCGCTTTTCGCTCATGAGGCGACGGACCGTACGACGTACCGCCTCGGTGCTCGGTTCGCTGCTGCGCCAGGAGATTCAGATGATCGCGCAGTACCGCTGGTGGCTGCTGGCGATGCAGGCGAGCGTCATCGCCACCTCGCTGATCTCCGTGCTGGTGTGGCGTGGTGCCATAGACGCTGGCGCCAAACCGCCGGTCACTCGGAGCTACCTGATGACCTACCTGCTGGTCGTGGGCCTGGTCACCATGTTGACCTCGAGTTGGACAGCCAAGTTCCTGGCTGACAGCATCCGGCTGGGGAGCCTGAACGCTTGGCTGGTCCGACCCTGTTCCACGCACCTCGCCGCGGTGGCCAACAACATCGCCGAGAAGCTCGCAAAACTCGCCACACTGCTGCCGCTGATCCTCGCGCTGGCCATCCCCTTCCACGGTGACCTCGTACTTCCCACCCATCTGGGCCGGTGGCTGCTCTTTCTCTGGACCGTCGCGCTGGGGGCCACCCTCATCTTCAGCTTCGATGTCATCGTCGGCTCCCTGGCATTCTGGTGGGCCGACGTCACGGCTGTGGACCGGTTCCGTCAACTGGCCACATTGTTTCTGTCGGGAGCACTCATCCCCTTGTCGGTCATGCCCGCAGCCTGGGGCCCATTTCTCGCGGTGCAGCCGTTCGGATACGCCGTCGCCTTCCCCATCCAGGCGCTGTTGACGTCGGACCCCGCCGATCTTCGGGTGGGACTGGCCCTCCAGGGCGCCTGGGTCCTACTGGCGCTCGGCGCTGCCCGCCTCACGTGGCGTCGGGGCCTGCGCCGCTACAGCGGAGCCGGCGCATGATCCGGTGGAACCTCCGCGTCACCCTCGTGGTCTGGGCAAAGCTGTTCCGTCAGGCCGTCATGCGGGACCTGCAGTTCCGCTCACAGGCGTGGTTGCACATCTCCGCCAGCCTCGGGGAACTGGTCGTCGGCATCCTGCCGGTGCTCATCCTGACCAGCTACGCCGGTTCCGACACCGCCGTCTCCCACGCGTCCGCCCTGGCCGTCGGTGTGTTCGCCGTCACCACCGGCCTCATGGACTGCTTCGTCTCACCGGGCCTGCGTCGCTTCGACTCCGCTGTCCGTCACGGGGAACTCGACCTGGCGATCATCCGACCGGTCCCGACATTCTTCTACGCGGTGATGCGCTGGATACAGCCCACCGAGCTCGCCAAGTGCCTGACCGGAGGTGCGATCCTCGTCGTCGCCGACCTGACGTACGACCTCGATCTAGGACCCGGTTCCGTCCTGGTCATGCTGGCGTGGGCCGTTGGTGGGACCGTCGCCTACTGCATGTTCTGGGCTGACCTCGCGCTGCTCGCCTTCTGGGTCCGCTCGATCGAGCCGATCAACGACCTGGCCGCCGCGTGGCGTGGGGCCGGCCAGTACCCGCGTCAGTTCTTCCCACGAACCGTTCAGGTCGCCCTCGTGTCCTTCGCGCCGGCCGCACTGAGCGGGTCGTTCCCCGCCGAGCAGCTCCTCAATCCCGCTGCGGCACTCGGTCTCATCCCGGTCGTGGTCGTGGGGTCCTGCGCCCTCACGGCGCTCGTGTGGCGGCGCGGGCTCAGTCGCTACAACAGCGCCAGTAGCTGACGCAACGCCGTGGGTGAGGTGTTTTCGCGGATTACAGCTCAACACCCCCAGCGGCTACCGGGACCGGATCGGTAGTGCCAACCGGGTCACCTAGTCCCAGCACACCCACTGGTAACCGCGGTGGACACCGCCAAGGCCGGTCCGGTAGCGCGGACACTGCCCTGGTGATCCGTCTTGTCGTCGTCGACGTCGTCCTCCTCGCCCTGGAGGCGGCCTACGTCGCCTGGGTGTCCCGGGACAACTGCGGTTCGCCGATCAATTTCTTCAGCGGACGGAGCCTCCCCGCCCGAGATCGTTGGGTGGGGACCGCTGTCGCCGTGGCGGTCGTCGTCGGCTTGGTGTTCGGCACGGCTGCGTACAGCGCCGGGACCCGGGCGGTCAACTTTCTCGTGTTCCTCGTCGTAGTCACGGCGGTAGTCGTCGGCGTTCAGCTCGTTCACAACCGGGCCGTCGACCGCCGGTGAGCGGTGTGCTCGGTCCGGCCGGGCCGGGGGGCCTCGGCGACGCCGACCGGGCTGATCTCGTCGAGTTGGCCGCGGCTGCGCGTCGTTCGCATGACTGGGTGCCGTTGGCGGACCGGTTGGTGCGGTTGCGGGCGTGGGGGGTGCCGGTTGCCGCGTTGAGCGTGGTGGTCGGGGTGGGGGAGAGCCGGTTGCGGGTGGTGTGCCGGGATCACGGCCCAGGCCCGGCGGCGGTGGGGGACCCGCTGGCAGAGGTGGGGTGGGTGGGCACCGCGACCGCGGCGAGAGCGGTGTTCGGGGTGTCGGTGGCCCGGCTGCTGGAGCACACCGCGCGGGCCGAGGCGGACGGGGTCGCGGTGATGGCCGGGTGGACCCGGTTGTGGCACGGGCCGTCGCTGCCCGGGTGGTGGACCGCGCAGCGGGTCGACGCCCGTCCGGCTGCCCGGGTGCGGCGGGACGCCCGCGCGGACCGGGTCCGCGTCCTGGTCGCCGCCGGGGCGACCGTCGCGGCCGCGGCGGCCGAGGTCGGGGTGAGCCCGTCCAGCGCTTTCCGGTACCTGCAGTTCGGGCGGTCCTAGGGCTGACCCGGCCGGGGCGGGGCGGCCGGTCACGCGGCATCGGGGCGCCGGGTTCCTGCGGTGGTGCCGTGGCAGCTCAGGGTGGTCCTGGTGGTGGGTCGGGGCGGTTCGGTCCGGTGGTGGTCTCCCGGATGGCCGCGGGGTCGGGGGAGTGGACGACCGAGCAGGCGGTGGACCTGCTCGAGCAGGGGTACGGGGTGGACCGGGTCGCGGAGCTGACCGGGTTCGACCGCCGGTGGGTCGCTGCGCAGCGACCCCGCCGGGACTGACCGGCCCGCCCCGTGGCCGCTTCCGCCGGACAGGTGCCGTGGGTCTCACGGTGGGGCGTGCCGGTGCGGCCGGGGTTAGTGGCCGCCGGGCGGCTGGTCCTCGCGGGCCTCACCGCCGGAGTCGGGGAGGTCCTCGATCAGCCCGTCGTCGGTGGTGAGTTCGTGGACGGTCTGGTCCAGCAGGGCACGCAGTTGGGCACTGTCGGGCAGAGCCGCGCGGGTCTCGGGGGGCAGGTTGTCGTAGGTGTAGTCGGCGACCGCGAGCGGGGTGGGGCTCCCGGATAGGGCGTACCGGACGATCTGTTCGTTGCGGCCGGCGACGAGCAGGATCCCGACGGTCGGGGCGTGCCGGGTGGTGTCGCGGACGAGGTCGTCGACCATCGCGACGTAGGTCCCGAGCTGGCCGATGTACCCGGCCTGGAAGTGCCCGACCTTGAGCTCGACCACGACGTAGCGCAGCTGGGTCAGGTGGAACAGGAGCAGGTCCAGGACCATCTCGTCGTCCCCGACGGGGAACCGGAGTTGCTGCCCGCCGAGACCCGGGCGGTCCTCCCACCGGCGGAGCGGATCGCCGCGGCCCTGGACACCTCGACCCTGCCCGGTGCCGCCGGCGGCAGCGACGTCGGGCCCGTGCAGTGACGGTGGCCATGGGCGGAATGAACGACGACGAGCCGGACTGGCTGACCCGGGCCGACGCCAAAGCTAGAACCCTGGACAACTTGACCTCGGGGAGACCGGCGGAGGTGTACGTCTCATTCGAAAGCGGAGTCCCAACAGTTTTGACATGTGAGCAACTGAGTGCCGCGCGCCGGGAGGGTAATTTTCCGGAGCTGCTACAGCGCTCGCTCCTGGACGCTATGCAGTGTTAAACCCCTCGCTGCCCTGCGCCCCGGGGTGTGACTTGCAGCGGTAAGTGGCGCGGTTGTCGCAGCGCTATGTGGCAGGATGATCCCACCGCCGTCAGGGCGATCTTGAGCGGTTGAGAAATTCCTCAGGGGGCACAAAGCGCTGAAGCGCGATCGGCAAACCGCAAAACTTCATGCAGCCAGAGTCCCGGGCGATCTCGATGGATGCTATGGCCGGACTCGATCACCGACGTTCGCATCTGCGGTAGAAGCCTCATCACCGCGGTGCGGTCCGGTTCGATCAGGCCGGTGCCGTCAGTAGCGGCCAGTAAGTGCACGGGCACCGGACACCCGGCGACCAGTGCCTGTAGATCCCAGCGATCGCTGCGCAGCAGTCCGGTAACGTGCTCCACGTCGAGCCGCAGGCGGCTCTCGACCGCGTTCTCCGCGTCGATGCACGACCACAACCGATTTCCCCCCAGCAGCGCCGCGATGGCACCCTCCGGGTCGTCATGGGCCAGGCGCGCCGACCGCTCAATGTCGTCCGCGACGTCGCTCGGGTCGAGCGAACCGGCGAGTCCAGGTGGCTCCTCGATGACGATTCCCTTGGTGTAGCCCGGACCGAGTTGTGCCACTTTGAGCGCCACGATCGCTCCCAACGAATGGCCTGCAACAAGGTCGACCGGCCCCGGCACCTGCTGTAACACGTCGTCCGCAAGGTCTGCGACGGTGAGGTTCGCCGCGCCCATATAGCGTCGATCTCCGTGCGCTAGCATGTCGAGCGCGTGAACCTGCCAACCGAGGTCGGTTAGGTCCTGCACAACCCGCCACCACGACAGTCGGCTCGACTGCACCCCATGCAGCAGCACTGCTGAACGTGGGTCATGCACCAGCACAGTGAATCGCACGGTTCCCTGGGCGCCAAATGGTTCCGCTTGGTGGGCGTGTCTCGCGTCGAGGGGCCGCGCGGCGCGCCCAGCGGTTGACGCTCGCCAATACGGGTCCTCGATCACGAGGTCAGGCTGCCCGCGGCGCGGTCGTGTACAACCCGATGCGGGTGATCGTCGACGAAGACCACTGCGAGGTGGTGTTCACGTTGCGTCGACGGTGGGGGATGAGCGATGCGGGTTGCGGGCGCGACGCAGAGGCGGTGGCCGCGACCCGGTGCGGTCAAACGGGTGCTCGAACGCCCGTAAACGTGGCCGCTGCCCGCTCGTCTACCGGACAAGATCGTCACCCCCCGGCGCAGGCGGCCGTGCCAGCTGGCACCGCGAGAACCGCGCCACCTACCGCGGAGGGTCACATGCCGAAACCCAGTGACGGTTCGGCGCTGCGAGTTAGCGTTTCGGTACGAGGACGGGATGTCGGCGGGTTGCAAGCACGTGCACGACCGTTGGCGCGGTCGCCGCGGCGACGGTCGGTGCGATCGCGAACAGGGGTGTCACGCCGAGGGGGTCGACCAGCAGTCCGGCGGCCGGGGTTCCGCGGA